>ERZ808041.121-NODE-121-length-90067-cov-6.003211_pt1 | contig 90067 bp, 79 predicted proteins | sample MGYA00380192_ERZ808041 | MGnify/ENA primary metagenome ERZ808041 (study PRJEB31490, sample SAMN06133412) | mouse gut metagenome | isolation source: Z1_1 | host: mice | place: China: Chengdu | collected 2015-05 ...
TTTGCAACCGATCCGGCCGCGCGCATGATTATTTCCAACACGTTTGAAGGGCTGTTTTCCCAGATGCCCGACGGCAGCATCCAGCCCTGTCTGGCCCAATCGCAAGAGGTTTCGTCCGACGGGCTGACCTATACGTTTCACCTGCGCACAGACGCCGTGTGGACGGGCGGCGGCAAGCAGTACGACGGCACGCCTGTAACGGCGCATGATTTTGTCTTTGCATTCCGGCGAATGTTCAACTCCCAGGCGGCCAGTCCCTTCGCAGGCTCGTTCTCCTGCCTGAAAAACGCTGACGCGATTCTTGCGGGCACGCTCACAGCCGACCAGCTCGGTGTGCGCGCCATCGACGATTACACGCTTGAGATCACGCTCGACCGCCCTAACGTCCTGCTGCCCGAACTGCTCTCCGCCAGTTACGCGATGCCCTGCAACGAAGCCTTTTTCCGCTCCACACGCGCACGTTACGGCTTCGACCTGGACAGCCTGATCTTCAACGGCCCGTTTTATATCTCCGTCTGGAACAATGAAAAACGCATCGCCCTGCGTCCCAACCCGCAGTATGTTTCCGATGAGCCGGTCCTGTCGCCGGGTGTAGACCTGTATACATCCGCCGCACAGGACGGCGCGGGCGATCCTGTCGCGCGCTTTTTAAGCGGAGAAACGGACGCCTGCAAGGTTGGATTTGAATCGCTGCCGGCCGTTGCCGCCATGGGCGGCGATATTGAAGCCTTTGAGGACACCGTCTGGGTGCTTGTGTTCAACACGCGCGCCGAGCCTTTTTCCAATGCGTCTGTCCGCAGGGCCTATGCACATTCGCTCAACCGCGCGCTGTTTGAAGGGCAGCTTCCACAAAATCTGCGCGCCGCCTCCACGCTGATCCCGCCGGCAGTCCGCATGGGCGGCGAAGCGTTTCGCGCGTATGCCGGCGAGGATGGCCCCATCGCCTACAGCACCGAACTGGCCAGGCAGTATTATACCGCCGGCACAGACGAACTTGGCGTATCACAGATCGATCCGGGAGAAATACTCGTCTGCGAAACGAACAATCAAAAAATGCTCGCTGGTTATGTCCAGCAGGGGCTTCAGCGGTCGTTCGGCCTGTTTTCGGGCTTAACGGTGCTGCCGCAAGACGAGGTTCTCGCGCGTGTGAACGCGGGTGATTTTTCGGCCGCAATCCTGCCGCTGACTGCGGACTACTCGTCGCCGGACGCGCTGTTTTCTTATTTCCGCTCCGATTCCGGCCAAAATTTCAGCGGGTATCAAAATGCGGAATTTGACGCGCTGCTCGCTTCGGTCGCTTCGCTGGACGCACAGGGCCAGCTTGAAGCGTACCGCGACGCGGAGCGCCTATTGCTCTCGGACGGCGCGGTCATTCCGCTTTATTTCGAAACAACCTGCTATGCGACGGCCCGCGGCGTCTCCGGTATCGAGTTTTCACCGTTTTTAACCGGCATTTCTTTCCGCAATGCAATGCGTGAATAGGGCTTGACAGACGCGCAGCGCCATGCTAAAATGCAGTAGAATTCTATAGAAACACGAGGTAGCTGTATACAATGCGTTCTTAACAGTCAGACAAACAGAGGAACATCTCGGCGGGCGTTTGTCCGTTGTGATTTGTCCTGTCCGGCTGTTTTGGAAAAACGCAAGATGTGTCCGCGTTCTCCGCGGCGTGTTTTTGTTGTGTTAAATCCCTCCCGGACAGGAGCTTCGGGAGGGATTTTTTATGTTGCTTTTACAGGCTGACCATGTAAGCAAATCGTTTGGGGACCGGCTGCTGTTCGCCTTCGACCGGCTCGAAATCCACAGCGGCGACCGCATCGGTCTGGTCGGCGCGAACGGCGCGGGCAAGAGCACCCTGCTCGCCGTGCTGCGCGGCGACGAACCGGCCGATACGGGCCGCATCGACCGGCGGTGCGCCATTGCGATGGCGCGGCAGTCCGGCGAAGCCGATGGGACGGCCGATGGGCCGTCTCTGCGCCTGCTGTCCCCGGGCGGCGGGCGCAAAAGCGGCGGCGAGCGCACGCGCTATGCGCTGGCCGCCGCGTTTTCTCAGGACGCACCGCTTTTATTCGCCGATGAACCGACAACAAACCTGGATCTCGATGGAATCGAACAGCTTCAAAAGCTGTTGCTGGACAGCCGCAGTGCAGTTGTGCTCATTTCCCACGACCGCGCGCTGCTCGACCGGTTCTGCACATCCATCTGGGCAATTGAAAACAGCGGGCTGCGCGTCTATCCCGGCGGATACTCCGACTATCTCGCGCAGCGGAACCGGGAACGCGCCTTCGAGCAATTTGAATATGAACAGTACTGCGCGGAAAAAAGCCGTCTCCAACAGGAGGTTTACAGCCGGCGTGAACAGACGCGCGCGATGCGCAAGGCTCCAAAGCGTATGGGCAACAGCGAAGCGCGCCTGCACAAGGGCAAAGCCGCCGAGCAGCAGGGACAGCTTGCAAAGCGGGCGGGCGTTTTGGCCAAACGCCTTGAACGGCTGGAGGAAAAGCAACGCCCGGCCAACCTGCCACAGGTGCGCATGGCGCTTGGCTCGGCCAGTCCCGTCACGGCGCGGCGCGCCGCGTGCATAGAGGGACTGACCGTCCGCTACGGCACGCGTACGGTGCTGCAAAACGCATCATTCGAGCTTTTGACCGGCACGCGCACCGTCATGCTCGGCGCAAACGGTGCGGGCAAGACGACGCTGCTCGAGCACCTCATGCGCGGCGACGCGCACGCTCGGTTTGCCGGCGGCGTGAAGGCTGGGTATTTCTCGCAGAATCACGACGTGCTTGACCCGGATAAAACCGTCCTGGAGAATGCGCGCAGCAGCTCGCCGCTCGCGGAGCATGAGGTGCGCGCCATTCTCGCAAACCTGGGGCTGACAGATGACTGCGTGTTTAAGCCCGCCCGCGTCCTGTCCGGCGGCGAGCGCGCAAAAGCTGCCTTTGCGCGGCTGCTTGCCTCCGACTGCAACCTGCTTGTCCTTGACGAACCGACAAACCACCTCGATTTATATGCGCTGGAGGCGCTCGAACGGCTCCTGACCCGCTGGCAGGGCACGCTGCTCGTCGTCACGCACGACCGCCGGCTCACCGAACGGCTTGCGCAGCGTCTGCTGTTCGTGGAAAACGGCGGCGTGCGCACCTTTGACGGCTCCTGGGCCGACTGGCAGGCCGAGCTTGCCCGCCGCGCCGCGCCGCGCGGCAGCAGCCTGGACGATCTGATCGACAGGATGCGCCGGGCCGCCGAGCCGCCAAAGCTTTTCTGAGCGGCCGTCCGCGCCGCCACAAAGCACGCAAAAAAACGGCCCGTGCCGCCGGTATCCGGCGGCACGGGCCGTTGACGTTTTCTGTTGCCGTTCACCGAACGCGTCAGGACTTTGCAAAATCATCCCCAAGCGTATACGCTGCGCAGGCTGCCAGCACGCATCTGCTGTACAGCGACCGCACCTCCGCGTGCTCCGCCGCGGTATGGCTGCCTGCCCCGCGCACGCCCATACCGCATACGGTAGGCACGCCGCAGGCAACCGTAATGCCCGAATCAGACAGTCCTCCGACCTGAAAACAACCGATCTCCCCATAGCCGCAGGCCGCGGCCGTTTGTTTCAAATGCTTAAACAGGGCCATCACGCCGTCCGTCGTCTCCATACACTGCATGACGCGCGACAAATCCAGCTCTGCCGTTGTCCCCGGCACCGTGCTCCGGTCAGCCGCTTTATTCAGGATATCGAAGATCTCGGTGCCGACGGCCGCATCTGGAAAACGGATACCTATACGAATGGAACACGCATCCGGGATGGTATTTTCTCCGATGCCGCCGCTTACAACGCCGCAATTCATCAGACGGCCGCGCGCGATGTCGTTTTGCGATTCTATTTCAACGATCTTATATGCGGCTTCCAGTACGGCGGAACGCCCCTTTTCCGGCGCGATACCCGAATGAGCGGCAACGCCGCGTATATCGATACGGGCCGGACCGCCGCCCGCGCGGCCCACCACAAAACGGTCGTCCATATAACCGGTTTCAAAATTGAACGCGGCGAGCGCGCCCTTCGCTTCGGCGGCGAATAGTTCCTTTGCGTTGGAAAACATATGCAGATTCTCCTCGTCGCCGGCGAAAATGAACTTGACCGGGCGTTCGTTCCAGCCAACAGCGGCCAGCGCCTTTACGGCATATAACGCAATCACCAGCCCGGCCTTCATATCCAGCACGCCGGGACCGTGCGCCATCCCATTTTCATCCACATGAAACGGATTTTCCCGCGCGGCGCCCTCCTGAAATACCGTGTCCATATGGCCGATGAGCAGCAACGGCGCTTTGGGGCTGCCGGTATTCCATTCGCCGATCAGCATATCCCCTGCGTCCGGCATCGGCAGGACGCGGGTATGGATTCCCGCGCGCTCCATCTCTCGCCGCAGAATGCCGCAGACCGCGTTTACGCCCTCGATCTGCCGGGAACCGCTCTCCGTATTCACCAGCTCCTCCCACAGGGCGAGCATGGACGCGCGCTGCCCGTCAATATAGCGGCTGATTTGTTCAAAATATTGTTTCATCGTCCATCCCTCCCGCGGCGGCTTACAGCATACGAATTACGACGCCAGCGATCAGCACGGACGCGATGGTTACGGTGACAAAACCGGCGGTCAGCATCTTGGGCAGCAGGTAATTAAGGATCGCCGTCTTTTCCTTTTCATTGCGTCCAAACGCCTCGGCAACTTCCTGCGGAATCAGCATGGTGGTCGGGAACCCGAAGGTACAGCTGATTCCATAAGAAACCGCCAAACTGAATGGAATATGCATCAGCTTCGCACAGACAAAACCGACCGCAACCGTGCCGAGCACGCCGCAGACTGCGGAAATAAGCAGAGCCGGCAAAACGGAAACGACCTGTTGCGGCGTTGTATTCGCCAGGTTGGAGAAAATCAGAATCGTAACAAAAAATGTAATCAGACCGCTCGACTGCGTCTTATTCAGGATTCCCTTCTCCAAAAAGCCCAGCGCAAAGAATACCGCACCCATAATCAGGCACATTACAAAATAGTGTACCACACCGCCTGTCAGAGCCGAAGCATAATGCGCCACAAGCGCGACCAATCCCATCTTCGCCAGAAAAACAGACGGGCGGGCATATGACTGCGGAAGCTGGAGCAGCCCGCGCTTTTGCACGCCGCCGTTTTCCTGCTGCTGTTCGCTGTACTGCGCAACCAGATTGGGGTCGTCGCGGAATTCACGCGCTGTACGGCGCAGCAGGAACGATGCGATCGGCACGCCGATAAACTTCTGCGTTACATATAAGACAATGCAGAATGTGCTCGCCAACACCAAACCCTTTTCATCGAGCGCCGACGTCATAATCAGCGTCGCCGCGCTGCCGCCGGCAAAAATCGGCGCGCCCGCAATCGCCATATCGTGCCCGATCACCGGGATGCCCACCAACAGAATCGCCAGTACCGCGCCGGTAACACAAGCCAGCGAGGTAACAACCACCTTCCATTGGCGGCGCAGCTCGGGGAAATCAATGGTTGTACCGAGCGATACGATCAGAAGGCCGGCGATCAGATTGCCAAAACCCGTTACCTGCGCGTCTTCAATCACGCTGCGCGGCAGAATGCCGCTCCAGAATCCTGCGAGCAGCAGGATTGCGATGGCAAGCACCGTGGAAAGCACAGCCTTGCTTTTCTGCGCAATCATTTCGCCCAATGCATAAATGAACAACAATACCGCAAGCGCCAAAATTGGTGTCATACTACCCATCCATCCTTTATATCTTTTTCAGAGCGGCTTAAAAAGGATTCGTCCTTTTAACTGCGCCCTTTGTGCCCCAAGAATACCACAGCGTTTTTTCCACTGTCTAATTCGAAAAATTTATAGCACAGTTATAAACGCTTCAAAACAGCAAATTTATACGAACAAACACAAAAAACATCGTCGGAATGCACAATCAAAAAAGGCACTGTGCACAAACACAGCGCCCCGCCTTTTTATATTTTCAACATACCTTCTGACCAGCCGGCCTTTTTTCTCATGTTGTTATAATTCAGTTATAATTATTTTTCATATCGCGGTTATATCAATTTGTACATGATTTATGCCTGCCCGCCTGGATAGAGCCTCTCCAACAGCGCAATAAACGACTGTGCCTCGGGGCTTAAAAGCTCGCGCCTGCGTTGCAGCCATCCGGCGCTGATCTGCACCTTGCAGTTGCGGATTGGGATGGTGCGCACGCCATATTCAGCAAAATCCGCCGCGCTCACCCCCGGTCCATACCGGAACACATCGGTCGTGCGCAGCAGGCCGAGAATCGCCGCGCTGTCGCTGACATAGATCACCCTTTTGTGATCGATCAACCGGACGCCGTCAATTTCCAGATAGTGTGTCAGGTTGGAAAAATAATCGTCCGGCAGACGTACAATTGGATACTGCAAAAGCTGCTGCATCGTCACCTCGTCCTGCCCATACAGCGGGCTGTAAGGACCGACGTTCGCATACCAGGTGTCGGCGCCGAGCATGTGGAACTGTAAATTTTTATAATGCAGCATGTGCTTTAACTCTTTGGCCTGCGCATGGTTGCTCATTACAAAGCCGATCTCCGCCTCGCCGCTTTCCACACTCTCAATTACCTGCTGCATGCGCTGCTCCACCAACTTGAGCGCGATCCCTTCATCTTTATGCAAATTGTAAAATTCTCCGATTAATCTACCCATAGTGATAATCGGATAGGATGCGATGGAAAGAATACGCAGCCGTTCCTTTGCGGAAAGCCCGGAAATCAGTTCCATCTGGTTGAGGATCGTGCGCGCATACTCGTAGAGCTTTTTACCATCCTCAGTCAGTATGACGCCCTTGTTGGTCCGGTCAAAAATCCGAACTTTCAATTCGCTTTCCAGGTTGCCGATTGCCTTGCTTAAATTCGGCTGCGTCACGAACAGCTTTTCTGCCGCTTTGTTAATACTGCCCTGCTCTGCGACTGTTACAAAATACATCAGCTGCGAAAGCTGCATACCCGGCCGCCTCCTTGTTTTTGTATACGTCTATTTTATCAGATCTGCATTGCCTTTTCGAGCGTAAATTCATATGTTTTGCACACTGCCCGCAAAGCCCTCCTCTTGCAGCCGTCCGCCGGAAGGCGTATACTTGTTTTACATACATATTTATATACTGGAGGCGAACCTTCAATGCTTGCCTATACCTATACCAAGCCGGGAACTTTCGCGCTGATTGAAAAGCCCAAACCCGTCCTGCTCGACGCGCGGGACGCAATTGTCCGTGTGACGCTCGCCAGCATCTGCACAAGCGACCTGCATATCAAGCACGGCAGCGTCCCGCGCGCCGTGCCGGGCGTCACCGTCGGTCACGAGATGGTCGGCGTGGTTGAATCCGTGGGAAGCGCCGTTTCGTCGGTCCGGCCCGGCGACCGCGTGACAGTCAACGTGGAGACGTTCTGCGGCCATTGCTTTTTCTGCGAACACGGTTATGTTAACAACTGTACCGATCCCAACGGCGGCTGGGCGCTTGGCTGCCGTATCGACGGGGGACAGGCCGCATTCGTGCGTGTACCCTTCGCAGACCAGGGACTAAACAAAATCCCTGACAGCGTCAGCGACCGGCAGGCTCTGTTTGTGGGCGACGTGCTCGCCACCGGTTTTTGGGCGGCGCGCATTTCCGAAATTACGCCTGAGGACACCGTTTTGATCATCGGCGCAGGTCCCACCGGCCTTTGCACGTTGTTGTGCACTCTGCTCAAACGTCCCAAACGTGTAATCGTTTGTGAAACAGATCCCCTGCGCCTGCAATTTCTCCGGACGCACTTTCCGCAGGTGATCGCCGTATCGCCGCAGGATGTGCTCACATGCGTACAGGACGGCAGTGATCATGGCGGCGCGGATGTGGTGCTGGAGGTCGCCGGTACAGCCGAAACCTTCCGTCTGGCGTGGCAGTGCGCCCGCCCAAACGCCGTTGTCACCATCGTCGCGCTTTACGACAGCCCGCAGCTCCTTCCGCTTCCGGAAATGTATGGAAAAAATCTGACCTTTAAAACGGGCGGCGTCGATGGCTGCGACTGCGTGGAGATTCTCAGTTTGATCGCGCAGGGCAATTTGGACACCACACCGCTGATCACACATACCTATCCTTTGCGGGATATTGAGGCGGCATATACGCTGTTTGAAGAAAAGCACGACGGCGTGATAAAGGTCGCGATTGAACCGTAAAAATCGTATAAATCGAAATGTCCATAACTATTTGTATAAAAAGCTCCGCACAGCATATGCTGTGCGGAGCTTTTTTGCTATGCAAAAATATTGCATACCGTTTTTCACCCCAGCAGGGCAGCCAAAAATGATGTACGAAAACTTCATGCGTTTTTGGCTTTCGCTTATTTTCGTGGTGCGCTTGAAGCGCATGAAGTTTTTATGCTTTTATCAAATCAAGCATGTGCGATATTCGTATATTCGCTGATCTCCCGGCTGATGGTGCACAAATCCTCTGTTGAGAGGTCGTGCAGGCGTTCGTGCCCGGTAATGCGCGCAAAGGTTTTTAATTCCTCCAGCGATACTCGCAGATAATTCGCGACGCGCAGCGCGGCGGCGTCCCCCTGAAGGCGCGCACGCAGCGCAGGGTCCTGCGTGGCGACGCCAACCGGGCACATGCCTGTACCGCAGATGCGGTACTGCTGGCAGGCCATCGCGATCAGCGCGCCCGATGCGACTGCCACGGCGTCCGCACCCATGGCGATTGCCTTCGCGAAGTCGGAGGAAACGCGCAGACCGCCGGTGATAATCAGGCTGATATCGGAATGAATACTGTCGAGGTACTTGCGCGCCCGATACAGCGCATAGATGGTTGGGACGCTTGTGGCGTCGCGGATCAGCTTCGGCGAGGAACCTGTCGCGCCGCCGCGGCCGTCGATGGTGATAAAGTCAGGATTTGCATACACGCAGAACGCCAAATCGCGCTCAATCCGGCCGGCTGCGATTTTGACGCCGATGGGCCGCCCCTCGGAAGCAAAGCGGAGCTGATCGATCAGCTCCCGCAGATCCTCCTTTGATTCCACTCCGGGAAAACGCGAGGGCGCGATTACATCCTCGCCCATGGGCTTATTACGAATGCGGCTGATCTCCTGTGTCACCTTTTCTCCGGGCAGATGGCCGCCCATACCCGGTTTTGTCCCCTGTCCGATCTTGATTTCAATAGCATCGGCACTTTTCAGATTTTCGGGTGTCACACTGTACTGGTTGGCTACGTATTCAAATATGTATTTTTCCGCCGCCTGACGCTCCTCCGGAAGGATGCCGCCCTCGCCGGAACACATCGCACTGCCTGCCATGGCTGCGCCGCGCGCCAGCGACACCTTGGCCTCCTTTGACAGCGCGCCGAACGACATGTGCGACACATAGACCGGATTTTCCAAAACCAGAGGGCGCCTGGCGCTTGGCCCGATCACCGTGGTGGTGTCGACGGGCGCGTGCTCGTCAAGCGGCATAGGATCGAGCTGCGCGCCGAGAATCAGGATATCGTCCCATGCCGGCATGGGCATCGTGGTCCCCATTGCAGCTGAGATGCTTTTGCCCCTGACCGCCATCTCATGGATTTCGGACATATACCGGCAGCTCTCATCGGTTCGTGAAAACTCCCGCGGATAGTCCAGCTTTTCAGGCTTTTTCTCCGCCGGGCTGCTCTGCGCAACCACCTCGTAAACAGTGAACGCGCTTGTCGGCTGACCGCAGACAGGACACTCTGTCAGTTGGTCAAACGGTTTGCCTTCCTTTTCCTCGTCGTAGATGAACCCGCAAACATTGCATCTGTATTTCGCCATGCCTATTCCTCCTCTTTCTGGTTTTGCCGGGCATAACATTTCGGACACAGACCGTCGAAAAGGGTCTGGTGAGAATCGATCCTGCATCCGCTTTGCGCGGCAAGCTGCCGGTCCAACTGTTCGTCATATGGCAGCACAACGTCCACCAGTCTGCCGCACTGTTTGCAGATCAGATGGTCGTGGCGGTCCGTGCGCACGTCAAACTGGTCGGCGCCTGGGAGGCGCACCTGTTTAATCTCGCCGGATTGCCCCAGCAGCTTGAGATTGCGGTAAATCGTTCCGCGGCTGATGCTCGGGTCGATCTCCCTTGCTTTCAAATACACCTCGTCCGCGCTGATATGTCCGCCGTGCTGGCGCACTACCTCCAGAACAAGCTGCCTCTGCTTTGTATTCCTGCGTTCCAAAACGCTTTCCTCCTCCATAAAGTAAGGCTTTTATGAAAAGGGAAAATCTTTCGAATGTCAGATTTTCGTCATTCTTTATCGCTATTAGGACTTTCTACTGTTAGTTTATGATCATTATCATCGCTTGTCAAGCAGTGCGGCGGAATATTTGTATGGATCGGTATGATTTCCCAAGCATTCGGCAAAATAACCGTATCAAGAATTGGGAAGGGGATTTCAGTCATGGAAAGTAAAGTACAGACACAAGTGATCACACAGAAACTTCTGCGGCAATTTGCCGCTTACCTGCGCGACCAGGAAAAAAGCTGCTCCACCATCGCCCAATACAACCGTGGATTGGCCGCACTTCACCGTTTTTTACAGGGCGCGCCTGTCACAAAGCACGCTTTAATCGCCTGGAAGGAGCATCTGATGCGGCATTATGCGGCCGCCAGTGTCAATGCGATGCTGGCGGCTGTAAACGGATTTTTAAGCTTCTGCGGCTGGTCTGACTGCCGTGTTAAACCTCTGAAAATTCAGCGGGAGCTGTTCTGCCGGGAGGAGCAGGAGCTTTCGCGCGAAGAATATCTGCGGCTGGTGCGGGCGGCCGTCCAATCCGGCAACGAACGCCTGTCGCTTGTTTTGCAGACGATCTGTTCCACAGGCATCCGCGTGTCGGAACTGTTGTTCATTACAGCGGAAGCGGTGCGCGGCGGCCGTGCAGTTGTCCGCTGCAAGGGCAAAACGCGGTATATCCTTTTACCGGAACGGCTGCGGCGGGCATTGTCGGCCTATCTGGCAAAACAAAAAAGAGCAGCCGGGCCGGTCTTCATCACAAGGACGGGAAAACCGCTCGACCGCTCCAACATCTGGCGCGATATGAAGGCGCTGTGCAAGCGCGCCGGCGTCAAGGCGGGCAAGGTATTCCCGCACAATCTGCGCCATCTATTTGCACGTACCTTTTATTCTCTCGAAAAGGATCTGTCCCGGCTGGCCGACATCCTGGGGCACACGAATGTTGCCACCACACGCATCTATACGGTGGAAAGCGGCGCGGCGCACCGCCGGCAAATGGAACGCATGGGACTTGTGATCACATAATTTCCGTTATGTTGTACTTTGCCTGCTCCGCAGGACTCCGCAATCGCCATTATACTACATAGCTTGTCAAAATAGCAATACCCTTTGCCAAATAAAGCCCTCCCTTTCAGCTTTCATGCGCAGATTCCAGACCGGCCGAGGAAATTTTCCGGCCGGTCTATGTGTGCACCCTTTTTATTTGTCGGCGAAACGGCAGGCAGTTTCTAAACGAAGCCAGCGGTCTGCATAATACAACATAACGGAAATTATGTTGTCGACCGCGTTTGGCCATTTTGCCATTTCCAACGGCGTCCCCGGCCAAGCATGAAGCCAGCCCTCCATAACGCTGTATGCGGATGTGTCTGCCACATACCCAAATACACTCCTCTCTATCATCCGGCACATCAAGCATGCCGCGTTTTGAGTTTGGGGTGCGGACGATCTAAAGTCGCCCGCACCCGCTTTCTTTTTTCGCATACTGTCATAACTGAACGCTGTATATGAGCCAAAACAGCCCTTCGAACCGGGAATGGTTCGGAGGGCTGTTTTGTTTTTAACAGGCCGGCGTGCAACTGAACAATGTGCCGCTTTGTCTATTATTGATAATATTTATTACATAAATTGATTTATAATTACATGATTGACAATTTATTATTTTTAAGTTATTATTTTTAACATAAGGAATAAAAAATATACACAAGGTTAAATTTTTTAAAGGAGTGTCAGATTTATGGAACCCAATTTCCAGCATGCAGAACCTTTCCGCATCAAGGTTGTCGAACCCATTAAAAAGAGCACCCGCGCCGAACGCATCGAGGCGCTCAAGCGCGCTCAGTACAACGCCTTCCGCCTGAAAGCGGAGGACGTGTACATCGATTGCCTCACCGATTCAGGCACGTCCGCCATGAGTTCCGAACAGTGGTCCGCCATGATGCTCGGCGACGAAAGCTATGCCGGTTGTAAGAGCTTTTACAAGCTGGAGGCTTCCGCGCGCGACGTGTTCGGTATGCCGCATGTACAGCCCACCCATCAGGGCCGCGCCGCCGATTATATCATGGCGCAGTATTATGCGAAGCCCGGCAAATACGCTCTGGGCAACATGCATTTTGACACCTTCCACGGCAACGCTGAATTGATCGGCGCCATTCCGCAGGACTGCGTGATCGACGCGGGACTTGACGCCTCCAGCGCGGCGGAGCCGTTCAAGGGCAACATCGATATCGCCAAGATGCAGAAGATTGTCGACGAGCACGGCAAGGATTCCGTCTCTGTAATCATCATCACCGTCACCTGCAACAACAACGGCGGTCAGCCGGTTTCCATGGCCAATATCCGCGCTGTCAGTGAATTTGCCAAAAAATATGACATCCCGGTTGTGCTCGACAGCGCCCGTCTGGCTGAAAACGCTTACTTTATCAAGACGCGTGAACCTGGTTATGAAAACAAACCGATCAAGGAGATCACCCGGGAGATGTTCTCCTACTGTGAAACCGCCACTATGAGTTCCAAGAAAGACGGCCTTGTGAACATCGGCGGACTGATTGTCACCCGCAATGATGAATTCTTTACATACGCCAACCAGATGGCCATCGTCCATGAGGGCTTTATCACCTACGGCGGCATGTCCGGCCGCGACATGGAGGCTCTGGCCGTCGGCTTGCAGGAGGCCTGTACGGAATCCTACCTGGAATACCGCATCAACCAGGTCAAATACCTGGGCGACCGCCTGAAGGAAAAGGGAATCCCCATTGTGGAACCGACCGGCGGACATGGCGTTTACGTGGATGGCCGCCGCTTCTTCCCGCATATCCCGCAGCACGAGTTCCCGTCGCAGCGGCTGGTCGTGGCTCTCTTTGAGGAAGCCGGCATCCGTGCTGTGGAAATGGGTGCCTGCGCCTTCGGTTCCAAGGATCCTGTTACCGGCGAACCGATCTGGCCTTCCCTGGAAACCATGCGTATCTGCGTATCCCGCCGCGTCTACACAAACAACCATCTTGACTGCATTGTGGACGCGCTCGACTATATCTATCAGCGCCGCGACTCGTACAAAGGCATGAAGCTGGTCTATGAGGGTCCCATTTTGGCCCTGCGCCATTTCACCGCCGGGTTCGAGCTGCTGTAAATCCCCCCTCTCACCCGCGCCGGGGCATGCGGCCCCGGCGCGGCTGCCAAAAGAAACAGAACCAAGAATACCTGCCGGAACAAAGAGCTTACCCGCTTTGCTTGGATGAATACCGCGATGCATCCATCAAACGGCTTGGCGCAAAAAAACCGCCGGAAAGCTGGCACTTTCCGGCGGCGGAACGGGCAGAAAACCGGCGCTGCATTCGCTGCCGGAACTCTGAATTCCAAGTGACTATTATATGCCCGATCCCTCTATCTGTCAAGCAGGGGCTTACGTGACGCGGCGCCTCTGCCCGGACCGCCGCAAGCTCGATTGCTGTTTTATTCCCACGCCGCGCCGGTATTCGTGATCCTTATATAAGGATAGGAGGGACGACAATGGGAAAGCCTGAAAACACACCGGCCGCTGGGCAGCGCGAACAATTCGGCAGCCGGATTTCCTTTGTATTGGCGTCGATGGGCGGGGCCATCGGCCTGGGCATCATCTGGAAATTCCCTTACCTGGTCGGCCGCCATGGCGGAGCCGCATTTATTGTAGTCTATCTGGCGGCGCTTGTTCTGGTCGCGGTCCCTGTTTTAATCACAGAATTCACCATCGGGCGCAAAACCGGCACAAGCTATACAAGCGCATTAAAAAAGCTGCTGCCCGGAAAGAAGTGGTACTTAGTCGGTATCCTGGGCGTAATTGCTCTGACGCTTACCCTGTCTTTTTACTGCGGTATCGCCGGCTGGACGGTGGCCTACCTGCTCAAATCCGTTACCGGCGCATACAGCGGCATGGCGACGGATCAGGTGGTCGCATTGTTCAGCGACTTTACGACAAATCCCTGGCAGATGCTGCTCTGGCTGGCCGTCATGCTGCTGATTACGACAGTGGTTGTCCTGCGCGGCGTCAAGGGCGGCATTGAAAAGGTCTGCAATATCCTGCTGCCGCTGATGTTTTTGTTTATCATCTTTCTCGCAATCCGCGCAATTATGCTGCCTGGAGCGGGAGAGGGCGTTAAGTTCTATCTTTTGCCTGATTTCTCCAGTCTCAACGGCGAGGCGGTTATGGCCGCCATTGGGCAGTCGTTCTTTGCGCTCGGCGTTGGATGCGGAAATCTGGTTGTTTACGGCTCCTATCTCGACCGCAAAAAGACAATCGGCAGCAGCACGCTCATGGTTGTCCTCGGCGACACCGTTGTGGCGATTTTGTTTGGGCTGATTATTTTCCCTGCTGCCGCAGCCTTCAATATTGAAGCAGGCATGGGGCCGCCGCTTGTTTTCATCACCCTGCCCGCGATCTTCGCACAAATGAATTTCGGCATGGTGTTTGCCACCGTCTTTTTTATCATGATGTTTTTTGCCTGCCTGACTTCTACGATCTGCATCATGGAGGCAATCGTAGGCTATCTGGTGGACGAGTTTCATCTGAGCCGCAGGCTCTCCTGCTGGATTGTGACAGGAATTGTCTTTGTCATCGGTTCCGTGATGATGATGTCCTATGGTCCTCTGTCCAATGTTTTGATTATGGGCCAAACCATCTTCGATTTTTTCAACGATACCGTTGTCTCGGCAATTCTCCTGCCCCTAGGCGCGCTGCTCATGGTACTGCTTGTCGGCTGGGTGCTCAAGCCAAGGACGCTTTTGGACGAGGCGAATATCGGCGAAGGGCTGAAAATCAACCGGTATTACACCATTACCATCCGTTATATTGCGCCTGTCGCCATCTTCTTCATGTTTCTCCAGCTCATAGGCATCATCCGATTTTAATCCGGGCGCCCGGCCCTGCGCCGGGCGCTTAAATTTCGCCCAAATACTGGACAATCCTCTATAATTTTAGTACACTATAATAAAAAGTGAAAATCCCACATAAAAATCTGAGGTGAACCGTCAATGGAGCGGAAGGAACATCTGGACGCGATTCTTCCCTTAATGCGTTTTTTTGCTGAAATACTTGGTACAAATACAGAGGTTGTCCTTTATGACGTAGAGGATCGCGTGGTCTATCAGGTGCTCAATCCGCTTGACGATGAGATGGTCCCCGGAAGCGAAATGCGTTCCCTGGAACGGACCTTTCTGGAATCGCGCATCTATGAAAAAGAGGAATTCATCGTTGATTACCGCGCTGTTTCACGCAGCAAGCACAAGCTGAAATCAGCCACCTTTTTCCTGAGAAACAACCCGGAAAAGAAGCTTCAGGGTATGATTACGGTCAATGTCAACGTCGAACGGCTCGTAGAGCTTCGGGACATCCTGAATGTGATGATCTCCGGCAGCCATCCCTATGAGGTGGAAACTGGCGTCCCCTTCTATAACAGCTTTGAGGTTTCGGTGGAGGGGCTTGTCACCAATACCATCCAGGAGGAACTTGACCGTTTCGGCGTTGAGCCGACCCGCTTGAGCTATCAGGAGAAAATGGAGGTTGTCCGCACGCTCGATGAAAAGGGGATTTTTTTGGTCAAGGGAGCAATCGCCGAATTGGCCGCGGCTTTGAAAACAACTGAAACCAGTATCTATCGTTACCTGAGCAAGCTTCAGGAGCAATCGCCTTGATAAAAGCGGGGACAGGCTTCGTCCGTCCCCGCTTTTTTGCCTTTGCATCTGGTTTGGACTTTACCGGACGGAAAACGGGGTATGCGGCTGCACCTGCGGAATGCGCGCGTTCGGTAAGCGCGGGATGGAGGCGTTGCACGCAGACGGCGGGCAGAACAGGGGCGCGGTTTTCTGGCCAGCCTGGTTCGTACGTGCCGGAATACGATGTAATGTTACAGGACGGAGAAACCATCGGCTTCTCCGCGGACAAGAAGTACACCATCACATGCAGCGAAGGCGTTTCTCTGCCCGGCATGACGCTGAAAATCAGCTATGACGCGGCGGATTGACAGGAGGAAGCCAGTATGGACAAGAAAAATCACACAGAGCCGGCGCAAACAGGCTTTGACGCTATCTCCGGTGCGGCGCGGGCCTTATACCCCGGTCAGGAGGGCGTTTATTACGGCACGCTCATCCCCTACACCCTAGGCGGCGGTGATCCACTGGACGGCGTGGAGATCTGGAAAAGTGAGCGGGGCGTCCCGCACTGGCATTATATTACCTACGGCTTTACCGAGCTGTATGAAAAGGAGAGCGGCGATCCTGATGAAAGCGGTTATGGGTTTGAGCTGACGTTTCGGCTTAAACGCGGCATGGAGGAAGCGCCGCCCGTCTGGCCGGTCAGCTTGCTTCAGAATTTGGCGCGTTATGTGTTCTCCAGCGGCAATACCTTTGGTCTTGGCCATCATATCAACTGCAACGGACCAATCGCCCTGGAAACGGATACGCAGCTTACAGCGCTCGGCTTTTGCATGGATCCGGAGCTTGGGGAGCTTGACACGCCAAACGGCCATTTTACTTTTTTACAGGCGGCGGCGATCACCGAGGACGAGATGAACGCCATGATGTGCTGGAATGGTGAAAAATTCCTGGCGCTGATGGCGCGCTTTCTTCCCATGTGCGCCGCCGATCTCGACCGGGACTCCTTATTAAAAACGCCGGCGTTTTATAGCGCCTGGCGCGACGGGATGGAGCGTGACGGTTCCTCCACTGCGTTTCTGTACATGGATGAGCTTGATCTGGAATGGGCGGACGGCCGTGGGACACTGCGCATTGGCGCCGGGCACGCCGAAACGCTGGCACGTATGCTCAAGGCGCGCGTTGGAAAGGAGCGGACGCTTTTTTTGCAGGGACAGGAAACGGCCGTGCAGATCCGTCCCGGCTCCAAACCTGCGCTTGTATGCGCAGAGCAGCTCCCGGAGCTGACGCTGACAAGCAAAGCGTTGGAGGAGCTGTGCAGGCTTCTTGCGCCTCACGCGGGAACATACAGTATGAAGGCCATGCCGCTGACTGTAGAGCTTGTCCCCACCAGGATCATGGACAGAGATGGAACTGTCATCGATGTCATCGAATAACAAGGAGCGTTAAAAATGGATCAGGCTTTTTTCGACCAATTGGATCATTGGCACCGGCAGGAGCAGTTTCAACAGATCATCGACGCGATCGAAGCCATCCCTGCAGAGCAGCGCAGCTATGAGCTGACGGGTCTGTTGGCCCGTGCCTATGCAAATACCGGCGCGGCCGGCGAAACAGATCCGTTTGAGAAGGCCGTCTCTTTGCTGCGTTCTACCGAAGCAGAGGGAGCGGACGATCCTAACTGGCACTTTCGTATGGGTTACGCGCTATATTATCTCGACCGCGAGGAGGAGGCGATCCCCCATTTGCGCAGGGTGCTCAACCTTGTCCCGGACGACCCGGAGACGCAGGCCTTTTGGGCTGATTGCCGCGAGCTGCTGACGGCATGTCATGCGGCTGTTGAGACCCGGGAGATCACCGCCCGCTATGAAAGCGATCCGTTGGATGTGCACAATACCCTCGACTACCTGCTGCGGGTCAGCCTTCACGGCTGCCTGGGGTGTGAAAATTCGGTCGAGGGCGACCATATCTGGTGTCCTGACTGGGAACTGACCATCACCCCGCAGATCGAACAAATTACAGAGAACAGCATTGTGCTGAATTTTTATCTCTTTGCGCCGCAGTGGGGCAAGGAGCTGTTCGAATGCTCTGTCGGCATGGGCGCCGGCCCCAAACAGGCCCTCGGCATGGCCTGCGGCTCGTTTCTGTTTTCATTTATGCAGGGCGTCGGCCTGATGGAACGGGGGGAACAGGCGCGGGAGCTTGAAACCAGCTTTGCCGGCAATGCTCACCGCTGGCGCGTTTACATCAGCGATGTGGTTGGCATGGGTGATTCGCCAAATCTCGGCGCACCTTCCTATTACTGGGACATCCTTGGCGAACACATTGCCAAGCGGCTCGGCAACCAGAAGCTGTGCTATGTCAAGATATACGGCACTAAATCCGGCGGCGATGTGACCGGCGAATGCCGCATCGATGATATCAAAAGCGAGGAACTCAGCGCCCTGGTGGCTGGATTGGTGGAGCAATGGGACGTGGAGGGCTTCGCTTCGCACAAGCAATTTTTCTTTCTTAGGCAGGAGGCAGAAACCACCCTGCCGGACGCATATCTTGGCTGGGATGGCCGGGAGCGGCTCAAGCATAAGGTGAAAACAGCCGCGGAACTGTTTCATGCCTGCGACAACCAGGAATTGTACGATTCTCTGCCCCAACGGCTGGAAGAAGCTCTGGAGGATCCGACACTGGCGGCGGAGTGCTATGCCTTCCTGCCGGAAATCTGCGCGGAAAACGCCTTTGATGAAGTTACATATTCCGAGACGGTCGACATCGCTGTTGGCAACCAGCCGGCCGTGACATACTATAAAAATCAGCTCGCGGATTACTGGCCCCTGCATCACGCGCTCTTTACACTGTTTGAACAAGGAGCCTTTGGCGAGCAAGCCAATGTCATCTATCAGGAATACATCAGCACTAGTGCAATTTATAATGTGATCTCCCAGATGAAAAAGAAAGGAACGTCCTTCAAGGACGCCCAGTTGACAGCGTTGCGGTACCAGGTAGGCGGCGGCTTTGAAATTCGATAGGGCGCACATCTTTACCCGCTTATGCTCTGCGGGGAAGTGAACGGGCCAGCGGGAATTTCGGCGAAGGCGCTTTGCGGCTTATAACTGACAACATCGAACGGGCCGGAGATTTTCTCCGGCCCGTTCGGCATCCTGCACGCTGTACGGTTACTTTTGCAAAAGGGCTTCAGATGCGGGCTGTGCTTTGAGCAACCGCCGGACGCCCAGCATGGAGCACACCGCTCTGGTGGATTGATCCAGCGTCAAAGCGATCCATGCTCCATATAGCCCCAATTGAAGCCTATGGACCAGCAAAAAGGTCAGGATAGGCCTGACAACAGCGATGCTGACCAGGCAGTAAGCGGCCACAAATCCAGTGCGGCCCAAGCCTCTGAGTATTCCTGCATGGACCATGGCCCATGCTTCAGGGATGTTGACAACCGCAACAAACAGCATGATCTGGCAGCCCAGTTCCAGATTGTTCCCGGAAAGATGATAGAATTGCAGGAGCGGCGCACGCAGCAGGAAATAGAGCAGGGCCGCCGCCCCGCCAGTCCACACGGCCGCCCATCGGGATACCTCTGCGAGCTGCTGCAAATTTTTACCCTGGTTAGAACCTAAATCCCGTCCCGATTGGACCAGACTGGCCTTTCCCAATCCTTGAGAAAAGCTGTAATAGATGTCGCACAGGCTTCCGCATATATTATGGATACTAAGCGCGGCAGTGCCCAGATCTGCCACCAGCCGCGAGAAGGCGAACATTCCCACCCGCTCTGCCGCCTGTTCCAGAAAGACGCCGGCGGTCAATGGACCCATAAGCTGGAGATACGTTCTCTCCGGCCGCCAGCGGCCCTGGCCGTTCAGGGCCGCTGGATGATCCCGCTTCAGGAACAACCCCAATGTATAAGCCAGCGTGACTGCGGCGCCAATGGCCGTCCCCAGTCCCGCTCCAAAGACGCCCAGCCGCGGAAAGGGGCCAAGGCCATAGATGAGCAGCCCGTTACAGATCACATTCACGCCGTTGCCGAGGACATTGGCATAAAGGACGCTGCGGGTATCCCCCAGCCCTGCCAGAATCCCGTGGAGGACGATGGCCGGTCCGGAGAGGGCAAGGCTCGCCAGCGCGGGGTAAGCATATTGCAAGGCCAGCGGCAGATAGTCATCCTGTGCGCCAGCCAGCCGCAGAAGGGGGGTAGACCAAATCCAGGTGCCGGCCAAAAGCAGAAAAGAGATCACACTCCCCAGCAGAAGGGAGGCACGGGTGCAATCACCCAGCGGACAGTCCGGCTGCTCCCCCCACCGACGTGCCACATAGGCGCTTAGGGCCACGGAAAAAGAACGTGTCACACAGAGGATCACCATACGCGGCTGAGAAAAAATACTCACCGCCGCCACCGCTGTGGTCCCCAGGGAGGAAACCATCAGCAGGTCGGTGGCGCTGAGGAGCATCAGCAGCAGGCCCTCCGCCGCGGCCGGCCAGGCCACCTGCCAAAACGTATTACGGACGGCCATAGGCGATTAAAGGATCTTTGGCACGGACACCCAAGGCAGTGGTATGATAGAGAACCACGCCGTCAAACTCAGCCCGCACCTGCTGAACCACGCGCCCCTGCATATCTTCCAAATATCCCAGGACCGCGCCCATCCTAACGGATCTGTCCACGCTCACCGCCGGATACCAGAATCCAGAGGCAGCCGCTTCTTCGTAGACAGCTTGGACAATTTCAACCTGTTCCCGCTGCGGATTCCCGCCGGGCAGAATTTCCAGGTGCCGCAGGAGCGAATAGATATCCTCACAGCAGGCTACCACTTCCTGTTCCGACCACACCCCCTGCCCGCCACGCTCAAGCAGCAGGGCCGGGACGCCCTTTTGTACCGCCCAGCTATAAAGTCCGTTTTGAGCAGTGGAGCGAATGCGGTAAGGCACGGTCAGACTCTTTGCCGCCTCAAGGGATGCACGATTGACAGCCTGCGCTCCTGTAACAGGGAAAAACACCAGCGGGCACAGGGCTTCGTTGCAATCTCCGCCGTGCAGGTCCGCCAGCAGATCCGCGATGGGATAGAGCGCCTGCTCCAGCGCAAAGGCCAGCCGAAAGGTCAAGCTCCCCTCTGGATTTCCGGGAAAGACACGATTTAGGTTGACGCCGTCCTCCGGCACGACCTGCTTGGCTCCGGCGTAAAATCCGCTGGGATTGACCAGCGGCACAAGGACTACATTCCCCGCCAAAGCGGCTGGGTCCAATATTTTTTCCAAAGTTCGCAAAGCCTGAATGCCAACATACTCACAGCCGTGGACCCCGGCAGTGACCGCCAAGGTCCGGCCCGGCGAAGCTCCGCACAGGCACACAGCTTCCAGCGGTAAGCTTCCCGGCACAGGAAGGGGAAGCTTTTTGCGTTCCCCTGGGAAAATCGTTTCTCCGCAGAAGGTCATCCGGCCATCTCCTCCTCTGTATCAAATACCACGATGGACTCCAGCAAACGGCGAGCATAATCATCCTTTACTTCGCTGATGCGGTTGACCGGAAGATATTCTGTCACATGGCCCTTGTACAAAAATAATACGTCGTCACACAGGTAGGTGATCGAGGTAAGATCGTGGGTAATAAAAATATAGGTCAGCCCCAGTCTGTCCTTCAACTCCCGCAGCAGGTCCATCACCTGGACCTGGGTGTGGGCGTCCAGGGAGGAGATGGCTTCGTCGAAGACGATCACCTCCGGGAGACAGGCCACTGCCCGGGCGATACAGACCCGTTGCAGTTGGCCTCCCGAAAGCTCATGGGGAAACCGGCCGGCAAAGTCAGGCGACAGACCCACCATTTTCAGGAGGGAATCCGTCTCCTTGTCCCGATCCAGCCTGCCGCCCTCCCGCCGCTCCTGGACGGTCAGCCCTTCTCCAATAATTTCCCTGACCCGGAATCGGGGATTAGCGGAGGTGGTATAATCCTGAAAAACGACACTGAGCTTATTTTGCAGATTCCGCCGCCCCGCGCGGGAGCCGTAAACAGATATGCCGTCCAGCATGGCTTCTCCGCTGTCAGGCCTCAGAAGGCCGCACAAAACGCGGCCCATGGTCGATTTCCCGCTTCCGGATTCCCCCAGAATACCAAGGCAGATCCCTCTTTTCACATGCAGGGATACATCGAAAAGCACCTGCTGGCGGGTATGCCCAAAAATTTTGTCCTGCCGCTCCCTGCGGAAGCTGACACAGATATTTTTCAGTTCAAGCACGGGCAAGCCCCCTTCCTTCCAACACAGTGCGGTATTTGCTCATAACGGCGGTCCGCTTTTCCACCAGCAGCTTTGTATAGGGATCATTTGCATGGCGGAGAATATGCTGAAAACTTCCTCGATCTACCACCTGGCCTTGGTTGAGCACTGCGATCCGATCCGCTACGCGCGAGATGGCGTTCAGATCGTGGGAAATAAACACCATGGCGGTCTGATGCTGCCGCTTGATGCGCAGCAGCTCATCCAGAATCTCAAACTGGGTGATGGCGTCAATGGCGGTGGTGGGCTCGTCTGCAATCAGCAATGCCGGCTGCATGGAGGCAGCAATGCCAATCATGATGCGTTGGAGCATCCCGCCTGAGAGCTGGTGGGGGTATTTCTCCAACACCTCCTTTGGGTTTCGAATGCGCATTTTATCCAGCATGTCCAGAGAACGCCGTCGAATTTCGGTTGTCCCCCAATTGCTGTGAGCTGTAAAGGTTTCGGCAATCTGAAAACCGATGCGGTAAAGAGGATCAAAACAAGTCATGGGATTTTGCAGGATGATTCCCACTTTGCCGCCCCGCAGGCGGCGCAGCTCCTCGGCGCTTTTCCCCAGAAGCTCCTCCCCTTGAAAGCGGACGCTTCCGAAAATTCGGAATCCTTTATCTAAAAGCCCCATGGCCGCTTTCATAGACATGGACTTTCCGCTGCCGGATTCCCCAAGGATCCCCAAGCACTCGCCCGGCTCCACAGAGAATGAAACGCCCTTTACCAGTTCTATATTCCTCCGGTGCTGCCGCAGCGATACATAAAGCTCCTTCAACTCCAAAACCGGCGTCATTTTTCCACCTCCTTAGGATCCAGCACGTCCCGCAGGGCATCCCCCATCAGGTTAAAGCAGCACACCAGCACAACGATGGCGACGCCGGGGGCGATCATCTGGATGGGATTGCTGGTAAGGACCTCCTTGGCCTCATTGAGCATGGCGCCCCACTCCGGTGTAGGCGCTTGGACGCCAAGCCCCAGGAAGGAAAGTGTGGAGATATTGATAATGGCCCAACCCACATCCAAAGAGGCCAGCACCGCCATGTCGGAAGTAATGGAGGGCAGCAGATGCCGCAACAGGATAAACCGCTCCGGCATTCCCACACAGCGGGAGAACTGAATAAAATTCCGGTCCCGGTACTGCATAACGCCGGTACGGATCATGCGGGCATACCAGGCCCACTTGATAAACACATTGGCAATGATTACATTCTGGACGTTGATGCCCAGCAGCCCAACCACAGCAAATACCATGATCTGGCTGGGGAAAGAGAGCATCACATCCACTACGCGCATAATGATCTCCTCCACCACGCCGCGGAAGTAACCAGCCATAACGCCCAGGATTGCTCCCAGAGCGATGGTGCCGAGCATCGTCAGAAGCGCCAGCCCCAGAGTCGGCCGGATGCCGTAGATCAGCCGGGACAGCACGCACCGCCCCAGGTGATCCGTGCCAAGGGGATACTCCAGGCTGTAGGCGGCAAATTTGTTGAGAATATCTGTGGCATAGGGATCATGCGGAGCGAGGACCGGCGCCAAAATGCCGGTCAAACCGATCAAAAGGACAAATGTAACCGTCATCACTGCGGTCCGGTTGTGCAAAAAGCGATTTCCCAATATCTCATTCCTCCCTTCTCAGCCTTGGGTCCGATACGGTCTGCAACACATCAAAGACCAGATTGAACACCACAAACAACACGCCGATAAGCAGCACATAGGTCTGGATCACCGGAAGGTCCCGGTTGAAAATGGAGCTGATGCACAGCGTCCCCAGGCCTGGCCAGGAGAACACATTCTCCACTACGATGGTGCCGGAGATCAACTGAGGGATGCTCATACCCATAGCCACAATACAGGTGTGCATGGAATTTTTCAAGATATGTTTAACCAGGATGGACTTCTGCGGCAAGCCGCGGACATTGGCATAAAGCACATAGTCCTGCTTCATATTTTCCAGCATATTGTTGCGAATCAGACGGATATAGGTGGAGATATAGCTGAGAGCCACAGTAAAGGCCGGCATGACAAGGTGCTTCCAGGAGCCGCTTCCGTTGGTGGGGAGCAGTCCCAGCTTGACGCTGACGCCCCACATCAGGAGAAGCCCCACCCAATAAGCAGGCATTGCGGTGGAAATAAAGGCCAGCCCCCGCATCACCTTATCAAACCAGCCGTCCTTGTAAACAGCGCAGAGAAAGCCGATAGGGATGCTCAGTATCACCACAATAACAAAGGAAGCAGCCGCGAGCTGCAGCGTAGCAGGCAGGCATCGAGCCAGTTCCCCAGCTACAGTGCGCGCGGGATTGACATAGCTAATGCCGAAGTTTCCCTGCAAGCAGCCCAACACCCAGTCGAGGTAGCGGATCAAAAAGGGCTTGTTCAACCCCAGCATCTCCTCCATCTCTATGATGGCTTCCTCAGTAATGACAGGCATCTGCTGGACCCTCAGAGCCACTTCCGCTGGATTTGACGGGATCAAATTGATAAATACGAAGCAGACAAAGGAGATTGCCAGCAGCAGCGGAATAGCCATCAGCAGCCGGCGGATCACATAGCGTTTCATGAATGCTCCCTTCTTTTTTGAGTTTCATGGCTTGCCGCCAGCGCAAAGGCCGCTTCTTTCCGAAGCGGCCCTTGCGTCAAAACGGCGCATTACCCAAAATACATACTCGCGAAGTCAACGTCGTACTGGTCTGTACCAAAGTGTACACCCTTCAGTGCAGAAGTATAAAGGGCCTTGTTTGTTTCATAGGTCAGGGGGATATACACAGCGTCCTCATGCAGACGTGTCAGAACAAAGTTATATAGCTCCTGGCGTTCTGCCTCATCCGTGGAAGTCAGGATGTCGGTGATAGCCTGGTCGATCTCTGTTTTGTCTGCCAGACCCTGCTGTGCGGCATAGTCGCCGTATACCGGAGCGCGCATGGCAGCCAGGGAGGACTGAGGATCATAAGGCATCCCCCAGCAGATATTGAAAACCATGGTAAAATTGCCGGCCTTCATGTTATCGCGATAGGATTGCTCCTCCTCGCCATGGATCGTCATAACGATCCCCAGCTTCCGATACTCGCTCTGCAGATATTCCGCGATGGTTTTTTCCGTCACGCTGTCGCTGTTATAGAGAAGATCCAGTTCGAGCTTCTTTCCATCCTTAGCCCGGGCGCCGTCACTGGCCAATACCCAGCCAGCCTCATCCAAGAGACGGGCGGCCTCATCTGTATCATAGGCATATGGCTCCAGATTCACATCACAATAGGGCACCGTAGGAGCATACAGGGTGTCGGCGGCAGGTTCCAGACCATAGAAGATCCCCTGGGAGATCGCTTCCCGGTCGGTGGCGTGTTGCAGAGCCTTGCGCACAAGCGGGTCGCTGAGGATTTCATGCGTGGTGTTCAGGACGATATGACGGGTGGAGGTGGGGTCGGATAGTCCCACTGTGAACTTGTCACTGTCCACATACTGGCTGATAGCGTCAGCATCCAGCATATTCTTGCCAAAAATCAGATCGATCTCGCCATTTTCCAGCGCCATAATCCGGGTCTGATTGTCCGGAATGACCTTGACTGTAATTTTTCGGATGGCAGGCGCTTCTCCCCAGTAGTTTTCATTGCGCTCAAAGACGGCGTACTCGTCTGTAACGAAATCTGTGAGCACATAAGGACCTGTGCCTATGTAGCCATTGACGCCGTCCTTGGTACTGCCGTCGATCATACAATTAGGGGAGATCATGGCAAAGGGACGGATGCAGGCCAATTCCGTGAGCATGGGATAGTAAGGCTCGCTCATCTCGATGACAAAGGTATTGTCATCCGGCGCGGAAACCCCCACCAGAAGGTTCATCATCTCCAGCCAAGTATGGCGTTCCCGGTTCTCCAGAATGGCGTTGAAATTGGCAAGGATCGCGTTGGCATCACAGGGCGTACCATCGGAGAATGTCACTCCATCCCGGATATGAAAGGTATATATCCGGCCATCCTCGCTGATGGTCCAATCCTCGGCCAAGCAGCCAACGTAGCCCTCCTCTGTGTTGCTTACCAGCGTATCATAGAGGATACTCTGGGCATACATCTCGCCGGCATATAGATGGGGGTTCAGGTCGCGGATGTCCCGATAGTTGACAAATATCAGCTCATCCCTCGCCTCTGATGAGGTGCTGGATGCGGCGGTGCCTGCGTCGGACGCGGCAGCGCCTGCTGCGTTCTGCCCGCCACAGCCGGCAAGAGTAGATAACAGCAATACACTGCCCAGCAGTGCGGTTAACAATCTCTTTTTCATAGTTTCCTCCGATTTTCAGTTTCTGGTTTGCACCGTACTATGTCAGTATACATCGGTTAGTCCATGCTTACTAGGTGGGAAAATCGTATGGGGTGCTATACCAAATTGTTATGCCTGTCCGTCACAGCATTTTGCGAAACTGCTCTGTCAGCCAGCAGGCCTGTGCAGAAAGGGCGCGCTCCGGATCCCGGATATACCCAATCTGTAAAAACGGCTCGCAGCCATTAATCTCCAGAGGCTTGATATTATATTGCTCATACGGCCTGTACATGAAGTTGAGTCCCAGGCTGCAAACGTCGGTGTGGAGCAGCAGATTGATCGTCAAATGATCGCTGTTGGTATACACTACATATTTCAAGGATCGGGTGTCAATTACACCCACACTGACCGTTTCCAGATGGTGCTCCATGGAGAAGAAGTCCCGGACACCTCCCATGAATTTCAGGCTGGGCAGATCCGCAAAATCCACACTGTCCACATGGTATAGCGGATGCTTCGGTCCCACATAGACACAGATCTTTTTTACATCCAAAGGTACAAACTCCAGCTTTTTGTGAAATAAAATATGCTGAAAGGTAGGTACCTGCTTTTGCGCCACATAGACGATTCCAATTTCAGAAATTCCCTGGTGGACATGTTCCGTAACCTCCTCCACGGCTCCCTCGTGGTGTTCGATATGATAGGAAGGTCCCCATTTTTCATAAAATTCCGTCAGCAGCCGGGCAATCATATTGCTTGGATAGGTGGACAGGCGCAGACTGTTCTGTTCGTCCGGCACTGCAAGAGAGGATATGGTCGCGGTGGTCTTCAGAATCATCTTGGCGTATTCCAAGACGGTCTTTCCAAAAACCGTGGGCTGGACGCCCTTCCCATTTCTTGTTAAAAGCGTCCGCCCCAGCTCATGTTCCAATGCGCGGATATTCCGGCTGACATTGGGCTGCGATGTGTACATACAGGCCGCAGCACTTGAAAGACTTCCGCGTTCACAGGCAACTGTAAAAAACTCAAGCTGTTTCAAATCCATTTGCTGTAGCTCCTCAATACATCTAATTCATCGACACCAACCATGATATTCCCATCGTTGTCCCCGTACAGGGTACTGGTTTCTCTACCTGATGCCCGCAAGCGAGGACAAATCGGAAAATTCAATCTTGGTTAGCAAGAGCTAACCAAGAGATAAAAATGCACCGCTCCTTAATCGATCAGGCGGAGCGGTTCTTTTTATTATATGGCATATCAGCTTGTGTGTCAATTGAGCCCTTTCCTGCCGCTTTTCATCTGACAGATGAACAGCATGGATCTGAAAAAGCCTATTGCCCCATCGAGATGCTGATGCAAGGCTTATGCAGCATGAGACTGCGCGATTGCAGTCGGCGGCTGGGCGCCGCTGCTTTCCTCTGAAAAAGATGCCAAAGCCAAGCGCCTGTTTTCGACGGCTCAACCCTTACACAGACCACGAATCCGCTGCCATCGCAACCTTGTGCAGCCTGTTTGGCCGCCGCGGCGGAGCGGTCGTATCTGTGGATAACAACGTCTTTACAGGCGAAGGCTTTACGGCCAGCGTTGGTCAGGAGCATACAATCGACATCGTTTTTGATGGACTTACCAACCTCTGCCAGATGGACGAAGCAAAAAAGCCGAATCAGTTGATAGAACACACTGATTCGGCCATAATCGTTCATCAGGCAATGCAGTCCAACGGATGCAGGCGAGATATCACATTTACAGACAGGCTCGATCATCCGTTTACTTGTAATCTGAAAAAATAACTCGCAGTTCTTTATGCGGTCCCACTTGAATCGAGTAAACTCATCCTTTGAAAGGCCGTCTTCGTTTAATATACTCAGACTGCAAAGCGGGTCACAACGGATAGCTCCATATTAGTCGGATGGACATAAATGGTTCCGGTTGCAACTACATTGTCATCGATATTGTAGATTTTTTCATCCCAACGCAGAAGCATCTGGTCTGGATCCAACTGCAAAGCCGCATTCGCTGCGGCATTACAGCCCATGCGGGCCGTCATGGTGCAATAATCGATGGGCTTTTGCATATACTGACGGCTGAACTGCAACAGACTGGTACATGGTTTACCCGCCTTCACACTTTTCACCAGATAGTCCGAACAGAATTCAAAGTACCCATACAACATAACCTTGCCAGCAGCCCTGTAGGTCCAACCGCTGGTCATACCCGGCACGCTGTCGCCAAAGACATCCTGGTAAAGCTGGCTGGGCGCTGCGCCTTCCATCCAATCTGTGTCGACTGTTAAGTCGTCATATTGCTCAGAAAGCATCAACATAAAATCACTACAAAGGTCTATACGGTTACGCACTGAAAAAACAGATGGGTGTGCAAAGGTACCCTTCCCGTGGATCGTAGTCGTGACACCATTGATGATCAGATATTTCAATGCTTCCCGCACAGTCGCCCGGCTGATCCCCATCAGTCGGGCGAGATCATCTTCGGAAGGCAGACGGTTTTCACCCGGCTTCATTTTTGCGATCATTTCACACAGCACAGCATATGCTTTTTCAGATAAAGTCTTTTCTTTTGTTAATTTCTTCACAGCATACAGGCTCTCCTTCGCATATTCATCTCGATCGGAGCGGGCTTTTCTTTTTCTATCATATCGCACGCCGGTGAATACGGGCCTTGGTCCACAGTCTGCTTCACGACAATTTGACTTTGTATAGTCTACTATAAATTTGCAAATATTGCAAGTGATTTGAATAAAATTAGATCATATGTGTGTGATAACAGTTGGTATCATGTGTTTTGACGCAGGCTTTCAAAATGGGGCAAATCGACACGCTGCCCCGCCGTATCAAAAATCAATAGGGGATTTTCAGCCAGAATAACAAAACAGAATCATAGGGCGCGCCATTGTCCCATTTTTACTGAAAAAGACGCCAGAAGCACTTGCTTCTGGCGTCTTTAGCACAATTGCTCAAAATCACTATGCGCAGGACACGGACGCTTTCTTAAAAAAGCCTGGAGCATAAATTGACTCCAGGCCTTGCCACTTGGTGCGGGCGGTGGGACTTGAACCCACACCCCGAAAGACTGGCTCCTAAGACCAGCGCGTCTGCCATTCCGCCACGCCCGCACAAAAAGCCGCCACGCGGACGGCGCCATAGCGGCAAGCCCGGTGGGCTTGCCGCGCCGCGCAAGGCGCGGCGTCAAACCGGCCGCGGCCGGTTTGGCTATGACGCCCTCTGCCGTCTGAAGGCATCTGCCCGCAAACGGCAGGCCTATTTGTTCTGCGGATATGATACCATACCTGCACGCAGTCTGTCAACCGTTCCATGCAGCGCCGCACGCTGCTTACAGCGCGATCTGTCCTGCCTTTAGAAGCGATTGAGCGGCCAGCAGCACGCCTGTTTTTCCACTTGGCCAGGTTAACCCCCCCTGCATCCAGGCGGCATATGGCGGGCGCATCGGTCCGTCGGCTGACAGCTCAATAGAAGCGCCCATTGTAAACGCTCCGGCTGCCATAATTACCTGGCTGTCATATCCAGGCATGTCCCATGCTTCAGGCGTCACGAATGCATCGACCGGCGCGCCGCGCTGTACGCCCCGGCAGAATGCCTCCAATCCGGCAGGCGTATCAAGCCGCACCGCCTGGATAATATCGGCACGCGGCGCGTCGTATGACGGATAGACCGCGAATCCAAGGCGTTCAAACAGCGCCGCCGCAAAAACGGCCGTTTTCAGCGCGGCGGCTGTCACGGTGGGCGCATGGAACAGTCCCAGATACATTCCGCGCAATTCGCCGAGCGTGCAGCCAACCTCCTTGCCGACGCCCGGCGCTGTCAGCCGGCATGCGCACAGCTCGATCAGATCAGCGCGCCCGGCAATATAACCGCCCGTCTTTGCAATGCCGCCGCCAGGATTTTTAATCAGAGAACCGACGATTAGATCAGCGCCGGCCTGTGTTGGCTCACACTTTTCAACGAATTCACCATAACAATTGTCAACAATGACAACCGTATCCGGGTCGGCTGCACGCACCGCATCAATCAAACGGCTGATCTCGTCGATATGCAGGGATTCGCGCAAGGTATAGCCGCGCGACCGCTGGATATATGCCGCGCGAGCGCCACGAATCGCTTTGGCAACGTTTTTATAATCGGGCGTGCCGTCCGCACATAAGTCAAGCTGTTCGTACTGTATCCCAAATTCCCTGAGGGAGCCGTGCCCGCCCGGGACAACCCCAATGACCGGCTGAAGCGTATCATACGGCGCGCCGGTCAGCGACACCATCCGGTCGCCCGGCCGCAGCACGCCAAACAAAGCAGTTGTGATCGCATGTGTGCCGGAGACAAAATTGTGACGGATCAATGCGTCCTCTGTTCCCATGATCTGGGCTAGCACAGCGTCGAGCGTGTCGCGGCCGCGGTCGCCATATCCATATCCGGTGGTTCCTGTGAAATGACTTTCACTTACGCGGTTGTCAATAAAAGCAGCCAGCACCTTGCAGGCATTGTATTCCGCGGTTTCATCGATCCTGTCAAATGGCGCGCGGCAGTCGCCAAGCGCAGCGTCCGCGATATCCAGCAAACGCGGATCGATCTTAAAAAAATGTTCGATCAAATTTGACTATCCTTTCCGTTTACCATTCCAACCGTGCCCACTGGCCGGCGTCCATAAACCCACAGGCAGTATAAAACGCGCCGAGCCGGTCGTCCGCCGTCAACAAATACGGCGTCAAGCCCTGTGCCAGCGCGGCCGCTGTTGTATGCTCCACCAGGCGGCGGCCATAACCGCGCCCACGCATGGCCGGAACAGTCGCCACGCCAGCGAGAATCGCGCTGTCTGTACCTTTAAAATAAATACCCGAGGTAGATATCGGACTATTTTTTACTTTTAGTATGTAAATCTCCGCCAACCCATGGCGTGTTTTATGAGAAAGCTCCGTCAACCAGCCGGCTTCATCCGCCCTGGCTGCGAACAGGGGGTCGGCAGCACAAAGCAGCGCATAGACCGGGACGAGACGGTCCGCGGGGCAGGGCGCGCCGTCCGCGCCGCAAGGCGCGGGAGCGGGCAGACAGCCACGGCTGTCTGCCCGCATGACGCGCGACGAACAAAGTTCGCCGCGCGTTACGGCGCGCACCCTCTCGATCAGCGGCAGCATCCCCTCCACAGCGCGGCCGCCCACAGCGCGCAGGAACACCGCCAGCTCCTCGACATCCGCCCGCGGCGTGCACGCAGCGGTCAGCAGGCCGCCAAACCGGGAAACGCAGCCGGTTACATACGTATCATCAAACAACAGCCACATATCGAGGATACCGCTCTGTGCGCCATATGTTTGATACTGTGAGTATATTTTTGCTCCAAATATACCAAATTGTACGGATTTTTCACAAAACAGTGCCTCAAGCTCCGGCGTAACAAAGCGGATCACGCGCCAAACACATCAATCAAAAGCCGCAGCAGGCGCAGCGTCTCGTCAATATCGAAGCGGTTGGCAACACATGACGGCGTATGCAGATATCTGCACGGGACGGACACCGCCAATACACGCGCGCCGTTGCCCGCTGTCTGTACCGAACGCGCCTCATTGCCGCCGAATACGCCCTGCTTTGGCTGACAGGCGATCCCGGAAGCGGCAGCAGCCTGCATTGCGCGCGCGTACAGCGCCGCGTCGTAAATTGTTCCCCGGTCCATAAAGGAAATCACAGGGCCTTTTTTCAGCGAACAGACCGTCTTTTCCGGCGGCGTCCCCGGAATATCGCAGGCTGTCGTCGTCTCAACCGCAATTGCAATATCGGGACAAATCTGCGCGGCGGCTGTTTTTGCGCCGGTCGTGCCGGTTTCCTCCTGGACCGTGAAGACGGCGTGCAGATCGTATGGCAATTGCTCCGACAACAGCAGCTCCACAAGCAGCGCACAGCCCACACGGTCGTCCAGCGCGCGGCCGCGCAGGAAGCCGTCGCCGAACAAAGCGTACCGCGAATCAAAGACAGCGCAGTCGCCCGGGCTGACAAGCGCCGCTGCCTCGCCGCGCGTTTTCGCGCCGATATCGATGCACAGCGCATCGAACGCCGCCGCTTTTCCGCGCTCCTCGGCCGATTTCAGATGCGTCGCCTTTGTACCGATCACGCCGCGCGTCTTTCCGATGCGCACCGTCTTGCCGACGGCTGTACGGCGGTCTATCCCGCCGACGGCCGCAAACCGCAGAAGGCCGCTGTCCTCAATATAGGTGACGATCAGCCCGACCTCATCCATATGTGCGGAAAGCATCAGGCGGTTTGCCGGCTTCTTTGCGCCGCGCTTAAAAGCGAGCAGATTGCCCAGGGCGTCCACCTTACAGTCGCAGCGGCCGTCAAGCAGCTCCAATAAAGCCGCGCGCACCGCCTCCTCACGCCCGGATACGCCGGGCAGCGCGCTCAGGCGTTCGATATTCTCATACAGCATCAGCGCGCACCCCCAAATTCATCCGTCACATATGCCGCGATCAGCGCGGCGGTCTGTTCCACATCGCGCGCGTCGATCAATTCGGCGGGCGTATGCATGTACCGCAGCGGAACCGATACAAGCGCGCACCGCACGCCCACGCCCGCCACGGCGACCCCGTCTGCATCCGTGCCGGTGTTGCCGCCCATCACCTCGACCTGAAAATCGATGCTGTGGCGCTTTGCACACGCCTTCATCCCCTCAAACATCGCGTGATCGAGAATCGGCGACACGCCGATCATCGGCCCGTCCCCCATAACGCCGCATTTGGGGCGCGGCGCGTCGGGCGTGTGACCGAACGACACATCGACCGCAACGGCGTGCGTCGGCGCCAACAGGCTGGCTGCTGTGCGCGCTCCCTGTCCGCCGACCTCCTCCATCACCGTCAGCGCGACGCTCAATCCGCACGCAAGCGGCTGCCGTGCCAGCTTTTGCGCCGCCAAAATTACGGCGGCGCAGCCGGCGCGGTCGTCGAGCGCGCGTGAACAGACAAGCCCCGCGGGCGTCACAAACGGCTCGCAGTCAAACGTTATACGGTCGCCGGGCGCGATTTGGGCGCGCGCCGCCTCGGCCGTAAGCCCAACGTCGATACTGATCTCGTCGGCTTTCGGCAGCACGCTGTCGTCATCCGTCAGATGCGGCGGTACGGTACAGACGACGCCGGGCAGCGTGCCCGACGCGGTGTGAACCGTCACCTGCGCGGCGGGCAAGGTCGCGCGGTCCACACCGCCGCAGCCGGCTACGCGCAAAAATCCGTTGTCATCAATAAACGTCACGATCATACCGATGCTGTCCATATGCGCCGTCAGCAGCATATGCGCCCCGCTCTCCGGAATGGGCTTCATGCGGCAGATCAGCGAGCCGAGCGCGGTTGTTTCACATGCTCCAAGCGGCTCGAGCAGGCGGCGCGCCGTTTCCCGCGCGCCGTTTTCCGCGCCTGACACGCCGATTGCACCGCTTAACGTCAGCAGCAATTCATTTGTCGTCATAGCGTCCTCCTGTTTTTTCGCTGTGATTACAGCGCGTTCACAAGCTCCTTGAAGCGGCGGCCGCGCGTCTCATAATTTGGGAACATATCAAAGCTTGCGCACGCCGGCGACAGCGATACGATATCGCCGCTGTGCGCGGCGGCAGCCGCCTGTTCGACCGCCTCCTCAAGGCTGCCGGCGCGGATAATCGTCATCCCCGAGGCGGAAAACCCACTGTCCGCCCGGACCGCCGTCTCGATTTTGTCGGCTGTCGCGCCGATGAGGACGAGCGTTTTCACCTTTTCAACGACCTTGGGAACCATCGGATCAAACGGCACCTTTTTATCGTATCCGCCCGCTATCACAATCAGCTTCTGGCCGAAGCTGTCAAGCCCCGCGATTGTGCGCGTAGGCGTCGTCGCAATCGAATCGTTGTACCAGCGCACGCCGTCCTTTTCGCGCACAAACTCAATGCGGTGCTCCACGCCGCCGAATTCCATGGCGACATTGCGGATGGCCTCGACGTCGACCGCGCCCCACACGGCGCAGACGGCCGCCAGATAGTTCTGGATGTTGTGCATCCCCGGCAGGCGCAGTTCATTTTTGTGGATGATCTTCGACCGTTCGCCGTTGACCGACGCGTACAAAAAGCCGTCCCCGCCGAGGAAAGCGCCTGTGCGCACAGGGCGCCGGACGGAGAATTCAAACAAGCGCCCGCGAACATCGGCGGCAAAGGATGCGGCCAGTTCGTTGTCAACGCCGAGCACTGTGCGCGAAAACGCGTTTTGATGCAGCACAATGTTGCGCTTGGCGTCGATATACTCCTGCATGTTCCCATGCACGTCGAGATGATTCGGGCTGATGTTCGTCACAACCGCGATGTCGGGGCTTTCACGCATGGAAATCAACTGGAAACTCGACAGCTCCGCGACGGCGAAGTCATTGTCGCGGATATCGCGCAGAATCGGCATCAGGGGACGCCCAATGTTGCCGCCGATATGTGCGCGGCGGCCGCCCTCCTTTAAAATCTCAGCGATCAGCGTCGTCGTCGTCGTTTTGCCGTCGCTGCCTGTAATACCGATGGTCCGGCACGGACAGAGATCAAAAAACAGCTCCATTTCGCTTGTCACAACGACGCCGTCGCGCCGCAGCGCATCGATTACCGGCTGATGAAAATACATACCGGGCGTGCGCAGGACAATATCCGCATCGATGTTTTCAAGATAATTTTCTCCCAGACGCAGCGCGATCCCCTGCGCCTCAAAATTGTTGCAGATCGCCTCTCCGACCGCGCTGCGCGCGCGCCGGTCATGCGCCGTCACCTTCGCGCCGTAATCGCGCAGCCGGCTGATCAGGTCGGAATGGCTCACGCCGATACCGATCACCGAAATTTTCTTACCCTTCAACCCATTGTAAAAGCGTTCGACCCTGCTGTCCATCGATCCTTCCTCCATCCAGCGGTTCTTTTTTCCTGTAACGTTCCTATTATATTCTCCCGGTCTTGTTTTATCAAGCATTCGGCCATTTATGCCGTTTGATTTTTTCCATCCCAAATCAAGCGGCGCATACCGGCAGGACAGTACACGCCGTTTTCATGGACGGCGCAGACCAATTTTTTAGAGCAGGCTGTTTAAATATGTATAAGCGCCGGCATCCGCAAGATACCAGGTATTTTTCACATCGGCATCCTGATTATTTTTCGCCAGGCCGCCGCCTTCAACCTGGTTGTCAAAGAATGTATACTCCTCCGTTGACTGATTGCGGGTTATCAGCACCGTGATGATTTCCCCGCCCGTAGGAGGATTGCTGCTGTAGTCGCTTCGGACCATCCCGTCGACAAACATTAATACCTGCCGTATCTGCGCTTCATCCGTGATCGTTTTTTCGACGCCTCCCAGCAAGCTCTCTCTTTTAACAACAACCTCCAACTCCGGGATCGGTTCCTGCTCTGCTCCGGATTTTTCACCATTTGAAATAATTTCAGGATCTGAGGTTTCAGGCAGCGTGGATACCGGAGCGGCAGAGCTGTAGCTGCTGCCTGAACGGTCGGGTTGAGGTATGCTCTCATTCGCTTCATATTCCATAATGGACGCAGCCGGATCTTCATCAGAAGCCGCTATACCCGCAGACGCCTCGACGATAGAGACGCCCGCGGCAGAGGACGCCTCAATTGGGAAAAACGCCGCGGCGGAAGGCTCTGCCTCGGACCTGGGCGCACAGGCAGAGAAAGTCAGGGCTGCGCAGCAGGCGCACGCAGCAAAAATAATTCCAGGGTGGGGCATTTGTATTCTCCTTTTCATTTTACCTTTATTTACGATGATACCAGCATGTTATCATAAACACAACCGCAGGAGCGCTCCCTTTTACCTTTTGGACTGATTCAGGATATCAATAACCTTTTTTGCCGAAGTAACGAAAGGAGGTATATTCACAGATAGAAAGCTCGTCAAATTTGCAGTTTTATGCCTGCAACGAGATATCAATATAGTTTCTCACTAAATCCCAAAAGCCATCATAATCATTATTGATGGCTAATTTGCTATAGAGGCCGGCATATTCTTGTTCGAATTTTTCCTGCCCCATCGCCTTTGCCTTACGCAATACATCCGCCTCATATCCCGCGCCGCAATTATCCAATGCCTGTAAAATTTTCGGCAGCTCTTTCTCTAAACCACCATATATCACTGCGCCTAAGCCTTCCATTTGTATCGCTGTATCATAATCAATAATAAGAATTACGTCTTTCACAAACTGCGGATAACGATTTAACACTTGCCGGACTTCTCTCTCCGAATAAATGCCGGCCATTGCCTGTAAGAAACCATCGCCGTGTAAATTATTTCTAAATGCTTTATCAATAAAATTCAACTGTTAATTTCCCCTAAATTCTGATTTATACTTTTATTTACTTTATCATATTTTTCTGCTTCAATCAACGCATAGTGAAATTGACGAAGCCATCACCCGCCAGTCCAAATGTAAAAAGGAAGAACCTGCGCCCCGTATTGCATAGGCGGCGGCAGGTATGCTATAATTTAATATTATAGTGATACTGAGTTGCCCAGGGAACGGAGCAAACGCCCTGCGGCGGAAACGGCGGGAAAACATGGACAAACGAAGAAACATCCGGAATTTCTGCATCATCGCGCATATCGACCACGGCAAGAGCACGCTTGCCGACCGCATCCTCGAATTGACAGAAACTGTCTCAAAGCGCGATATGGAGGACCAGATTCTCGACAATATGGACATCGAGCGCGAACGCGGCATTACCATCAAGGCGCGCGCCGTGTCGCTGACCTACCGCGCCGACGACGGCGAGGAGTATCAGTTCAACCTGATCGACACCCCCGGCCACGTCGATTTCAACTACGAGGTGTCGCGCTCACTCGCCGCGTGCGAGGGCGCGATTCTGGTTGTCGACGCGTCGCAGGGCATCGAGGCGCAGACGCTTGCCAATACGTATCTTGCGATCGAGCACGACCTTGAGGTCACGCCCGTCATCAACAAAATCGACCTGCCGGCCGCCGAGCCGGAGCGCGTCGCGCAGGAGGTCGAGGACATTATTGGTATTCCGTGCATGGACGCGCCGCGCATCTCGGCCAAAACGGGCGAAAACATCCATGCGGTGCTCGAGCGCGTCGTATCTGATATCCCCGCGCCGCGCGGCGACGAGGACGCGCCGCTTCAGGCGCTCATCTTTGACAGCTACTATGACGCCTACCGCGGCGTTATCGTCTATGTCCGTGTCAAAAACGGCGTCGTGCGCCCGGGAATGCGCATCCGCATGATGGCCACCGGCGCGGAATTCGACGTTGTGGAATGCGGCGTGATGGGCGCGACCAGCCTTGTCCCGCGCGGCGAGTTGTTTGCCGGCCAGGTCGGATATATCACCGCGTCGATCAAAACGGTGCGCGATACGGCGGTCGGCGATACCGTCACGGACGCCGCCAATCCCGCGGCCGAACCGTTGCCTGGCTACCGCAAGGTGCTGCCGATGGTCTTTTCCGGCATCTTCCCGCAGGACGGCGCAAAATATCCCGACCTGCGCGACGCGCTTGAAAAGCTCCAGCTCAACGACGCGTCCCTTTCCTTTGAGCCTGAGACGTCCGTCGCGCTCGGATTCGGTTTCCGGTGCGGATTTTTGGGGCTTCTGCATATGGAAATCATCCAGGAACGGCTGGAGCGGGAATTCAATCTCGATATTGTCACAACGCTGCCGAGCGTCGTCTATAAGCTGATCCTCTCAAACGGCGAGGAAATCTCAATCGACAATCCCGCCAGCTATCCCGACCCCGGACAGATCACCACCGCGCAGGAGCCGTTTGTCAAGGCGAACATTTTCACTCCAACAGCCTATATCGGCAATATCATGGATCTCTGCCAGGACCGGCGCGGCGTTTACATCGACACAAAATATCTTGACGCCGACCGTGTCGAATTGCATTACGAGCTGCCGCTCAACGAGATCGTCTACGATTTCTTCGACGCGCTCAAGTCGCGCACGCGCGGCTATGCGTCGTTTGATTATGAGATGTGCGGCTACCGCGATTCGAAGCTTGTCAAGCTCGACATCCTCTTAAACGGCGAGGTTGTCGACGCGCTGTCGTTCATCGCGCACGCCGACAAGGCGTATCCGCGCGCGCGGCGTATCTGTGAAAACCTGCGCGACAATATCCCGCGCCAGTTGTTCGAGGTACCCATCCAGGCCGCGATCGGCGGCAAGGTGATCGCGCGCGAAACGGTGCGCGCCATGCGCAAGGACGTGCTCGCCAAATGTTACGGCGGCGATATCACGCGCAAAAAGAAGCTGCTTGAAAAACAGAAGGAAGGCAAAAAGAAGATGCGTCAGCTTGGGTCCGTCTCCGTGCCGCCCGAAGCGTTCACAGCAGTCCTCAAGCTCGACAGCAAGGATTAAAAACGGGGCGCCTCCATCCACCAGGAGGCGCCCCGTTTTTGTGTTAATCGCAGCAGACTCCATCATCCGCGGCGCAGCCAGCGAAATTTACCACAGGCGAATTACAGTTGGAATTGGAACACATCCTGCGTACCGTTGTAATCGCGTACAAATTCCTTGCTGTTGTGGGCACGTGTGACAGTGGCAAACGCCTTGCCGTCCTTGAGATAATTCAGGGTATAATCGATTGCGTAGGGTGCGTTGGCAAATGCGTCATCAATCAGGTAGCTCGATTCAAAAGCCGTCGTGTCGAGCAGATCCTCGTCGCTCATACCTTCAGAGGACAAATTGAGTGTCAGGGACACATTGTAGATATTCTTTTCACTCCCCGCACTTACAACACATTCATAATGCTCGTCGCTTGTAATATCCACAGATAGATTTTCGCTGATAAAGCTGTTGATTTCCTCAATGGCAGCGTCAGATTTTTGACCGCAGGCTGCCAGGGAAACGATTGTAAGCATAGCCAGAAGCATGGCTAGGAAACGATTTTTCACTATGATTGCCTCCTTATGAAAAAACGCGGGATGCACGCGCATCCCGCGTCCAAATTATAAATAAAAAATAGCAGTGAAGCAACTATTTTTTTGCGCATCTGCCCACTCTGCCGACAGGCGCATTTTAATCAAACGATCGGCCAATTTTTCATAGATTGCGTTTTGCGATCTATAAAAAGTTACATTTCGCTGATTTCAACCGATGTGATCGCAATATCCTCTTTCGGTTTATTCTCACCGTCGCGCTCGACAGCAGCAATCTTCTCCACGACATCCATACCCTCGATCACCTGTCCAAACACCGTATCGCGGAAATCATAATTTGGTACGCCGCCGACATCCAGATATTTCTGCACAACCGATTCCGGGAACCCGCCGTCGAGCATTTCGTCAGCCAACTCCGTTGTGATCTCACTGTTTTGAACAATGAAGAAGCGGCTCGTATTCTGATTAGGCGCGCCGCCGTTATCCATGGCCACAGCCCCATTAAAATGCCACAGATTCAAACTGTATTCGTCAGAGAATACGCCGCCTGCATTGCTGTCGCCGCCGGTTCCGTCATTGTTTGGATCGCCTGTTGTCACACGCACGCCCGGCACGACCTCGTAGAACTTGAGTCCGTTATAATATCCCTTTTCCGCAAGCGCAATAAAGTTTTCGACCGCCTTTGGCGCCTCGTCGGGATAAAGCGCGATTTTAATATCGCCGAGGCTTGTTTTAATGGTTGCGATCTTACTTCCCGCAGCGGGCGTTTCGAACTGCTTTAAGCTGATCGCTGACTCATCGATCTGCATGTTATGCCCATAGATTTCAGCCGGTGTGGACGGCATGCTCGTTGTCTGCGACGCACCGGTTGACGCGGCGGACGATGTATCGCCTGCCGGTTCGGGATTGTCCTTGCCGCAGGAAGCCAGCATGGAAATCATCAGAGCCGCGCAAAGGAGCATGGCTATTTTTTTCATAACGATTACCTCCGTAATGGATATGTGATACGGTGCGCGTAGCAGCACGCTTCACCGTTTGTTCCCTAAAATCAGGCGCCGATACTCCTCATTTTATCATGCCGTTTTGCGGACATGATAAAATCGGCCATCAAGGCGGGAGCGGGCCGCGCCCGCGCACCGCTCTGGCCATTTTATTTTAACATAAATTCGCACGAAATCAATTCGCTGGGCAGGATATTCATAGTAAGTTTACTTTTGTCTTTTTCCAAATTGAAAACGGCGCCGGTTATTACCGGCGCCGTTGTTTAATTTTTACATTGGACCGCACCAATCGATACGAAGCCTCTTTCGGCCGTCGTATGCGATTATCTCGTATGAATGGGCGTATGAAAAACTCGTACCTTTTATCTGCAAGTAACACTCTAAAAACATCACGCTGCGGTTACTGTCACAGCGGATGGGCCTGTCGGCCCTTGCTTTCGATTGCTTCGTGCAAGCCAATCGGGCAGAGTTTCCGATCCGTAGGTCTTCCTAGCCGACATACGGGCCGTTGTCAGAATCAACCGCACGGATATCTATTCTGTTTTATTCCCTGCATTTGCGTCCCGCCAACATTCTCAGCCCTTCACCCGACCGATCGTGCCGGCGGTGGGGAGCGCGCCGCTTTGGAACCTTTCTTTTTTCGATGCTTTGGATAATCCCGTTTATGATTGGAACACTTTGATTACAGATTATTTGTCCGCATTGGAATGATCTCGCCTCTTACGATTGGACATCTTCCTTTCGGTATCCTTTTGATGAGAATAGCCGTTAACAATTCCTGCTTGCTGCATTAAGAACTTTGGATTGTCTGCGGAGCTTGTGTTTTATCGGGACGAAACCTGCAACCACATGGTCCGAAATAGCCATCTAGAAAGAATCGCTGTCCGGCGCACAGTCCCCCGACGCAAATGAGAAACTGTGTGAATCTTTGTACATGGGAACCACCGCCTTTCTATCTGTAATTGTCTTTTGTTTCCCTTTTCTGTAGTTTTATTATATGCGTTTAATCAGAAAAAATCAATATATATTTTCAACAAATTGTTATTTAATATATGCACAATATGCTGCAAAGAAAGCATTTGACATTTTTGAGCCGATGCATTATCATGTTACTGTAAACAAAACGCGGCACACGCGAAAAGGAGTACATTGCTTATGGCTGATCTGGAAAACGAGGAATACGGGCCGGAGCTGATTACGCTGATCGACGATGAGGGAAATGAGCATGAATTTGAGATCATCGACACCCTTGAGCTCGGCGAGCAGCGTTACATCGCGCTGATTGCCGGAAACGACGGGCCGCAGGGCGACCACGACGACGACGGCGAGCTGGTCCTGCTCAAGTCTGTTATGGACGGCGACGAGGAGTTTCTGGAGGCCATCGAGGACGAGGCTGAATTTGACCAGGTTGCGGCTGTGTTCATGGAGCGCCTGTCCGACAGCTTTGAGTTCACCGAGGGCGAGGACGGCGAATAAACCAGGATTTGCAAAACCTCCCTGCTGTACCCGACAGCCCTGCCCTTTATACTCCAACAACTGTACTTTGGGAGCTTCGTTTTCACGCGCGGAGTGCAGACCTCCCCTGTAAAGGGACGAAGGGAGCTGGAAACGCGTAAGCAGGCGTACCCACCTTGTCGTATGACGGGGGTTTACAGCTGGCAGGGCATCGATATGGCGGGGGTTTGATGTGTCAATAAGGGCCGCGGCTGCTTTCAGTCAGCCGCGGCCCTTTTGGTTTTCAGAAATTTTTGGCCGTCTGTTTCTTATCCTCATCCCACGACCTTATAGCCGCCGGACAGTCCCCGCGTATCAACAAGGTACCGGCGGTAATTGCGCGGGTCGACAAATACGCGCACCGTTGTGCGCCCATTTAAGAACGGCTCCGGATCGCTCCACAGATACGCGCTGCGAAATCGATAGATCGTGCGCGACTCCGCGTCGGTGTAGTGGCATTCGATCACATACGGGATGCAGCCGCAATAGCGCACCCCATATTCACGGACACAGCCGTCCAACTGCGCATTGACCGGGCGCCCGTTTTCAAGCAGCCACTGGCGCAGGCGCGCCCGCCGGGCGATGACAAGCAGTCCGATCAGGCCGATCAGCAGAGAGAGCGCGCCGTGTGCTACCGACAGGAACGCACAGGCCGGGGACATCCGCGTCAGGACGGCGGCAATGATGCCGGCTGCTGTGAAAATCAAGCCGATGCCCGAAAAAATCATAAAAAACAACCGGAGAAATTTTATGGGATCACGGCGCAAAACAACGCCCCCTTTTTCATACAGATACATCCAACGCCCCGCCTTCCGCCGCGGCCGTCTCCAGGCCGGCCTGCGCCGGTGCAAAACTGTCCGCAGGCGGCAGCGGCGCGGCGGCCTGTGCCGCCGTATTTTCAAAAAATCCGCCGCTGCCCGCGGCCTCGCGGTCCCTGGCGGCTTCCTTCATCGCATAATTTGCTTCCTCCCTGCGCCGTTTTTTGCGGCGGCTGTTCAGTTCATCGCGCAGGCTTCCCGCTTTTTTCTGTTCCTGCTCCTTTTCAGCGCGGCGCTTTTGGCGCTCCAACTGTTCCTCCTTGTCAAGATGGCGGATCTTGACGCGGGTGCGCTTCATCAGCTTTTCCATCCGCGCGATCATCCGGTTGATCTTCGCCTTGTCCCTGCCTTCGCAAAGCGCCGCCGTCATCCGCAGGCTTGCCAGCGCGCGCATAGCTTTCCCCGCGACCTGCTGCACGTCAAACCGCGACCGCGCGTTGGCCAGCTCTGCCGCAAGCTGCCCGACCTGATCGTCCGGCAGCGAGGCTTTCGGTTTTCCCCCGGCGCCGCCGGCGGACGCCCCCGCGCCGGCAGATTGGCGCGCCAGGAGGTCCTTCAGGCGCTCCTGTGCGCCGGCCGCCTGCTGTTCCTGCCCGGCCGGTCCTGCCTGATATGCGTTCTGATGACCGCCTGTCTGCCCGATTCCTGTTACGATCCGCATCGCCGACGCTCCCTTTTGCACAAAATCCGATCACATTTCTAATAGAGATATTCGGACTTATCGCACAAAACAAAAGGGTGGTTGTGGTAAAATTTTATGCATTGACGCCGCCGCATAAGCATCATCGTTTCAAACCGCGCCGCCGTGTACAGGCGGCGCGGTTTTTCGTGAAAATCAGGCCGGCGTTTATTTTTGCGCGCGGTAATAATTGATCAGACAGCCAGCCAGGATAATGGCGCGCTCATCGTCGGTCAAATCGCCGAGCGTCAGCTCGAACGGCCTGACGCCGTCTTTGGTAAGCGCATAGGCCGTGATGGAAGCGCGTTTTTCAGCAACCGCCCTGCGGATATATGGTATGAAAATATTGTCATATTTTTCAAACGGCGGCTCCCCGTCGATTAAAAATGGCAGCATCCCCCAGTTGATCAGATTGGAGCGGTAACGCTTTGTCGCATATTCGCGCGCGATATTCGCCCATCCGCCGAGCACCTTCTGGCAGGAGGCCGCCTGCTCGCGCGCCGAACCGTCGCCGGGCTTGACCGCGTAAACGAGCGAGCCGCACCCGATTGTGCCGCTGTCGATATCGGCGAAGCCTTCGATTGAGCGGATCACATGGATGGGGCAGGACGGGTCGCTGTCATCAAACGACGTGCCTTTTTCCAGGCGCAGTTTTTCCCACTTCTGCGACGCCTTTGCCCGCTCCACATACGCCGGGTCCTTGCGCGAGAGCGTGAACTCCGCCAGTTTCAGCGGGTTGGAGCGGTAAGACGACGTTTCGCCCGATGGGATCAGCTCGTCGGTCGTCGTGACCGGGTCGGTGATGTACGCGTCAGCCTCCAAAAACAGATGTTCTGTCAACGGCGACATCTGCGGCCAGTCGGCGATGTTCGGCCCAAACTTGAGCGGCAGCTCCGGCTCCGGTTTGCCCCATCCGTCATAGACGCGGTTTTTATAAACCTCGCCGTGGAACATATAGACGGGCTTTGTGAATGCTGTATCAAGGTCGGTCGCGGGCGTGAGCACGCCGCCGTTGCGGGCTGTCGCCGCAATAGAGCGCGCGTCCATCAGCGCGACCGAGGCAATCTGGCCGTTTCCGGGCTTGGAGCCTTCGCGGTTCGGGAAGTTTCGTGTTGAATGGCGGATGGAAAGCCCGCCGTTCGCCGGCACGTCGCCCGCGCCGAAGCACGGCCCGCAGAACGCCGTGCGCATCGTCGCGCCCGCCTGCATCAGCTTGGCCGCCGCCCCGTTCTCCACCAGACTGATATAGACCGGCTGACTTGACGGATAAACTGACAGCGCGAATTCATCGACGCCGATCGAATGGCCCGCCAGAATATCGGCCGCGTCGCAGATATTGTCGTATGTGCCGCCCGCGCAGCCCGCAATCACACCCTGATCGACGACCAAACGCCCGTCCTTCACCTTGTCGCGCAGCGTAAATTTCAGGCTGGGATTGTCAAGCGCACGCGCGCCGTCCTCCTCGACCTGCGCGAGAATGTCCATCAGGTTTACATTCAGTTCGTCGATCTCATATGCGTTCGACGGATGGAACGGCATGGCGATCATCGGCTTGACCGTGGCCAGATCAACATATACAACGCCGTCGTAATACGCCCCGTCCTTGGGCGCAAGCCGCTTATACGCCTCGGGACGGCCATGCAGCGCAAAGTAATCGGAAACCTGGCCGTCCGTCTCCCAGATGGAGGAAAGGCATGTCGTCTCGGTCGTCATCACGTCGATGCCGCTGCGGTATTCCACGCCGAGGCTGGCGATGCCGTCGCCGATAAACTCCATAACCTTGTTTTTGACATAACCGCGTTTAAACACCGCGCCGATAATCGCGAGCGCCACGTCCTGCGGACCCACGCCGGGATGCGGCCGGCCGGTCAGATAAACGGCTACCACCTGCGGCCGCTTGATATCATAGGTGCGGTTCAAAAGCTGCTTGACCAGCTCCGGCCCGCCCTCGCCGACGGCCATTGTACCGAGCGCGCCATAACGCGTGTGGCTGTCCGAGCCGAGGATCATCTTTCCGCAGCCGCTCATCATTTCGCGCATATACTGATGGATGACCGCCTGATGCGCGGGCACATAAATGCCTCCGTATTTTTTCGCGGCGGACAGCCCGAACATGTGGTCGTCCTCATTGATTGTGCCGCCAACGGCGCACAGGCTGTTGTGGCAGTTGGTCAGCACATACGGCAGCGGGAACCGCTCAAGCCCCGACGCGCGCGCCGTCTGGATGATGCCGACATACGTGATGTCGTGCGACGCCATCGCGTCAAATTTGATCTTCAGCTCGTCCATGTTCCCGCTGGTATTGTGCGCCTCGAGAATTGACCACGCGATCGTTTTTTTTGCGCCGGCTTCCCGGTCAGCCGTCAGACCGCGTGCGGCCAGCGCCCCGGCGGCATTTCCGTCGTCCGGAATGAGCTTCCCACCGGCGTAATACGCACCGGTTTCGTATAATTTTATCATTAAAATACCTCCCGTATAAAACTTCCGATTTACAGGCACGCACCGCCTGCATTTTCAGGTTTTCATATCCGCAAAGCGGCGTGGTAAAATTGGCCATTAGGGCGAAAGCGGGCTGTGCCCGCAGATCGCCCCGGCCATAAAAGTTAAAATGACCGCCCTGCGGTTATTTTACCATGTCCGCGAGGCGGCGTGGTAAAATCGGCCATCAGGGCGGCAGCGGGCTGCGCCCGCGCATCGCCCCGGCCATAAAAGTTAAAATGACCGCCCTGCGGTTATTTTACCATATGGACAGGCTCCATGCAATGAATAAGCTGTATACATTTGTGCCAATGCTATATGGGAACAAAATACAACAGGCACGGCAAGGCGCCGGAGGGGAGACTGTTTTATGCGGCGGACAGAACAGAACAAGGGGCGTGTATTCCTGCTGACGTTTGCGTTGGCGGCGCTTCTACTTTCGCTGATCATGGTTGGCACTGTGCTGGCTGTGCAGCCGACCATGCCGCAGAACCATACCGACGAGCTGCCCGCACAGGAGCCATCTTACCGTCCGGCCGCTTCCGAAAGCCTGACCATGGCGATTATCGGAAAAAACGCATCCGGCGGCGCATCCGATTTCCTGCTGATCCGTTTCAACCCTCAATACGGCCAGGTTCCGCTGGCTGTACTGCCGCCGGAAACGCTCGTCCCATACAAAGGCGAGACGATGACTCTCTCGCGCGCCTGGGCGCGCGGCGGCGGCAACGGCGTAAAGCAGGCGTTATCTGAGCGGTTTGGCATCACAGTTGACCGCTACGCTGCACTGTCACGCGATATTTTCATCCGAATTGCCGATAAGACCGGTTCTGTCGTGTTTGAAATGCCCTATGCCGTTTCCTACCACAGCGATGGCTACGACATCAATATTCCGGCCGGACGCCGCCGTCTCGATGGCCGCGATGTCGCCGACCTCTTTGCGGCTCCATCACTTGAAGGCGGTCCGGTGGAACGCGCTGCCCTGCTCGGCGAGCTGACCGCCGCCATCGTCAACCAAAACATCGATTCCGCCGGCAAGGATGTTTCCCCCGGGCTGTTCAAATTTATTGTAAACCTTGTGGATACAGATCTTTCCTATGTCGATTTCGAGCTGCGCCGCGACGCTGCGGATTTCCTTTCCCAGCTCGGCGACATATCGGTTGCTGGCAGCCTCGCCCCCGCCGGCACGCTGATGTCTGACAGCCTTTCCTTCGAGCTGTCCGAGGATTATGTCTCCACCGTGCGCAAATACTTCGGCGCTTCCTCATAACCCCCTTCGGCCTTTTTGAAAAAAGCTCGGCAAAAAACTTTCGTTGGCTGCACTCCAGCCTTTTTGAAAAAAGGCTTCGGCGAAAAACTTTAATCGGCTGCGCCGCGAACAGTGGGTTTGGCGCTGCGTTGATGCAGGCTGCGCCGCGAACAGCAGGTTGGGTGCTGCGTTGATGCAGGCTGCGCCGCGAACAGCAGGTTGGGCGCTGCGTTGATGCAGGCTGCGCCTGCCCCGGGGTTGTGTCCACGGGATAGGGACGGCCTGCCCCTGTCCCATAAGGCGCGAAAAGGGGCCTTGCCGCGGCTGTCCGCGCCCGGCGCTATAGCACCGGAAAGCCCCGAATAGACGGCCGGGCAAGCGCAGCGCCCGGCGGTGGAGCAATCCGCGCACGGATTGCGCGCGCCAAAGCAGCCCACAGGCTGCAAGGCATCCCCTGTGGCGGCGCTCCGACTTCCCCCAACAAAATCCATGACAGATGCCGCGCGGCTGGCGTGGATTTCTCCAGTGCCGGCCTTCCCGCTATTTAAAAAAGATTCCTCAAAAACAGATCCCCGTGCTCTTTCCCGGTGCATTGGAATATTTTATCGAAAAACCTGTTGACATCTGTTTCCTGATATGCTAAAATAATATCCGTCGCTATGAAGGGATGCAGCCGCTGGTGTAGCTCAGTTGGTAGAGCAGCTGATTTGTAATCAGCAGGTCGGGGGTTCAAGTCCGTCCACCAGCTCCATCGTTTTTTCAAGTCAAACAAGTTCATATGGGAGAGTTCCCGAGTGGCCAAAGGGGGCAGACTGTAAATCTGTTGTCAGTGACTTCGATGGTTCGAATCCATCCTCTCCCACCAAACGGAACAGACATTTTACATGTCTGTTCCGTTTTTGATTGCCCATAAATATTCTCTTAAATTTGCAGAGCTTTTCTGCAAAGCCGAATGGCCAGTCACGTAGAATTTCGAATCTCATTGTTGAAATTTAAAAAACGGCGTATCAAACGGCTTTCCCTCTGATATCGCAAAGCGTATTTTCGTTTTTTGTCTCTTTTGCACAAAGCGGCCGCGCTGCCCGATTGCGGGCGGCGCGGCCGCTTTCTTTCACTGATCGTTTCCGCGTCAGTTCGTATCCCGCGCACCGGCGCGCTTCTTTCCGCCATCTATCTTTTTCAGCGCCCTCTTAAACTGGAAGGTAAACAGGACCGCCGTAAAACTGACCGCAAAAAAATCCGCGACTGGTTCCGCCAGATAGACCGCTGTCGTTTGGTCGGACGTAAAGATCTGCGGCAGCAGGAAGATCAGCGGCAGCAGAAGGACAAATTTGCGCATTACTGCAACAATAATAGAGGCCGGCGCATTGCCTAGGGCCGTAAACGTCATCTGACAGGCCACCTGAACGCCGAACAGCAGCAGGCACGCCATATAGATGCGAAGCGCCGTTTTTGTGAATTCAAGCAGCGCCGGATCCGTGGTAAACAAGGCCGCAAACAACTGCGGGAAGGCCATGACAAGCGCCCACAGCAGGACAGAATAGCAAAGGCTGGCTTTCAAAAGCAGTTTGAAGGCGTCTTTCACCCGTCCCGCATTCTGCGCGCCGAAATTATAGCTGATAATCGGCTGCGCCCCCTGCCCCAGACCTTGCAGCGGCAGCATGGCGAACTGCATCACGCTGGTCAGAATCGTCATGGCGCCTACGGCGATATCGCCGCCATAGCGGAGCAGCGAGGAATTAAAACAGACGGAAATGACGCTTTCACTGGCCTGCATAATAAATGTGGACAGGCCGAGCGCCAGGCTTGGCAAAATAATATTGGCCCGCAGACGCAGGTTTTTCATCCTGATTTTTAAGCGCGTTTTTTTCCCCAGCAAAAACGCCAGCACCCAGACGCATGACATAGCCTGGGAGATAATCGTCGCTAAGGCCGCGCCCCGCACGCCCATCTCCAAGCCAAAAATAAAGATCGGATCGAGAATGATGTTGGCCACCGCTCCAATCAGCACAGAAAGCATACCTGTTCTGGCAAACCCCTGTGCTGTGATAAACGCATTCATACCGAGTGTGATCTGTACAAATACGGTTCCCAGGGCATAGATGTTCATATAGGCGACACCATATTCAATTGTGTTCTCGCTGGCTCCGAACGCCATGAGAAAATCACGGTTCCACAGCAGCAGCGCCGCTGTCAAAAGAGCCGAGACGGCAATCTGTACAACAAAACAGTTTCCCAGGGTCTGTTCCGCTGCATCCTGATCGTTTCTGCCCATAAAGATAGATGCCCGCGGAGCGCCGCCATACCCAACGAAGGCGGCGAATGCGGTCACGATCATAATCAACGGCATACAGACGCCCACGCCGGTGAGCGCCATCGCTCCCACATCGGGAATATGGCCGATATAAATGCGGTCCACGATGTTATAAAGCATATTGATGATCTGAGCGGTCACTGTCGGAAGCGCCAGCCGCATCAGTAGTTTCCCAACCGGCTGTGTCCCCAGGAAATCCTTTTCGTCATTCATTTTCTTGTCCTCCTTGCCATAGCCCGCCTGGTATTGTCGCTAATCCGGTCGTTGACCCGTTCAAATATTGCACGCTCATCACACGACAGGCCGGCAAATATTTCGTCCTCAAACCGCGCCCAAAGGCGCTGCATCGACTGGACAATCGGCTCGGCGGCTGGCGTCAAAAACAGATGGATGCGCCTGCGGTCCACCGCGTCCTGCTCCCGCCGGAGCAGGGACCGCTGGATCAGGCTTTCCACCGCTTGGGACACATTTCCCTTGGACAGCATTCGCAGCTCCACAATATCGGCGGCCGTGTCCTTGCCGGGATTATTGTGCAGAAAGCTGATAATAGTCGCCTCGATCAGCGCGAGCTGGTATTCCCCACAGATTTCCCGCAGCATGCTCTCATGCAGCTTTATGATCGACCGGATATTCATCAAAAACTCCGTTGTGCGGCTCATCACCAGCGTCCCTCCATTTAATGGTTCCCAGAAAAACAGTTCTTTTTAAAACTGTTTAACAACAATTTATTATACGCGTAAAACTCCTTTTGTCAAGAACCGCACATCCGATATTAACAAAATTTTAATATTCAGCAGGCAGTTTGTATAAACACTGATTGAAAGTACTGTTTACAAGAGGCTGCACAGGCAACGCCTGTCATTATATTTGCAGCGCGGTTATACAGGTATGGCAAAGGTAACACGGACAATTAGAAATGTATTTTTCAGGGTAGGCGATACATTTTACTATCTTCCCTGCTCTACGCCTGTAATCACATGAAATATAAGACTTTTTCTGTACTTAATCATCCACAGCCACATACATTTTCGTAGATTTTATAATGCCACCATGCTATAATGAAATCAGCAATAAATCGGAATTTGTATGGGAGAGCAAAGGGAATGGAAAAGCCGTTAAAATTCAAAGAAATTGTTATGCCGTATCCTAATCCGGAAAATACATATACAGATTATGACCGAAAGCTGCAACCCAAAATGGACTTTGAATCAGGGCATTTAAAGGAATTCTATCTCAACCACAGAGAGAAATTGATTGAAACAACCATTAAAGAATGTGAAGAATACCTAGATGCAGATGATTGGATGGAAGAAGAAACTTTTCCCCGTATAAAGGATTTAACAGGCGAGTGGTATTTGGCCTCTGTTACTGTGCGAAATCAAGATAAGGAAATCATAGTTCAATTATATCTTCACTTTTTAGGTTATTATCCGAGAGGATGTGCACGAAAAGAAATAGATGACTATTTAGGAATGGAAGCATGGTTTGTCTACGAGCCAGTTCAAAAAATATTTAACTTTGATGGTTTTAATACGGATGCAATCTAGCGAACAGTTCTCATTTATCGGGGAAATAGCAAGGCCAGTCGAGCCAGTCAACGGCAAGATGAGCGGCGCATAACGCGCCGTCGTTGAAAGTCCCGTTCGCCTTTGCCGGCAGGCAGTCAAGGCGGGAAAGCCCTTAAATGGCTTCCCGCCTATTTTAAAACCAGAACAGCGGAATCTGCCCCCTGGCGATCCGGAGGACCAGCTTTGCATCGCCGCGGAAATCCCGAGGGCAGTTACCAGCGTGATGGGCCGGCGGTGCGTCCCCGTTTTCTCATTGCCAAAGGCGGCATTACCTCCAGCGATGTGGGTGTAAAGGCGCTTCATGTCAAGCGTGCAACCGTCATAGGACATCTTCAGCCCGGCGGACCGGTCTGGTACACCGGTCCGGAAAGCAAATTTCCCGGCTTTGTCTATGTCATATTCTCCAGTAATGCAGAGAAGGATGATACTCTAAAAAAGGCTGTTGAACAACTTTTAAATCCAGCAAAAGCCTGCTGGGCAAAACAGAGCGGGGGATGGGATGCATAGCGCATCCCATCCCCCGCTCTGTTTTGCAACTGTATTTGATCCATCCCCTTGACTGTCCTGTCACACGTATGGGCCACACCAAGATTGCGTCTACTATACCAGTACGCCATCCTTATAAATGATTCCACCATTTCGTTTTTCGGTTAATGTTGTCGCTTGCAAAGACGAGCCGGTAATATTCAAAATCGAACTGTGAGCGGAGTAACCAATCTGATTGCCAGCCCCGCCGACCCCACGGGCGGTTAATAGCGAATTGTAGATAACTGTAATGGCACGGCCGCAATTTGATATCGATGTGTTGGCCACATACGCGCTTGCCGAATCCAGACCAATCCCGCCTATTGCAGGCCCCCCGGCGATCTCACAATAATGTATCTGCATATTATTTACACACATTACATTGATGCATGGCCTGTCACCTTCCAAGCCCGTTCCATCGAAACTCAATCCGTCCAGCCAGATTTGCCGGCAGTAAGCGGCCCCTATATATTTTAATTTTACTTTGTTTTCGCGTGTCTCTCTGGATAATCCAATACTTGCGGTTTTATTTCTGATCTCAACTGACTCATCATAGTCGCCGGCACCTATGATAATAGAGGCGTCTGTATGATAAGGCTTTATTGCGTCTACCGCTTTTTGAATTGTTCGGTATGGCTTATCTTGCGTGCCGTCCCCGGATTCGTCGCTGCCATTTATAGACACATATAACTGTATCGACATCCCGTTTAACTGTGTCTCCACAGCGGCAAAATTGCGGTTGAGTATCTCGTTTGCGTCCTGCATCCCCTTGGTGAAAAGTTCGAATCCCATGTTCTCCCCTCTTTCCTGTATTTTAAGGCGTCCAAACAAGCGCCTCCCATCACCGCCCTGTAATTTTCGTCCCCTGCTCCTGTCTGATCCAGCCTGCGTCAACAAATACCTGCACCTGATCCGCGCCGTAAATCCCAAGATCAAAATACATCTTGATCTGGTCATACCAGTCAAACATGCTGCTTCACCCCTTCCTGCACTTTTAAAAGCCGCGTCATCAATACGGAATTGGATTGCTGCAATTGTTTTATGGCAGCCTCCTGCTGCGCCAGCTTCAACGCTATATCGGCAAGCCCCCGATCTTCCCGGCTCGGTGTCGGAGACGGCGGGGCTGGGTGCTCCGCCTCCCACGCCGCAATTTCTTCATTCGCAGCGGATTCCATCCACTTCGAGCCTTTCCACACCGGCTTGATAAATCCATCCGCACCTGCATAGGGGCGTATCGCAGGCGGCGCTGCATCTATCAGGCGTTCTCCTTCCAAAAGCGTATAATACTGAATCTTTTCCTGTGCATCTCCGGATTCATCCGACTCATTGACTGCCAGCACAAGGGTTTTGTATCTGTTTTGTATGTTGATGACGCTGTAATATTTGTAACCCATGCTTTCATCCTTTCTCATGTAAATGTACGCCTTAGAAATAAACGGCGTAATGACGCTCCACAGAGTAGGAAATATGACTGACAATACGCCGTACTTTATCAACAGCCATAAATATCTGTCAGCGCCATAATCAGATGTAAAATCCGCATTGCGCCGCAAAGCTGCGGACTTCGATACCATATCCCACATAGAACCAGATTTCGCCGCTGGGATAAAGAATCAGGTTTCCCATCATTTTTGTGTTGTCGCCTTCGCCCTTACCGACCCAAACTGGGATAAGCGTGTTATCTTTCGGTCGGAAACCTTCCGGCAGATAGCTGACAAGGATATTGTGACTGATATAGTCTTCGGTTTCGCTCTTGTATATATTAAAATCAAGCCAGACCATCCCGAATTGATCTTTTGAGTATTTAGCGCGCCCCAACAGCCCATTGTGCAACGTAAGGTCAAACCTTTGCGGCGCTGATGCACGGGCCATCTGTGCCCATCGTATTGTGTATTCCGGTCCGCTCTCTCCAAAATATCGCCGTGAGTTTGTAGCACCATCGGTATAAGCAAGCTCATATGTCCTGGTCCCGGTCCCATTTGCGCGATGGATTCTAAATTCAACGCGCATTAGACTAGATGGCGTATCCTCGGGCTGCCAATCGAGAGCGACTTCCTGTACCCAAGAGTATATACCCGGCTCTAGCGCCAAAATCTCTTGTACGGTTTGAGGCATGCCGTTTCCTTCGAGCATCTTGGTATATTTCTCCGCCTTACTTGACAATTGCGTCTCCACAGCGGCAAAATTGCGGTTGAGCATCTCGTTTGCGTCCTGCATCCCCTTGGTGAAAGTCTCAAAGCCCATAAAGTCAATCCCTCCTATATCAGCCGGATATACAGGCTATCCGTCTGGTTGTCCGGCCATGTGACCGTATATTCGCGGTCGTTCATTTTGTGCAGCGTTGGTTCTGTACCGAGCTGTGCAATGCTTTTTGTCGTCATCACGGTCAGCGACCGACTGCTGTGATAAACCGCCCGCGCCGGATACTGCGCGGTGTCCGTGCCGCCTAAGGGGCCTTCGTCAAGCTCCGCCACGCCAAGCCCGTATTGCAGCGCGCCGAGCGTCACCTGCGGATACGTCCCAAGCCCGTGATCGATACGCACCAGCTCGCTTTCTGTCTCCAGCGCTGCGGACAGCCGGTGCAGCGCATCGTCTGTTTTGTCGAACGCCGCTCCAAAATCGTCCACATTGTATTCGTCATCCTGCTCCGGAATCCGAAGCCCATACCATTTGCTTTCTCTCAAGCAAGCACCTCCTCACGCAGCGCGCGGTGTGTCGTCCCGCGCAGCATCCTGTGCAGCCGCGGCCGGAGCATCCTGTGCGTGTTGTACCGCAGCCCCAGGTCAATGACCATGTTCGCCGGGACAACACGTCCGAGCAGCGCCGCCGCCTCGTCCATCGCCCGCTTCTCCCACAGATGTACGCGTACAAACACGCGGTACTCCCTATAAATGATCTCCAGCGTGTACCCGCCCGGCCCGCAGACGCCGTCCAGCATCAGGCGCAGCGTCCGCTCGGTAAACGGGAGCTGTTCATTGAGCCGGGCCAATACCGCAGCCCGCCGCACTTCCATGCTGTCTGTCCCGCGCGGCCGGATTCCAAGCATCCTCTCCCACCGTGCAAGCCCCTGTTCGTTTGCATACCGGACAAACAGCGCGTCCAGCACCGTTTTCCACGCGTCCCACAACCCAGCCACCGCGGGCTGTTCGCCCTCCATGACCGCCTGCATCTCGCGCGTTTGCTGTAGTACCGGTGGAAGATAATCGATCAGCTTCCTATCCAACCACATCACCCCGCACCGGTATCTCATCCACCCCAAGCGTTTTGTTTCCCTGTACGCCGTCAAGCGCCGTATCGCCCACATCGATCACGCCGTCCAATTCCAACAGGCGCGTTTCAATCTGCGACACGCGCACAACCAGCGCGTCCGAACCGGCCCACTGCTTTGCAAGCTCCTGGAAATACGCGTCAACCGCCTGCTCCGCATACGGCCTGACATCCTCGAACGCCCAGCCCTCCCGCAAGGTCAGGCTGGTTTTCACATCGATGCGTGCCGCCGTTACGCCGTCCACTGTCACTGTGTGCCCAATCGGCACGATGCCGTACCCCTGCCCGGACGAACCCTTTGGGTCAAGCGCCTCCTGTACCGCGTCGATCAGCGTCTGTTTGGGCGGCGCAAAGGTGCTGTCGATCACCACAACGCGCACGCTGCCGCCGCCGTTCCAAACGGGGTACACCTTGCAGCCGCCCACGCCGGCAATCGCGCCCACTTTGTCCAGATAGTCCTGTACGTTTCCCCCGAACGCCTGCGACCGGAATGACGTAAGGTATCTCTCGCGCAGATGCTCCGTGTCCTCCTCATCCTCGCCGGGGATCAAAAGCTCCACAAGCTGCGCTTTTGTCAGGCCCACGACGTATTCAATCGGTATCAGCCGCCCCGAAAGCGTGTTGCCGGCTTCGCCCGGCGTCTCGCATTCCAGCCGCGCATCCGTCTCCGAGATGCTTTCCGTCAGGACATAGTTTAATCCCTCCAGAGAAAAGCGCGTGCCCACCGGCGGCGTCTTATTGAACTGTCCGCGCCACACCGCCGCTGTTGCCGGATACGGATGCATCCCGCGCTCGGCGCACCGCCGAATCAGAAAATCGCGCGACTGCGTGTCCGCAAACGCCTCGTCAAGCACGCTGTCCGCCGTGATATACAGATTTGTCAGCTCAACGGCCGCCGGCGCCAGGGCGCTGAACAAAATTGACGCCGTGCGCGTGTCCACCTCCGGCCGTCCTTCGACAGCCGCGGCCATCATGCGCCGCAGAATCGCTTCGTACGTCTGTTCCTCAAACATTCAAACCGTCACCTCCCTGTCCGCCTTTACATCGCCGAAGATCGTCGAAACCGTAAAGGTACATCTCACCTGATTGTGTGAAACGGTAAACGAAAAGCCGTCGACCGCCGTAACCCGGTCGTCCCACATAAGCGCCTCCCGGATACGCCGCTTTAATTCCGACTGCACATAATCGGGCGGCCGGCCGATCAAATCGCCTGTTTCAATCCCGTAATCCCACCCGTAGATCAGGTATTGATACCGCTCGGTCGACAGGATCAGATAAATCGCCTGCATCATCGCGTCTTTTTCGTCCGCCGTCCCGGCAATCGTCCCCGCGCCGGTATTCAGCTTCCAGGTCCGGCTTGCCCGCCGCGTTTTTGTCCTCAAGTTTTCAAATCCGCCTGTTGCCGGCAGCATTCCCCATCACCTCACACGGTCCAGTATGTAATACTGCTGTCCGCCCTGCGCGCGCAGCAAAGCGACCTTTTCACCGGGCGCAAGCCCCATCAGCACAGTAAACTCTTTTTTGCCCTCATACGCGTGCCTGTGTCCCTCCGCTTCATCCGTCTCGTGCCGCACCTGCATCTCAACGGTAAAATCGCTCACGAGCGAGGAAAGCGCAAGCTGTGCAGAACCGAGCACAAGCTTTTCATCCACTTGCACCCGCAATGGCGCGGCGCTCAACACCGTACCGTAACACAGCGCGCTCGGTTTCCCGCATTCAACCGCCCCAATCGCCAGCCGGCGGATAGCGGCTGCAAGGTCTGTTTCGTTATACATTGATCTCCCCTCCCCGCAGCGTCAAATCCATTGTATGGAACTGCGTGTCAAATTTGTGGCTGACCTTTTCAACCACCATGTAATTGCTCACAGCGATATCCCCGAGCGTCAGGCGCACAATTACGGACGAACCTCCGCGCACACGCACGTCGCCAAGAGCCCCCTTGACCGTCAGACTGCGGGCCGTGCGATTATAAAGCTGGAGCAGCGCCGCCGCTTTCGCCCCGGCGTTCTCATCCTTCTGAACCTTCTCGAAGTATTGCAGTACGCCCCACCGTTCAATATTTCCGGCGTCGCGCACGCCGGTGACTTCGCGCCGGCCGGCGTCCTGATTGTCATAGACCAGACTGATCTGATTGTATGTATCAGAATCAATGCTGGCCGTGTAATCGTAACTGGACGCTGTCTGCGCGTCGACGAGCAAGTCAAGCTTCATGTTTTCGATATCGCGCAGCGTCAGCTTGCCGCACTCATCGTAAAGGACAAACAGCCGCCCCGTGTTCTGGAGTGTCAGATCAAGCGCCGACAGGATGATATCGAACAGCGACCGGTTGTCCTCCACACGGTTGCCGATCACCCACCTTGTGTCCTCCAGCACCCCTTTTTGAAGCATATAATCGTCCGCGATCATCTCCACGACCTGCGTTGCCGTCAGATTCTCATAGTTATAAATATCCTTGTTTTTCAGGTAGCGCAGCTGATCATACGCCGTCATTTTGACCTGGCCGTCCTGATCATACTGCCGTGAGAACAGAAAACCGGAAAAGACCTCCGTCCCATCGATGGTCAGTTGTACGCGGTTGCCCTCCTCCACTTTAAGCGTGCTGTCGTCAATAGCTGTAAACGTGAGCTTTCCGGGCGCGCCGCGCCGTTCCAAATCGAGTGAAACCGCTCCTTCAACCGCCGGCTCATAGTAAAGGTCGCCGTTGCGGATCAGCAGCTTTGCATCCATAACGCCGCCCCCTTAAGCTGCGGGCAGCTTGAGGACCTGTCCCGGATATATCGTATATTTCGGGTTGCCCGTGCCTTCGTTGCCCTTATCTATAACGGATTGATTGAGACTGTACACCTCCGGATAACGGCTGCCGTCCCCAAGATACCGCTGCGCGATATTCCACAGGCAGTCGCCCGCCACAACCGTATGCGTCCCCGCTGCCGGCGGGCTGTCGCCCGGCCGGGGCGCGCCGCTGTCCGGCGGGGCCAGCAAATCGTCAGGCACCGGGATGGTCTTGGTCCCATACGGCCGGTATTCCTTCAGCTTTAAACTGGCTATCACGTCAAACCCCTCGTCCGCATCCTCCTTGAGCGTGTAATCCTCCAGCGAAACCCGCATATTTGTATCGAACAGCATCCGTCCGCCCGGCAATGTGCGCGTAATGATCAGACGAAACGGCTTTCTTCTCTCCTTGAGCGTCTCAAGCCGGTCGATGTACGGCGCCGCGTCATCGTCACGCGCAAACGGATAGGATATCTGCGGCAGCCGCATATCGAACGACAGCTCCATCAGTCCGGGGGTCTTGAGCACATTGATCTCGTCGCCGCTGATGAGGCTGTAGGTCTTGTTTTGGTTTCCAATCTGTGCTTGCAGCTTGCCGGGCGTCACCGGCAATTGTACGCCATCCAGATAAAATGTATACGGCATTTATGCGTACACTCCTTCCACACCCATCGCCGCGCCATTGTTGATGGCCTCCACCATGCGGTGCGTCAGCGTCTCGGCGTCCAGATATGACGCCACGTTCTGCGTTACGCCGCCCATATCCACACGGATTTCCGTCGTTGTAAAACGGTTGATCGCCTCCTGCTCCGCAAGGTCGCGCATCCATTCCAGCTCCTCGTTGTTCAGGTTCAATGAATCCGCCGACGCCGCCGTGTTGTCGGCGATTGTTCCAAGTACCTCTCCATACGGGTCCTCCAGACCACCCAATCCATTGCCCGAACCGTTTGCCCCGTTACCGCCCTGTCCGTTCGGATCAATGCCCGACGGCAGATAGCTGTTCGTCTGCGCGTTGGCGTCGGCCTGGTTTCGCGCCGCTTCAATTTCGCTCTGACGCTTCGCCGCGTTTATCAGTTCCTCCGCCTTCATTTTATCCAGCGTTTGTTCCCGCTCGGCCCTCCGGTTTTCAACTTCCTCTGCCGCTGCATTGAGCAGCTCATTGCGTTCCTGTTTCTCTGCTTCATTTTTCAGCATTTCCTCCGTACCGAACGTCACATGCTGGATTGTATCAATTGACACGCCTGGAATTTTATTTAACGCCCCGATAAACTTATTGATAATGTCGATTGCGCCGTTAACCATCCCTTGCAGAATCATCAGAATATTAGCCTTCATGTCGCCCGCTGTATTTTGCAGATTCACAGCCATTGTCAACCACTTCAGCACCATCTTGTCTATCAAATTCAAAACCCAAAAAACGCCGGTAAAAAATGCGATTTTAATTACTCCCCAAACAGACAACAGCACATTTTTCACCATCATCCATGCAACCTGTATCCCGCCGACGGACTGTATCCACGCATAAATCAGAGCGATTACAACGCCAATTGCTGTCGCAATCATCAGAATGGGATTCGATTTCAGCACTGCAAACAGATTATTGAATGCTCCGCCCGCCAACCATGATTTTGCCTCCATAATGCCGGAAAGAACCGCGTATGCTTGAAAAGCCGCTGCAACGCCAAAGATCACCGGGATCAATATATCCGCATGCTGCGCAAGCCCGCTGATCGCCCCCAAAACCGGCTGCAGCGTCATCAACAATTCATCTGTCGCCATCGTCCACACACGCGCCCAGGTAATCGGCGTCCCACCAAACTGCGCGTTGATCTCGTCAGACGAGGCAAGCATCGCGTTTTTAAACAGCTCCGCCGTAAGTCCGCCGCTGGCGATCAGCTCATCAAGCTCGGCCTGACCGATTCCAAACGCGTTTGACAGCAGCGTGCCGATTTGAGGAATCCGCGCCTCAAGCTCAGAGAACATATCCGTATTGATGACGCCCTCTCCCATTGCGGCCGTCAGTTTCCCCATGACCGCCGACTGATCCTCCTGATCCGTGCCGCTCGCGACGAACTGCTTGTTCATCAGCTCCGTAAAGGCAACCGCCTCCTGATTCGAGGAGAACGTACTGCCCGCCGAGGCGTTCAACGCGCCGACAGTCTTAACCACCTCCGAATAGGCCGTCCCGGAATTCTGCGCGGCTGTGAACAGCATCCCCTGAAGCTGGTCCGCGGTCTGCAAACCGTCGTTCATCTGCGCAATATATGCGTTCGTCCGCGCCGTTTGGTCTGCAAGCTCCGCAGTTTTCTTGATAATCCCCCCGACCTTTTCCGCATTTTCTTTTAGAGTATCCCATTGCTTTGCCGCGCCGTCCTGTCCGCCGCCGGAACCGCCCCCGCCTCCGTCCGAATCTCCGCCCGAACCGCCGCCCGAACCGCCGGATTGACCGCCGATTCGGTTCAGCCGGTTTTCAAGCTCGCCGGCCAGCGCAGTCAGACGTTCATACGACGATTCGGCGGCGGACAGATCCGCTTGCTGCGCAACCCGTTCCAGTGAAGCGCCGATACCGTCAAGCTTCGCTTGAAACGCCGCTGCCGCCGACGTGTCAAACGCACGGTCCGCCGCATTGCGAATCTTCAAAAAGCCCTGCGCCACAAGCGCCTGCGCATTTTGTATCATACCTAAAGCCGGACTCATCGCGTCAATCAATTGTACTGTCGTTACAATCGTCGCCGTATGCATCCCCTCCCCTCCAAAAAATCGTGTTCAGCGTTTTTTGCTTCTCAGCCTGTCGGCTTCCTTCTTATCAGCAGCCGTCTTTTTGCGGATGGCCGCAATCACAAACGCCTTTTCGCGCGCTGTCATTTCCAGGAACAGGGAGGGCGGCCAGTGAAACTTATGCAGACAGTAATACGCCACATTCGCCTCCCCGTCGCCCTCCTCAATCAGTTTTTTGCCTGTTCGGTCAATTCCTCAATCGGTGTGAAGCCGCAGACCTCCTGCGCCTTCTGGAAATAGTTGGCCGATTCTCCCGAGGTCAGCATCGCCTTGAGCAGCGCCTCGGCGCCCATCACGCCGTAGCTGTCCTGCAAGCCTTTGTCGTTGAGATTTGGAAACACCGTGCATCCAGCCGCCATTGCCGCCAGATACCCGTTTGAATCAAACTCCTGCCGGAACTGGCTGCTCTTGCCCGGCACCTGTACCATCCGGGTGAAACGCCTGCGCAGCGCCTCGTCCTCCTCGCTCATCAGCGGCCGCAGCTCCCACAGCATAGGCTTGCCGTCCTCATCCACAAAGCGGCGCGACGCCGCAAATCTGATATTTTCGGGCTTCACCGCGTTCTGCGCCAAAAAGGCGCTGAGTCCTCCCGCCATTTTCATCCGTCCTTTCTCTTACTGCATACCTTCCAGCAGCGTAAATTTCTCCGGAATTTCAAAGTCCTCAAAGGTGAAATCCATTTCCTCATCTAGATATTCCGCATCCGCATCGAACTTGGCCAGGATACCGCCGTCCACATTGCAGTCGCGCAGGATCACCGTCTGCCGCCCCGAGGCGGAGGTCGCATCCTCATTTGTGATCTGGATATCGAAATAGACGTCCGCCCCCGTCTGCTTGTAACGATACAGCAGCTCTCGGAACAGCGATGTGTTGTAATGGAACGTTGCGCTGCCGGTGCCCTTCCAGCCGGCCGCTTTATTGCCGCGGCCGGGTTTTCCAAGGATGGGCACCTCGCTTTTGATCTTCTCAACCTTTGCCTCCAGGTTGATTGCCTGCATAAAGCAGTACCGGTTGCCGTCAATCGTGACATAGCATTCCGCCAAAGCCGCGCTGACGGTATCCTTTGCATGCATAATCGGCCTGTCAATCATCTGTCATCCTCCTTTTTTAAGCGACAACGCAAACCATATAAAGCTGCTCCATCGCGTTTACCGGCGTGACGCGGTCCGTCACGACGACCGCTTTTTTCGTATCGCCCGCCTCCACCGTCACATTTTCCGGTTCAAACGTCTGAATGGCGCGCAATGTCTGAAGCTGCTGGTGGTGGCGCACAATATCGTTCCACAGCGAAACGCGTCCTGCCGCATCGTTCGGTACCTGGCCGTTGTATTTTGTATTAAACAGCGCGGCGATATCGTTGCCGATCTGGTCCAGCACCCGGATCGTCTGATTGCTGCCAAAATCAGACGACCGCTCCTCTGTTGCTGAAACGAACGTGTTGATATCGGTCAGCACGCGTGTCTCGTCGCCGACCCGGTGCAGCAGGAACCCGCCGGATTGAATGCCTTCCTCAAGCTGTGCCTGCGTGTACTGTGTGTCGATTTCAAATTCGCCGTCATAGACGCGGTTTGTCAAACTCTTGTTGACTGCGCAGCCTGCCTGAGCGCCCGTCGTCCACCAGACCGCCGAAGTATCGTCCGCCGCGCCAGTCAATCCGTTTTCGACTGAAATAACGCCCTCATAATCGGCCTGCCCGTACCGATGCAGCACCGTCTGGAACTTCACGCCTGATTCGTCGCGCATACGTTTTGTAAACGCTGTAAACAACGCTTTGACCGCAGGCTTGTCCGACAGGCATCCGAGCGCGTGGAACGTATACGGCTCGATCTGATCCAGAAACGTCTGATACGCCGCGTCGCCTGCTGTGCCATCCGTCCCCCCTGTCAGATTCGCGCCGGCTGTCGCCGCAAGCGTCGCTTCAGCCTGAAAGCGTACAAATGCGTTGTCATGCAGCTGCGCCGCCGTTTTCACGGTCTGAAGATCGATGCGTGTATCATCCATCCAGGTTGAAACATCGTAAACCGGCGTTTCCTCTGTGGAAGCCTCGGCCGCCTCGATAACAATACGCAGGCTGTTTCCGCGCGTACCGGGGTGCAATGCGGTCGCAAAGTCGTTTTTCGCAGGCTCCCCGCCGGTATTCAGCCGGTAAAAATAACCTTTCCTGATATTCCGGAACAAATCGCGCAGCCCTTTCAGCTTTTCATGCGTATATGGATAGCCGAACAGTTCCAGCGACCGCTTTTCGAATTCGCCCGACTCAACGGCAAACACCGCACCCTCCGGCCCCCAGTCAAACTCGGCCGGCATTGCCGCTATCCCACGGTCCGACAGCGCGGCCGACGCGCGCGGCGCCGATACGAAATTAATGTATGTTCCCGGCAGAATTTTGTTCATGGTTGTAAACGTGCCGCCTCCAAGCGCCATACAAATCACCCTTTCATAAATGTTTCAATTGCGGCGTCCACCTGTTTTTGCGTATACGCCTTTTCATCCTCCAGCAGCGCCTCCAGCAAATCCCTCCGTCCCCGGTACCGCATAAATGTCACAAGCTGCGCCTTGGTGTGCAGCGGTTCACCCGCCGCGGCGGCGCCGGAGGCTTTCCTGTTTATTTCGTTCCCAAGCCGATCCCCCCTTCCATCTGTTCCTATTGGCTCTGCTCCGTCCGCGTACACGCCGCAAAACAATCACAGAACCCGCTTGAATCAACGCGCCTTCATCATGATTTACAGGTTGCTTTGCAACCTGTAAATCATAAACCGTCCGCGCCGAGGACGGCGCGGGGCCGTTTAATTAAAATGCGCCTGCCTGCAGAGCAGGCAGATACGCTAAAAAATAGTTGCAAAGCAGCTATTTTTATAAGCGCCGGCGCTTGCCGCTTTTGTAAAAACCGGATCAATCAGACGTCTGCACTCGCTTCAGATCCTCCATCACAGGAATTTCCCGCACGGCCGATACCACCCCTTCATACCGCACAAAAAAATGCAGCAGGCCATATGCAGCCTCGCACCGCATCCCACAGCCGCGCAGATACGTGCTGTCCGGCAGAGGCAGCAGGCCAAGAACCGAGAACAACGTATCAGCCGCTTCACGCATCTGTGCCGCGCTTGTAAAGCGGCCGCGCACCTCAAACACAACCGCGCGCTGACCGCGGCCATTCGGTCCCGGCTTCTGCGAAGCCTGCGACAGCAGCACCGCCAGGCAAGGCGGCTCCATCTGCATTGTTTCGTCGCCGACCGTGCACGTCTCACCGAAGGCTTCCTTGAGCACGCAGTAGATTGCCGTTGTCCATTCATTGATTGTCCCCATTCGCGCCTCCGTTTCCTGTCCTTTTTATAGGACATGTAATCCTGTATCATGTAACTACAAAATATTCCCAAAGTAATTAACGACACATTTTGTTTCTTTTTCGTATGGCTCTTGGCACTGTACGTTTTCACTCCGAAACATTTCGTTGCTCTTATCGTACCATTATCTTTTCCTTTTGTCAACAATTCGTTTCTAAAAATTATAAACTTAATAGAAAAAACAGCAAATACGAAACATTTTGTTACTACGCTTGCGTATGCAACAAATAGTTGCTATAATGCAGGTGAGGTGGCTGCCATGACAAATCTCAAAGCTCTGCGGGAGTCTAAGGGCGTCTCGCAGCAGACCGTCGCTGACTACCTGGGGATCACCCGCCAGGCATACGGCAACTATGAAACCGGAAAGCGCCAGGCCGATTATGCCGCGCTGCTGCGTCTCGCGGCATTTTTTGGCGTATCGGTCGACGCGCTTTTGCAGCTGGACCCGCCGGCGCAGACCAAAGAGCTTGCCTTTGACGATTTCACTTATGCCATGTATGAGGAAGGCAAGCAGTTGACAGAAGAAAACAAACAAAAGTTGCTTGAAATGGCAAAATTTTTTAAGCAGCAGCAGGAAAAAGAGAAGGGGTCGCCTTGAACAAAGCCCTCAGCCTCTATCGCGAGCTGCATGAAGCGGGCGTGTCCTGTTTCTCCTGGACGCTCGGTTCTGAAAAAGCCGCGACCATCGAACTCAAGGGCGCCTATGCCCTGTTCGTCGATTTTGACAATATCACATCCGCAGCCGAGGAAGCGGCTGTAATCGCGCATGAATACGGCCATATTGCAACCGGGACGACGCACCGCGTCTGCAGCCCCTATGACCTTGTGGAACGTCACGAGCACCGCGCCAACAAATGGGCGATCGAAAAGCTGCTCCCGCGCGACGAGCTGTACGCGCTTTACGCTGACGGCCTTACACAGCCCTGGGAAATCGCGGAGCACGCTGCGCTGCCCGAGGACTTCGTTCGCCGTGCAATGGCTTATTACCACGATCAGGACGCCGCGCGCCTGTGAGCGTGCAGAACAAAGGGACCGATTGCCGTACCCTTTTTCAACCGGGATCGCCTGCCTAAAAAAGCGAGCCTTATGAAAGCCGCATCTATACAGTATGCGGCAGGCCCGCTGTGATAAAATGTTCCGCCGGACTTTTCAATTGTAAAAACCGAAACGGTTAATCGTCATATTCTGTAGGTGAACTTATGGAACATACTGTAAATTTGAATATTCATTATTCGGTCTGCAAAGAAACATGGGATAAAATACTGCAAGTTTATAAATCCATGCCGTATTGGGCGGGCGATGATAAAGATGTCAAATGGATTGGAAAAGGAATCGATTTATGGGCCTCTGCGGAGCGTTCCGGAATTCAAATCGCGGGCAGGATGCCGGAATGCATTTGGGACGAATGGTACCGTACCTTAAAGTACAAATTGACAAAGTCACTTGGTTACAAAATTGGAGAATTAGAGGAAGGGTATGATTTTCAATAAACAAAACAACATGACGCCGGCAAAAGCAAGACTGAAATTAGCTGTCCACGCAGGAGAGACAGAAAACTTTGCCGGCGGCTACAGATATGCGCTAAAATATGGCTTTTGTAATTTGGAGGACATGATTCAAAAGTTTGATGAAATTTTCATCTGTTTAAAATTGTTAAATGAAACCGGCCGCCTTGCACAGATAGATCGGGAGCTGTTAACGCAGTTAAGCGAACTGTTGTGGGGAAGCGTTTCGTATATAAACAGTCAGAAAATACATTCCCGTGTGGTGGGTATCTTTGCGGAAGTTTTGTCAGAAACGCTCTTTTGCCTTTTGGAAAATTCAGAGCATCCTTTTGATGCCTTTGATAATTACAAAACAAATTATGACGACATATTGTCCGCGGCAGCAAAAAACCAGTTTTCGAAATAGAGAATACCCCGAAAAAAGAAAGCGGCGGCCGATTATCATGATATCCTGCTCCATGCAAGCAAGACCGTATGCAGAAACAGCGGGCTTTCAAGGTTTGTGTCACACCGCTCAGGGTCGTCGGTCATCCCAGCCAATACGAAAGAGGGGCCGCCCGCTTTGCCGGGCAGCCCCTCTTTTTATTGTTTATAATCCCTATAGCTGCTTTCATGATCTGTATGCATGCGCATACTCCGCTTGTCCCTCGCCCGCACCGCGCGCAGCAGTCAACCGTGCAGTCTCGTCCAGCGCAGGCGCTTGATCGCGCAGCTGGAAAACGGCGATCTGCTCCTTGAGCTGGCCGGCGCGGTTATTCAGCTCCTGGCTGGCAGCGGCGCTCTGCTGCGCGGTCGCGGAATTGGTCTGGACGACAGCGGAAATCTGATCGACGCCGACGCTGATCTGATGCAGGGCGCCTGCCTGGTCCTCCGAATCCGTAGCAATGGAATCGACATAGCCGGTAGATCTGCGCGCCTGTTCCACAGCCGTGTTCAACGTCCGCGCCGTATCCTCCGCAAGCGCTACCCCCTGCTCTACCGCCTGTGTAGACTGCTGGATCAGCAGTGTTGTCTGCTTGGATGCCTCCGAGCTTTTATTGGCCAGATTGCGCACCTCGTCGGCGACCACGGCAAAGCCTTTGCCGGCCGCTCCGGCTCTGGCGGCCTCGACGGCCGCGTTCAGGGCGAGAATATTTGTCTGGAATGCGATATCGTCTATTGTTTTGATGATCTTGCTGATCGCCTCGGAGGCCTCAGCGATGTCCTTCATGGACCGCTGCATCTCCTGCATCTTCTCATCGCCAAGCTCCAGGGAATCGGCCGCCTGGCTTGTCAGCGTGCGGGCCTGTCCCGCGTTCTTTGCAATTTCAGCCATCCGGTTCGTCAATTCCTGGACCGTCGCCGCCAGCTCCTGGACCGAGCTGGCCTGCTGTGTGGCGCCCTGCGCCAATGCCTGTGCGCCATCCGATACCTGTTCAGAATGTGCGGATACCTGCGCCGCCACATCATCGATACCCCTTATGGTCCTGTTCATGGAATCGAGGATTATATTGAGCGATTGCCGGATCGGCTTAAAATCACCGATATAATCACAATCCATGCTTAAACTCATATTTCCCTTTGACATCTCCTCCAGATGGAACGAGATATCGCCTATGTATTTTTTTAATTCACTCTTTGTTTTATGGATCGCATCCACCAGCATCCCGATTTCGGAGCTGTCCGCTTCCAACCTGAACACGGTGGAAAGATTCCCCCTGGACAGCTCCAGCATTTCATCTCTGATGTGGAGCACCGGGCGGATCACCTTTCTTTTCACAATACAAACCTGAACCAACTGAATGGCGACCGAAAGCAGCAGAAAGACGTACACCACCCATTTCATCAGCGTGCACATTACGCTCAGCTTTTGCACCTCACCGGCGGTGCGGGTATCCAACGCTTCCAAAAATTTAGTTTTGAGCTGGTTGATCTGATCGACCGCAGTCATGTATTTTTCGCTGAATACATAGACCTGCGCCTCCTGTACACGGCCGGCGGCAGCCGCAGTCATAGCTTTTTCCTCCAGCGGCACCAGATCATCCGACAGAGCGGACATCTCAGAAATCATAGCCTCCTCGTCCTCTGTAATACCGATCTCCCGTAAATTGGCCACACCGGTTTCCCGATTTTTCAGCTCGTTAACCTCTGTCATATAAGCGTCATAATACGTCTGATCTGCGGTAGCGGCATAGGCGCGCACAGCGTTGGTAAGATTGGCCGAGCCATTCATAAATCGGTTTGCATTATAAGTAAGATCAAAACGGTCGGTATTCGCCTTTTCAATCTGCTTGTTAAAATTTACAAACAAAAATACAGAAACCGCCACTCCCACCAGCAGGAGAATGGATACTGTATTCAAAACCGCTACCAGGACAGATTGCTTCATCGCTTTCTTCATGACTGCTTCTCCTTCAGATGTTCGTCCAAAACGGCGCCGCACCGATTACGGGCCGAAAAAGGCGTTGTTTGTATCATATCCGGTTTGTACTACGCATGAAGGTCCACATCTTTCAACGTATCCTCCAGGCAGGCCAATCCATTTTGCCGCCGGGACATGAGTCCTTTCCTGTTTTATTGAGCTATACAATAGTAGATATTCATTCCCCCTGTTTTTGTTATAGATTTAAATATTTTCCATGTTTTCCCCCTATTATAAATAATCGGCAGCTTATATACAACACCGCACCAACAAAATCCATAAAAATCACAAACTTTAAATAGATTTTTTATAGATTACGGAGCGCAATCTATAAAAAATCCGCCGTCCGCGCGGGGGCGGCCTGGGGCCGTTTGATTGAAATGCGCCCGCCCCACTGTTCGCGGCACAGCCGACTAAAGTTTTTTGCCAAGCTTTTTTTCAAAAAGCGGGAGATTGACGCAGCGGACAATGATTGATAAAATATAAAGCATTGATTTAAATGGGAGGCATGAGCATGAATCAGTCCATCGCGCAGCGCGTGACCGGTATACTGTCCCTGGTGTCCGGCGCGGCCGCGCTCCTTACAGCAAGCGCAGCTGTGCTTGGCGACCGCCTGTTTGCCTATTTCTTTTTTCCGCATGGAATCGCTGCCAGCTCCATTGGCATCATCGGCGGCGCGGATGGACCTACCGCCATCTTTGTCACCACACGGATCGACCCCAAGCTGATACTAATCTGCTGGTCCGTACTGCTCGCACTGCTTTCCGCCGGTGGCTTCGCCGCGTATTGCCTCATGAAAATGAAACGCAATTCTAACAACCAATAGGATTATTATTACAAAATTTTACGAATAGGAATTAACAGCATGGATTGTACCGCACTTCTTTCCAAGGAATTCGGCATCGCGCCGCCGCTGGTGGAAAATATCATCGCCCTGATCGACGAGGGCAATACCATCCCCTTCATCGCCCGCTACCGCAAGGAGCGTACCGGCTCGTGCGACGACCAAACCCTGCGCGCGCTCGCCGACCGGCTGGCGTATCTGCGTGGCCTGCAAAAGCGGCGCGAGGAGGTCTTATCCGCCATCGGCGAGCAGGGCAAGCTGACCGAATCGCTCGCCGCCGATATCGCCGCGGCTGAAACGCTTGCGCGGCTGGAGGATATTTACCGACCCTATAAGCAGAAGCGCCGCACGCGCGCGACGGTCGCGCGCGAACGCGGGCTGGAGCCGCTCGCACAATTGCTCCTTGCTCAGGATCAGACATCCGGCAGCGTCGAGGCGCTCGCCGCGCCGTATGCTAGCGCCGAGAAGGACGTACCCACGGCGGCGGACGCAATCGCCGGCGCGTGCGATATCATCGCCGAGCAGATTTCCGACAGCGCCGAGGGCCGCGCGCGCCTGCGCGACTATTATTGGCGCAACGCGCGCCTGTGCAGCACAGCCGTGGACTCAGACAAGGAGTCTGTTTATACCATGTATTACGAATATGCGGAACCGGTTGCAAAAGCGCCGAGCCACCGCGTGCTCGCCGTCAACCGCGGTGAGAGCGAGGGCGTACTCAAGGTATCCGTCGATGTGGACGCGGACTATGCGACCGGCCTGTTAGCGGGCCTGTTCGTCAAAAAGGGGAGCATTACAACCGAAACCGTGCTGGCGGCCGTCGCCGACGCGTATAAGCGCCTGATCCACCCGTCGCTTGAACGCGAGCTGCGCGCAGAGCTGACCGACGCCGCCAACGAACAGGCGATCAAAAATTTTGGCGTCAACCTCAAAGCGCTGCTGATGCAGCCGCCCGTCAAAGGCAAGACGGTGCTGGCCATCGACCCGGCCTACCGAACCGGCTGCAAAATCGCCGTCGTCGACCCGACCGGTAAGGTGCTCGATACCGCGGTCGTCTATCCCACCCCGCCGCAGAACAAGGTGGCAGAAGCAAAGCGCATGCTCGGCGCGCTCATCAAAAAGCACGGGGTCCAGGTGCTCTCCATCGGCAACGGGACGGCCTCCAAGGAAAGCGAGCTGTTCGCGGCCGAACTGATCCGCGAGCTTGACTGTGGCCTTTCCTATATGATGGTCAACGAGGCCGGCGCGTCCGTCTATTCGGCGTCGAAGCTCGGGGCCGAGGAGTTTCCCGAATACGACGTGTCCCTGCGCAGCGCCGTGTCGATCGCGCGGCGGCTTCAGGATCCGCTGGCGGAGCTTGTCAAGATCGATCCGAAATCGGTTGGCGTCGGCCAGTATCAGCACGATATGCCGCAAAAGCGCCTTGACGAGACGCTGACCGGCGTGGTTGAGGACTGCGTCAACAGCGTCGGCGTCGACCTGAACACCGCGTCCGCGCCCCTGCTCGGCTATGTGGCAGGTCTGTCGCCGGCCGTTGCGAAAAACGTCGTCGCCTTCCGGGAGGAAAACGGGGCGTTTACATCGCGCGCGCAGCTAAAGAAGGTGCCGAAGCTCGGCCCGAAGGCATTCGAACAGTGCGCCGGTTTCCTGCGCATCCCACGCGCAAAGAATGTGCTCGACGAAACGGGCGTCCACCCCGAATCATACGGCGCCGCCAAAAAACTGCTCGAGCAGTTCGGCTATTCGCTCGGCGATGTGACGGCCAATCACCTGGACGAATTGGCGGCGCGTGTGAAGCAGGCCGGTGAAACCGCCGTAGCGGACGCCTGCGGCGTCGGCGTGCCGACGCTGCGGGACATCGTTTCCGACCTGTGCAAGCCCGGCCGCGATCTGCGCGACGAACTGCCGCCGCCGATGCTGCGCAGCGACATCATGGACCTTGGCGATTTAAAGCCCGGCATGGAGCTGCGCGGCACCGTGCGCAACGTCATCGATTTCGGCGTGTTTGTCGATATCGGCGTCCATCAGGACGGGCTTGTCCATATCTCGCAGATCACAAACCGCTATATCCGCCATCCAAGCGAGGTGCTGCGCGTCGGCGATATCGTCACGGTCTGGGTGCTGTCGGTCGACGTGCCGAAAAAGCGCATCTCCCTGACGATGAAAAAACCGAAGGACGCGGTTTGCTGACAGGAGGGCATCGCTGTGAATATCCTTCTGACCGCCGTGAACGCGCGCTACAGCCATACAAACCTGGCGGTGCGTTATTTGCAGAACGCGCTTAAACAGGCGGGCATTGCGTCAGAGATCGCAGAGTATACCATCAACGAACCGGCGCGCGCCATCCTTGCGGATATCGCGCGCCGCGCTCCTGATCTGCTGCTGTTCTCCTGTTATATTTGGAACATCGATTATATCCGCCGCATCGGCGCGGATTTCCGCCTGCTTAGTCCCAACGCGGCCATCGTGCTCGGCGGGCCGGAGGTGTCGTTCGACGCGCAGGCGCAGCTTGACGCGGCGCCCTGGGCCGACGCGGTTATCAGCGGCGAGGGCGAGCCGGTGATCGCTGAGATTGTGCGCATGAAAAAACCGCACGGCGTCTTTGCCGCGCGGTCCTTTGCGGACCTTGACGCCCTGCCGTTTCCCTACGGCGATCTCGACGCCCTTTCAAACCGTGTGCTTTATTATGAATCGACGCGCGGCTGCCCGTATGGATGCAGCTATTGCCTCTCATCCGCAGACAGAAGGGTCCGCACGCGCGCGCTGCCGCTCGTTTTTGACGACCTGCGGCGTTTTCTTGACGCGCGCGCCATGCAGGTCAAATTTGTCGACCGCACCTTCAATCTGGACGCGGCGCGCGCCGAAGCGATCTGGCGCTTTCTCATCGAACACGACAACGGCGTCACCAGTTTCCAGATGGAGCTTGGCGGCGACCTTTTGACGCCGGGCCAGCTCGAACTGCTGCGCACGGCGCGCCCCGGCCTTTTCCAGTTCGAAATCGGCGTGCAGAGCACATGTGGGCGCACGCTGGAGGAAATCTGCCGCAAAACGGATATAATCCGCCTGACTGAAAATCTTCGCGCGCTGCGGGACGCGGGCAACGTCCCCCTGCACCTCGATTTGATCGCCGGCCTGCCGCTTGAGGGCTTCTCACGTTTCGCGCATTCGTTTAACGACGTGTTCGCGCTGCGCCCGCATCAATTGCAGCTCGGCTTTTTAAAGATGCTGCGCGGCTCCGCGCTGTACGCCAAACGCGCTCAGTACGGCCTTGTGCACAGCGAAGCGCCGCCGTATGAAATTTTGCGCACGCCGCAGCTTTCATTCGCGGAGCTGGCACGGCTGAAAATTGTCGAGGAGATGACGGAAGCGTACTATAACAGCGGCCGCTTTTCCCACACGCTTCCCTATGCGCTCGCCCTGTGTCCATCGCCGTTTTACGGGCTGCTTGCGCTGGGCGAAGCGGCGCCCGCGCGCAGCGTCGGCAAATATGAGCGGTACGACCTGCTGTATGATTTCTGTATCGCCCGGGGCGGCGACCCAGCGGTCTGCCGCTGGCTTTTAAAATACGATTTGTGCCTGCACGAGCGCCCGCGCCGCCTGCCGGCATGCTGCCCCGAGACGGCGCCCGCCGCGCGGCGGGCCGTGCGTTCGGGGACGAATACGCATGTCGAGCTGTTCCCCTTCGACGTGACGGACCCGGCGCGCGCGCCGGGCGAAACGGCGCTACTGTTTGATTACACGCGGCGCGATATATGCGGACACGCGCGCGCCGAACGCATCCGGTTATGAGGACGCGCCGGACAATTCGATTTCATCAAGCGTCAATTCATACGCCGGCAGAAACGTCTTTAAAAATTCGCCGGCCGCCGGGAGCCTGAGCGCGCGCAGCGCCTCAAGCTGGGCGCGTTTGGCGCTTTCAAAGTCGCGGTTCCCGGAACGCTCCTCCTCGATGCATTTGACGAGCGCCGACAGCTTGTCGGCAGCCTTCACAATGCGCAAAACCAGCTCGTCCTGCTCGAAAAAGCTCGGCCGGTACGCCGCAGCCAGCTTATCGGGCAGTGCGGCCAAAAGCCGTTCGGCGGCCGCGCGTTCCACCTGCTTATAGCTGTCGCGGATGGCGGCGCTGTCGTATTTGACGGGTGTGGGAAGATCTCCGGTCAAAATTTCGGCGCAGTCGTGGTAAAGCGCGCAGAACACCGGGCGCGCCGGGTCCACGCCGGACAAAAGCGCCAGCGCGTGCGCGAAATAAGCGACCTCGAGCGTGTGTTCGCTCAAGTTTTCCTGGCGCACATTGCGCATCAGGCCCCACCGGGCGATGTATTTCATACGCGACAGCATCGCGAAAAAGCCGTGTGTTTTCATATCCGTTCCCCCTTTTTATGCAGTCAATTATAGCAAATCGCGCACTGAATGAAAAGAAGCGCGCCGGGGCAAAATTTCCCTGTACCGGCCGCGCGATCTTTTAAAACAGGAATTTGGTGGTATAATAACCGCAGAGCGGTTATTATACCGATTTATGCCCAACGGCTCGCCGCTCATGCGGGACCGCCAGTCTGGTACCGCCCGATTTAAAACGACACCAATTCGCTTTACGGACAAGGAGAGATCGATGTTGCTTGTTTCACCGGAACAAAACAAAGGCGCGTGCCGCAGAGCGTTTTTGATCGCCCTGGCAACGGCCGCGCTTATCTTCATACCCTTCATCATCTGGGACAAGGGGTACTTCTTTTTTTACGGAGATTTTAATGTCCAGCAGATTCCTTTTTATAAGCTCGCGCACGAAGCGGTGCGCAGCGGCGATCTGTTCTGGAACTGGTATACCGATCTCGGCGCGAACTTCATCGGCTCATACAGCTTTTATCTGCTCGGCAGCCCGTTTTTCTGGCTGACGCTGCCTTTCCCGACTGAATTTGTTCCGCATCTGATCGGCCCGCTTTTGATTCTCAAGCACGCCTGTGCGGCAGCGACCGGCACGCTCTATTTCAAGCGGTTTGTAGCGCCGCGTTCCTATGCTGTTTTCGGCGGTCTGCTCTATGCGTTCAGCGGATTTGCCGTTTACAATATCTTTTTCAATCACTTTCACGAAGCGATCATCTTCTTCCCGCTTCTTCTGGTCGGCCTTGAGGAGCTGATGGTCAACAACCGGCGCGGCGTGTTTGCGCTGGCTGTCGCCATCAATGCGTTCGTCAACTACTGGTTTTTCATCGGCGAGGTCGTCTTTGTGCTGATCTATTTTGCCTTCCGCGCCGCGTCGCCCGACTGGCATATGACCTGGAAACGTTTTTTCTGGACCGCCTTCGAATCGGTCGTCGGCCTGCTTTTGGCCATGGCGCTTTTTCTGCCGTCGGTGCTGGCGATCCTCGGCAACCCGCGCACCGGCGCGAGCGAAACGCTCAACGGCTGGAACTTCTGGCTTTATTGGCATAATCAGCTCTATCCGGCCATTGTCAGCAGCGCGTTTTTCCCGCCTGATCTGCCAAGCCGGCCCAACCTGTTCCCGGATCGCGGCGCAAAATGGGCGTCGCTCTCCGCCTGGCTTCCGTTTATCAGCATGAGCGGCGTGATCGCCTACGTCCAGTCTAAGCGCGACTGGCTGCGCCGCATCCTGTTGTTCTGCCTCGTGGCCGCTCTGGTGCCGGGGCTGAACAGCATGTTTATCCTTTTCAATTCCTCCTATTATGCACGCTGGTTCTATATGCCCATCCTTTTGATGGCGTTGGCCACCGTGCAGGCGCTGCGCAGCCGGTCGATCGATCTGGAGCGCGGGATCCGATGGACCTTTATCTTTACCGCCGGCGTAACAATCATCCTCGGCCTGACGCCGACGCTCCAGTCAGATGGTTCGGTCAAGTTCTGCCTTGCAAAATATCCCGACCGTTTCGCCGCCACTGTGGCGATCGCCCTGCTCGGGTTGGGCGCGCTCTGGCTGATCGTTAAGCGCCTGCGCGGCACGCCGAAGCTCTTTATGCGCGCTATGACGGCCGCCTGCTGTTTTGTCAGCGTCGTCTACTCGATCACCTTCATCGCCATGGGCAAAACACATTCCGACAATACCGATTTTATCCGTGATACCGCGCTTGACGGCCGTTACCAATTGGAACTGCCGGACGATACCTTTGCGCGTTCCGATATTTATAAGGGCATGGACAATCTGGGGATGTATTGGCACCTGCCGAATATTCAGGCGTTTCACAGCATCATCCCTGTTTCCACAATGGAATTTTATCCGAAGGTCGGCGTCAAGCGCGACGTCTCCTCCAAGCCGGAAACACAGTATTACCAGCTTCGGCCGCTTCTGTCTGTGCGCTGGCTCTTTATCTCGGAGAACAGCGAGGATCAGGACGTGATGCCCGGCTATGAGCTGCATTCGACACAGCTTGGTTACAATGTTTATGAAAACCAGTATTTTATACCGATGGGCTTCACCTTTGATTACTATATTACTGTGCGCGACCTTGAACAGATCCCGGAGGACGACCGCGCGGCGGTCCTGCTGCGGGCGCTCGTGCTCAAGGATGAAGCCGCCGCGCGCCACAACGACCTGCTGGAGCGGATGCCGCAGAGTTACTACAGCAATCTGGGCGAGGACGAATACTACACCGACTGTGAAAACCGCCGCGCGACAGCCGGCTACTCGTTTGAAATCGACAACCGCGGTTTCACTTCCAAAATCAATCTGCCGCGGGAAAATCTTGTCTTTTATTCCGTCCCATACGATGAAGGCTGGTCCGCGACCGTCAACGGCGTCCCCGCTGAAATCGAAAAGGTTGATCTCGGTTTCATGGCGGTGCGCGCGCCTGCCGGCGACAACACCATCCGGTTCACCTACACGACGCCGGGACTCTATCCCGGTCTGGCCGTCAGCGCCGGCGCTCTGCTTATTCTGATTGTTTATCTGCTGCTTTACAAAAAATACGGCGGCGCCAAAGGCCCCGATCAACCATATTCTGCACACAGCGACTTTGACCGTCTCGACGGCAAGGAGCAGGAACCACCCGCCGAATGGCTCGAAAACGATCGGCGCGGCGAACCGGACGGCGACGGGCCGCTGACGCCGCCCGCCGAATGGTTTGACGAACCGCAGCCGCCCACAGGATCGGACGGCGGACCCAAGGAGGAACCCAAATGAACGAGACGCTTTATCTAGTGATCCCCTGTTATAACGAACAGGAGGTCCTTCCTGAAACGGCGCGCCGGCTCGATGAAAAGCTCGGCGGCATGATCGCGGTGGGAATCGTTTCAAAGGACAGCCGCGTGCTGTTTGTCGACGACGGCAGCCGCGACACGACCTGGGAAATTATCGCGCGCCTGCATAGCGAAAACCCGCGCTTTTCGGGGCTGAAGCTGTCGCACAACCAGGGGCATCAAAACGCGCTTGTCGCGGGGTTGATGGAGGCAAAGCGATTTTGTGACATCGCCATTTCACTCGACGCCGATTTGCAGGATGATGTGGACGCGATCGACCGGTTCGTCGCGGAGTACCAGGCAGGCAGCGACATCGTTTACGGCGTGCGTTCGTCCCGCAAAACGGACACGGTTTTCAAGCGGTCGACGGCGGTCGGATACTACCGGTTTCTGCGTTGGATGGGCGTGGAAATTGTGGAAAACCACGCCGATTACCGCCTGATGAGCCGCCGCGCGCTCGACGCGCTCGCCCAATACGACGAGGTCAACCTGTTTTTGCGCGGCATTGTGCCGCTGATCGGCTTTCGCACGTCGGTCGTTGCCTACGAGCGCCATGAGCGGTTTGCGGGCGAATCGAAATATCCGCTCAAAAAGATGCTCGCCTTTGCCATTGACGGCATCACCTCCTTCTCTGTCAAACCGATCCGACTGATCACAGCTCTGGGCGTTATTATCTTTGTGGCCAGCGGTTTGTGCCTGCTCTGGCTGCTCATCACAAAGCTATTTGGATATACCGTGACCGGCTGGACCACGCTTATGGGTTCCATCTGGGCGCTCGGCGGCATCCAGCTTTTGTGCCTGGGTATCCTCGGCGAATATATCGGCAAGATTTATAAGGAGGTCAAGCACCGGCCAAAATACATTGTCGATGTGTTTTTAAACGATCAATAGCTATAAAAAAGCGGTCAGCCGTCCCACAGATGTGGGGCGGCTGACCGCTTTTATTTATTAGGTGTCTCATATGCGCCCGCCGTTATAACGCGAGCAGATCGCGCACCGCGCGGGAAGCCATCAGCATCCCTGCGGCGGGCGGTACAAACGCGATGCTTCCGGGGGCGTGGCGGCCGTGCTCGCTGGGGCAGACCGATTTGGAAGGCTCCTCCGTGGAAAAAACAACCGCCTGCCTCCCGATACCGCGCCGCAGCAGCTCGCGGCGTATCACGCGCGCGAGCCCGCAGCCGCAGCCGGCTGTATCGGCGATATCGCCGGCGCGCAGCGCCGACGGGTCGAGCCGGTTGCCGGTACCCAGGCACATGAGCAGCGGCACGCCATGGGCCGCGCACGCGCCGGCCAGGTGCAGCTTGGCCGTAACGGTATCGATCGCATCGATCACATAATCAGGCTGCCATTCAAACAGGAAAGTGCTGTTATCGGGCAGATAAAACTGCTCGGCGGGCATGAAATCGCCGTCCGGGCGGATGGCGCGCAGCCGCAGCAAAGCGGCCTGCGTCTTGGGCATCCCAATGACCGGCCGCGTGGCGACAAGCTGTCGGTTCAGGTTTGTTTCATCCACTGTGTCATGGTCGATCAGCAGAAGATGCCCTACGCCGGCGCGGCAGAGCGCCTCGGCCGCGGCCGACCCAACGCCGCCAAGCCCCAATATGGCCACGCGCGCCCGCTCCAGCCGGCCGACGCCATCCTCGCCGATCAGCAGCGCTGTTCGTTTTTGCCAATTTTGCATACCGTCACCACCCCGAAACCTGGCCGCGCCGCATCGCGCCAAAAATACGTTTTGTTATTCCTGGATGATTTTTTTCCATATCGTATAGAAACTCCTTCGTCCACTGGCGCTCTGTACAGCCATCCACCGGACAAGCGCTTTTAACTACCGGCAGGCCCGCACGGTTGACGGCGTTGCGGATTTCCCGTTCCGTGGCGAACACAAGCGGCCGAACCATCGTCAGGTCCTTGCGCGACAGATACGTCACCGGAGAAAAACAACCGATGCGCCCTTCATTAAACAGGTTCATCAAAAAAGTTTCAACCGCGTCGTTGTAGTGATGGCCAAGCGCGATTTTGTTGCAGCCGTTTGTCTTGGCTGTGTCATGCAGCAGTCCCCGGCGCATACGCGCGCAAAGGCTGCACGGATTTGATTCGTTTCGCTCGTCAAAGATGATGCGTCCAATGTCCGTGCGTTTTAAAATATATTCGACCCCAAGCCGCTCGCACAACGCGGCAATCGGGCCGTAATCCGTCTCGATGCCGCCGAACTGGTTGTCCAGCGTAATCGCCTTGAGCGTAAATGAAATCCCTATAAACCGCCGCACGCCTGCCAGCCCGGCCAGCAGCGCGACTGAATCCTTCCCGCCGGACACCCCGACGGCAACCGTATCTCCATCCGTGATCATACCGTACTCTGTCACAGCGCGGCGGATATATCCCATAATTTCCTGCATAAATACTCCCTTTCCGGCGCGCGCAATCCGTGTCCGGATTACTCACCGCCGGACGCTGCGCTTGTCCGGCCGGCTTAGGCGCGCGCAATCCGTGTCCGGATTGCCCACCGCCGGGCGCTGCGCTTGCCCGGCCGGCTATTCGGGGCTTTCCAGCGGCTATAGCCGCCGGGCGCGGACAAGCCGCGGCTGCGCCCCTTTTCGCGCCTCACAAGGGGAGGGTCGCTCGACCCTCCCCTTATATTATCCCCACCTCTGTTTGGCGCGGGCGTATCGGGTGCACGCCGGTGCGCTCTGTGGTAAAATCGTCAGGCTGTCTCCTGCCCTGGAGCCGAGGGCTTTTCGGCGCGGATGCGGGCGATGCGGCGGTCCTCGACAAGCAGGACGGTAAAACGCACGCCGGAAAGCTCCAAAGCGGGATGCTCGTGCGGTGAAGGAATGCGCTCCAACTTTTCGATCAGCAGCCCGCCGATCGTGTCATATTCCGAATCTTCATCAAGCTCAATGTCAAACAGACGCTCGACGTCCTCAATGGAAACAGCTCCGTCAAGTGTGTAGACGCCGTCGGACATCTTGCAGATCTCCTCGTCCTCATCGTCGTATTCATCCTGAATGTTGCCAACGATCGATTCCAGCAGATCCTCCATTGAAGCGATTCCCGCGGTGCCGCCGTATTCATCCACGACAATGGCGACCATCACCTTTTTCTGTTTAAACTGGGCGAACAGGTCGACACAGCTCATGCTCTCGGGAACAAACAGCGCAGGGCGCATATATTTCTGTGCGTCAAAATCGACGCCCGGCGTACCGATCAGACACAAAAGATCCTTGACATAGACAATTCCCATGATATCGTCAATATCCTCGTCATAGACCGGGATGCGTGAAAAGCCTGTCTCAATCGCGATCGCAACGATCCTGTCGATCGTCACATCCTTGGGGACGGCTGTCATATCGGTGCGGTGTGTCATAACCTCGGAAACATTGCGGTCGTCGAATTCAAAGATATTGTTGATCATATCCTTTTCGCTCTGTTCGATCGCGCCCTTTTCATTGCCCACATCGACCATCATGCGGATCTCCTCCTCGGTGACGCGCTCTGTTTCATCGCCGCCGCGCGCGCCGAACAGCCTTGAAAGCAGTTCAGCCGCGGCGCCGCCCGCCGCTGCAAACGGCCGCATGGCAAATGCCGCCAGACGGCACAGGCCCACCAGCGCGAATGCCGCGCCGCGCGGGCGGCGGCTGGCAGCGCGGTATGGGAGCTGTGTGCACAGCACATCGAGCAGGAAGACGACGGCTATGAATACAAGCACATGCGTCATCAAAACCGCCCATACGGGCGCAGCGCCGGAAAACAGGCGCTGCAACAGATGCACAGCCATACCGGAAAACGTGTTGTACACAAGCAGCACGACAGCTGCATTGCAGAAAAGGCACGCCAGCTTGACGCCGTCGAGCAGCGCGGCGGGCTTTTCGAGCAGCCTGGCAACGGATCGCTCGCGGCGGTCCTCCGAGGAGGCCATTTTCTTAACGCTTTGATCCTTCAGGACGGTCAGCGCCGTGCGTCCGGCGCACAGCAGGGCGGAGAGCAGTGCCGGCAGCAGCGCCATCATACTGGGATAGGGGTCCATCATTCGGTCATTCCTTTTGTATCCGCACGGATTTTGTGCGGACAATTGTATTTTATTGGCATACATATTGGGGTATGATAAAAATATGATAAACATTTTTTCCCCTGCTGTCAATTTAACCACAGAAATTTACAAAAAATAGTTGTCCGGCAAGTGTATGGTCAGGCAAATTTTTTATCCGAATCCATAATTTTCGGGGTTTTTTTATTTACAAGAAGCGCCAAAAATGATATCCTTTATAAGGATGGGCGCTTGGCGCTTCGCTTTGCCGCGCCGCCGCCCAAAATCTAAATATTTGGCATGGTCAATCTTGTGTAGGAGGAAGATAAAACATGGCAAGAAAAATGAAAACCATGGATGGAAACAACGCCGCGGCGCACGTATCGTATGCGTTCACCGATCTGGCCGCGATCTATCCGATCACGCCGTCGTCTGTGATGGCTGAGGTTACGGACGAGTGGTCCTCGCAGGGCCGCAAAAATATCTTCGGCAATGAAGTCAAGGTTGTCGAAATGCAGTCCGAAGCCGGCGCGGCCGGTACGGTCCACGGCTCGCTGGCCGCCGGCGCGCTGACCACCACGTTTACCGCTTCCCAGGGCTTGCTGCTCATGATCCCGAATATGTACAAAATGGCTGGCGAGCTGCTGCCGGGCGTCATCGATGTTTCCGCGCGCTGCGTCGCTTCCCATGCTCTGAACATCTTCGGCGACCACTCCGACGTTTACGCCTGCCGCCAGACCGGTTTTGCCATGCTCTGCGAAGGCAGCGTCCAGGAGGTCATGGACCTGACGGCCGTCGCCCACTGCGCCGCCATCAAGGGCCGCGTGCCGTTCCTCAACTTCTTCGACGGCTTCCGCACCTCCCATGAAATCCAGAAGGTCGAGGTCTGGGATTACGAGGACCTCAACGAGATGGTCGACCACGACGCGATCGACGCGTTCCGCCGCCGCGCCCTCAATCCGGAGCATCCTGTCCTGCGCGGCTCCGCCCAGAACCCTGATATCTTCTTCACCGCGCGCGAGAGCTGCAACAAATTCTACGACGCCGTCCCGGGCATCGTTGAAGAATATATGGACAAGGTCAACGCCAAAATTGGCACTGACTACAAGCTCTTTAACTACTACGGCGCGCCCGACGCCGACAACGTCATCATTGCGATGGGTTCCGTCTGCGAGACGATCGATGAGACGATCGATTATCTCAACGCGCACGGCAAAAAGGTCGGCCTGATCAAGGTCCGCCTGTACCGTCCGTTTGCGGCCGACCGTCTGATCGCCGCGATCCCGTCCACGGTCAAATCCATTTCCGTGCTCGACCGCACCAAGGAGCCCGGCGCTTTCGGCGAGCCGCTGTTCCTCGATGTTGTCGCCGCGCTCAAGGGCACGCAGTTTGCCAACGTCCCTGTATACGGCGGCCGCTATGGCCTTGGTTCCCGCGACACGACGCCGGCGCAGATCATCGCCGTGTACAAGAACGGCGAAACCGGCGCGAAGGAACGCTTCACCATCGGCATCGAGGACGATGTCACGTTCCTGTCCCTGCCGATTGATGAGAACCCGAACACCGCTCCGGACGGCACAACCGCCTGCAAATTCTGGGGCCTCGGCTCCGACGGCACCGTCGGCGCGAACAAAAACTCCATCAAGATCATCGGCGACCATACCGATATGTATGCGCAGGCCTATTTCGCTTATGACTCCAAGAAGTCAGGCGGCGTCACCGTTTCGCATCTGCGTTTCGGCCATACCCCGATCCACTCCACCTATCTGATCAGCAAGGCGAATTTCGTCGCGTGCCACAACCCGTCATATATCACCAAGTACGACATGGTTGAGGATCTCGTCGACGGCGGCACCTTCCTGCTCAACTGCCCGTGGAGCGCAGAGGAGCTTGAGGAGCGCCTGCCCGGCAAGGTCAAACGCTTCATCGCACAGCATAACATCCAGTTCTACACAATCGACGGCATCGACATCGGCCGCAAGCTCGGCCTGGGCACCCGCATCAACACCGTGCTTCAGTCCGCGTTCTTCAAGCTGGCCAAGATCATTGACGAAGCCGACGCAATCAAATATATGAAGGACGCCGCGACCAAATCCTACGGCGCCAAGGGCGACAAGGTCGTCAAGATGAACCACGATGCCATCGACGAGGGCGCAAAGGCTGTCGTCAAGGTCGACGTCCCGGCTTCCTGGGCAAACGCCGCCGATGACGCGACCGACGCGAAGGCTGTCGGCGAGCGCAAGGATCTCGTTGATTTTGTCAACAACATCCTCATCCCGGCCAACGCACAGCGCGGCGAAAAGCTTCCTGTTTCCACGTTCGTCGGCGCCGAGGACGGCACGTTCCCGCAGGGTTCCGCCGCTTATGAGAAGCGCGGCATCGCCGTCGACACGCCGTGCTGGATTCCGGACAACTGCATCCAGTGCAACTTCTGCTCGTATGTTTGCCCACACGCTGTCATCCGCCCGGCCGTCATGACCGCCGAGGAAGCCGAAAAGGCCCCCGAGGGTATGAAGATGGTCGATATGACCGGTATGCCCGGCTACAAGTTCGGCATGACGATTTCCGTGCTCGACTGCACCGGCTGCGGCTCGTGTGCGAATGTCTGCCCGGGCAAGCGCGGCAACAAGGCGCTCGAGATGAAGAAGCTCGACACGCAGCTTGCACAGCAGGAAATCTTCGCTTACGGCCAGTCCCTGCCGGTCAAGCCGGAAGTGAACGAGAAGTTCAAGGAGACAACGGTCAAGGGCAGCCAGTTCAAACAGCCGCTGCTTGAATTCTCCGGCGCGTGCGCGGGCTGCGGCGAAACCCCGTATGCCAAGCTGATCACACAGCTCTACGGCGACCGGATGTATATCGCCAACGCCACCGGCTGTTCCTCCATCTGGGGCGGTTCCGCGCCGTCGACGCCGTACACCGTCAACAAGGACGGCCATGGTCCGGCTTGGGCTAACTCCCTGTTTGAAGACAACGCCGAATACGGCTATGGTATGTTCCTGGCTCAGAACACCCTGCGCCAGCAGCTCGTTTCCAAGGTTCTCGAGCTTTCCAAGAGCACTGACAAGGCTGATGTGAAGGCTGCCTGCGAGGCGTACCTCTCCACGGTTGACGACGGCAGCGCCAACAAGCTGGCGACGATCAAGCTGATAGAGGCGCTCGAAGCCTGCGGCTGTGACGCGGCTAAGGCGATTCTCAAAGATAAGGAGTTCTTGGCCAAGAAGTCCAACTGGGTCTTCGGCGGCGACGGATGGGCGTTCGATATCGGTTACGGCGGCCTTGACCATGTCATCGCTTCCGGCGAGGATATCAACATCTTCTGCTTCAACACCGAGGTTTACTCCAATACGGGCGGTCAGTCCTCCAAGGCGACCCCGACCGGTGCTGTCGCGCAGTTCGCCGCGGCCGGCAAGACCATCAAGCAGAAAGACCTGGCCGCTATGGCGATGAGCTACGGCTATGTCTATGTTGCGCAGGTCGCGATGGGCGCTGACTACAATCAGTGCATCAAGGCGATCACCGAGGCGGAAAGCTATCACGGTCCGTCGCTCATCATCGCTTACGCGCCGTGCATCAACCACGGCATCAAGGGCGGCATGGGCATTGCGCAGACCGAGATCAAGCGCGCTGTCGAGGCCGGTTACTGGCATATGTTCCGCTACGATCCGCGCCTCGAGCTTGAGGGCAAGAATCCGTTCCAGCTCGATTCCAAGGCGCCGTCCGCGGACTATAAGGCCTTCATCTCCAACGAGGTCCGTTACAGCTCGCTGGCCCGCTCCTTCCCGGATCGCGCCGAGGAGCTGTCCGAGAAGGCTGCCAAGACCGCTGCCGACCGTTACCAGCACCTGCTCAAGCTCTCCAAGCTCTACGCGGTTGAGTAATATTTCCCCCGCTTTTTTGAAAAAAGCTTTCCGGCCTTTTTGAAAAAAGGCCTCGGCGAAAAACTTAGTTCGGCTGCGCCCCCGCTTTTTTGAAAAAAAGCTTGGCAAAAAACTTTAGTCGGCTGCGCCGCGAACAGAAGGTTTGGCGCATCGCAATCAAAAGTTTTCGCCCGCCTTTTGAAAAAGGCGGCGGGTGAGAAAAAAGGCAAGGCCCCTTGCGGGTCTTGCCTTTTTTCGAGGGCAGCGCCCTAAACTCGGGCCGCAGCCCTCATAAAAGCGCGGCCCGCAGGCCGCAAGAGCCTGTTCAGGCGCACCGCCTGCCCACAGCAAAATTCATGACAGACGCTGCGAGGCTGGCGTGGATTTTGCCAACGCCCAACCTCCCCTGCTTTTTTTGAAGCTTCGCTTGGCCGCGCTGTATACAGCAAAACGGCTGCCTGACCGACCGGGGCTTCCTGTTTGCGGATGCCACGCCTCTGGCGGCAAACCGTCCCGGCAGAAAAAGCCCGCCCCGCGCCCACCTTAAAAGGCGGCGCGGGGCGGGCTTTTTTATCCTGATATTCAAAAGAAGGAAGCAAGCCACTGCAAAAACAGCATCAGCAGCAGCGCGCCGACCGGCAGCCCCACAAACAGGACCAGCGACGCATGTTTAAACGCGCGGTCCTTCAAAAAGCCGCGCAATGTGAGCGTTTCGCCGATATCGTCGTCGTCCAGATCGTCGATATCAAAGCCTTCGGCGTCAGAATCAACGCCCAAATGCTCCTCTGAACCTTGCCCGTCTGCCTTGCCGGAAACAGCCGGAACTGAATCCTGCGCTTTTTCCTGCGCAGCCGGTGCGTCCGCAAGAAAGGTGTCCAGCAGCTCTCTCGCGCGCGCAGACTGTTCCGGCCTTACAAACAACGAATAGCCGATGGCCGCGCCGCCGCGCTGTTCGGCGGCAATACCGTTTTCAGCCAGCAATTGGAACATTAATTTCATCTGGAACAGGTCGAAAAACAGCGCGAGCATACACAGCTCATCAGCGGACGGTTGAGGACACACCTGATCAGTCGGAACGTCCTGAGCCGGCACGGGCCTGTCGGTTTCCTGCGGCGCAGGCGCCTGTCCGCTGTGCTGCCCGTCCTTTTCCTGCGCATCGTAAGCCGCCATGCCCATCCTCCTCCTTCATTCATCTGGTCAGACGCGCAGCAGCAAATCTGTATACGTCGGGATCGGCCAGCGTTCGCCGTCCATCACGGTTTCCGCGGCGTCGCAGGCGGCGCGCAGGCTCTCCATACAGCCGCGCAGCGTCGTGCGCATAAATTCGGCATGCGCGCGCGGCTGTTCAATCGATTGGCTGCGCGCATAGGCGTCGCGCAACGCGTCAAGCTCGCTGTCAATCTGGTCTGTCAGCGCGGCGAGCGCATCGAGCAGGCGAATTGCCGAAGCGGACGGCGCGCCGGCCGTGCGCATCGCATTGACAACGCCTGCGATCTCGCCGGCATAGCGCGCGACAGCCGGGTAAATCTGGCGGCGCACCATTTCAATCATGGTTGCGGCCTCGATCGCCGTCGTCTTGACGTAATTTTCAAGCAGGATCTCACGCCGCGACCGGCATTCCGTCTCAGTAAACACCTGATGGTGCTCAAAGAGCGCAATGTTTTTCGGCGCAATCAGGCAGTCGAACGCCTCCACTGTTGAATTGATGACCGGCAGGCCGCGCTTTTTCGCCTCCTGAACCCATGCGTCCGAATAATTGTCCCCATTGAAGATCACGCGGCCATGATCGCGCAGAACATCCGCGACAATGGCAGCCATAGCCGCCTCGTTATTCTCCGCCGCCTCCAGACGGCCTGCGAACCGGCCGAACACCTCAGCGAGCGCCGTGTTGAGCACGACGTTTGTCAATGCGATCGACTGGGACGAACCGAGCATACGAAACTCAAATTTATTCCCCGTGAAGGCAAACGGCGAAGTCCTGTTGCGGTCGGAATCATCCTGCTCCAGATCAGGCAGCGCGCTGACACCGGTGTGGATGTGCCGCCGCTCCTCGCCGGCGGCGCTGACGCCCTGCGCCATGGAAAACAGCGCGCGCGTCAAACTCTCGCCGAGGAATACCGAGATAATCGCCGGCGGCGCTTCACAGCCGCCGAGCCGCTGATCGTTGCCGGCGCACGCGGCCGAAGCGCGCAGCAGATCGGCATACTCGTCGACCGCCTCAATGAAAGCGGCCAGGATCAGCAAAAAGCGCCGGTTGCGCGCCGGATCATCGGACTGCGACAGCAGATTTTGTCCGTCGTTTGTAATCAGCGAGTAATTGTTGTGCTTGCCCGACCCATTGATTCCCGAAAAAGGCTTTTCATGCAGCAGGCACGCCAGCCCCTTTTGCTTGGCGATGATGCGCATCAGCTCCATTGTGAGCTGATTGTGGTCACAGGCGATATTGGCCTGATCGTACATCGGCGCAAGCTCGTGCTGCGCGGGCGCGGCCTCATTGTGCTTTGTCTTGGCGGGCACGCCAAGCGACCAAAGCTCCCGATCAAGCGCGTGCATATAATCGGAGACGCGCAGGCGGATGCGGCCGCAGTAATGATCGTCAAGCTCCTGTCCCTTGGGCGGCCTGGCGCCCAGCAGCGTGCGGCCGCAGATTTTCAAATCGAGACGCTTCTCGTAAAGCGCGCGGTCAATCAAAAAATATTCCTGCTCCGAACCGACTGTCGGCGTAACGCATGTAACCCCAGGCTCCCCAAGCGCATGCAGCAACCGCACCGCGGCCGCGCTGACAGCCTCCATGGAGCGCAGCAGCGGCGTTTTCTGATCGAGCGCCTCGCCGCCGTAGGAGCAGAAGGCCGTCGGTATGTACAGCGTCCCATCGCGCACAAAAGCCGGAGATGTCGGGTCCCAGGCGGTATAGCCGCGCGCTTCAAATGTGGCGCGCAGACCGCCGGACGGAAAGCTGGACGCATCCGGTTCTCCTCGGATCAGCGCCTTTCCGGAAAAAACGAGCGCCGCGCCGTCGCCCAATGGTTCCAAAAACGCGTCGTGCTTACCGGCAGTGATATTTGTAAGCGGCTGAAACCAATGGGTGTAGTGCGTCGCGCCCTGCTCGACAGCCCATTTAGCCATTCCTTCCGCAACCGCCTGCGCGATGTCAAAATCAAGCGGTAATCCTTCCCTCTGCGTGCGCCGCAGGCTTTCATAAACAGCGGGCGCCAAGTATTTGCGCATTGCCGCGTCGTTAAAAACGCGGCTTCCATATAATTCGATCAGATCCATACCCATCCTCCATTCACACATCCCATCCCCGGCGCAAAAGCCGTCTATACCTTCTGATTACAGCAGATGAATCCCCGACGCAGCGCAGGCGTCGTGCATATCGTCCGGCCAGACGGAAGCCTGCACCTCGCCGATGTGCGCCTTTTGCAGCAGCGCCATGCAGATGCGGCTCTGCCCGATACCGCCGCCCATCGTCAGCGGCAGGCGGTCCTCCAGCAGCATCCTGTGAAACGGCAGCCCGGCGCGCTGCATACATCCCGCTGTTTCGAGCTGCCGCTTCAGCGCCGCGGCGTCTACGCGGATACCCATTGACGATATCTCAAGCGCACGCCCAAGCACCGGGTACCAGATCAGGATATCGCCGTTGAGCGACCAGTCGTCATAGTCGGGCGCGCGTCCGTCGTGCGGCTTGCCGGAACGCAGCTTACCGCCGATCTGGGAGACAAATACCGCGCCGTATTTTTTGGCCGCGGCGTTTTCACGTTCCTTCGGCGTCAGTTCCGGGTATTCATCCTCAAGCTGCTGGCTTGTAACAAACGAGATCTGCTCCGGCAAAAACCGCTCAAGCGCCGTAAACGCATCGGCCAGAACATTCTGCGTTTTGCACAGCGCGCCCATGATCGACCGGACGGCGTCCTCGACCGTCTCCATGGTGCGCTGCTCGCGTGTGATCACCTTTTCCCAATCCCACTGGTCGACATAGACCGAATGCAGATTATCAAGCTCCTCATCGCGGCGGATCGCATTCATATCGGTGTACAGGCCCGTCTGCGGCGCAAAGCCGTAGCGGCCGAGCGCCATTCGTTTCCATTTGGCGAGCGAATGGACGATCTGCACATCGGCCCCAAGATCAAGGATATCAAACTGAACCGGGCGCTCAACACCGTTGAGATCGTCGTTAAGCCCTGTCTCAGGACGGACAAACAGCGGCGCGGACACGCGCGTCAGCGTCAGGGCGCGCGCCAATTCCCGCTCAAAGGTGTCCTTTGCCAGCTTAATCGCGATTTCCGTCTCCATAATATCAAGCTTGGAAAAATAATGCTCAGGCAACATCAGGTTTTTAACTGACATAAATAAAAAATCCCCCATTCCGCCGCCATATGCGGCATAGAAAGAAATAAAATGCTCCCCCGGCGAATGGGGGATTGGAACCAACGCTGCCGGCTGTCGCTCAAAAACGGCCACACTGGCCACAAAGAATGTACAGCGCCCGGCCGGCGCATTCAAAATTTTACTTGATATGCGATATGCGCGCACCGCCTTTGCAGCGCGGCATGATAAAATCGGCCAGCAGGGCGGCAGCGGGCCGTGCCCGCGCATCGCCCTGGCCATATGGAGATAAAATAAATGCCATGCATTTATTTTATCATTCAATGCGCCGCCTTGCAAGGAAAATTCCGCCGGCCTGCACGCGGGTGTTGACGAAACCGCTCTCAAAGGGTAAAATAAAATAGATCTGTGGCAGAGATAACGAGGGGGTGCGCCCAATGCAAAGAACCGTCTGGCTGGCAATCAGTTACAACGTGCCGATCAAGCCGTCAAAAGCGCGCGTCTATGTGTGGCGCAAGCTCAAGGAAATCGGTGCGGAATATTTTAAGCAAGGCGTCGCCCTGCTGCCGAATACCGCACAGAGTATGCAGCAGTTTACCGCGCTCGCCCAAAAAATCCGCCAGATGGGCGGTGAAGCATCGATTGTCGAGCTGCGTTTCACCGATCCAGCCGACGAGCTACAAATGACAGCCCGCTTTAAAAAACAGGTGGACGACGAATATACAGAGCTGTTGGCCGATTGCGCCAATGTGCTCCTGATGCTCAAGCGCCCGAATCAGCCCCTGACCGCCGAGGAGACGGAAAAAATCCGCCAGGTGGTCAAGCGGTACCGCAAAACGCATTCGCGCGACTTTTTCAAGGCCTCCGCTGCCGGGGAAATCGAAGCCGGAATCAATGAAATTATCGACAGTGTGCGCGGCGTCGCCGCTGATTTTGGCAAGCAGCTTCGCCGTCTAATGGATACTTAAAGGCGTTATAAAAGCAGTTGTGCGATCACCGCGTTGGAGACAAGAAATCCCTGCGGCGTCAAACGCAGGCCGCGCATATCCGATACCAGCAGCCCGTCGGGAATCCGGCGGGCTTTTTCACACAGCGCGCACACATCATAATCTGGAAAGCGCGCCGCGAGCGTCTCCCACAAGACGCCCTCCGTCAGCCGCAGGCGCAGCAGGATGTACTCCTGCGCACCGCCGCCCAGTCCATCGTCGACGCACAATGAAAACGGCTCGTCCGCCTGCAAAAACGCCGCCAGATCGCGCGGAAAAAAGAACCGCCGCCCATTAACGAAGGAATGCGCCGCCGGCCCAACGCCGAGATATTCTTTCCCATCCCAGTATTTGAGGTTATGGCGCGCGACACATCCCCCGCGCGCAAAGTTGCTGATCTCATACTGCTCATATCCCTGCCGGGCGAGCGCCTCAACAGCATAGAGATAAAGGTCGGCCTGACCATCTTCATCCGGACATTCCGCCTCGATATGGCGCGCCGCAAACGGCGTGCCCTGCTCGATCTTTAAAAGATACGCGCTCACATGCTCCGCGCCAAGCTGCGCGCACAGCTTTACAGCTGAATCAATGTCGGCATTCGTCTGTCCGGGGGTGGCAAGCATCAGATCGAACGAAAGATGTTCAAATCCGCACTGTCGGGCCGCTTTGACGGCGGATGCAAAGCCCCTGGCCGTATGGCGCCGACCAAGCGCGCGAAGCTGCCTGTCGTCGGCGCTCTGCATTCCAAAGGACAAGCGGTTGACTCCCGCGCCGCGCAGCGCCCGCAGCGCCGGCTCCAGCGCGGAATGCGGGTTGCACTCCACCGTGATCTCCGCGTCCGGCGAAACCGTGAACGTCCGGCACACCGCGTCCATCAGGCGTGTCAGACGCCGCCCGCCGAGCGCCGACGGCGTCCCTCCACCGAAATAAACGGTATCCAGCCGTTGTATCTTGTACGGCTGCGTTTTCAAAGCGTGTTCCAGCGCGCCTATGTAGCGGTCCATCAAATCGCCGTCCGCTTTCACCGAATAAAAATCGCAGTAGGGACATTTGCTTTCACAAAACGGGATATGCACATACAGGGCGTCGCAGCTCATGGGCCGTCTCCTTTTTTATCCTTCATTTTCACATAACCGCCGACTGCCCGCCCCGCTGTTCGCGGCGCAGCCTGTATCAAACGCAGCGCCTGTCCCGCTGTTCGCGGCGCAGCCGGCTAAAGTTTTTTGCCAAGCTTTTTTTCAAAAAAGCGGGAAAGCTGGCGCTTGCAAAATCCGCGCCAGCCGCATAGCGTCTGTCACAGATTTTGCTTGGGGCAGGCGGTACGCCTGAACGGGTGTCTTGCGGCCTGCGGGCCGCGCTTTTATGAGGGCTGCGG
>ERZ808041.122-NODE-122-length-89940-cov-6.929715_pt1 | contig 89940 bp, 81 predicted proteins | sample MGYA00380192_ERZ808041 | MGnify/ENA primary metagenome ERZ808041 (study PRJEB31490, sample SAMN06133412) | mouse gut metagenome | isolation source: Z1_1 | host: mice | place: China: Chengdu | collected 2015-05 ...
GACGCAGGTCCCCCGCCAGTAGTCGTTCCCCCCGTCCTGGCCGTCCACATTGTTCCAGGTGTGGGGCAGGTCCACCGGGCATGGAGAACCGTCCGGGCCTGTGAAGGTCCAGCTTTGGTTCAAATTGATTGTTGTTCTCAAATTCATCCTCCCGCGCCCCCGTTTGCGTCAGGAAGAATCAAATGATTCTTTACCATTATAATGTGCCTCCTGTCAGTTGTCAACATGAACCGCCCCGCTTTTCCAGGCAGTTTGGAGCTTTTTCACAAATAATCCGCCGCCCATGCCCAGGGGCGGGGGTAGGACGCTTCGGTCCTCATATCCCTTGATTCGACGGCGTCCGCCCCTCCGGCCAGGGGGGCTCCTCCTGGGGATGGGTCCTGAGAATGTCCAAGTAGGCCCGGAGGGAGAGCAGGATATAGCTCTTGACCTGGTATTTGACCTGGGCCTGGGATTGGGAGAGCTTGAAATTGGCCGCCTCCGGCTGGGTGTCCCGATGGCTGGTCTGGGTCATACCCATCATGGTGGCAGAGAGCGTGCGCCCCAGCAGATGGGCCCAATCCCCGTCCTCCACTCCCACGTACCGCAGGCAGAGCTGCTGGATGGCGGCAAGAATAGCCTCGATTTTTTCCTCCGGCAGGCCCTGAACAGGGGAACCGTCCAGCATCTCCCGGCCGACCAAGATGATGGTGTGCAGATTCCTGTCGTTAAAGCACCACTCCGCATATTTTGACAAGAGCTCATGCAGCAGGTTCCAAGCCGTCTCCCCGTACAGCAGCCCCTGGCTGTCCATATACTCTACCTCCTCTATGCTGGGCCGCATGAACTGGTAGAGCTCCTCGATGGCTTTGCACCTGACCTGAAAATAGACGTTTTCCTTCCCCTGGAAGTGGGCCTGAAGGGAGGACAGGCTGGCGCCCGCCTCCCGTACGATTTCCCGGGTGGTGGTCTCCTTGTAGCCCTTTTCCGCGAACAGCCTTTCCGCCGCAGCCAAAATGCGGTCCCGAGTCGACTGATTTCGACACTGCATAGCCTTTGACCTCCTGTCGTACAAATTGACTATGATTTATCTTACTAGCCTCAAGGCATTTTGTCAATGGAATCGTGGCTTTTGCCAATGAAACCGCTCCAAGAACCAAAGAGGCTGTTGACAATTGCCATAATCCCGGCTATAATGGCGAAAGAATCAGTTGATTCCTGTGGCCGGTATCCGGCCTCTCCCGGCGGCGCCCGCGATTCAGAGAAAGGAGGAAACCGCGCCCCCGTGCCACGAGTTTGGACAAGCCGCGTTGAAAGAAGCAGCGACGCTTGCCGCGGCAAAGCCTTGGGCCGCCGGAGGGAACGTCTATCGGTACAATTTTGTGAGGAGGAGAAGTGAAAAAATGCTTGCGAGAACAAAGCGCGGCCTGTGGCGCGGCTTGACCGCCCTGCTGGTCTTTGTGCTGTGCGTGTCCCTGCTGCTGGGCAACATCCTGGAGGCCAACGCCGGCAGCATTGATACCGCCCTGAGCACAATCAGTTCCGGTTTTGTCTCCGAACAGAACGCGGACAACCCGCTCTATGACAAGTATACCCCCCCGGAGGAGTTTTTAAATGCCGATGGATCGGGCAACTCCAGCGCCCTCATCCAGGCGGCCATCGACCTGGGCCGCCGGGAGGCCGCAGAGGGCAGCGTGCTGCTGAAAAATGAGAACGGCGCGCTGCCCCTTGGCTCCGGATCCAACGTGACCCTGTTCGGCATCCGCTCCCACAGCAACCTGCTGGGCTCCAGCTTCGGCGTGAAGGCTTTCGGCGGCTACATCAGCCTGGAGCAGGCCCTGAGCCAGAGCAAGACCGACTTCGCCAACACCATGGCCTGGACCGTGGGCTCCCGCGGGGCCCCTCCGGGACCCACCGTGAGCTCCCCCTGGACCGGCGACGAGTTCGAATTTGAGGGAGCCGGTTACAACCTAAACCAGACCATGATCGACATCTACGACAAGCTGGGCGAGACCTACGTGCACTACGAGAACGAGCCCGCCGCCGAGGTCTACGACCCCGACGAGCCCTCGATCAGCGAGATCGAGGGCGTGAATTCCGGCTACAAGTCCAGCTTCGCCCAGTACGGCGACGCGGCCATCGTGGTCATCGCCCGGCCCAGCTGTGAGCAGCTGGACTACCTGCCCGGCGGCGTGGCCGACGGCCTGGACTTTGAGAGCGGAGAGCCTTTCTCCCTGACCAAGAACGAGCGGGATGTCATCGAGCTGGCCAAGGAGTGCTCCGACAAGGTGATCGTCCTGGTGTCCAGCTCCGCTTCCGTGGAGATCGGCTCCCTGAAGGACGACCCAGACGTGGACGCCATCCTGTGGATCGGCGCCCCCGGCTGCTACGGCATGCTGGGCGTGGCCGACGTGCTCAGCGGCAAGGTGAGCCCCTCCGGCGGCCTGTTTGACATCTTCACCGCCCGGAATATGTCCGCCCCCGCCATGCAGAACATGGGCAAGATGTATTACACCAACACCGAGGGCACCATCACCCGCACCGGCGGCGTGCTGGGCTTCAACCCCGGCGCCTACGCCATCGAGGCCGAGAGCATTTATGTGGGCTACCGCTACTATGAGACCCGGTACTACGACTGCGTGGCCGGAACCGGCGGCGCCGATTCCCCCGCCGGAGCCTACGCCTCCAGCGGCAATTGGAACTACGGCGACGAGGTGACCTACGGCTTCGGCTACGGCCTGAGCTACACCACCTTTGACTACGAGATGCAGGGCGAGCCCAAGTTTGAGATCGGCACCAACGACAACGGGTCCCCCAGCGCTTTCGCCACCTTCTCCGTGAAGGTGACCAACACCGGCTCCGCCGCGGGCAAGACCCCGGTGCAGATCTACGGTCAGGCCCCCTACACTCAGGGCGGCGTGGAGAAGTCCGCCATCCAGCTGCTGAACTTTGAGAAGACCGACGTGCTGGCTCCCGGCGACTCCCAGACCGTGGAGGTGAAGGTAGACCTACAGTATATCGCCAGCTATGACGAGAGCTATGACAACGGCGACGGCACCAAGGGCACCTATATCATGGACCCGGGCGACTACTACTTCGCCGTGGGCAACGGCGCCCACGACGCGCTGAACGCCATCATGGCCATGCAGGGCATGGACAAGTCCAAGATGGTGGGCGAGGGCGACGCCGCCCAGGCCTGCAAGAGAAGCGTGACGGAGAGCTTTATCTCCAAGACCATGTTCTCCGTGTCCAAGACCGGCTACAAAATCTCCAACCAGCTGCCCTACTCCGACTGGAACTACTACCAGCCCGGCGAGGTCACCTATCTGACCCGCTCCGACTGGGCGGGTACCTTCCCCAAGACCTATGACAGCATGACCTTGACCAACCCCGAGCTCATCGACGCCCTCAACGGCAAGATCTACGAGCTCAAGACCAACGACGACACCTCCAACATCAAATGGGGAGTGGACAACGGCATCAAGCTCCACGAGATGTACGGTGTGCCCTACGACGATCCCAAGTGGGACCAGCTGCTGGACCAGCTCACCCTGGAGGAGGCCATGTACATCTTCTCCTTCGGCGGCCCGTCCATCCCCGGCGCGGACTCCATCGGCGCCATCGAGACCTACATGACCGAGAACGCGGGCAACGGCATTGCCGTCAACCTGAGCGCCTCCAAGGACCCGGACGCCCCCTGGGCCATCCCCAAGAGCGACCCCAACGGAAACTGGCACCCCGAGGTGTTCGCCAACGCCCCCATGGGCGCGTCCACCTTCAATCCCGAGCTCATGTATGAGCTGGGCCAGTTCGAGGGCATCGAGTCCCTGTTCACCGGCATCAACATCCTGTGGGGCCCCGGCCTGAACACCCACCGCCACGCCTACAACGGCCGCAACGGCGAGTATTATTCCGAGGACCCGGTGCTGTCCGGCGTGGCGGCCATGGAGTTCGCCATCGGCGCACTGGAGTACGGCCTGGTGGCCGCCCCCAAGCACTTCGCTTTCAACGACCAGGAGTCCGAGCGCGGCGGCGTGTCCCCTTGGATGACCGAGCAGCGGGCCCGTGAGGTGGAGCTGCGGGCCTACCAGATCGCCTTCGAGGCCACCAAGTACGACACCGCCGACTACGACGCCGGCATGCGGGGCCTGATGACCTCCTTCTCCAAGATCGGCGCCATCGAGTGCACCTCCAGCTACGGCCTGATGACTGAGATTCTGGCCAACGAGTGGGGCTTTATCGGCTACGCCGTCACCGATATCTACGATGACGTGGACCTGTGGACCGCCGTGCTCAACTCGGGCACCACCTGCTTCGACACCCGGGGCCAGGGCGGCTTCTATACCACCACCACCCTGGAGAACTGCTTCCTGTTTACCAACCAGATGTACAGCGATCCTCTGAACGCCCACCTCATCGACGGGGACGCCAACCTCCAGCTGAAGCTGAAGGACGCGGTCCACAAGAACATCTTCGCCTGGAGCGAGAGCCACCTGATGAACCGCTACAACGCCACCACCCACTTTGGTTCCCGGATGACCTGGTGGCGGGCCACCTATATGGGCCTGGAGATCGGCTCCGGTGTGCTGGCCGCAGCCTGCGCCGTCATGTATGTGCTGTCCTCCACCAAGAAAAAGGAGGGGAACTGATATGTTGAAGAAATGGAACGTGGGCGGCTATCTCAACGCTCTGGCCGCTGTCCTGGGCCTGGCGGGCACCATCCTCACCATCGTCAGCGGCATGGTCAGCACGGACAACCCGCTGACCAACACGGCGCTGATCGCCGCGGCGGGCTTTGGGGGCGTGGTGCTGTGCCTCCTGGCCATCTTCGCCCCCAGCCGCTGGGGCAACTTCGACATGCTGGGCAGCGTGTCCATCCTGGGCGCCATCGCCCTGTACTGCTACACCTTCGGCGCGGCCGTGGCCCAGCGGGTCATGCTCATCGCCGGCCTGTTCTCTTTCAACTCCGCCAACGAGGCGGGCTGGAGCGTGTTCTACGTCTCCGCGGCCGCCTGGGTCTGCCTGCTGCTGGGCTGTGTGCTGCTGGTGGTCAGCGGGTTTGTGAAATCCGTCAAAGAAGGGTAAGAGACAGATTGTTCTGCAAAAAGCGCCGCCGGGCCTCAGCCCGGCGGCGCTGCTTTTTAGAATTCCGCCCCCTTCGGCGCCTGTGAGGGCGGTTGCAGGGGACGCGGTTCCAGAAGAAAGGGCCGCCCCGCCGCAAATGGTCACTCCGCCTGGTCTGGCTGTTTCTCCTCGGCGGGAACGGTCTCCCCCTGCGCCGCGGGAGGCGGGGCCTGGATGACGATGGTCTGGTCCTCCCGGCCCGCCAGCTTGCCGCCCAGCATCCCGGCCACCAGGGATTTCACGTCGATGCCCATGCTCTGAGTGATGCCCTCGGTGACCTGGGAGGTGCCGGTGATGATGTCCTCCAGCAGCTTGGCGCTGTTGCCCTCGCCGTACATGGTGATCTTGTCCACCTTGGACAGGGGCTCGGCCACGTACTTGGCGATCTCGGGCAGGGCCTGCATCACCATCTCGATGACGGCGGCCTCGCCGTATTTCTTCATGGCCTCCGCCTTCTTGTCGATGCCCTCGGCCTCGGCCAGGGCCTTGGCGCGGATGGCCTCGGCTTCGGCCTTGCCCACGGCGGCGATGCCCTCCGCCTCCTGCTCCCTGGCGTACTTCTGAGCCTCGGCGATCTTCCGCTCCGCCTCGGCCTTCTGCTCCTGCTCGTAACGGGCGGCCTCCGCGTCCTTCTGACGCTTGAACAGCTCGGCCTCCGCCTCCTGCTGCTGGCGGTAGCGGTCGGCGTCCGCCTTGGCCCGGATCTCCGCCTCCAGCGTCTGCTTCTGCACCTCCACCTCGGCCTGCTTCAGCTCAGCTTGGCGCTGGGTCTTGGCGATCTCCGCGTTGACGGTGGCGGTCTCGATGCTCTTGCGCTGCTCCTGGCTCTGGATCTCATAGGCGGCGTCGGCCTCGGCCTTTTTGCCGTCGGCCATGATCTTCAGCTCAGCCCGGCGTATGTCCAGCTCGGTCTGCTTCTGGGCGATCTGGGTGTCCGCCTGGACCCGGGCCTCGTTGGACTCCCGCTCGGCCTCCGCCTGGGCGATGGCGATGTCCCGGTCGGCCTGGGCCTTGGCGATGGCGGCGTTCTTTTTGATGAGGCTGGTGTTGTCCGCACCCAGGTCCTTGATGAGCCCGTTCTCATCGGTGACGTTCTGGATGTTGCAGGACAAGATCTCGATGCCCAGCTTGTCCATGTCCTTGCTGGCCTTCTGCATCACCTGGTCGGAGAAAGAATCCCGGTCGGTGTTGATCTCCTTGAGTGACAGGGTGCCGATGATCTCGCGCATATTGCCCTGGAGGGAGTCCTGAAGGTCCCGGGTGATCTCCTCCGGGCGCTTGTTCAGGAAGTTCTTGGCCGCCAGCTTGATGCCCTCCGCCTGGGGGGAGATGCGTACCTTGGCCACGGCGTCCACGTTGACGTTGATGAAGTCGCTGGTGGGCACGGACTGCTCCGTCTTGATGTCCACCGTCATCTGGCCTAGGTAGAGCCGGTCCATCCGCTCCAGGAAGGGGACGCGGATGCCGGCCCGGCCGATGAGAACTTTGCTGTCCTTTTTGAGGCCGGAGATGATGTAGGCCTGGTCGGGCGGGGCCTTGACGTAGCCCAGCATGACGATGGCCAGGATGACGGCGGCGACGGCGATAAAGGGAATGGCGTTGACGAGAAACTCAAGCATGGGGACTCCTCCTTTCAAATGTGACGGGTTGATATGCTCCTATATGCGACAAGCCGGGAAGCGGCCTTCGGCGGCTTGAAATTTTTGAACCTGTTTTTGCGGGGCGGCGAGGGCTCTTGGGCTGGGCTCAGCCCTCCGGCTTAGGTCCTCCCGCCACGTCCCCGCGCATGGCGGCCAGGCGCTCCAGGGCCTCCACCTCCGCCTCCAGGCTGCGGCGGCTCCACTCCTGCCGGGTCCGGCTGTTGCCGGCGATCACCTGGGACAGCACATTTACCGCCCGCAGGCAGAGGGCGGCCTTTCCGTCCACATCCGCTCCTTCCCGCTCCGCCTGGGCCAGCTCCCCCAGGGTGAGCTCCAGCGTCTGGAGGTAGCTGGACTCCAGGCGGGTCCTGGTCTGCTCCTCCAGGCTGCCGTAATGGCGGAGGACCAGGGCTTCTAAATTGTCCAGCGCCGTCAGAACGTAGGGCGTCTCCACAGGCGCCGCGGCCTGCCGGAGGCGGGCCTGGACCATCCGCGCGCCGCTGCGGCAGGCGGTGGAGCACAAAAAGCGGTTCAGCACCGGTGGGAGCTGGTCGAACTGTCGGGACAGGGCGGCCAGTCGGCGCTCATAGGGGGCGAACAGGTCCGTATCTCCGCCCTGCCAGGCCTTCATGGCGGGAATCAGGGTGTTCTCAAGGTCCAGAAGCTCCGCCTCGATATCGGAGAGACCGTCCGCGTACTCGTCCAGGATATTCAGATCCTTTTCCGCCAGCGACCCGGCGGTTTTTTCGGAGAACAGCGCCCTGGAGGCCTTTGCTGCTGCGGCGGCCTTGTCCTTCAGCTCGTCGCCGCACAGTAGCCGGATGCGCTCCATGGACAGCCCGGTGATGGAGGAGGGGACCGCCACATGGATGGCGGTCAGGGTCCGGCGGATGGACCCGCACAGCCGCTCCAGCCGCTCCTGCTTTTTTGTGAGCATAAGTTGTTCCTCCCCGTAGTCCGTCCGGGCCGCCGCGGGGCGGCGCCGCGCCTGGTGGGGCTGTGCGGAGCAGGGCTCCGCCGTGATCTCAAAGGGGATCCGCTTCTCCTTGGCCACTTTTTTTGCGAAAATGTTGAAGGCGGTGGTCATGGTCAGCCCCATCTCCCGGCAGGCCTGCTCCATGCTCTTCTTGGTCTCCTCGTCTATGCGGAAATTGATCATAACCTGCCCCATGGAAATCGCTCCCTTCAGCATATCTGTATTATATCATATGTAAAGCAATTTACAACATATTTCTTTACAATTGCTGGATAAATTTGAGGGAGCAGCGGTGGACCCTCCGCTGGGCGGACAGAATTCGATCTTTACAGCCGCTGCGAATTATGCTATGATGTACAAAAGCACAGCCGATGGAACCTATTCCGGCACGGCGGCTGTGGGAACGCGCCTTTTTTCGGCCTATGACAGCGGAAAACAGGACTGCCGCAGGCAGCCCTGTTTTTTTCTACACGCGGGAAAGGAGGAGGGCATGGACCACCTGCGCAGAAGGATTCTCTACCATTACACCGATTTTCAGGCGCTGGACGGCATCCTGCGCCACGCCCAGCTGCGGGTGAACAATGTGCTGCGGATGAACGACTCGGCGGAGATGCGCCACTTTATGGACCGTCTGTGCGCCGCCGTCTCCCACCGGCTGGAGGGGGAGGGCAGGCCGGACCAGGCCGAGCGGGTCCGGGGCCTGTTCCGGGAGGAGCTGAAAAAGGAGTATTCCGCCTTTGCCGCCTGCTTCTCTTTTCACCGGGACGACGCCGCCCAGTGGGAGCGGTATGGCAACCGGGGCAGGGGGGTGTGCATCGCCTTCCGCCGGGACTGCTTGGAGCGGGTGGCCAAGGGGGCGCTGTCCCTCCAGCTGGTGTTCTACCGGGACGATATGGCGGGCCACCCTATGGTGGAGACCTTCTGCGCCCTGGCCCGGGGCGGCGGTCCGCTGAGCCCGGACGACCCCGGCGTGAAGGAGGCCATGCGGGAGGCCTGGGCCTGCTCGGTGTCCTACAAGCACCCCTCCTTCTCTTCAGAGTATGAGATGCGGCTGGTGGTGTCCCCCTTTGAGAAAGCGGAGTTCGACGTGCGGCCCTGCTACCACATCACCAAGGAGCGGATCAAGAAATACTACCCGCTGGACCTACGGGCCATGTGCCGGGAGATCGGCGTGGACCTGGAGGACCTGGTGGAGGAGATCATCATCGGGCCGGACTCCACCCAGTCCGCCGCCATTTTACAGGACTACCTCCGGGACAACGGGCTGCCCGCCCTGGCGGAGCGGGTGTCGCTGTCGGAATGCCCTTTGAGAGGGCTTGCTACATAAAGAAACCTGCCTGCCCCGCCGTCAAACGGCGGGGCAGGCAGGTTTGAGGGGAAAATGCACAAGCGGGTCAGGGGCGAATGACGGCCCAGGCCAGTAGTGCCGCGTGGGCACACAGGCACAGGGGGACGAGGCGGCGGAACAGGGGCTTGCGGGTCTTGTGATGGAAGACCGCCATGCCCAGCATCCCCCCGGCGGAGCCGCCCAGGAGGGCGCAGCCCAGCAGGGCCGCTTCGGGGACGCGGCGGCGGTGGAGCCTGGCCAGCAGCTTGTCCCAGCCGAAGAGGGCGAAGGTCAGAAGGCTGGTGACGCCCAGCCAGATGAGCAGAAGATAGACGGGCTCTCTCATGGGCAGTTCCTTTCTGATTGTATATAAGTTCACCGCCGCCAGAGATCAATGAGAGGCAGCAGAAGCAGAATGATATTTCCAAACAGCAGAGATAAGAAAAGCCAGACCGGGTGCCATCTGAAAAGTGGGCGCTTTTTGTCCTTCGGCAGCTTGCTGTGGTAATAGACGGCGACCCCGGCGCACAGTGTTGCGGGCAGCAGCGCAAAGGGGAGTATGCTGGAAAATCCGGGAACCTTGAGAGCCGCACCCAACTCTACAACCGCAGCCAAACCGGCACAGCATTTAAAAATCTCGTGTCTTTCCAAACATTCCACCTCTGCCACAAAAGGAGAATTATACAAAAAATTGCCCCGCCGCCAAAATTTCTCTTGACGCGGGACGGCGGATGTGGTATCATAAACTGCTTTTATGCACAGATGGTCGTAGAAAGCCCCTCCCACCTAGTACGGTAAGTATAGCAGATTTGCACAAAGAACGCAAGAGGAAATTTTAAGAACCTGACAACTGCCCCGGGCGTATCAAATTGCGCCGCCGTCCGGGGTCCGGAAATTTTGACGAAGTGGAGCGTGAACAGCATATGGCCAGAGCGGTCAAAGACGTCTGGTACGGCAAGACCCACCGCAAGAGCTTCGCCCGCACCGACGAGATCCTGGAGATGCCCTACCTCCTGGAGATCCAGAAGAAGTCCTACAAGTGGTTCCTGGAGACGGGGCTCCAGGAGGTGTTCAACGATGTGGACTCCATCACCGACTACGCGGGCAACCTGGAGCTGTCCTTCATCAGCTTCTCCATGGACGATCCCCCCAAGTACACCATCGAGGAGTGCAAGGCCCAGGACATGACCTACGCCGCCCCCATGAAGGTGCAGGTCCATCTCCGCAACAAGGCCACCAACGAGATCAAGGAGCAGTCCATCTTTATGGGCGACTTCCCCATCATGACCGACGCGGGCACCTTCGTCATCAACGGCGCGGAGCGTGTCATCGTGTCCCAGCTGGTGCGCTCCCCCGGCGTGTACTTCTCCAAAAACGCGGACAAGGCGGACAACATCACATACGCCGCCACCGTCATCCCCTACCGGGGGGCCTGGCTGGAGTATGAGACCGATCTCAGCGACGTGTTCTACGTCCGCATCGACAAGAACCGCAAGCTGCCGGTGACCTGCCTCATCCGGGCCATCGGCCCCCGCACCGACGCGGGCATCATCGACATGTTCGGCGAGGACCCCCGCATCCTGGCCACCCTGGAAAAGGACGCCTGCAAGAGCTACGAGGAGTCTATGCTGGAGATCTACCGCAAGCTGCGTCCCGGCGAGCCTCCCACGGTGGACTCCGCCGAGAGCCTGCTCAACTCCCTGTTCTTCGACCCCCGGCGGTACGACCTGTCCGGGGTGGGCCGGTACAAGTTCAACAAGAAGCTGGCCATCTGGACCCGGCTGTCCGGCCAGAAGCTGGGCGCACCCGTGGCCGACCCCGCCACCGGCGAGATCGTGGCCGAGGCCGGCGAGGTGCTCACCCGGGAGCGGGCCCGCCGGCTGGACGACCTGGGCGTCAACGAGGCCGTGGTGGAGGTGGACGACCTCCACACCGGCGTGCACATGGTGAAGGTGTTCTCCAACGGCATGGTGGACATGTCCAAGTTCGTGGACTTTGACCCGGCCCAGGCGGGCATCACCGAGAAGGTATGCGCCAAGGTGCTCCAGGAGCTGCTGGAGCGCCGGGAGGCGGAGCGGCTCTCCCAGGAGGACTTTTTCGACATCCTTCACGACAACATGGACCGGCTCATTCCCAAGCACATCACCGTGGACGATATCATGGCTTCCATCAACTACCTCAACTGCCTGGCCTTCGGCGTGGGCTCCCCCGACGACATCGACCACCTGGGCAACCGCCGCCTGCGCTGCGTAGGCGAGCTGCTGCAAAACCAGTTCCGCATCGGCTTTACCCGGATGGAGCGGGTGATCCGGGAGCGGATGACCATTCAGGACTTGGATATCGTCACCCCCCAGTCCCTCATCAACATCCGGCCCGTCACCGCCGCCATCAAGGAGTTCTTCGGGTCCAGCCCCCTGTCCCAGTTTATGGACCAGACCAACCCCCTGGCGGAGCTGACCCACAAGCGCCGCCTGTCCGCCCTGGGCCCCGGCGGCCTGAGCCGCGACCGGGCCTCCTTCGACGTGCGGGATATCCACTACTCCCACTACGGCCGGCTGTGCCCCATTGAGACCCCCGAAGGTCCCAACATCGGCCTGATCTCCTATCTGGCCTCCTACGCCCGGGTGAACCGCTACGGCTTTATCGAGACCCCTTACCGCAAGACCGAAAAGATTTTGGACGAAAACGGCAGGTGCGTGGCCGTCCGGGTCACCAACGACGTGGAGTATATGACCGCCGACGTGGAGGACGAGTTCAACGTGGCCCAGGCCACCGAGCCGGTGGATGAGGACGGCTTCCTGTCCAACCGCCGCGTGGCCTGCCGCCACCGCAACGAGATCATCGAGGTGGACCGGGACCGGGTGGACTACGTGGACGTGTCCCCCAAGATGATGGTGTCCGTGGCCTCCGCCCAGATCCCCTTCCTCCAGAATGACGACGCCAACCGGGCCCTGATGGGCGCCAACATGCAGCGCCAGGCCGTTCCTCTGCTCACCACCGAGGCCCCCATCGTGGCCACCGGCCAAGAGTACAAGAACTGTCAGGACTCCGAGGTGGCTGTGCTGGCCGAGGGGGACGGCGTGGTCACCTCCGTGGACGCCACCCACATCACCGTGCGCTACGACGGCCAGGGGGAGAAGGACTACAAGCTGACCAAGTACCAGCGGTCCAACCACGGCACCTGCATCCACCAGCGGCCCATCGTGTCGGTGGGCGACCGGGTCCAGGCCCGGGACACCCTGGCCGACGGCCAGTCCACCTCCAACGGCGAGATCGCCCTGGGCAAGAACATTCTCATGGGCTTCATGACCTGGGAGGGCTACAACTACGAGGATGCCATCCTGCTCAACGAGCGGATGGTGAAGGAGGACGTGTTCACCTCCATCCACATCGAGGAATACGAGACCGAGGCCCGGGACACCAAGCTGGGCCCCGAGGAGATCACCCGCGACATCACCAACGTGGGCGAGGATGCCCTGAAGGACCTGGACGAGCGGGGCATCATCCGGGTGGGCGCGGAGGTCCGCGCCGGCGACTACCTGGTGGGCAAGGTCACCCCCAAGGGCGAGACCGAGATGACCGCCGAGGAGCGCCTGCTCCGGGCCATCTTCGGCGAGAAGGCCCATGAGACCCGTGATACCTCCCTGAAGGTGCCCCATGGCGAGTACGGGATTGTCGTAGACGTGAAGGTGTTCTCCCGGGAGGAGGGCGCGGAGCTGTCCCCCGGCGTCAACCAGGTGGTCCGGGTGTATATCGCCCAGAAGCGCAAGATCTCCGTGGGCGACAAGATGGCCGGCCGCCACGGCAACAAAGGCGTAGTGTCCCGCATCCTGCCTCAGGAGGATATGCCCTTCCTGCCCGACGGCACCCCGCTGGACATCGTGCTGAACCCCCTGGGCGTGCCCTCCCGCATGAACATCGGCCAGGTGCTGGAGGTCCACTTGGGCTACGCCGCCAAAGCCTTGGGCTGGAAGGTGGCCACCCCCATCTTCAACGGCGCCGACGAGCAGGACATCGCCGACACCCTGAAGCTGGCGGGCCTCCGGGAGGACGGCAAGAGCTGGCTGTACGACGGCCGCACCGGCGAGCGGTTCGACAACCCCGTCACCGTGGGCTACGTCTACTTCCTCAAGCTCCACCACCTGGTGGACGATAAGATCCATGCCCGCTCCACCGGCCCCTACTCCCTGGTCACCCAGCAGCCCTTGGGCGGCAAGGCCCAGTTCGGCGGCCAGCGCTTCGGCGAGATGGAGGTGTGGGCCCTGGAGGCCTACGGCGCGGCGTATACGCTGCAGGAGATCTTGACGGTCAAGTCCGACGACGTGACGGGCCGTGTACGCACTTATGAATCCATCGTCAAGGGCTACAACGTGCCCAAGCCAGGCGTGCCCGAGTCCTTCAAGGTGCTGGTGAAGGAGCTCCAGGCCCTGTGCCTGGACATCCAGGTGCTGGACGAGCAGGGCAACGAGATCGAGCTCAAGGATGACGACGACGACACCGGCTACCAGCCCGGCCGCTTCCGCGATGACGATTACGAGCGTTATCAGGATGTGGGCACCGAGAGCGAGTTCGCCGACGCGGGCTTCACCATGAAGGAGGCCAGCGACGACGACGACCTGGCCGTGTCCGCTGACGACGCCGGCGACGAGGACGACCTCTTCGGCGGCGATGAGTGAGAAGGGAGGGTGAGACAATGAGCTACGCTGAATTCAACGCCATCCGCATCGGCATTGCCTCCCCGGAGCAGATCCGCAAGTGGTCCTTCGGCGAGGTGAAGAAGCCGGAGACCATCAACTACCGCACCCTCAAGCCCGAGCGGGACGGACTGTTCTGTGAGCGCATCTTCGGCCCCACCAAGGATTGGGAGTGCCACTGCGGCAAGTATAAGAAAATTCGCTTCAAGGGCAAGGTGTGCGACCGCTGCGGGGTGGAAGTCACCCGGGCCAAGGTCCGCCGGGAGCGCATGGGCCACATTGAGCTGGCCGCCCCAGTGAGCCACATCTGGTACTTCAAGGGCATCCCCTCCCGGATGGGCCTGCTCCTGGACATCAGCCCCCGCATCCTGGAAAAGGTGCTGTATTTCGCCGCCTATATCGTCACCGATCCTGGCCCCGAGTACACCCACTTGACCAAAAACCAAATTTTGACCGACGCGGAGTATAAGAAGCTGCGGGAGTATTACGAGGACGACTTCGACGCCGGCATGGGCGCGGAGGCCGTCAAGAAGCTCTTGTCCGACCTGGACCTGGAGGAGTTGTCCACCACCCTGCGGGCTCAGATGAAGGACGCCAGCGGCCAGAAAAAGGCCAAGATCGTCAAGCGGCTGGAGGTGGTGGACGCCTTCCGCATGTCCGGCAACAAGCCGGAGTGGATGATCATCGACGTGCTGCCCGTCATCCCCCCGGAGCTGCGCCCCATGGTCCAGCTGGACGGCGGACGGTTCGCCACCTCCGACCTGAACGATCTGTACCGCCGGGTCATCAACCGCAACAACCGCCTGAAGCGTCTCATCCAGCTCAACGCCCCCGACATCATCGTGCGCAACGAGAAGCGGATGCTCCAGGAGGCGGTGGACGCCCTCATCGACAACGGCCGCCGGGGCCGGGCGGTCACCGGGGCCAACAACCGGGCCCTCAAGTCCCTGTCCGACCTCTTGAAGGGCAAGCAGGGCCGCTTCCGCCAGAACCTGCTGGGCAAGCGTGTGGATTACTCCGGCCGTTCCGTCATCGTGGTGGGCCCCGAGCTGAAAATCTACCAGTGCGGCGTGCCCAAGGAGATGGCCATCGAGCTGTTCCGGCCCTTCGTCATGAAGAAGCTGGTGGAGAGCGGCATCAGTAACATCAAGGCCGCCAAGAAGGAAGTGGACAAGGGCACCCCCGCCGTGTGGGACGCCCTGGAGTCCGTCATCAAGGAGCACCCCGTCATGCTCAACCGTGCGCCGACCCTCCACCGCCTGGGCATCCAGGCCTTCGAGCCGGTGCTGGTGGAGGGCCGGGCCATGAAGCTCCACCCCCTGGTGTGCACGGCCTTCAACGCCGACTTCGACGGCGACCAGATGGCCATCCACGTCCCCCTGTCCGCCGAGGCCCAGGCCGAGGCCCGCATCCTGATGCTGGCCGCCAACAACCTGCTGAAGCCGTCGGACGGCGGTCCCGTCACCGTTCCCACCCAGGATATGGTGCTGGGCTCCTACTACCTGACTTATGAGCGGGACCCGGAGCCCGACCCCGACTTCTCCTACCAGACCGCCGCCGACGCCGCCAAGGCCCTGGCCGGCGGGGAGCTGATGGACAACGACCGAATTTGGGTGCGGGATGAGGAAATGGACCGCTGGTACCGCACCACCCCCGCTCTGTGCAACCAGGTCAAAGAGGGCGAGCTGCCCCAGGAGGTCTACAGCGTATTCTCCGACGACAACGAGGCCCAGCTGGCCTATGCCGAGGGCATTCTGGAGCTCCACGAGCCCATTCTGGTCCGGCGTTCCGCCGAGATCAACGGGGAGCTGCGCCACAAGCTGGTGCGCACCACCGTGGGCCGCCTGCTGTTCAACGAGGGCATCCCTCAGGACCTGGACTTTGTGGACCGCAGCGACCCCGAGCAGGTTTTTGAGCCCGAGATCAATTTCATGTGCGGCAAGAAGCAGCTGGGCCAGATCGTGGACCGCTGCATCTCCAAGCACGGCTTCACCCGGTCCGCCGAGGTGCTGGACACCATCAAGGCCCGGGGCTACAAGTTCTCCACCCGGGGCGCGCTGACGGTGGCCATCGCCGACATGACCGTCCCCGACGAGAAGCGCACCCTCATCGCGGAGACCGAGCAGGACATCGTCAAGATCGAGAATCAGTACAAGCGGGGCTTCCTCACCAACGACGAGCGCTACCGCCTGGTGGTGTCCGCCTGGGAAAAGACCACCAACGACGTGTCCGACGCCCTCCAAAAGAGCATGGACAAGTTCAACCCCATCTTCATGATGGCCGACTCCGGCGCCCGCGGCTCCATGAAGCAGATCCGACAGCTGGCCGGCATGCGCGGCCTGATGGCCGATACCGCCGGGCGCACCATCGAGATCCCCATCAAGGCCAACTTCCGCGAGGGCCTGTCCGTGCTGGAGTACTTCATCTCCTCCAGGGGCGCCCGGAAGGGCATGGCCGACACCGCCCTGCGCACCGCCGACTCCGGTTACCTGACCCGCCGCCTGGTGGACGTGTCCCAGGAGGTTATCATCCGGGAGGAGGACTGCGGCACCCGGGACGGCATCACCGTGTCCGAGATCGGCGAGAACGGCCAGGTCATCGAGCCGCTGGTGGAGCGCCTGCGGGGCCGCTACCTGGCGGAGGACCTCACCGACCCCAAGACCGGCGAGGTGCTGGTGAGCCGGGACACCCTGGTAGACGGCGACCTGGCCTTCTTCATCGAGAGGAAGCTCCAGGAGCAGATCGACGCCAGCGATGAGCCCGACCGCAAGCCCGCCATCAAGGTCCGCTCCGTCCTCACCTGCGAGGCCCACTCCGGCGTGTGCGCCAAGTGCTACGGCATGAACCTGGCCTTCAGCGAGCCGGTGGGCATGGGCGAAGCCGTGGGCATCATCGCCGCCCAGTCCATCGGCGAGCCGGGCACCCAGCTGACCATGCGTACCTTCCACACCGGCGGCGTGGCCGGCGGCGACATCACCCAGGGCCTTCCCCGCGTGGAGGAGCTGCTGGAGGCCCGTAAGCCCAAGAAGATGGCCCAGCTGGCCGAGATCTCCGGCGTGGTCACCGTGGAGGAGACCAAGCGGGCCACCCTGTGCAACCTGACGGTTACCGCCGACGACGGCGAGGTGGTCACCTACGCCGTGCCCTACAGCGCCGGAATCCGGGTCAAGAGCGGCGACCGGGTCACCAAGGGCCAGCGGCTCACCGACGGCGCCCTGTCCCCCCACGAGGTGCTGCGCATCCGGGGCGTGGACGCGGTGCACAACTATCTGATCCAGGAGGTCCAGAAGCCCTACCGCCAGCAGGGCGTGGACATCAACGACAAGCACATCGAAGTCATTGTTCGCCAGATGATGCGCAAGGTGCGGGTGGAGGAGTCCGGCGATTCCGCCCTGCTGTCCGGCTCCACCGTCGACATCATCGAGTTCCGGGACGCCTGCGCGGCGGTCCGTGAGCGCATGGCCGCCGGGGAGACCCGGGAGGACGGCTCTGAGCTGGTCCTGCCCACCTGCACCCGGCTGCTGCTGGGCATCACCAAGGCGTCGCTGGCCACCGAGTCCTTCCTGTCCGCTGCCTCTTTCCAGGAGACTACCAAGGTGCTCACTGAGGCGGCCATCAAGGGCAAGGTGGACCACCTGCTGGGCCTGAAGGAGAACGTTATCATCGGCAAGCTGATCCCGGCGGGCTCCGGCCTTGCCGCCTACCGCAAGCTGGACGAGATCGAGGACGAGGTCCACGACGAGGGCCGCTTCCGTGAGGTGGCCGTGCTGGCCGACGACCTGAAGGAGGATGAGGACGAGACGGTTCTCACCGAGGAGGAGGACGGGGACGAGGTCCTGTCCATCACCCTGGACGACGAGGAGCCCGGGGAAGAATAAGCGCTGACCCAGAGGAGGGGCCCGCCTGCGCGGGCCCCTCTTTTATCAAATCTTAATTTGCGTCGGGGAAACGCCTGTGGTACAATAGGGTCAGCTTACATAATGATGGGAGGAATGACGGATGGAAGGCATAATTGGCCTAGCCCAGTCTATGGCTCCGATTTCCCATGTTGCGAAGGCGGCTCCTGTGCGCGAGGCCGAATCAAGGCCTCAGAGCGCTCCGGCGAAGCCTGCCCCTGATCTGGACGAGTATGTCCCGGAGGAGGAACATACTCCCTCCGGCCTGTACTGGGTGGGGAAGGATGAGGACGGCAGTCCCAAGGTCTTTTTCGACGACCCGGAGGGGAAGCCCGCCGAGACCTGCACCACGGACACCGGCAAGGTGGACCGGGAGTTGGAGCGGCTGCGCCGCCAGCGGGATGAGCTGGCCCGGCAGGCGGATGGGCAGGCCGACCCCGCCCGGGCCCAGGCGCTGGAGCGAAAGCTGGCCCGTGTGGAGGCGGAGCTGGCGCAAAAGGACAACGACACCTACCGGCGGCAGCATGCCGTGATCTCCTGACCCCAGCTCCTCGGGGGCGCTTCGGCGCTCCCCGGGGAGTTTTTTATTTTGATGCTTTTTCAGATTTTTTCCATTTGTCCGGGAAAAACAGGAACTTTTTGGAGGCTGTGGCAAGGGACTTGGATATCCCGCCGTTTTTCTCGTAAAACGACATAAACATTCCGAATTTTCATTTATTTTTTGTGCACCTTGACTTTGAGGCCGCATAGGATTATAATAATGGCATCAACGCGAACCCCCAGCGCATGAGACTCAATTCTCAGAATTGTCCGCCGGGCAAGGCGGAGGTTTGGAGGGCACTTATGATAAACAAAGCAGACCAACTCAGCGATGCCATCAGGCAGTTTTCCGACGGAACCAGCACGGACGCCTACCAGTTCATGGGCTGCCACCCCGCCGTGGTGGACGGCCAGGACGGCTATGTGTTCCGCGTCTGGGCCCCCCACGCCAAGAGTGTGCGGGTGCTGGGCCGCTTCAACGACTGGGACAAGGCATCCCCCACCATGGAGCGCATCGCCCCCGCCATCTGGGAGCGGTTCATCCCCGGCGTACAGACCTACGATGAGTATAAGTACTACATCGAGCGGCCCGACGGCACCTTCGTGTTCCGGGCCGACCCCTACGCCACCCATTCCGCCACCCGGCCGGACAACGCCAGCAAGGTGTTCAATCTGGACGGCTTTGAATGGACCGACGGGGCCTATTGCCGGGCCAGGCGCAAAAAGGACGTGCTGCGCAGCCCGATGAACATCTATGAGATGCACATGGGCTCCTGGCGGCGGCACGAGGACGGTAATTTCCTGTCCTATGTGGACTGCGCCAATCAGCTGATTCCCTACCTGAAGGACATGGGGTACACCCACGTGGAGCTGCTCCCCATCAGCGAGTACCCCTACGACCCCTCCTGGGGCTATCAGGTCACCGGGTATTACGCCCCCACCTCCCGGTATGGCACCCCCCACGACTTCATGAAGTTTGTGGACATGTGCCACGAGGCCGGCATCGGCGTCATCATCGACTGGGTGGGCGCCCACTTCCCCCGGGATGAGTGCGGCCTGTTTGAATTCGACGGTGGCTATTGTTACGAGCCCGCCGACCCTCTGCGCCGGGAACACCCGGACTGGGGTACCCGCATCTTCGACTACGGGCGCTACGAGGTGCGCTCCTTCCTGATCTCTAACGTGGTGTACTGGCTGGACAAGTTCCATATCGACGGCATCCGGGTGGATGCGGTGGCCTCCATGCTCTATCTGGACTACGGCCGCCAGGGCGGCGAGTGGCGGCCCAACAAGGACGGCGGCAACATCAACCTGGAGGCGGTGCAGTTCCTGCGGGACATGAACGCCGCAGCCCTTACCTGCGAGCCCGCCGCCATCATGGCGGCCGAGGAGTCCACCGCTTTCCCCATGGTCACCAAGCCGGGGTATGACGGCGGCCTGGGCTTCAACTTCAAGTGGAACATGGGCTGGATGCACGACATGGTGGACTACATGTCCACCGACCCCCTGTTCCGCAAGGGCAAGCACAACAACCTGACCTTCTCCCTCACCTACGCCTTCTCTGAGAATTTCGTTCTCCCCCTGTCCCACGACGAGGTGGTCCACGGCAAGTGCTCCCTGGTGAACAAAATGCCCGGAGACTACGGAGACAAGTTCCAAAATCTGCGGGCTTTCTACGGCTACATGATGACCCACCCGGGCAAAAAGCTGCTGTTCATGGGCGGCGAGTTCGCCCAGTTCATCGAGTGGGATGAGAAAAAGGAACTGGACTGGATGCTGCTGGAGTACGATAAGCACCGCGAGATGCAGTCTTACGTCCGGGACCTGAATCACTTCTACCTGGACCACCCCGCCCTGTGGCACAACGACGTGGACTGGCAGGGCTTCCAGTGGATCTCCTGCGACGATTGGCAGCAGAGCGTCATCTCCTTCCGCCGCATCGACGACAAGGGGAAAGAGGTCATCGTGGTGTGCAACTTCTGCCCCGTGGAGCGCACCGGCTACAAGATCGGCGTGCCCAAGGCGGGCACCTACGTCCCCGTGCTGTCCAGCGATGACGCCAAGTACGGCGGCGCGGGTACGCCCCTGGTCCCTGTCAAGGCCAAGAAGGGGGAGCTGCACGGGCTGAAGTACGCCGTGGAGCTCACCCTGCCCGCTATGTCCACCGTGTTCTATGAGCGTAAGGCTGCGGCCCGCGGCGCCAAGGACGAGGCGGACGGGGAGGCGGAACCCAAGGCCGTCAAGGTCAAGACGGCGGCCAAAGCCGTAAAGGCCAAGGTGGAGAAGGCGGCGGGCGATGCCTCCAAGACCGTGGAGGCGGTCAAGCCCAAGCGCACCCGCAAGACCAAGACGGAGGCTTCGGAGGCCGCTGAGGCGCCCAAGGCCACTACCCGTAAGCCCCGGGCAAAAAAGACGGAGGCCGGGGCGGAAAAGCCCAAGGCCGCCCGCAAGCCCCGCGCCAAAAAGTCCAGCACCGAAAATTAAATATTGAGGGGGAGTTCAACTTGTTCCAGCGTAAAAAAGAGTGTATCGCCATGCTTCTGGCCGGCGGCCAGGGCAGCCGCCTGTACGTCCTCACCCAGGACACCGCCAAGCCGGCGGTACCCTTCGGCGGCAAATACCGCATCATTGATTTTCCGCTGTCCAACTGCGTCAACTCCGGCATCGACACCGTGGGCGTGCTCACCCAGTACCAGCCCCTGGAGCTCAACGACTACATCGGCAACGGCCAGCCCTGGGACCTGAACCGCAACTGGGGCGGAGCCCATGTCCTGCCCCCCTACACCCAGTCCAAGACCGAGTCCTGGTACAAGGGCACCGCCAACGCCATCTACCAGAACATCGCCTTCGTGGACCGCTACAACCCCGAGTACGTGGCGGTGCTGGGCGGCGACCACATCTATAAGATGGACTACAACAAGATGCTCCAGTTCCATAAGGAGAAGGGGGCCGAGTGCACCATCGCCGTCATGCCGGTGAGCATGGACGAGGCCACCCGCATGGGCATCATGAGCACCGACGAGAACGGCGCCATCGTGGACTTCGAGGAGAAGCCCAAGCAGCCCAAGAGCAATCTGGCCTCCATGGGCATCTACATCTTCACCTGGTCCGTGCTGCGGGAGTATCTCATCGCCGACGAGGCCGACCCCAACTCCGAGAACGACTTCGGCAAAAATATCATCCCCAACTTCCTGAAGGACGGCCGGCCCATGTATGCCTACTCCTTCGAGGGGTACTGGAAGGACGTGGGCACCCTCAACAGCCTCTGGGACGCCAACATGGACCTGCTGGACCCCAAGGACCCCATCAACATGCGGGACCCCAGCTTCCGCATCTACGCCCGGAACTACTCCGCCCCCGCCACCCGCATCGGCACCGGGGCCAAGGTGACCAACTCCTTCGTGGCCGAGGGCTGCACCATCCGGGGCAGCGTGGAGCACTCCGTGCTGTACACCGGCTGTGAGATCGAGGAGGGGGCCATCGTCACCGGGGCGGTGATCATGCCCAACACCGTGGTGCGCAAGGGCGCCAACGTGAGTTACTGCATCGTGGGCGAGCAGTGCGTCATTGAGGAGGGCGCCAAGATCGGCGAGCGGCCCGAGAACTGCCCGCCGGGCGAGTGGGGCGGCATTGCCGTGGTGGGCCACCAGAGGACCATTGAGCCCGGCTCCATCGTCAAGCCCAATGAAATCGTTTAAGGGGGTGCCCACCATGAAAATGACTGGTATTATTTTCTCCGAGATGTACTCTGACGCGCTGAACTCCTTCACCCAGGACCGAAACATGGCCGCCATCCCCTTCGGCGGGCGCTACCGCCTGGTTGATTTCACGCTGTCCAATATGGTCAACTCCGGCATTCTCAACGTGGGCGTGCTGGTCAAGCAGCACTACCACTCCCTGATGGACCACCTGAGCAACAGCCAGGAGTGGGATCTGAACCGCAAGAACGGCGGGCTCCAGCTCCTGCCTCCCTTCGCCACCCAGGACGGCAACACCAGCGGCAGCCGGGGCAAGCTGGACGAGCTGCGCAACGCCCTGGACTATCTGGAGACCATCGCCTCCACCCCCTACGTCCTGCTGGCCGACGCCTATGTGCTGTGTAACATCGACTACCGGGCCGCCCTGGAGGACCATGTGGCCAGCGGCTGCGACATCACCATGCTGGCCACCAAGGAGACGGAGGATTCCCAGATCAACTTCGCCTCCGTGATGAAGGCGGACCCCAGCCACCGGGTCACCGCCTACGCCCTGGACTGCCCCGCCAAGCCCGGCGACTACGCCAGCATGGGCCACATGATCATCTCCCGGGAGCTGCTCATCAACGTCATCCGGGACTACACCTCCCGGGGCATCTACGATTTCCTGCGCGACTTCATCCAGCACGAGTTCAACCGGGGCCGCCTGTCCATCAACCTCTACGAGGTGAACACCACGGTGCTCCGGGTGCGCAATGTGGAGGAATACTTCCAGAGCAGTCTGGCCATCCTGGATGATGACGTGTCCGCCTCCCTGTTCCGGGGCGACCGGCCCATCCACACCCGGGTCACCGACGAAGTTCCGGCCTACTACGGGCTGGAGTGCCAGGTGGACCGCTGCGTTATCGCCGACGGCTGCTTTGTGGATGGCAGCGTGGAGAACAGCGTTCTGTCCCGGGGCGTGAAAATCGGCAAGGGCGCCAAGGTGAAGAACTGCGTCATCATGCAGGGCAGCGTGGTGGGCGAGGGCGCCAGCCTGGAGAACGTCATTGTGGACAAGTGGGTGACCGTCAGCGACGGCGCCCAGCTCAAGGGCCTGGACGCCAACCCGGTTGTCATTCGCAAAGGAGTTACCGTATGAAAATCTTACTAGCCACCAGCGAAGCCGCGCCGTTTGTCAAGACCGGCGGCCTGGGCGACGTGGCCGCCGCCCTTCCCAAGGCCCTGGCCGAGAGTCCCAATACCGAGGTGTATGTCTTTCTGCCCTACTACAAGGCCATCAAGGACAACCCCGCGTTTGAGATTGAGTATATCACCAACTTCTCGGTTCCCCTGTCTTGGCGCAACGTGTACTGCGGCCTGTTCCGGGCGGTGAGCAAAAAGAAGAAGCTCCAGTATTATTTTATCGACAACGAGTACTATTTCTACCGGGACGGCTGCTATGGCCACTATGACGACGGCGAGCGCTTCGCTTTCTATTCCAAGGCCATCCTGGAGTCCCTCCAGTACTTGGACTGGTATCCCGACGTCATTCATGCCAACGACTGGCAGACCGCTTTGGTCCCCGTGTTCCTCCGGGCCCACTATATGAAGATGGCGAAGTACCAGCCCATCAAGACCCTGTTCACCATCCACAACATGGAGTACCAGGGCCGTTTCCCCGACGAGTTCGTGGACGAGGTGCTGGGTCTGCCCACCGACTGGAAGCCCACCATGCACTTTGACACCTGCTGCAACCTGATGAAGGCCGCCATCCACACCAGCGACAGGGTGAGCACCGTGTCCCGGACCTACTCCTTTGAGATCCAGGACCCCTACTATGCCCACGGCCTCCACGATGTGCTGCGGCAGCACGCCTATAAGCTCAGCGGCGTGGTCAACGGCATCGACACCGAGGTGTTCGACCCCGCCACCGACCCGCTGATCTACGCCAACTTTGACGCGAACACCCTGGAGAAAAAGGCGGAGAACAAGCAGTTCCTCCAGCAGCGCCTGGGGCTGGCCGTCAAGGACGTGCCCATGATCATCATGATCACCCGGCTGGTGGGCCACAAGGGCGTGGACCTGGTTCAGGCGGTCATGGACGACCTGATGTGGGATGACCGGCAGCTGGTCATCATCGGCACCGGCGAGCGGCAGTACGAGGACATGTTCCGCTCCTACGCCGCCAACTTCCCCGCCAAGATGTCCGCCAACATCGTGTTTGACAACACCCTGGCCCATCAGGCCTATGCCGGGGCGGACATGGTGCTGATGCCCTCCAGGCAGGAGCCCTGCGGCCTGACCCAGCTCATCGGTATGCGGTACGGCACCATCCCCATTGTTCGGGAGACCGGTGGCCTGTTTGACACCGTCCCCGCCTACAACATCGAGACCGGCGAGGGCAACGGCTTCACCTTCAAGAGCTATAACGCCCACGACATGCTGGGGGCTGTCCGCCGGGCCGAGGAGCTGTTCTATGACAAGGAGCATTGGACCGCTCTCCAGAAAAGTGTCATGGCGTATGACAGTTCCTGGAAACGGTCTGTGCAGGAATATTGGGATATTTATCACTCTTTGGTGGATTAACCCGGTTATTCTTCTTGATTTTCCTTAAAACTCGTCTCTTTTTCAAGAAATGAAAAAAGTGAAAATTTATAGTGCAAAAGTCCTGGTTTTTATGCTATAATAGAGGGGCGTATTGGTACGTCCCGCGCGATCACAGCCCGCGGGAGCGGGCTGTGATTTTTTTCATCAATTCCCCGGCCTTTTGCCGGTCAAGAAGGAGTCTGTATATCGTATGGATCAAAAACAAATTATCTCCCAACTTGAGGACACCCTCCTGGTGCGCTACGGCTGCCCCATGGAGAGCGCCTCCCCCCAGCAGGTGTACCGTGCCCTGTGCTACGTGGTGAACGGCATGCTGGCCAGCAAGAGCGCTGAGTTCTACAAAAAGAACCAGGGCAAGCAGGTCTACTACATGTCCATGGAGTTCCTGGTGGGCACCTCCCTGCGCAATAACCTGTACAATCTGGGGCTGGAGGACATGTTTACCAAGGCGTTGGCCAAGTGCGGGGTGGACATCCACGACCTCTACGAGATGGAGCCGGACGCTGGGCTGGGCAACGGCGGCCTGGGCCGCCTGGCCTCCTGCTACATGGACTCCGCGTCTACTTTGGACCTGCCCATGACGGGCTACTCCATCCGCTATGAGTTCGGCATCTTCAAGCAGAAGATCGTGGACGGCTGGCAGGTGGAGTTCCCCGACGACTGGCTGAACAGGGGCGACGTGTGGCTGGTTCCCCACGAGAGCGAGGCGGTGGAGGTCCGTTTCGGCGGCAGCGTCCACGGCTGGGAGGACAACGGAAAATACCGGGTGAAGCACGTGGACTTCCAGTCCGTCATGGCGGTGCCCAACGACATGTATATCTCCGGCTATGAGAGCAAGGCGGTCAATCCCCTGGTGCTCTGGTCCGCCAAATCCCCCAACAGCTTCGATATGTCCGCTTTCTCCCGGGGCGACTACGCCAAGGCCTTGGAGGGAGACACCATGGCCGAGGTCATCTCCAAGGTGCTCTACCCCGCCGACGACCATATCGAGGGCAAGAAGCTGCGCCTGCGCCAACAGTACCTGCTGGTGTCCGCCTCGGTGCAGACCATCCTGAAAAAGCACCTGCGCAGCAATAAGAGTTTGGACAACCTGCCTGACAAGGTGTCCATTCACATCAACGACACCCACCCCGCTCTGTGCGTGCCCGAGCTGATGCGCCTGCTGGTGGATGAGCACAACTATCCCTGGGACAAGGCGTGGGACATCACCTGCCGCACCCTGTCCTACACCAACCACACCGTCATGAGCGAGGCCCTGGAGCGCTGGGACGTGAAGCTGTTTGAGCAGCTGCTGCCCCGGGTGTACCAGATCGTCCAGGAGATCGACCGCCGCCTGCGCATTGACCTCAACGGCTACTACGGCAACGACATCGCCAAGATCGAGTATATGGCCGTCATCAGCCGCAACGAGATCCGCATGGCCAACCTGTGCCTGTCCGCCTGCCACAAGGTGAACGGCGTGTCCAAGCTCCACTCGGAGATCCTGACCAACTCCATCTTCCGGGACTACTACCAGATGGAGCCGGACCATTTCTGCAATGTCACCAACGGCATTGCCTACCGCCGCTGGCTGTGCCAGGCCAACCCGGAGCTCACCGCCCTGCTGAAGGACCTCATCGGGGACGGCTTTACCACTGACTCCACCCAGCTGGAGAAGCTGCTGAAGTACAAGGACGACCAGAAGGTGCTCAAGAAGCTCCAGGAGATCAAGCTGAACAACAAGAAGCGGCTGGCCGACCTGATCCTCAAGCGCAACGGCGTGATGGTGGACCCCAACTCCCTGTTCGACGTGCAGATCAAGCGGCTCCACGAGTACAAGCGCCAGCTGCTCAACGTCCTCCAGATCCTCCACATGTACCTGGAGATCAAGGCCAATCCCAGCGCCCCCTTCCAGCCCCGGACTTTCATTTTCGCCGCCAAGGCCTCCGCCGGTTATATTATGGCCAAGCAGATCATTCAGCTCATCGTGTCCGTGTCCAGCATGATCAACCACGACCCGGATGTCCAGGATAAGCTGAAGGTGGTCTTCATGGAGGACTACAACGTGTCCCTGGCGGAGATCATCATCCCCGCCGCCGAGATCTCCGAGCAGATCTCCATCGCCGGCAAGGAGGCCAGCGGCACCGGCAACATGAAGCTGATGATCAACGGCGCGGTGACCCTGGGCACCCTGGACGGCGCCAACGTGGAGATCCACGAGCAGGTGGGCGACGAGAACATTGTCCTCTTCGGCCTGAAAACCGGCGAGGTGAACGAGCTGTGGAACCAGGGCTACAACCCCCTGGACTACGTGCGCAACGACCCGGAGCTGAAGGCGGTGATGGACCTGCTCATGGGCGGCATCGGCGGGCTGCACTTCGACGACATCCTGCGCTCTCTCACCACCAACCACAAGGGCCCCGCCGACCCCTATATGTGTCTGGCCGACTTCCACGACTACGTCCGGGCCCAGCGGGACGTGTCCGCCATCTACGGCGATAAGACCCGGTTTACCAAGATGTCCCTGGTGAACACCGCCAAGGCGGGCTTCTTCTCCGCCGACCGGGCCGTGGAAGAATACGCGAAGAACATCTGGCACATCAAGTGAGCCGCCGGCCCAGGAGAGCGGCATATTAAAAAGAGGAGGTCTGGAGCGTGAAACAGGTTTGCTTTGGCGTTGATATCGGAGGGACCACCGTTAAGCTGGGCCTTGTGAGCCGGGAGGGGGAGTTGCTGGACAAGCGGGAATTTCCCACCTTCCGGGACCTGGGGGCCACCTTTGACGACATCGCCGGCCATATGCGCCAGGTGATGGAGGATTTCCAGAGCATGGACAGCGTGGCGGACGAGTTTCAGTGCGTGGGGGCGGGCGTGGGAGTGCCCGGCCCGGTGGTGGCCCAGTCCCGGGTGATCCATTGCGCCAACCTGGGTTGGAAGAATGTGGATATCGCCCAGGAGCTGTCCAGCCGGGCGGGAGTGCCCGTCCGGGTGGCCAACGACGCAAATCTGGCCGCCCTGGGGGAGGCATGGCAGGGCGGCGGCAAGGGCTGCCGCAACCTGGTGATGTTCACCGTGGGCACCGGCGTGGGGGGCGGCATCATCTGCGACGGCCGCATCGTCGCCGGAGCCACCGGCGGCGGCGGAGAGGTGGGCCATATGACCGTGCCTTTCCACCCCGACTGGCAGTGCGGATGCGGCCGGAAGGGCTGCCTGGAGGTCACCGCCTCCGCCTCCGGCATCATCCGGGCGGCCCGGCAGTTCTCCCCCTTCAAGGAGATGGAGAAGGTCACCGCGAAGGACGTGTACGACGCGGCCGCCGCCGGGGACAAGAACGCCCAGGCGGTGGTGGCCGAGGCTGCGGCGGCCCTGGGCATGGCCGCTGTCACCGTCAGCTGCGTCGTCAACCCGGAGGTCATCCTGCTGGGGGGCGGCGTGTCCGCCGCAGGCAGCGCCCTGCTGGACCCGGTGGAGGCCGCTTTCAAGACTTGCGCCTTCGCTCCCTGCGCCGACGTGCGCTTTGCCCTGGCCCAGCTGGGCAACAATGCGGGTATTTATGGCGGAGCAGCCCTGTTTTTTACAGAATAGAGCACATCCTGTTCCCAATACGGGGCAGAATAATATGAAATTGATGAGGAGTGATTCTGTATGCTCAAGCTTGACCTGTCCAACCTGGAAGGCGTGATCTCTCAGGACCAGATCAACGCCATGGCCCCCGAGGTGGAGGCCGCCCACGCCAAGCTGTACGACCCCGCCGCCCTTGGCTCCGACTTTGTGGGCTGGGTGCGCCTGCCCGAGAACTACGACAAGGAGGAATTCGCCCGCATCCAGAAGGCCGCCGCCAAGATCCGCAAGGACTCCCAAGTGCTGGTGGTCATCGGCATCGGCGGGTCCTACCTGGGCGCCCGGGCCGCCCTGGAGGTGTTCCCCTCCGACGGCCCCGAGATCTGCTTTGTGGGCTGCTCCCTCAGCCCCAATGAGCTGGACAACGTCATCCGTAAGCTGGACGACCGCAGCTGGTCCATCAACGTGATCTCCAAGTCCGGCGGCACCACCGAGCCCGCCGTGGCTTTCCGGGTGTTCCGGGACCTGCTGGTGAAGCAGTACGGCGAGAAGGCCAATGAGCGCATTTACGCCACCACCGACAAGGCCCGGGGAGCCCTCAAGACCCTGGCTGACTCCAACGGCTGGGAGACCTTTGTGGTGCCTGACGACGTGGGCGGCCGGTTCTCCGTGCTGTCCGCCGTGGGCCTGCTGCCCATCGCCGTGGCGGGCACCGACATCGACGCCCTCATGTCCGGCGCCCGGGACGCCATGAACGCCTTTGACAAGCGGGATATGTCCAATCCCGTGTGGCAGTACGTGGCTGCCCGGAACCTGCTGTACCGCCAGGGCAAGAAGATCGAACTGTTTTGCTCCTACGAGCCCTCCTACTCTTTCGTGGGCGAGTGGCTGAAGCAGCTCTTCGGCGAATCCGAGGGCAAAGACGGCAAGGGCATTTTCCCCGCCTCCGCCCAGTTCACCACCGACCTCCACTCCCTGGGTCAGTATATCCAGGATGGGGAGCGCCACCTGTTCGAGACGGTGATCTACGTGGACGACACCGGCTGTGACATCGCCATCCCCTACAGCGACGACAACGGGGACAACCTGAACTATTTGGCTGGCAAGCCCCTGAGCTTTGTCCGGGAGATGGCTTTCAAGGGTACCCTGGCCGCCCATAAGGACGGCGGCGCTCCCTCCATGGTGCTCCGAATGGATAAGATGGACATGCACGCCCTGGGCGAGCTGTTCTATTTCTTCGAGCTGTCCTGCGGCATCAGCGGCCATGTGCTGGGGGTCAACCCCTTCAACCAGCCCGGCGTGGAGGCCTACAAGAAGAACATGTTCGCCCTGCTGGGGCGGCCCTGAGCTCGTTCCTTTTTCTTGAAAGAAAAGGGGATCGAGAAAGAACTTTAGATCGCTGACTGCCAGGGTGGTTTCATTTTGAATTTCCGCCCGGTAGCCGTTTTACGCAAAAATCCGGCCCGTCCTCTTGGAGGACGGGCCGGCACCTTTAATTTTGCGGGTTCTCAATACTCCCGCCGAAGCTGCTCCTCGGACACGTCATAGGTCTCCAGAAACTCCCGCAGGTCGGCGTGGTCGCGGACGAGCATGATGTCGTAAAACTTTCCCGTGGCCTCGTCCCGAAAGCCCGCCGTCTGCTCTCCGGTGCAGATGCTGGTCCGCAGCACCGGCGTCTTTCCTGTCTTGTCAAAGGAAGGGGCGGCTTTTTTGCGGTGAAAAAACATGGATCTCTCTCCTTCCGGGCCTTTTAGCTGGACAAATTTTTGAAAGGGCCTATAAAAAATAGAGAACGGGCTTGAAAACAGCCGCCTCTTTGGGGTAATATGAGTGCGTGAACGACTCTGGGAAAGGGTGGCGGCATATGAATAAGGAATTTTTCAAAAAGATCTTTTTCCAATCCCTGACGGGCTTTCTCTCTCTGGCGCTGGCGATCCTGCTGTTTTTCTGCGTCCAGCGGCTGGACCAGCTGCGAAACAGCTTTCACTGGCTGCTGGGGGTGCTCGCCCCCTTCATCTACGGCGGGGTAATGGCCTACCTGCTGAAAACTCCCTGTAATTTTCTCGACGGTGTTTTCCAGAAAGTTTTGCCGGAACGCCTGAAAAAACGGGCCAACATATTCAGCGTCACCACCGTCATGGTCATCAGCGCTCTGGTGATCTATCTGCTGCTCAGCATGGTCATCCCGGAGATGGTGGAGAGCGTCATCGCCCTGGCTGCGGTGGTCCCGCCCAAGGCCCAGGAGTTTGCCCAGTGGGTGCTGGGCCACCTGGAGGGCAATGAGGTGCTCCAGGGGTATGCCAACGAGGCCTTCGCCAGTGTGGGGAGCTGGCTGCGCAACTGGGCCAACACCGACCTGCTGGGCACCATGCAGGGGATGATGGACGGGGTGGTGAGTACGGTGGGCTCTGTGATCACCGTGCTGAAAAATATCATCCTGGGCATCATCATCTGCGTCTACCTGCTGCTGGCCCGGGGGAAATTCGCCAAGCACGGCAGGGCCCTGATATACGCCGCTTTCAAGCCGGAGCGGGCGGAGGCCCTGCTCAAGGAGGTCTCCTTCATCGACAGTACGTTTGTGGGCTTTTTCGGCGGGAAAATCCTGGACAGCGCCATCGTGGGGCTGATCTGCTATGTGTTCTGCCTGGTGATGACCTTTGTGGCGGGATTCCAGAACGCGGTGCTCATCAGCGTGATCATCGGCGTCACAAACGTGATCCCCTACTTTGGGCCCTTCATCGGCGCGGCGCCCGCCGCTTTGCTGATCCTGATCTCCAGCCCCCGAAACTGCCTGATTTTCCTGATCTTCATCGTCATTCTACAGCAGTTTGACGGCAATGTGCTGGGGCCCAAGCTGCTGGCCGGGAGCGTGGGACTCACCGGGTTCTGGGTCCTGTTCGCCATCACCCTGTTTGAGGGGATGTTCGGCTTTGTGGGTATCCTGGCGGGTGTGCCGGTCTTCGCCGTCATCTACGACCTGGTCCGCCGGTGGGTGGTGGCCGGACTGAAAAAGCACGACAAGCTGGACGTGCTGCAATAGACTGGAAAAAGGCGGACGGCTCGTAGCCGTCCGCCTTCTAGCATGCTCAGTGGATGTAGCTGAGATTCCCCTGGCCCTTGAGTTTGAACCGCTTGGTCTGGTCCTCCAGCACGTGGACCTGCTCGAACAGCTCGGAGCTGACGGCGGCGGACTCCTCGCTGCTGGCGGAGTTGGTCTGCACCACGGAAGAGATCTGCCCGATGCCCTCGGACACCTGAGACAGGGAGTCGGCCTCCTGATGGATGGCGTCGGTGATGGTCTCGATGGCCTTGTTGGACTCCACCACCAGCGCCAGCGCCTTCTTCAGAGAGGTGGACACCTCGCCCACGATCTGGGTGCCCCGGTGGGTGGCCTGGATGGAGTTCTCGATGAGGCCCTTGGTGGCTTTGGCGGCCTCGTCGGACTTGGAGGCCAGGCTGCGCACCTCGTCGGCCACCACGGCGAAGCCCTTGCCCGCGGCCCCGGCCCGGGCGGCCTCCACGGCGGCGTTCAGAGCCAGAATGTTGGTCTGGAAGGCGATGTCCTCGATGGTGGAGATGATCTTGCCGATCTGCTGGGAGGCGTCGGAGATATCCGCCATGGCGGACACCATCTGCTCCATCTGGTCGCTGCTCAGAGACACCTGCTGGCTGGTGAGCTTGGCGCTGTCCTGGGCGGCGGCGGCAGCCTGGGCGTTGCGTCCGGCGCTCTTGGACAGGTCGTCCACAGTGGCGTACAGCTCCTGCACCGCGCTGGCCTGCTCCGTGGCCCCCTGGGCCAGGGCCTGGGCCCCGCTGGACAGCTGCTCGGCGTGGCCGGAGACCCGCTGCTCCGCCTGGACGATGTTGCCCATGGCGTCGGACAGGGCCACGGTGAAACTGTCCAGGGCCGTCTCGATGGTGCTGAAGTCGCCGATGTACCGGGTGGAGGTGTGCACGTCGAAGTTGCCCTGGGCCAGCTCGCCCATCACCCGGTCGATATCCCCGATGTACTGCCGGATGAGGCCCACGGAGTCCTCCAGGGTCTGGGCCAGCTGGCCCAGCTCGTTCTTGGAGGTGTACTCCAGATCCAGCGACAGGTTGCCCTCCTGGAGCGGCTTTGCCTTGTTGGTGATGAGCAGCAGGGGCTGGATGACATTGCGCATCACGAACACCACCAGGCTGATGAGGGCCACAAGGTTGAGCACCAGGCAGATGATGGTGAGGGTGTGCATGAGAGCGACGGTGGAGCTCATGCGCTGGGCGCACTCGGTGCTCAGCTGGGTGCCCCGGGCCACCACCTGGTCCAGCAGGCCCACCAGGGTGGCCAGGTTGGTCTGGATGGTCTCCTGATAATACTGCTGGGCCCGGTCATGGCTGTTGCCGTACATCTCCAGCACGGTGCCTGCGGAGGCGTGAAGCTCTTTGTGCAGCGGCTCGATCTCCGTGCGCAGGCGGTTGATCTCTTCGTCCTCCAGCTCCAGATCGCTGTACAGCCACTTGCCCAGCACACAGCCGGTGTGGTCCATGCTGCCGGTGAACTCGGTGCCGGCGTAGAGGGCGTTGCTCAGGTTGGCCGACCACTTGTAGTGGGCCACCTCCGCCTTCTGTGCGCTGTCCAGCAAGGCGTTCGCCTGGGCGCTGGCGGCCTGGGTGCTCTCAATGCGCAGGATATTCATGGTGGTCACGCAGCTGAACAGAACCACAGCGACGATGGCGCAGATCACCCGAATGTTGACAGATCTCTTGATACTTGTACCCATAATACATGGTCCCCCTTTGTGGTTTTTCATGAGAGATTGATGGAAAGCGTGTCCGTGTCATCATCACCTCATTGCCGGCGGCGCCCGCCGCAGGTTGCTGTCATAAACGGGGCGCCATAGATTTCCGCCCATGGCGGAAAACGGAAGCAGTACCACTATTATATGATAAGAACGGGATAAATGCAAGAGCAACCCGCTCCGGCGGGGCGGGAAGTTTTTCCGGCCGGCGTCGAGGTTGCGCCGGGAGGGGAATATATGGTATACTTTTCCTGTCATGCGGGAAGAGAGAGGAGGAGAGGCTGTGTATGAACTGATCCCGCTGCCCCTGTCCGCCGGAATTCTGGCTCAGTACGGCGGGGCGGAGGGCCTGCGGAAAGAACTGGCCGCCCTGGGCTGCCAGGGGGTAGAGGCCATCTGGGCGGGGGAGCCCGTCCCGGAGGAATTTCCACGGACGCTGGCGGTGGGCTGGCACCTCACCTTTTTCACCGACTGGCTGGACCTCTACCGGGAGGACAGGGCCATGCTGGAGGAGAAGTACGGCTCGCTGGAGGATGCCCGGCGCTTCTATGGCGGGCTGGGGGCGGACTATGTGCTGGAGGTCTACCGGGCGGACCTGGAGCGGGCCCGGGCCATGGGGGCGAAATACCTGGTCTTCCACGTGTCCGACGTGTCCATCGAGGAGGGGTACACCTACCGCTGGCGTCATGCCTCGGAGGAGGTTGTGGACGGGGCGGCGGAGGTGGTCAACACCCTGTTCAAAGGGGTGAAGGACGGGCCGGACCTTCTGCTGGAGAACCTGTGGTGGCCGGGGCTGACCATGACGGCCCCCGCCCTCACCGGGCGGCTGCTGGACCGGGTGGAGTACCCGAAAAAGGGGCTCATGCTGGACACCGGCCACCTGATGAACGCCAACCAGAGCCTGACCACCCAGCGGGAGGGGGTGGACTACATTCATCGGATGCTGAACGCCCACGGCAGCCTGTGCCGGTACATCCGGGGGCTCCACTTCCACCAGTCCCTCAGCGGGGCCTATGTGTGCGCCCACACCGGCGCGGTGCCCCCCGGCCTGCCCCGGGACTGCGTGGAGCGGTACGGCGTCAACTACCGGCACATTCAGAAGATCGACCGGCACCAGCCCTGGACCATCCCGGAGGCAGCGTCCATCGTGGAGCGGCTCCGGCCGGACTACCTCACCCACGAGCTGGCGGCGGAGGGCCCGGCGGCCCGGCGGGAGGCCACCCTCCGGCAGAGGCGGGCGCTGGGCGGCCCTTGACGGTTTCTTCATCCTGGAGTATACTATTATATAATTGTGCTATATCGCGCGTTTTGCGCCGGGGAGGGACGGAATTCGTCCCGGGCAGACAAAATCCGGGGGCTTCGCCGCCCCAGACTATTACAACGAGGTGCAGCTATGGCAAAGTCCACACCAAAACAGCAGTACGGCAACGACTCCATTTCCGCCCTGAAGGGGGCGGACCGGGTGCGCAAGCGCCCCGGCGTCATTTTCGGCTCCGATGGGCTGGAGGGCTGTGAGCACGCCGTATTTGAGATCCTCTCCAACGCCATCGACGAGGCCCGGGAGGGCCACGGCGACCTGATCACCGTCACCCGGTACGAGGATCGGTCCATTGAGGTGGAGGACTTTGGCCGGGGCTGCCCGGTGGACTGGAACGAGGCGGAGGGCCGCTACAACTGGGAGCTGGTGTTCTGCGAGCTGTACGCCGGGGGCAAGTACAAGGAGGGCGGCGGGGACAACTATGAGTACTCCCTGGGTCTCAACGGCCTGGGCTCCTGCGCCACCCAGTACGCCAGCGAGTATTTCGACGCCACCATCTACCGGGACGGGTTCAAATACACCCTCCACTTTGAAAAGGGCGAGATTGTGGGCGAGATGGGCAAGGAGCCAGCCGACCGCAAAAAGACCGGATCCAAATTCCGCTGGAAGCCCGACCTGGAGGTGTTTACCGACATCGATATCCCGGTGGACTACTACACCGACGTGATGAAGCGCCAGGCGGTGGTCAACGCCGGGGTGACCTTCCGCTTCCGCAGCCAGGTTGGCGGGAAATTTGAGACCACCGACTTCCGCTACGAGAACGGCCTCATCGACTATGTCACCGAGCTGGCGGGGGAGGACTCCCTCACCGCCCCGGTGTTTTGGCAGGCGGAGCGCCGGGGCAGGGACCGGGCGGACAAGGCGGAGTACAAGGTGAAGCTGTCCGTATCCTTCTGCTTCTCCAACCGGGTGCAGCTCATTGAGCACTACCACAACTCCTCCTGGCTGGAGCACGGCGGGTCCCCGGAAAAGGCCATGCGGCTGGCTTTTGTCTCCGCCATCGACGGCTGGCTGAAGCAGAACGGAAAATACCAGAAAAACGAGGCCAAGGTGACCTGGGCGGACATCCAGGACTGCCTGGTGCTGGTGAGCAGCAACTTCTCCACCCAGACCAGTTATGAGAACCAGACCAAGAAGTCCATCACCAACAAGTTCGTCCAGGAGGCCATGACCGAGTTCCTCCGCTCCCAGTTCGAGGTCTACTTCATCGAGAACCCCATGGATGCGGAGAAGATCGCCGGGCAGGTGCTGGTGAACAAGCGCTCCCGGGAGACGGCGGAAAAGACCCGCCTGGGCATCAAAAAGAAGCTGTCCGGCTCGGTGGACATCTCCAACCGGGTGCAGAAGTTCGTGGACTGCCGCACCAAGGACGTGGAGAAGCGGGAGCTCTACATCGTGGAGGGCGACTCCGCCATGGGGGCGGTAAAGCTGAGCCGGGACGCGGAGTTCCAGGGTATCATGCCCGTGCGGGGCAAGATTTTGAACTGCCTCAAGGCGGACTATGCCCGTATATTCAAGAGCGAGATCATCACCGATCTCTTGAAGGTGATGGGCTGCGGGGTGGAGGTCAAGGATAAGCACGTGAAGGACCTGAACGCCTTCGACCTGGACAATCTCCGCTGGAACAAGATCGTCATCTGCACCGACGGCGACGAGGACGGCTTCCAGATCCGCACCCTGATCCTGGCCATGCTGTACCGCCTCACCCCAACCCTGATCGAGAAGGGCTACGTCTACATTGCCGAGTCCCCCCTGTATGAGATCACCTGCAAGGAAAAAACCTGGTTTGCCTACTCCGACAAGGAGCGCAACGACATCGTGGCCTCCCTGGAGGGCAAAAAGTTCGACGTGCAGCGCTCCAAAGGACTGGGCGAGAACGAGCCGGACATGATGTGGCTGACCACCATGAGCCCGGACACCCGGCGGCTTATCAAGGTGATGCCCGAGGATGTGGAGCGCACCGCCCAGATCTTCGAGATGTTTTTGGGCAACGATCTTCAGGCCCGGAAGGACCACATCGCCGACAGCGGGTATAAGTATTTGGACATGGCGGATATTTCATAGAAGCGCGGAGCCGTCGTGAGCAGCGCGGATGGACTGGAGCGAAGGCAAAAACCCAGCCGCCCCACAGCGGAGGCGGGTTTTGCCTGAGTCGGAAGGAAGCCGCGCGTCGCGAACAGGCGAAGCGTGACAAAAAGGGCTTGAAAATTTTTCATAAACCTCTTGACCTTCCGCCTGCTGGAAGGTGTATGTTGGACACAAGGAGAGAAGTAAGCCCATAATAAAGAGGAAGCGAAAAAAGAGGTTTTTAAACTTTTCTCTACAGCACAGCGGCTTTGGCCCAGTTTCCCCACACCGCGAGGCGGTGTAAAGATAGACGTCATCTGTTGTGTGTGAAAAGGAGGAAGTAAGCATGAAGAAACTGACAGCGATCCTATTGTCCCTGATCCTGTCGCTGTCGCTGGCGGCGCCCGCCTTCGCGGCCCCCGCCCCCGACGCGGCCCCCGCGGACGGTGCCTACACGGTGGACGGCGAGGCTGTGCCCGTCTACAAGCCAGGAGATGCCATCCCCATCAGCGCGTTCCTGCCGGAGGCGGCCAATGATGCGGTCCTGGGCATTATCGGCGGCGCGGACGGCCCCACCTCTATCGTGGTGGGCGGCCAGATCGGCGGTCTGGACCTGGGGAGCTTCAACTGGGACGGCCTTGACCTGGAGGGACTGGACCCGGACAGCACGGACTGGAGTGAGCTGGAGAAGCAGCTTCAGGAGATGCAGCAGCAGCTCATCGACGGCCAGAAGGAGGCCCTGGGCGGCGTGCCCGGCCAGGTGGGCGTGATGGTCAACGGCGTGTACGTCAAGTTCCCCGACGCCGCCCCCGAGGTGGCTGACGGCCGGACCATGGTCCCCGTCCGCGCTCTGGTGGAGACCCTGGGCGGCGAGGTGGAGTACCAGTCTGGGGCCGAGGGCGACACCATCCGATTTGTGATCGACGGCTATGCCTATGAGTTCGTCACCGGCAGCACCACCGTGAAGGTGAGCGTCACCGCAGACAACGACAAGGACACCCCCAAGCCCGACGACATCCAGATGGACTGTGCCCCCTACATCAAGAGCGGCCGCACCTACGTGCCTATCCGTTTCATCGCCGAGGCCCTGGGCTATGATGTGGGCTGGGACAGCGCTTACCAGACCGCCATCCTGCTGGACCGGGAGGCTTTGGCGGACAAGATCGACGAGAACTTCACCATCCTCAACAAGGTGCAGGCCAACAAGGGCGTGGGCATGGAGAAGGGCAAGAGTTACCTGGCCGACGTGAAGGAGGACTTCACCGTCACTCTGTTTGACACCCTCAACGGCAGCAAGACCTATCAGGCCGGTCTCACCGGCAAGCAGATCTTCAACACCGACGCCGCCAGCGCCCAGCTGTCCCTCAAGCTGTCCGACAATGCGCTGGACGACCTGGAGAAGCTGCTCACCGAGCAGTACGGGGCCGACTTTGAGGAGAACGCCGCCCTGTTCCGCACCGTGGCCGAGGGATTGGACGACATAGAGGTGATCCTGACCCGGGAGGGCGCCGCCTGGTTCCGGGCCGCGGCGCTGGACGAGCTGGCGGGCAAGGACAACGTGTGGCTGGCTCAGGACCTGGGCGCGGACTGGGGCGAGCTGGCCTTTGCCCAGGCGGGTGAGACCACCATCGGCTCTGCCCTGACGGCCATGTTGGATAAGGACTCTGTGACCAGCGTTGCGTCGCTGCCCTCCATGACGGGGATGCTGAACAGCCTGTTCAGCGACGGCAAGTTCACCACCTCCGGCGGCGTGTCCACCCTGACCATCGGCGTGGACGACCTGTTTGACCTTTATAAAGACATGGGCCTGAGCGAGGACGACATCGCGGAGGCCAAGGCCGCTTTCAAGGCGTATGAGATCGTCATGAAGGTGGACGCCAAGGGCGGCACCGCCATGACCTGCGTGATGGAGACCGCGGCTCAGACCGGTGTGCCCGGCATGAAGATTACCATGGATGTGAAGCAGGCGGGTGGGAACGTCACCATGAGCATGAACTTCCACATCGCCAACATGGGCGAGGTGAAAGTGGAGGTCACCCAGACCCAGAAGGTCACCACCGACAAGCCCATGACCGAGCCCCCCGAGGGGTCCACCGTGGTGGAATCCATCGAGCCTCTTTCGTTCTGAATTGCGCGGCGCTGAAGCCCTCCCCCCGTCAGGGGGGAGGGCGCCGCAAACTGAGAGTAAGGATTGATTTGATTGGCTAAGAAGAAAGCCCCTGAGCAGAAGGGACCCAAAAAAGTGAACAACCCCAACGTCATGGGCCTGCGGGCCCAGGTGCTGGAGCAGCCCATCACCGAGACGCTGGAGCTGAACTATATGCCCTACGCCATGTCCGTCATTGTCTCCCGGGCCATCCCGGAGATCGACGGGTTCAAGCCCTCCCACCGCAAGCTGCTGTACACCATGTACCAGATGAAGCTGCTGGGAGGGGCGCGCACCAAGTCCGCCAACGTCGTCGGGGCCACCATGAAGCTGAACCCCCACGGGGACGCCGCCATCTACGACACCATGGTGCGCCTCAGCCGGGGGTATGGTGCCCTGCTCCACCCCCTGGTGGACTCCAAGGGCAACTTCGGCAAGGTGTACTCCCGGGACATGGCCTGGGCGGCCTCCCGGTACACCGAGGTGCGGCTGGACCCCATCTGTCAGGAGCTGTTTCGGGACATCGACCAGGACGCGGTGGACTTTGTCCCCAACTACGACGGCAAGCTGACGGAGCCCACCCTGCTGCCCACCACCTTCCCCAACGTGCTGGTGGCGGCCAACCAGGGCATCGCCGTGGGCATGGCGTCCAACCTGTGCGGGTTCAACCTGGGGGAGGTGTGCGACGCCGCGATTGCATATCTCAAGGACCCCAGTGTGGACCTGCTGGGGGTTTTGAAGGCCCCGGATTTCTCCACCGGCGGCCAGCTGCTCTATGACGGGGCGGCTCTGGGGGAGATCTACCGCACGGGCCGGGGACCTCTCAAGCTGCGGGCCAAGTGGCGGCACGTCAAGGAGGACAACGTGCTGGAGATCTACGAAATTCCCTACTCCACCACCGTGGAGGCCATCCTGGACAAGGTGGCCGAGCTGGTGAAGGCGGGGAAGATCAAGGAGATCTCCGACATGCGGGACGAGACCGATCTGAACGGTTTGAAGTTGGCCATCGACCTGAAGCGGGGCGCCGACCCGGAAAAGCTGATGGCCCGGCTGTACCAAATGACCCCCCTCCAGGACACCTTTTCCTGCAACTTCAACATCCTCATCGCCGGGATGCCCAGGGTGATGGGGGTGGGGGAGATCCTGGAGGAGTGGACCGGCTGGCGGATGGACGGGATCCGGCGGCGGACCTACCACATCTGCCAGAAAAAGGAGGAGAAGCTCCATCTCCTGAAAGGCCTGAAGCGCATCCTGCTGGACATCGACAAGGCAATAAAAATCATCCGGGAGACGGAGGAGGAGGCCGAGGTGGTGCCCAACCTGATCATCGGCTTCGGCATCGACCAGGTCCAGGCGGAGTACGTGGCGGATATCCGGCTGCGCAACATCAACAAGGAGTATATCCTCAAGCGGGTGGAGGAGACGGCCCAGCTGGAGACGGAGATCGCCGATTTGAAGGACATCATCGGCTCTCCCCAGCGGATCAAGGCCATCATCACAGACGAGCTGAAAAATGTGAAAAAGAAGTACGCCGTCCCCCGGCGCACGGAGATTGTCTACGAGTATCAGCAGGCGGCAGAGGAAAAAATCTCTGCCGAGGAGGAGATCCCCGCCTATCCGGTGCATGTGTTCATCTCGAAAGAGGGATACTTTAAGAAGATCACCCCCCAGTCCCTGCGGATGAGCTCTGAGCAGAAGTACAAGGAGGGGGACGGCCCCTTCCTCCAATGGGAGGGCGCCAACCGGGACGAGCTGCTGGTGTTCACCGACAGGCAGCAGTGTTACAAGACCCGGCTCAGCGACTTCGACGACGCCAAGGCCAGCGTGCTGGGGGACTATCTGCCCACCAAACTGGGCATGGACCCGGAGGAAAAATTTGTCTGGGCCTGCGCTCCCGGGGACTACTCCGCCCACCTGCTGTTTTTCTTTGACAACGGCAAGGCGGCCCGGGTGGAGTTGTCCGCCTACCAGACCCAGACCCGGCGGAAAAAGCTCACCGGGGCCTACTGCGACAAGTTCCCCCTGGTGTCCGCCTGTCTGCTGGCGGAGGACCAGGAGATGGCGGTGGGGTCCAGCGACGGGCGGTGCGTGGTGTTCCACACCGCGTCCCTTACCCCCAAGTCCACCCGGAGCACCCAGGGGGTGGGTGTGATGGCGGTGAAAGCCAGGCACCATGTGGAGTGGGCAAAACCGCTGAGCGCCACCCACATCGTCAACGCCGCCCGGTACCGGGCCCGTTCCCTGCCCGCCGCCGGGGCGCTCCTCAAGGAGGAGGACCGGGGAGAAGAGCAGATGAGCATCCTGTAAGGAAGAAGCGCGGAGCCGTCGTGAGCAGCGCGGGTGGAACGGAGCGAGGGCAAAAGCCCAGCCACCGCGCAGCGGGGACGGGTTTTGCCCGAGTCGGAGCGAAGCCGCGCGTCGCGAACAGGCGAAGCGTGACAACAAGGAACGGGAAAAAGAAACTTTTAGACATCCTTACCTGATTGGAGGCGTCCTATGGCCCGCTTGAAAAAGACCTTGCTCCCTCTTTTGATCATCACTGCGGCCTCCGCCATCTACGCGCTGGGGTTTGTGTGGTGCTACGCGCCCAACGGCATCGCCTTCGGCGGCATCACCGGCGTGGGCCAGATCATTAACCATCTGATTCCCGCCTTTCCCGTAGGCGTCACCGTCATTGTGCTCAATATCCCTCTGTTCATCCTGGGGTGGAAGTTCATCGGCGGGCGGCTGCTGGTGTCCTCACTTTACGCCATGTTTATCTCCTCCATCTTCATCGACGCCCTCACCCCCCTGCGGGAGTGGGAGCCCATGGACCCCCTGCTGGCCTGTATTTTCGGCGGGCTGCTGATGGGGCTGTCCCTGGGGCTGGTGTTCCAGCAGGGGGCCACCACCGGCGGTACCGACCTGCTGGCCCGGCTTTTGAAGCTGAAGTTGGCCTGGCTGCCCATGGGCAAGCTGCTGATGGGCATCGACCTGGCGGTGATTTTGGCGGTGGCGGCGGCCTTCCGCACCTTGTACGCCGCCCTGTACGGCCTGGTGGCCCTGTATATCTCCACCATCGTCATGGACGGGGTGCTCTACGGCATGGACACCGCCAAGGTGGCCTATATCATCAGCGACAAGAATAAGGAGATCTCCGACGCCATCGTCAAGGATCTGGACCGGGGCGTCACCATCCTCCGCGGCCAGGGGGCCTATACCGGGGCGGACAAAAACGTGCTGATGTGCGCTTTCAAACAGCGGGAGATCGCCGTGATCAAGGCCACCATCAAGGACATCGATCCCGTGGCCTTTGTCATTGTGTGCGACGCCCACGAGGTGCTGGGCGAGGGCTTCCGAGATTACAAAAAAGATGATTTATAGCGAAACGTGATAACAAGGAAGCGCGGAACCGTCATGAGCGGCGCAAAGGAGGAGACGGCAGTGAAAAAACGAATACTGGCCATGCTTTTGTGCCTGAACCTTCTCCCCCTCGCCGGCTGCGCCGCCATGCTGGAGCGGGGCCACGAGACGGTCTCCACCCACGTGGATTACGCCGTCACCGAGGAGGAGTCCGTCCTCCGGGCGGAGAGCTACCAGGGGCTGGTGAACGCCATGCTCTATTTTGTCAGCGGCCACCGTACGGAGGGGACCATCCGGCTGTACAACTATACTGGAGACGTGGAGGCCGATCTGGCCAACGCCCGGGACGAGGTGCTGTACGACGATCCCTTGGGGGCATTCTCCGTGCGCTCCCTGAGCTACGAGTCCACCCGCATCCTCACCTACTACGAGGTGGAGCTGCGAATCGCCTACTCCCGCTCCGCCCAGGAGGTGGCCGGCCTGCGGGAGGTCAGGAGCCTGGCCGGCGTGCGGCAGGAGCTGAAGCGGCTGGTGTCCGGCCAGGAGGACTCTACCGCCTTTCTGGCCTCCTACTTCTCCGGCGACCAGGAGCTGGTGGAGCGCCTGCTGGATCTGGCCTGCGCCGGTTCCCCGGCCCTGTACCGCCACCATGACATCAGCAGGACGTCCATCCGCCTGTACCCGGAGACGGGCACTCGCCGCGTCATCGAGGTGAAGGTGGGCTGGAGCCAGAGTGCCGAGGCGGTGGCGGAGGAGGAACAGGGCTACGCCCAGCAGCTGGAGGCCGCCGCCGCGGCCTTGCTGGAGGCTTCGCCTCCCGCCGGGGAGGGGTATACCGTGGAGGAGCTGGCGGCCATTGTCCGGGCCTCCGCCGGATCCTATACGCCGGACGGCACCAATTTGGCGCTGGACGCGCTGTCCGGCGAGCCGGCCTCCGACTTCGGCCTGCTCATGGCCATGGAGTACCTGTGCCAGCAGTGCGCCATCGAGGTGGAGCCGGTGCGGGGGTCGGCGGGGATGTGGCTCATCACGGCCACAGACGGGGGATACCGCCATCTGCTGCCCCAGAGCCTGCGCCCTGAGGAGGACGAGGAGCGGGAGGAGGGGGAGGGGTCTCCCTTCCGGCTGTACACCGACCAGGAGCTGACCGGGCTGGGGTACGAGTGGCCGGAGGCGCTCCATCCCGTCTGCGAGGACTATGGAAGTGCGGAGCCGTCGTGAGCAGCGTGGATGGACTGGAGCGAGGGCAAAACCCCGCCGCCGCGCAGCGGAGGCGGGGTTTTGCCCGAGTCGTAAGGAAGCCGCGCGTCGCGAACAGGCGGAGCATGACAACAGGAAGTGCGGAGCCGTCGTGAGCAGCGCGGATGGACTGGAGCGAGGACAAAAGCCCAGCCGCCGCGCAGCGGAGGCGGGTTTTGCCCGAGGCGGAGTGAAAGCGCCCGAGCGTCTGGCCGCTTCGAAGCGTGACAGCGCCGAAATTGGCACGTTTGCCAGTTGCTTTTCCTGGGAAAAACGGATATAATGATTGGGCTTTGGGATGTCCCAGGGCCCAATCTTTTTATTTACCGAGGAGTGACAGACATGGCAGAAGAGCTGAACGTATCCATGAGCCAGAACTTTATCCACGACTTTATCGACGAGGACATCGCTCAGGGCGGGCAGTACCAGGGCATGACTGTCCACACCCGTTTTCCCCCCGAGCCCAACGGCTACCTCCACATCGGACACTGCAAGGCGCTGACCATCGACTTCGGCACAGCGGAGAAGTACGGCGGCATGTGCAATCTGCGCATGGACGACACCAACCCCTCCAAGGAGGACGTGGAGTACGTGGAGGCCATCCAGGAGGATATCCACTGGCTGGGCTTCGACTGGGGGGATCGGTTCTACTACGCCTCCGACTACTTTCCCCAGATGTACGAGTACGCGGTGGAGCTCATCAAGAAGGGGCTGGCCTACGTGTGCGAGCTGTCCCCGGAGGAGTTCAAAGAGCACCGGGGCACCATCGGCGTACCTGCCGCCTCCCCCTGGCGGGACCGGCCCATGGAGGAGTCCTTGGACCTCTTTGAGCGGATGAAGAACGGGGAGTTCCCCAACGGGAAGTACACCCTCCGGGCCAAGATCGACTTGGCCTCGGGCAACTTCAACATGCGGGACCCGGTGATTTACCGCATCAACCACGCCCATCACCACCGCCAGGGAGACAAGTGGTGCATTTATCCCATGTACGACTTCGCCCACCCCATTGAGGACGCCCTGGAGGGCATCACCCACTCCCTGTGCTCCCTGGAGTTTGAAAATCACCGGCCTCTGTACGACTGGGTGGCCAACAACGTCTCCATCCCCTACCACAAGCCCCGTCAGATCGAGTTCGCCCGGCTGGGCATCGACCACACCGTCATGTCCAAGCGGAAGCTGCGCCAGCTGGTGGAGGAGGGCCGGGTGTCCGGCTGGGACGACCCCCGCATGCCCACCCTGTGCGGCCTGCGCCGCCGGGGCTACACCCCCAAGGCCATCCGCAATTTCTGCGACCGGGTGGGGGTGACCAAGTCGGCCAACACCATTGAGTACGCCTTCCTGGAGTACTGCCTCCGGGAGGACCTGAACGAGACCGCCCGGCGGGTGATGGCGGTGCTGCGCCCGGTGAAGCTGGTCATCACCAACTACCCCGCCGGACAGTCGGAGACCTTTGAGGTGGAGAACAATCCCCTGCGCCCGGAGGAGGGCACCCACACCGTCACCTTCTCCCGGGAGCTGTGGATCGAGGGGGAGGACTTCTTGCCCGAGCCGGTGCCCAAGTACAAGCGCCTGTACCCCAACGGCCCGGAGTGTCGCCTGAAGGGGGCCTATCTCATCAAGTGCGTGGGCTACGAGACGGACGATCAGGGGAATGTCATTGAGATCGCCGCCGAGTACGACCCGGAGTCCAAGGGGGGCAACCCCGCCGATGGGCGGAAGGTGAAAGGGGCCACCATCCACTGGGTGGACGCCGCCACCGCCGTGGACGCGGAGGTGAGGCTGTACGACAACCTGTTCTCCGACCCGGAGCCTGACGCGGCTGGCAAGGACTTTTTGGAGTGCCTGAATCCGAACTCTCTGGAGGTGCTCACCGGGTGCAAGGTGGAGGCGGGGCTGGCGGACGCCCAGCCCTCGGACCGATTCCAGTTCATGCGCCAGGGCTATTTCTGCGCCGACAGCAAAGATTCCAAGCCCGGCCATCTGGTGTTCAACCGCTCAGTGAGCCTGAAGGACAGCTTTAAGCCGCAATAAGAACGAAAAGGGGGGCCGTGCCGTGGTTATGGGGCTTCACCATGTGTCGATGAAGTGCGGAACGCCGGAGGACCTTGAACGGGCAGTAGAGTTTTATTGCGGCGTTTTGGGATTGACGGTGAAGCGCCGCTGGCCGGAAGGTATTATGCTGGACGCTGGAGGCGGGCTGATCGAGATTTTCAGCAATGGAGAGGGCGAGCAAAGGAAAGGCGCGGTCCGGCACTTCGCGCTGGCGGTGGACAATGTGGATTTGACCGCCCAGGCGGTGGAGCGGGCGAGATACCGGGTTTTTCTCGGACCAAAGGATATCGTGATAGACTCAGCGCCCCCCTGTCCGGCCAGGATTGCCTTTTGCGTTGGGCCGCTGGGCGAGGAGATCGAGCTGTTTCAGGAGTTGTAAAAATACGATGGAAAAAGGGGCAGCCAGGGCGGAACGCTTCCGCCCTGGCTGTTTTGCCGTCTCCCGGCAGGCCGGGAGGTGTTTTTATTCCTTTTCCCGGCTCTTCCTGTACCAGTCCAGCCGGTCGTCGTATTTCCGCCCGGACAGGCGGAAGTAGAGCTCAATGCCCGCGGTGATGGCCACAAAGATGACCACAAAGATGACCCCGAACAGCACCCAGGCCCCGAGCTGGTCCGTGGGGAACCAGCCGAAGCCCACCGCGAAGGCGGTGAGGACGGCCCCGAAGGGCACCGCGAACACCACGAGCCGCCAGCCGTAGGCCAGCTTTTTAAAGAGCAGGTCGGAAAAGGCCATCAGCTGCATGGTTCCCGCCGCGACGCTCACCACCAGCAGGGAGAACAGGTGGGGCAGAGAGGCCCCCTCCTGCTTGAACACGAACAGAAAGAACAGATAGAAACACATGGCGGCGGTGTAGCACAGGGCCGTCCGCTCCTTGATGGACACAACAATCTGGAAAAACTTTTTCATATCCGGCACTCCTTTCACAAGCCCAGCTTTGCCTTGATGGCGGGGACATACTGGCGGTTGGCCATCACCACCTCGCCGTTGGACAAGGTGAGCCGCATCCGGCCCCCGAAGTCCGGGCGCAGGGAGCGCACCTGGGCGAAGTTCACGATGGCCGATTTGCCCACCCGGATGAAGTCCCGGCCCGCCAGCTGCTCCTCCAGCTCGTACAGGCGCAGGCGGGTCTGGTACACTCCATCTGCCGTGTACAGGAAAGTGCCCCGGTCCACGGTGTCGATATACAGCACCTGTGCCCCGTCCAGGATACAGGTCTCCCCGTCCTTTTCCCCGGTGAGCCGGGCGTCGGACAGCCGCAGCAGCTCGATGAGCCGGGCCGTCCTCTCGTCCAGCCGGGGACAGCGGACAATGACCTCGGGCTGGTTCAGCTCGGGCCGCTCCTCCACGGTCACTTTCACGGGCCTCACTCCTTTCGCGATCGCACCTTGAGCATACACGATGGAGCTTCCCATTGCAAGGGGCGGGAGCGCGACCTGCGCCTGGGAGCGTCTATCTGTGCTGTTTTCGGTACTCCAAAGGGCTGATGCCCTCCGCCCGGCGGAAGCTCTGGGAGAAGTAGCTCAGGGAGGAGAAGCCCAGGATCTGGGCGATCTGGGACAGGGAGTGGTCGGTCTCCGCCAGCAGGAACCGGCTCTCCTGGATGCGCCGGGAGATCAGGTAACTGATGGGGGAGATGTTGAACTCCCGGCGGAAGGTGTGGGAGAGATAGTATTTGTTGACGTGGGCCAGCCCCGCCAGCTGGTCCAGGGTCAGGTTTTCTTTGAAGTGGTTGTCGATGTACCGCCGGACCAGGCTGCACTCCCGGCTGGACCCGGAGGCGGCGGTGGGGGAGTCGGACAGGGCGAAATCCCCCCGGCGGCTCAGCCGCAGCAGGATCACCTCCAGCAGCCGCTGGCAGATCTCATCGCACCCCGCCCGGGGCTCCCGGCTCTCCTGGGTGAGGATGCGCAGGCATCCGGCCACGGCGTCCTCCACCGCCTGGTTCAGCAGGGTGTAGCCCCCGGTGCCGGCGATGGTCTCCAGCCCCTCCACCCCCATCACCACGTACTCCATGGGGCTGCCGTTCTGGCTGGTCTCGGTGTGAGGCACCCCGGCGTTCACCGCCACCATGTCGTGGACGCCCACGGGGAAACGCTCCTCCCGGATGAGAAAATCCCCCCGGCCGCCGGTAATGAAAAACAGCTCCGCGCAGGTGTGGGAGTGGAGCTGAGAGGTCCACTCCTGGCTGTAATGGGTATAGGACACATAGCGCAGCCGGGGCCGGCCGCGCTCCGCGCCCCGGTCCGGGGCGCGATCCGCCTCTGCCAGGATGTACTGATGGGTGCTCATGAGGGGCCTCCCTTCCGGCGCAAGATTGCAAAAAAGGATTTTGACTTGTCAAGATTTATTATAACTTTTTTTTCGGGATTGTGCAACTCTCCAGCCTGAATTCTACAGATTGGAATAAATGCGGCGGAAATATGACTGGGAGTGGAAATGATCCATCTAAAATTATGGATTTTGCTGAAAATAGAAGCGGGATAGTGTTGGCCTATGTGGCAAATTGCGAAAAAGACAAGAATTATAAAAAGTGGAGCAACAATCGAATTGTCAACAGAGACGGAAGCGTTTAGTCTTATAGGTGCAAGGAGCGGGGAGATCTCCCCGCCGAACCCGAGTACATATTTGAAATGGAGGAAATGAAATGAAAAAGATCCTGAGCGTTCTCCTGGCCTCCGTCATGGTTCTGGCCATGCTGGCCGGCTGCAGCAGCACCGGCGGCACTGAGAGCAAGGCCCCTGAGAACAACACCCCCGCCGGTACCGAGTCCAAGGCCCCCGAGGGCGGCGATCAGCAGTCCGAAGGCAAGACCATCACCATGTGGTCCATGTGGTCCTCCGGCGAGCCCCAGGCCAACGTCATCGAGGAGGCCGCCGCGGCCTACGAGGCGAAGACCGGTGTCAAGGTCAACATCGAGTTTAAGGGCCGCGACGTGAACAAGGTGCTGTCCGCTTCCCTGGAAGCCAAGGAGAACATCGACATCATCGAGGACGACTACAAGCGCATCGGCACCGTGTACAACAAGTACACCTATGACCTGACCGACATGGCCAAGGCCGTCAACTACGACAGCTTCAGCTACAAGTGCCTCAACGACCAGTCCATTGAGTGGGCCGGCTACCTGAACGCCATCGCCGAGCAGCCCCAGGTGGGCGGCATCTTCTACGACAAGGACGCCTTCGAGAAGGCCGGCGTCACCGCCGAGCCCAAGACCTGGGCCGAGTTCCTTGACGTGTGCCAGAAGCTGAAGGACGCGGGCATCGCCCCCATCGCTCAGGACTCCGCCTACTGCGACTTCGCCTTCTATCACCAGCTGGTCCGCCACCTGGGTGAGGAGAAGATTGAGGAGCTGGACATGAACGGCGGCTGGAGCGGCACCGCCGCCGAGCAGGCCGCCGACGAGATCATCGACCTGATCGACAAGGGCTACTTCGTGGACGGCGCTCCCGACGAGTTCCCCTCCAGCGAGAATAAGATCGGCTTCGGCCAGGCCGCCATGATCGTGTGCGCCAACTACGTCACCGCCGAGGTGAACAACAACACCCAGACTCAGGTCAACTGGGGCCTGTTCAACTACCCCGCCGTGGACGGCGGCGCGGACAACGCCTCCGCTTACGCCGGCGCCAACTCCCTGGCTATCACCAGCTACAGCGAGAATCCCCAGGAAGCCTTTGACTTCATCATCTTCCTGACCACCGGCGAGTGGGACCAGAAGATGGCCGACACCGCCGCCCAGATCCCCGCCGACAGCCGCAATAAGGCTCCCGCCGTGCTCAACGGCACCGTGGAGACCCTGCTGGCCGCCGACAAGCCCATGACCTGGTGCGCGGGCATCAGCGCCAACGCCGATGTGAAGGACGCCATCAAGTCCCTGTGCGTGGAGCTGTTCGAGGGCAAGTACGCCACCGGCGCCGACTTCTGCGCCGCCCTGGACGCCCTGTACAAATAATCCGTTTTAAACCGTCGCGCTGGCAGGCGGCGCCCCACGGCGCCGCCTGCTTTTTATATCCCAAGTAAGAAAGGAGAGAGCATACCCATGCGAAAAAACAAGGCGATGGTCTTTTGGTTCTGCCTGCCCACCCTGCTGTCCCTGCTGATCATGTTCGTCTACCCGGTGTGCCGCACGGTGATCATGAGCTTCTTTCAGGTGGAGAGCGTCACCGCCACGGTGTCCGAGTGGAGCTTCAACGGTCTGGGCAACTACTTCAAGATCTTCGGCAGCGCCAGCTTCATAACCTCCATGCGCAACATGCTGCTGATCTGGCTGGTGGGCGGCGTCTTCACTCTGGCCATCGCCATGCTGATGGCGGTGGTGGTGACCAGCGGCATCCGGGGCAAGAAGTTCTTCCGGGCCGCCATCTACATGCCCAACATCATCAGCGCCGTGGCCCTGGCCACCATGTGGATCCAGTACATCTTCCAGTATGATTACGGACTGCTCAACGAGATCGTCCAGTTCTTCGGCGGCGACAAGGTCAAGTGGCTGGGCACCGACCTGAAGTTCTGGGCCATGACCTTTTCTTTCATCTTCGGCAGCGTGGGCTACTACATGCTCATCTACATCAGCGGCATCGAGGGCATCCCCCAGGACCTGTATGAGGCCGCCACCATCGACGGCGCGGACAAGGGAACCCAGTTCTTCTCCATCACCCTGCCCCTGCTCAAGGGGGTCATCAAGACCTCCATCACCTTCTGGAGCATCAACGCCACCACCTTCTTCCTGTGGTCCAAGATGTTCTCCCCTATCGACACTGAGTCGTCCACCATTGTGCCGGTGATTTACCTGTACGACATGGTGTTCGGCGGAAAGGGCATCACAACCCGGGACGCCGGAGCGGGCGCTGCCGTGGGCGTGGTGCTGACGCTGATCATCATCGCGGTCTATCTGGTCACGGAGCGGCTTTTCCGAGGCAGCGACCTGGAATACTGAGAGAGGAGGGAGACGCGTGAAAAAGATCAATTGGAAAAAAGAGCTCCGGCTCGCGCCCGGCTATCTCATCGTGGGCATTTGGGTTCTGTTCACCGCAGTCATGCTGTTCTGGATTCTGGGGGCCAGCCTGTCCACCTCCCGGGACATCTTCACCGGCCAGATCTTCAAGTTTGAGACCGGCCTGCATTTCGAGAACTACGCCATGGCCTGGAACGCCCAGAATGTGTCGGTGTTCTTCGGCAACTCCCTGCTCTACTCCGTCATCTCCTGCGTGGGGGTGCTGGCCATCTCTGCCCCCGCCGCCTACGTCCTCTCCCGCTGGGAGTTCACCGGCGGCAAGGCCCTGCGCATCGGCCTGGTCATCGCCATGAGCGTGCCCGTCATCATGGTCATCATGCCCATCTACTCCCTGTCCGTCCAATGGGGCATCAAGGGCCGGGTGCTGCTGGTGATCCTGTATATCATGCTCCGGGTGCCCTATACCACCATCTATCTGCTGGACTTCTTCTCCACCCTGTCCCGCACCTATGAGGAGGCGGCCTACCTGGACGGATGCAGCGGCCCCAACACCTTCCTGAAGATTATGCTGCCCCTGGTGCAGCCCGCCATCATCACGGTGACCATCTTCAACTTCATGTCCGTGTGGAACGAGTTCTTCATGGCCCTGATCTTTACCTCCAGCGAGTCCATGGCCCCCGTAGGCGTGGGACTGCTGAACATCATCAACTCCATGAAGTACACCGGACAGTGGGGCGGCATGTTCGCGGCAGTCATCATCGTGTTCCTGCCCACCTTCCTGCTGTACATCTTCATGTCCGAAAAGATCATCGCCGGTGTGACGGGCGGCGGCGTCAAGGGATAGTTCCTTTTTCTCGTGAGAAGAAGGAACCAAAAAGAGCTTTGACCCGCTACCAAAGCTGCACTATCCTTCCGCTTCCCCACGACGGCGAGACTGGAAGCGGTATGAGAGGGGAACACTTTCCATTATGGCAGATACAATCAACACAGGCCGGGTCACCATCCCTACCGACGTGGACGTGGTGCCCGAGACTTTGGAACTGATCAAGCGCTGGGGGGCGGACGCTATCCGGGACTGCGACGGCACCGATTACCCCGAGGCGCTGAAGGGAGTGGACGCCAAGGTCTACTCCACCTACTACACCACCCGGAAGGACAACGCCTGGGCCAGGGCAAACCCGGACGAGGTCCAGCAGTGCTACATCATGACCGGCTTTCACACCGCGGCGGGAGGCCCTCTGTCCATTCCCCTGATGCAGGGGATCAGTACCGAGCTGATGCAGGTGAATACCCGGGACGACGTCAAGCGCTGGTGGGAGGTGGTGGACCGCACCACAGGGGAGCCCATCCCGCCGGAGGCGTGGAAGTACGACGGAGAGACGGACTGCGTGGTGATCGGCGACCCGGAGGAATTCCACGACTACACGGTGAGCTTTCTGGCCTACCTGATCTGGGACCCGGTGCACATGTACAACGCGGTCACCAACGGCTGGAAGGACTTTGAGCACCAGATCACCTTCGATGTGCGCCAGCCCAAGACCCGCAAATTCACCATGGAACGGCTGCGGAAGTTCATCGCCGGCCACCCCTATGTGAACGTGATCCGCTACACCACCTTCTTCCACCAGTTCACCCTGGTGTTCGACGAGCTGAAGCGGGAAAAGTATGTGGACTGGTACGGCTATTCCGCCTCCGTGTCCCCCTATATCCTGGAGAAGTTTGAAAAGGAGGCGGGATATCCTTTCCGCCCCGAGTACATCATCGACCAGGGTTACTACAACAACCAGTACCGGGTCCCTTCCAAGCAGTTTAAGGACTTTATGGCCTTCCAGCGCCGGGAGGTGGCCGCATTGGCCCGGGAGATGGTGGACATCACCCACGAGCTGGGCAAGGAGGCCATGATGTTCCTGGGGGACCACTGGATCGGCACCGAGCCCTATCTGGACGAGTTCAAGACCATCGGGCTGGACGCGGTGGTGGGCAGCGTGGGCAACGGCTCCACCCTGCGGCTCATCTCGGATATCTCCGGGGTAAAGTACACCGAGGGACGGTTCCTGCCCTACTTTTTCCCGGATACCTTCCACGAGGGGGGCGACCCCGTCCGAGAGGCCAAGGAGAACTGGGTCACCGCCCGCCGGGCCATCCTGCGCAAGCCCATCGACCGCATCGGCTACGGCGGCTACCTCAAGCTGGCCTGCCGGTTCCCCGATTTCATCGACTATGTGGAGAGCGTGTGCCACGAGTTCCGGGAGCTGTACGGCAACATTAAGGGGACCACGCCTTACTGCGTCAAGACGGTGGCTGTCCTCAACAGCTGGGGCCGCGCCCGGTCCTGGGGCTGCCACATGGTCCACCACGCCCTGTACCAGAAGCAGAACTACTCCTACGCCGGGGTGATCGAGGCCCTGTCCGGTGCGCCCTACGACGTACGCTTCCTCAGCTTTGACGAGGTGAAGGCGGACCCCCATGTGCTGGACGGGGTGGACGTGCTCATCAACGTGGGAGACGGGGACACTGCCCACACCGGCGGCGCCGTCTGGGAGGACCCGGCGGTGTCCGCCGCGGTCAAGCGGTTCGTCTACAACGGGGGCGGCCTCATCGGCGTGGGCGAGCCCGCCGGCCACCAGTACCAGGGCCGCTATCTCCAGCTGGCCGGGGTGCTGGGGGTGGAGAAGGAGACCGGCTTCACCCTGAACTACGACAAGTACAACTGGGAGGAGCACCCGGACCACTTTATCCTGGCGGACTGCCGGGGGGAGGTGGACTTCGGCGAGGGCAAGAAGAGCATGTACGCCCTGCCGGGGGCCCAGGTGCTGGTCCAGCGGGACCGGGAGGTCCAGCTGGCGGCCAACGAGTACGGCCGGGGCCGGGCGGTGTACATCTCCGGCCTGCCCTACTCCTTCGCCAACAGCCGCCTGCTCCACCGGGCGGTGCTGTGGTCCGCCCACAGCGAGGGGCAGCTGAACCTGTGGCTGTCCTCCAGCTGCAATGTGGATGTCCACGCCTACGTGAAGAACGGGAAGTTCTGCGTGGTCAACAACACCTACGAACCCCAGTCCACCACGGTGTACCGGGGGGATGGGTCCAGCTTCTCCCTGGAGCTGGCCGCCAACGAGATTCGCTGGTACGAGATCTGACACAGAGAAAGCCGGCCGGGCCCGCCAGGGCCCGGCCGGTTTCCATCTCAGGAGGCATAGCGGCTTTGGCCGGAGGGGAAATCCGCGCCGCCGAGATATGGAAGAATCTTCCTTTGACGTCCAAAACTGCGCCCCTCCTGAAACGAATTTGATTGACAGGCTGGGGGACTTACCGTATAATGAAGTGGTCATTGAGATTATGGAAGGAGAGAACAGAATGAAGCAGTTTTACGGCATGAGCCGGCGGGGCAATCTGGACGAGGCTCTCCAAGGTCTCTATCAGCCGCAGTTCATTATGCTTTTTTCAAATAAAGACCAGTTCGAGGGCCATGTGGAAGCGCTGGAGAAGCGTTTTCCCGGCGTGCCCAGCATCGGCTGCATCGGCATGAGCTACCAGCTTGGCGTGGCGGAGAGCGGCGTGGGCGTGGTAGCCTTTTACGATGGGGTCACCGCCGCCGCCAATGTGCTGGAGCAGGTGTCCGCCATGCCGGTGAAGTACATACAGCGCCTGGAGCGGGATGTAAAGGCGGTGGGCGGCAGCCAGCGGGACACGGTGTGCATCGACTTCTGCGCCGGCAACGACGCCTGTGTGCTCACCACCATCTACACGGTCCTGCGTAAGCATGGAATCTCCCTGATGGGGGGCACCGGCGACCAGGGCCGGGTGTCCGCCAACGGTCGGGTCTATGAGGACGCGGTGGCCTACGGCCTGATCCGCAATCGGAACGGCCGGGTCAAGACCTATAAGGAGAACATCTACCACCAGCTGGGGGACTACCGCTTCGTGGCCTCCGGCACCGACCGGGCCAACTACGTCCTGGGGGCGCTGAATGGCAAGAGCGCCAAGCAGGTGTACAAGGATATCCTCCACGTCAGCGACGAGGAGATCCTCACCCGGACGTTCCAGAACCCCTTCGGCAAGCTGAATGGGGATGACACCTGCATCATCTCCATCAAGGAGGTCCAGGGTAATTCCCTGGCCTGTTTCCGGCAGGTGAACGACTCCGACGTGCTCCTGCTGCTGGAGCTGGGGGACTACCGGGCCATTGTCCAGAACACTATCCACCAGATCTGCGCGGACTTCCCCCGGCGGTCCGCCGTCTTCTCGGTGAACTGCCTGTTCCGCTACAAGCTGTTCTCCGAGCAGGGCTATATGCAGGACTACCTACAGGATATGTCGGCTTTAGGGAATCACGCGGGTTTTGTGGGCTATGGGGAGCACTACAACAACCGATTTGTCAACCAGTCCATGACCTGCGTGGTCTTTGAGTAAAGGAGGGGTCGGCCATGCTGTTGAAGAAAAAGGACCAGCGCTCCCGGGAGGCCCAGGAGCAGAAGAGCCTGTACCCGGTGCTCCACGTGGCGGGCAGCCTGAAGGAGTATCAGAAGGAGCTGGTGAAAAAAGAGGTGGCCTCCCTGTGGGAGCTGGGCCAGGTGGGCGACTCCTTCTCCGACGTGCTGCGGGAGGGGGACCAGTTCCAGGCCAAGCTCCAGGAGCTGGGGGAGTCCTTCTCCAGCATCAGCCAGACGGCGGAGCAGTTCGGCCGGGTCCGGGAGGAGATCGGCCAATCGGTGGATGAGGCTCGGAACCAGATGGGAGATCTGGGGCAGGTGTCCGGGCAGGTGCAGAAGTCCTTCGACGCCATGGCGGAGACCTTTACCCAGCTGGAGTCCGCCATCCGGGGCATCCAGCAGTCCATGGGCAAGATCGCGTCCATCGCGGAGCAGACCAACATCCTGGCCATCAACGCCTCCATTGAGGCGGCCCGGGCCGGGCAGGAGGGCCGGGGCTTCGCGGTGGTGGCCACCCAGGTGAAGACGCTGGCGGAGGAGATTAAGGCGCTGACGGGCGAGGTGGACAGCGGCGTCAGCGATGTGGAGGGCCGTGCGGGAGAGCTGAGCCAGAGTATCTCCACCGCGGAGCAGACCCTGGCCCAGAGTACCGCCATCGTGGGCGCGACCGAGGGGAGCTTTGAGAAGATCAACGCCGCGGCGGAGGGCGCCGTGGCGGTCCAGAGCGGCATCGCCGGGGTGATCCAGGCCTCCCAGGGGGAGCTGGAGGTGCTGTGCCAGTTCTTTGACCGCATCAAGGACCGATACCAGGAGGTGGTCAAGCACATCGACTCGGCCAGCCGCCTGGGCACCACCAAGAGTGCCATGTTCGAGGATATGGACAATATGATCTCCCAGATTCCGCCCATGGTCAGCGACCTGGAGTCCGGGAAGTGAGAACCCGCGTACATAAAATCAGCGGTCCGTCCGGCTGGGGGGCTTCCCGGCCGGGCGGTTTTGTGTCTGGGAACAGGGAATATAAAGGACCACATTTGAGCAAAATAGGGGGTATTCCAGGGAAAGGAGCCCGCTATGGTAGCGTCAGAGTTCAACACGCCGGCAGCCACAATCCGCATACACGACGACTGGATGGAGCCGGTCACCGACAGCCGCGCCTCCCAGCTGAGCCGCATCGTGTCGGCCTCCTACCGCCGCAGGGTGCAGGACGGACCAGGCGGGGCCGTGGCCGCCTTTGGGCCTTCAGGCGGGGAGACGGAGGTGTGTTAACTTGTCGAAATTTGGAAAAATAGGTTGAAATTTCTAAATTACAGTCGTATAATAAAAAGCGGAGGAGACTATGGAGCAGTACGTCAAATATCTCCGAAAGTCCCGATTTGACCGGGACTACGCCGAGCTGAGCGTGGAGGAGACGCTGAAGCGGCACGAGGCAATCCTGGACAAGCTGGCGGCGGACCGGGGCTATCCCATCGCCAAGACCTACTATGAGGTGGTGTCCGGCGAGTCCATCGCGGCCAGGCCGGAGATCCAGAAGCTGCTGGAGGAGGTGGGCGCGGGGCTGTACGCCGGGGTGCTGGTGGTGGACCTGGAACGTCTGGCCAGAGGCAACGGGGCGGACCAGGCGTACATCAGCCAGATATTCCAATTTTCCGGCACCAAGATCATCACTCCGCTGAAGGTGTACGATCCCAGCAACGAGTTCGACGAGGAGTATTTTGAATTCGGACTGTTCATGAGCAGGCGGGAGTACAAGACCATCAACCGCCGCCTGATCCGGGGGCGGGAGAGCTCGGCATCCGAGGGGAAGTACATCAGCAGCATTGCCCCATACGGGTATAAAAAGGTGAAGCTGCCCCATGAGAAGGGCTTTACTCTGGAGCCACACCCGGAGGAGGCCCCTGTGGTCCAAAAGATATTCTCCCTGTTCCTGGACCAGGCCGGGACCAAGGTTATTGCCAATTACCTCAACGACCACAGCGTCCCCACCAGGCACGGCGGCCCGTGGACCTATTCCACTATCTCCAATATCCTCACCAACCCCGTCTACATGGGGAAGATCCGCCGGGGCTGGAGGCAGCAGATCAGGCGGATGGAACATGGGCAGGTGGTTAAACACTATAAGCAGCACAAAAATGTGGAGGACTACCGGCTGTTTGACGGCCTTCACCCCGCCCTGATCTCAGAGGAGCAGTTCGCCCGGGCCCAGGAGATCCGGGCCAGCCGCCAACCCAGCGCCAAGGTGCGGGATGAATTCGTCCTGCAAAACGCCTTTGCCGGCCTGCTCTACTGCGGCGTCTGCGGAAAGCGGGTGGGACGCACCACCCAGTCGGCCCGGCGGGGGGGTGGGTCCCGGCTGAAGTGCGTCAATATGCGGGCCTGCCACAACGCCAGCGCGGACTACGCCGTGGTGGAGCGGGAGATCATCGCGGCCCTCCGCGTCTGGCTGGAGGGCTACCGGGTACGGATCGAGGCCGTCGGCTTTGACCAGGAGGTGGCGGAGCAAAAGGCCCTCCAGGCTCAGCACAGCGCGGAGCTGGCCAGGCTGGAGCGGCAGCTGGACAACGCCTTCGACCTGGTGGAACAGGGGGTGTACACCCTGGAGGTGTTCCAGGCCAGGCAGGAGAAACTGAACGCCTCCATGGCCCGGGAAAAAGCGCAGCGGGACCGCGCCCAGGCGGCGGTGGAGCGGCTGGAGTCCGCCCAGTCCTTCCAGTCGCAGCTGGTGCCCCAGAGCGAGCAGCTCCTGGAGAGCTACGATCAGATGACGAATCAGGAGCGGAACGAGCTGTTGAAGACTGTGCTGAAGAGAATTGAGTATAAAAAGGGGGCTGATGGAAGGATTGAGATCGACCTGTACCCCAGGCTTCCCCAGCTTTAGGTTCTTTGTTGGCATCATAGTTCCACACATGTTCTGGTGGATGATCCCACCAGCGGCTACGGCATCTATGTGGGGCGGATGCTTCGGCAATGCGATAGAGTCAGCGCACCTGAAAACCGATAAACGGTTTTCAAAGCGGACTTTGTCCGCCAGCACATGAAACGCGCTGTGTGCCGCCCATGAGGTCTGCTGCATGGCCGCTTCACTTCAACTGCGGCGGCGATAACACACAGTAATTTTCCAAAATTGTGATTCCAAAGCCCGGCTGCGGACCTTCTTCGACAGCAGATGTCGAAGAAAACTTTGGTAAAATGTGGAAAACTATCTTGCCATCTGGGGGAATCTGTGGTATTTTAAGAGCATACCAAATATTGGTAAAAACTGGCTGTTAATCCACAGGTCATGGACCGGAAAGGAATAGGAACATGAGCGATAAGAAGAAGATTGTGTTGGCGGACGCGTCGGAGGAATTTCGTCAAATGCTGGCTGATATGATCCAGGAGGAGGCCGACCTGACCGTATGCGCCCAGACGGACAGCGGGGATGGGCTGCTGGATCTGGTGGCCGTCCACAAGCCGGACGCGGTCATCATGGACCTGATGCTGACCGGGGCGGACGGGCTGGATGTGCTGGACGAGCTGAGCGGGATGGGGGAGAAGCGGCCCCGCACCCTGGTGCTGTCCTCCTTCAACAATCCCTCCATCGCCGGACAGGTGGCCCAGCGGGGCGGCGACTACTGCATGCTCAAGCCCTGCCGCCTGCAATCGGTGATCGACCGGGCCAGGGAGCTGGCGTCGGGCCGTTCGGGGGCGCAGATCCAGGAGGAGACCAATTCCCGGGATCTGGAGCGGCAGGTCACCGCCATTATCCACGAGATCGGCGTGCCCGCCCATATCAAGGGCTACCAGTACCTGCGGGAGGCCATCGGCCTGGCGGTGGAGGACATGGACATCATCAACGCCGTGACCAAGGTATTGTATCCCACGGTGGCCAAGAAATTCAACACCACCTCCAGCCGGGTGGAGCGGGCCATCCGCCACGCCATTGAGGTGGCCTGGGACCGTGGGGACCTTGAGACCCTGCAAAAATATTTTGGCTACACTGTGTCCAACGCCAAGGGCAAGCCCACCAACAGCGAATTTATCGCCATGATCGCCGACTTCCTCTCCCTGGGCGGAGCCGCCCCGGCGTGAGCAAAAATAAAAAGAGGGCTGTGCCGTCCGGCACAGCCCTCTCCCATTTGCGTCAAAGCCGGAACTCGTACTCCAGCTTGTCCACGGTCCAGTCCTTGATGACCTCAGCGTAGTAAGCGCACTCCTTCCGGCACACCGCCACGTCCAGATTGCGGTAGTTGCCGCACTCGTAGGGGCTCTGGCCAGGCATATCCTTATCCCAGGCGGCGGCCTCCACGAAGGTGCGCTTCAGCAGCTCTACGATGCCCTCCAAAGGCAGCTTGGCCTCGTCGAACAGCACATAGAATCCGGTCTGGCACCCCATGGGGCCGAAGTAGACCACCGCGTCCTTCTCGGGGCTGTTGCGCAGGATGGTGGCCACAATGTGTTCCAGGGAGTGGAGGGCGGAATTGCTGAGCAGGTCGTCGGTGTTGGGCCGGCGGAAGCGCAGGTCCAGGGTGACCACCGTGCCGTCCCGGCGGGACAGGTACATCCCCGGCTGGAGCCGGGTGTGGTCGATGGAAAAACTGGCGATTCGTTCCATTTTTGTCACTCCTTTATGTCCATGGCCGCCGCCAGGGCCCGGTTCAGGGTATCCACGGCGGCGGGCAGATTGGCCTGGTACTCCTCGTATTGGGAGGGGTGGAACAGGTGGTCGGACACCACCCGGAGGCAGCGGAAGGGTACGCCGTTTCGCAGGCACACCTGAGCGGCGGCGGCGGCCTCCATGTCGCACACCAGGGCCCCGAAATGGTCCCGGATGCGGGCGGCCCGGTCCAGGTCCCGGCCAAACCAGTCCCCGCTGGCGGCCACGCCGGGGACGGCCTCAAATCCGGCGGCGGTGAGCCGCTCCAGCGTCTCCGCCGCCCCGGCGCAGGGCAGCTCAACTTGCTCCAGCACGGGGACCAGCCCCGGCGGGTCGCCGAACACGTCCAGATCGTGCTGGACGCAGTGGGTGACGGCCACGGCGGCGCCGGCGGGCAGGTCCCGGAAGCAGCCGGACACGCCGGCGTTCCAGATTTCCTCCGGGGCGAAGCGGTCGATGAGGTGCTGGGCGGCCAGGGCGGCGTTCACCTTGCCCACCCCGCATACGCACACGATGAGATTCCCCGGCAGGCGGCGCAAAGTCAGCCCCGCGCCGTTTCCCATCGGATCGCCCCCCTGGAAGGGCGGGGCGGTCTCCTTGTGCATGGCGAAAATAACTGCTCTCATGGCTCAGTGCTTGGCGGACAGCAGGCTGGTCCGCACGTCCCACAGCTTCTGGGACAGATCCACATAGTAGTTGTGAGGGTATTCAAAGCGCTTCACCTCGTCCCACAGGCTGTCCACCTCCCGCTGGCAGTGGGCCCGGGACTGCTGGATGGTGGGGATCTGGTAGACCAGCCGACCGCCCTGGAAGACGGGCACCAGCAGGGGGCGGGCGGTGAGGTCGGACACGGTCTTCCGCTTCCAGGTGGCCTCCGGGTCGAACAGCTCCAGGGGCTGGGAGAAGTCGGGCTGCTCGTCATGGACGCAGATATAGTCGGCCATGGCCTTGCCGGTGGCGTTCTCGAACAGGCGGTACACCTTTTTGAAGTGGGGCAGGGTGACCTTGGCGGCGTTCTCGCTGATCTTGATCTTGGGAATGACCGTGCCGTCCTCCTCCTCGATGGCGGCCAGCTTGTACACCCCGCCGAACACCGGCTCGCTCTTGGAGGTGATGAGCCGCTCGCCCACGCCAAAGGCGTCGATCCGCGCCCCCTGGGTGAGCAGGTCCCGGATGATGTATTCGTCCAAGGAGTTGGAGGCCACGATCTTGATGCCGGGCAGGCCCGCGTTGTCCAGCATCATCCGGGCCTGCTTGGATAGGTAGGTCAGATCGCCGGAGTCGATGCGGATGCCGCCGGAGGTGATGCCCAGCTCCTGGAACACCTTGATGGCGTTGGGCACGCCGGAGTGGAGCACGTTGTAAGTGTCCACCAGCAGGGTGGCCGCCTTGGGGTAGACCTGGCAGTAGGTTTTGAAGGCGGTGTACTCGTCGGGGAACATCTGCACCCAGGAGTGGGCCATGGTGCCGGTGGCGGGGGTGCCGTACAGCTCGTCCGCCATGGCGCAGGCGGTGCCCCCTGCCCCGGCGATATAGCTGGCCCGTGCCCCCAGTACGGCGCCGTCCGCCCCCTGGGCCCGGCGGGAGCCGAACTCGGATACCGGGCGGCCACCGGCGGCCCGGACGATGCGGTTGGACTTGGTGGCGATGAGGGACTGGTGGTTCAGGGCCAGCAGGATATAGGTCTCCACAAACTGGGCCTGGATGGCGGGGGCCCGGACGGTGAGGATGGGCTCCCGGGGAAAGATGGGGGTGCCCTCGGGGACGGCCCAGATGTCGCCGGTGAAGTGGAAATCCTTCAAGTACTCCAGAAATTCCGGGGAGAAACAGCCCTTGCCCCGGAGGTATTCGATGTCCTCCTGGTCAAAGTGGAGGTCCTGGATATAGCGGATGACCTGCTCCAGCCCCGCCGCGATGGCGAAGCCGCCCCCGTCGGGGACGCTGCGGAAAAACACGTCGAAGTAGCAGATCCGATCCTTCAGCCCAGTCTGGAAGTAGCCGTTGCCCATGGTCAGCTCGTAAAAGTCAGTGAGCATGGTATAATTCATGTCGCGCTTCATGGAGAAAATCCCTCCCTGTCGATGGTAGCTCATATTATATGCTGTCTTGACAGTAAATGCAATCCCCAAACTGCTTTAAAATGGGAGCATGGCCGCCCGGCGCGGCAGGTCTTGTTTTTGGGTGGAGGGATTTTTTGAAAATAGAGTTGATAAATTTCCCGCGGCGTGATAAAATAACTGCGGCCTGTAAGCGCCTCGGCGCGAAGTAAGGCCGCGCTAGTTGGGGAGATAGCGGTGCCCTGTACCTGCAACCCGCTACAGCAGGGATGAATTCCGGCCCCCGGAGGCAGACTGTGCCGTCTGCCCCATATAAGCAGCGATGATGGATCGGTCCCGCGCAACGGCCACCCGTGAACCGTGTCAGGCGGGGAACCGAGCAGCACTAAGCGGACCTGGGCGTGTGCCGCGGGGCTGCCGATCCTGAGCCGGCTGTATGGGTAACGGGCATATCCTGTTCTTCAAAGGCCGGTGCGCGGTCTTACTTTGTACCGAAGCGCGAGCGTAGGCTGGCAGGCCCGCGCGGCGGGCCGGAGAGCGGTCCCTATAAAGCGCAGCGTTACAACAGCGCTGCGCGTTTCTTTTACATGTGCGAGGTGATTTTTGATGTACCAGGCCCTGTACCGCAAGTGGCGCTCCAAAACCTTTGATCAGGTGGTGGGCCAGGACCATGTCACCCAGACCCTGAAGCGCCAGGTAGCCACCGGGCGGCTGTCCCACGCCTACCTGTTCACCGGCACCCGGGGGACGGGCAAGACCTCCTGCGCCAAGCTGCTGGCCCGGGCGGTGAACTGCGAGAACCCCCAGGACGGCAACCCCTGCAACGTCTGCCCCGCCTGCCAGGGCATCCTCAACGGGTCCATTCTGGACGTGCTGGAGCTGGACGCCGCCTCCAACAACGGGGTGGACGACATCCGGGCCATCCTGGACGAGGCGGTGTACACTCCTGCCACGGTGAAAAAACGGGTGTATATCATCGACGAGGTCCACATGCTGTCCAACCAGGCCTTCAACGCCCTTTTGCAGATTTTGGAGGAGCCGCCGGAGCACCTGATGTTCATCCTGGCCACCACCGAGGTCCACAAGGTGCTGGCCACCATCAAGAGCCGGTGCCAGCAGTTCGCCTTCAAGCGCATTCACCCAGGGGACATCGCCGCCCATCTGCTGCACATATCCAGGGAGGAGGGGATCCAGCTCTCCGACGGCGGCGCGGCCCTCATCGCCCGGCTGGCCGACGGCGGCATGCGGGACGCCTTGTCCCTGCTGGACCAGTGCGCCGGGAGCGGGGAAGCGGTGGACGAGGAGCGGGTGCTGTCCTGCCTGGGGCTGGCGGGCAATCTGGAGGCCGCCGCCCTGCTGGAGAGCGCCGCCGGCGGGGATCTGGCCGCCGCCCTGGAGCGGCTGGACGGTCTCTACGCCAACGGCAAGGAGATGACAGCTCTGGCGGGGGAGCTGTCCGCCCTGGTCCGGGACCTGCTGGTGCGCAAGACCGCCCCCAGGACCGGGTCCGCCCTGATGACCGGCGGCTTCGACGGGGAGACGCTGAAAAGGCTGTCCGCCCGGTTTGACACCGCCCGGCTGGCCCAGATGCTTAACCGTCTCCAGCGCACGGCGGCGGACCTGGCCCGGTCGGCCAACCGAAGAACTGATATGGAGCTGTGCCTGGCCGCCCTGTGCGACCCGTCCCTTGACCCATCCCCGGCGGGGCTGGCCGCCCGGGTGGCCCGGCTGGAGCAGGGGGGCGCAGCCCCTGGAGCTGCCTATGGACAGGCGCCTGCCCCGGCGCCCCGTGAGGAGGCCGCCGCCCTGGAGCGTACACCCCCTCCCGTTCCCAAACGGGAGGCGCCGGCCCGGGAGGAGGCTGTCCCCAGGGAGCTCCCCCCGCTGCCGGAGGAGCCGCCCCTGCGGGATCTGGACGCGCCCCCCTGGACTGAGCCCGCTCCCCAGGCCCGCCCCGCTGAGGAGGTCCCGAGACCCCAACCCCAGCCGGAGCAGGCCCCAGCAGCGCCGGAACCGGCGGAGGAACAACCGCTCCCCGCTCCCCAAACGGACGCGCCCGGCTGGCCGGGTTGGCCCGCCTTCCGGGACCAGCTCAAGGGGCTTTTGCCGGTGAGCGACTACAGCTTCATCAGCAGCTCCGCCATGGCGGAGGGGCGCTTTGACGGCCGCAAGCTCACTCTGTGGGTGGCCAATGAGTTTTTGCAGAAGCAGCTCAGCCGTTCGGAGATCACCCGGCCCATGGCGCGGCTGTGTCAGACCCTCACCGGCGCGGCCCAGCCGGTGGACGTTCAGGTGGGCCAGGCCCCGCCGGAGGATGTGCCGCCCGCCGGGGGAGCCGTCGACCCCCTGGAGGCGTTTTTGGGCCAGGGCGGCAGCAATATCATCGTTGAGTAAACCGGGAAAACCGGGGAGAGGAGGGGCAGCGGAATGAACGAGCTTTCGCCGCGGCGGAAGCGAGGGATATGAAGCTTGCCCCGACGACATAAGGAGGCAGACAAATGGCAAAGGGATTTAACAGCCGCGGTATGGGCGGCATGGGCGGGAATATGAACAATATGATCCGCCAGGCCCAGAAGATGCAGCAGGATATGCTCAAGGCCCAGGAGGAGCTGGAGAACAAGACCTATGAGGCCGCCGCCGGGGGCGGCGTGGTGTCCGCCACCGTGTCTGGCAAGAAGGAGCTGGTGGCCGTGGCCATCGACCCGGAGGCGGTGGACCCGGAGGACGTGGAGATGCTCCAGGACCTGATCGTGGCCGCCGTCAACGAGGCGCTGCGCAAGGCCAATGACGACGCCGCCAGCCAGATGTCCAAGCTGACGGGCGGGTTGAATCTCCCGTTCTGAGTCCATGGAGATGCGAAACAGCACCCTGGGCTACCTGGAAAACGCCCGGGGTGAATACCTGATGCTCCACCGGGTGAAGAAAAAAGCGGACGTGAACAAGGACAAGTGGATCGGCGTGGGCGGCCATTTCGAGCCCGGTGAGAGCCCCGACGAGTGCTTCCGTCGGGAGGTATTGGAGGAGACGGGCCTCACCCTCACCAGCTTCCGTTTCCGGGGAGTGGTCACCTTCCTCAACGATGACGGCCAGGGGGAATATATGTACCTGTTCACCGCTGGGGACTGGACGGGGGAGCTGGCCGGCGACTGCGACGAGGGCGACCTGGAGTGGGTGCCCAAAGAGAAGGTGCCGGAGCTGCCCATCTGGGAGGGGGACAAGATTTTCCTCAAGCTGCTGGCCCAGGACGCGCCCCCTTTTCTGCTCACGCTGGAATACCGAGACGACAGGCTGGTCCGGGCCGTGCTGGACGGCAAACATTTAAATATCGCGCCATTGTGCGCAAGTTGACCCAATGGGGACCCCGCAAAGCCGTTTTGGCTTTGTGGGGAGGAGGCGCGGCGGAGCGAGTGTGCGCGGCCTGCGCCGGCGAAAGGAGAGATACGTCATATGAAATTTTCCGAAATGCCCTATAAACGGCCCGACCTGGAGGCGGTAAAGGCTCAGCTGTCTGACTTCACCGCCCGGCTGAAGGGGGCAAAAAGCTACGGCGAGGCCAAGGCCGTCTTCCTGGAGAAGGAGGAGACCGACCGCCGCGTCGAGACCCAGGCGACGCTGGCCCAGGTGCGCAATACCATCGACACCCGGGACCAGTTCTACGACGGCGAAGTGAGTTTCTGGAACGCCGCCATCCCCGAGCTGGAGGAGTACGAGCAGGCGTGGAAGCTGGCCATGCTGGAGTCCCCCTTCCGCGAGGAGTTTGAGGCAGAGTACGGCAGCCTGATGTTCCTCAACACGGAGATTGCCTTGAAAACCTTCTCCCCGGACATCGTCCCCCAGCTCCAGCGGGAAAACGACCTGACTCAGGAATACCAGAAGCTCATCGCCTCCGCCCAGATCCCCTTTGAGGGCGGGGTGTACACCATCTCCCAGATGACGCCCTTCCAGAACGACCCGGACGACGGACGCCGTCTGGCGGCATGGAAGGCTGTGGGCGGCTGGTTCAAGGAGCATCAAGGCGATCTGGACCGCATTTATGACCAGCTCACCCACCTGCGGGACGAGATGGGCAGAAAATTGGGCTACGAGGGGTACACCACCCTTGGCTACTACCGCATGGGCCGCAACTGCTACACCAAGGAGGACGTGGAGAAATTCCGCGCCGCCGTGCGGGAGTACCTGGTGCCCCTGGCGGATCGAATCTTCCGGGCGCAGGCCAGGCGCATCGGCGTGGGGTACCCTCTGAGCTATGCCGACAACGCTCTGAAGTTCCGCTCGGGCAATCCCCGGCCCCAGGGCACGGCGGAGGATATCCTGGCCCAGGGCATGAGATTCTACGGCGAGCTGTCCCCGGAGACGGGGGAGTTCTTCCGCACCATGCTGGATGACGAGCTGATGGACGTGCTGTCCACCGAGGGCAAGGCGGGGGGCGGTTACTGCACCTCCATCCCGGACTACAAGGTGCCCTTCATTTTCGCCAACTTCAACGGCACCCAGGGGGACGTGGAGGTGGTCACCCACGAGGCGGGCCACGCCTTCGCCTGCTGGATGAACCGGGACCGGGTACCCGCCAGCTATGTCTGGCCCGGCATGGAGGCCTGCGAGGTCCACTCCATGTCCATGGAGTTCATGGCCTGGCCCTGGGCGGAGGGCTTCTTCGGTCCGGACACCAAAAAGTTCCTGTACAGCCACCTGTCCGGGGCGCTGACCTTCATCCCCTACGGCACCCTGGTGGACCACTTCCAGCATGAGGTGTACGCCCACCCGGACATGACCCCCGCCCAGCGCCACGCCAAGTGGAAGGAGCTCCAGCAGGTCTATATGCCCTGGGTGAGGCTGGACGGGGATATCCCCTTCTTCTCCGAGGGGGAGGCGTGGCAGCGCCAGAGCCACATCTACTGCTCTCCCTTCTATTATATCGACTACTGCCTTGCCCAGACGGTGGCCCTGGAGTTCTGGGCGCTGCTGCAAAAGGACCGCAAGCTGGCCTGGGAGAAGTATATGGCCTACACCCGCCAGGGGGGCAGCCGCACTTTCACCGACCTGCTGAAAAACGCCGGGCTGGACAGCCCCTTCGACGAGAAGTGCCTGCGCACGGTGTGCGAGACCGCAAGCGCCTGGCTGGACGGCGAGGGCGGACAGGGCGTCGAGGGATGACCCCGCCCCGAAGGTTGGATAACCTGTAGATAAACAGCCCTCCCCAAGCCTGGGGAGGGCTGTTTTCACTATTCTGGGGAATCCGTCACGTCGGTCACGGTGAGCAGGCCGTCCCGGACGGCGAAGCGCACCTCCAGCCCGGCGAAGCCGAAGCCGTATACCCGCCGGGGGTCGTCCTGGTAGGGGGGGCGGGGGTCCTGGGCCAGCACCCCCAGCAGCGCCGCCCGGCGGTCCGGCGGCACCCGGTCCAGCAGGGCGGTGGGGAAGTCCACCGCCAGCGCTTCCGCCGGGGCCGCCCCGGCGAAGCCCCCCGCTGCCTCGGGGCGGCAGTCAGCGTAGGGAATGTAGGGCTTGATGTCCAAAATGGGGGTGCCGTCCACCAGGTCAGCCCCGGACACATGGAGCACCGGGCCCTCGGGTGTGTCCAGCTCCACCCCCTCCAGCCCCACGCAGGACAGCCCGATGGGGTTGGGCCGGAAGGGGGAGCGGGTGGCGAACACCCCCATGCGTTGGTTGCCGCCCAGCCGGGGCGGCCGGACGGTGGGCGACCAGCCCTCCCGGCGGCTCTGGGAGAACTCCCAGATGAGCCACAGGTGGGAGAAGCCCTCGATGCCCCGCAGAGCCTCCGGGACCCGGTAGGGGGGCTCGAACACCACCGCCGCCCGCAGCTCCTCCACCAGCCCCGCCTGCCTAGGCACGCCGAACTTGGTGGCGAAATCAGAGCGGATATGGGCGATGGGTTCCATCAGTCCACGTTGGGGCTGGCCCGCATGGCCAGGATGGTCTTGCCGATGAGCTCGTCCAGCTCCCAGCCCAGCATGGCCGCGCCCTGCTCGATGACCTCCCGGGAGCAGCCGGCGGCGAACTTTTTGTCCTTGTACTTCTTCTTCACCGACTTGACCTCCAGGTCGGACACGCTCTTGGAGGGCCGCATGAGGGCCGCCGCGCCGATGAGGCCGGTGAGCTCATCCACGGCGAAGAGCACCTTTTCCATCTGGCGCTCCGGCTGGATGTCCACGCACTGCCCGTAGCCGTGGCTGGCAGTGGCATGGACCATGGACTCGTCAATGTCCCGCTCCCGCATCAGCTTCTGGCTCTTGACGCAGTGCTGTTCGGGCCAGCGTTCGAAGTCCAGGTCGTGGAGGATGCCCACCGCCTCCCAGAAGTCCGCGTCCTGACCGCAGCCCAGCTCTTGGGCGAACCAGCGCAGCACGTCGCCCACGGTGCGGGCGTGCCTGCGGTGGAAGTCGCCCTCGTTGAATTCACACAGAAGGTCCCAGGCCTGTTCCGGGGTAGGGATCATGTCAAACAGCTCCTTTTCCAATGATTTCGTTCCATCATATACCCGTTTTCCCCCAATTGTCAAACCTATTTTTCCTGCGGAGACGGGGGAGGGAAACCCCCGCCCGCCAACATGAAAAATCCTCGCATTTTGCGGTTGACATTGGGCGCGTTTTCACATATAATAAACCTGTTAAAGCCATCGCCAATGGCCCTTAAAGCATCCTGGAATAAGCCGGATGTTTCGGAGGGAGGGAAAATAGATGTCCGAAGTTCATGTCCGCGAGGGCGAGTCTCTGGAGAACGCGCTGAAGCGCTTTAAGCGTAGCTGCGCCAAGTCCGGCGTGCTGGCCGAGGTGCGCAAGCGCGAGTATTACGACAGCCCCAGCGTCAAGCGCCGCAAGAAGAGCGAGGCGGCCCGGAAGAACCGCAACAAGAAGTTCTACTAAGAAATGAAAAGCAGCGCCCACGGGGCGCTGCTTTTTTTATCTCCAGACGAAAAGACTGCCTGTTACAGCGGCTTTCCCTCCGCGTTGAACAGCGGGAGCTTTTCCAGAAAGAGGATGTCTTCCCGTTTGGCGGCGTCCCCCTCGGCCAGGATGGCCATGCGGCCCACCACAATTCCGCCCGCCTGGTCCACCAGGCTCTCCACCGCCGCCAGCGAGCCGCCGGTGGAGATCACGTCGTCCAGAATGAGGATGCGCTTGCCCTTCATCTTTTTGGCGTCCGCCCCGTCCATGTACAGCTTCTGTTCCCCTTTGGTGGTGATGGAGCGGTCCACCGCCTCGAACACCCCGTCCATGTACAGTTTAGGGGCCTTGCGCACCAGGAAGTAGCCGTTCCGGCCGCTCTGACGGGCCATCTCGTGGACCAGGGGGATGGCCTTGGCCTCCGGGGCCACCATGTAGTCGAACTCCGGGGCGATCTTCAGCAGGTCCCGGGCGCAGGCGCAGGTGAGCTCCACGTCGCCGAAGATGACGAAGGCGCCAATCATCGTGGTGTCGCTGATGGGGCACAGGGGGAGCTGGCGGGTGAGGCCCGCCACGTGCATTTCATAGGTCATGACAGCTCATCTCCAGTTTGAAAATTATACGAACCTTATTATACTATCTCCACTGGCCGTTGTCAAAAATGAATGAAAGTTTTTGAAAAAAGAAAAAGCGGTAGAAATTTTGTGGGAACTGTGGTATCATGATAAACGTAACTCAATATCTTTCGGTATAATCGGGGCGAGATGGGTCCCGAGTCTCTACCGCCAACCTATTTGGCCGCTACCGAAAACAGAACAGGCACGGAAATTCCATTTTCCGGGCCAATTTTGTTTTCCTCTCCGATTGTTCCGAAGGAAATTTTGGAGAGGGAGTTTTTTATGGAAAAAATTTTTAAGCTCAGGGAGAACGGCACCACGGTACGCACCGAGATCGTGGCCGGACTCACTACGTTCATGACGATGGCCTACATCATCGCCCTGAACCCCAACCTGCTCACCAATTTCGACGTGGGCTCCGCTCTGTGGAACGGCGTGTTCATGGCCACCTGCATCGCCTCCGCCATCGCCATGTTCGTCATGGCCTTTCTGGCCAACAAGCCCTTCGCCCTGGCCCCCGGCATGGGGCTGAACAGCTTCTTCGCCGTGGTGGTGGCCAACATCGCCGCCGCCACCGGCCTGACCTACGTGGCCAGCTTCCAGGCCGCCCTCATCATCATCCTCATTGAGGGCATCGTGTTTATCGTGCTGTCCGTCCTCAACGTCCGGGAGAAGATCGTGGACGCCATCCCCCTGGGCGTGCGGCTGGGCATCGCCCCCGCCATCAGCCTGATGCTGATGAACATCGGCCTAGGCTCCAATGCGGGCATCTATTCCGAGGAGGGAGGCCCCTTCTATGTGATGCGGGACTTCTTCGGCGCCCTCACTCCCAGCGTGGCCCAGAAAACCATGGGTTCCGGCTACGCCCCCATGGTCCTCACCGTGGTCACCATGTTCCTGGGCCTGTTCGTCATGGTCATCCTGTCCAAGCACGGGGTGAAGGCCGCTGTGCTGCTGGGCATGCTGGCCGCCTCCATTGTCTACTGGATCGGCTCCTTTGTCTTCCTCCAGACCAACCCCTTTGAGTCCCTGTCCACCGCCTCCTTCCTGCCTCCCGTCAAGGACATGGTGGACACCACCCTGTTCAAGTTCAACTTCGCCGGGCTGGCCGAGGTGGGCTGGTTCACCGTCATCACCCTGATCATCACCTTCTGCATGATCGACATGTTCGACACCATCGGCACCCTGGTGGGCACTGCCTCCCAGGTGGGCATGGTGGACGAGAAGGGCAATATGCCCAAGATGCGGGAGGCCCTGCTGGCCGACGCCGTGGGCACTGTGGCGGGCGCCTGCACCGGCACCTCCACCGTCACCACCTTCATCGAGTCCACCGCCGGGGTGGAGGCGGGGGGCCGCACCGGCCTCACCGCCCTGACTACCGGGGTCCTCTTCCTGGCCTGCATGTTCATCGCCCCGGTGGCCGCCGTCATCCCCGCCGCCGCCACCTCCTCCGCCCTGATCTACGTGGGTGTGCTCATGTTCAAGGGCCTGAGCAAGATCGACTTCAATGACATCGACCAGGTCCTTCCCGCCGCCCTGATGGTCATTGGCATGCCCATCTCCGGCTCCATCGGCCATGCCATCGGCATCGGCATGATCGCCTACACCGTCCTGAAGGTGTTCACCGGCAAGGCCAAGGACGTGTCCGTCCTCACCTATGTGATCTCCGCCCTGTTCCTGGTGAAGTTTTTCCTCATCGTGTGATGGAGCGAACGCCCCCCGCTCAGCCGGGGGGCGTTTTTCCGTCCCGTGCCCCCTGGGAAGAAAAAAGATTGTCAGCGGGGGCAAATCGTGGTATAGTAGACAAAACGGCTGAGAAAGAGGGGAAGCGGGGATGGCTGTCATTCAGCAGTTCCGCACCGCTGTGCGGGGGTTCAACCGCCAGGATGTGCAGGATTATATCGAGCAGATGGCCGCCGTCCACCGGCAGGAGACGGCGGAGCTGCGAAAGCAGCTGGAGAAGTCGGACCGCCGCATCCAGGAGCTGGAGGAGACGGCGTCGGAGATCGACGCCATGGCGGAGGAGCTGGCCCAGACCCGGGCCGCCCTGGAGTCCGCCAACCAGATGGTGAGCCGCCTGCGGGGGGAGCTGTCCCAGGCAGACGCGAAGCTGTCCGTGGCGAAAAAGGAAAAGGAGCGGCTCCAGACCCAGATCGCCGCGCTGGAGCCTCTGGCCGCCGGCTACCAGGAGATCCGGGACCGGGCGGCCAATGTGGAGCTGGATGCCCACCAGAAGGCCCAGGCGGCGGTGAACGAGGCGAAAACGGAGGTAGAGCGGATCCGGGGGGAAACCAGGCGGTGGCTCAGCCAGGTGATGGAGGAGTACAGCACCCTGCGGTATGGTCTGGACGGGGTGCTGGAGCAGATCCAGACCCTGGCCAAGGAGCCGGAGAAGGTGGCGGAGCTGGACAAGACCGCCAAGAAGCTGCGGCTCCAGGGGGGGCTGAAGTGAGCGCGGTGCGCCTGTGCAGCGGCGAGCTGCCCCAGCGGCTGGCCCAGCTGTGGGCGGGGGACCGGGTGCTGCTGTCAGGCGTGATTTACACCGCCCGGGATGCCGCCCACAAGCGGATGTTTCAGCTGCTGGATGAGAACAAGCCCCTGCCCTTCCCGCTGGAGGGCGCGGTGATTTACTACGCCGGACCAACGCCCGGCCAGCAGGGAATGGCGGTGGGGGCCTGCGGGCCCACCACGGCGGGGCGGATGGACCGATTCGCGCCCCGGCTGCTGGATTTGGGCCTGTCCGCCATGATCGGCAAGGGGGAGCGGAGCCAGGCGGTGGTGGACGCCATCGTCCGCAACGGGGCGTGTTACTTTGCCGCTGTGGGGGGCGCCGGGGCGCTCATCGCCCGGTGCATTCAGACGGCGGAGGTGGTGGCCTTTGACGATCTGGGCTGTGAGTCCATCAAGCGCATGACGGTGCGGGACCTGCCCCTCACCGTGGCCGTCGACAGCCGGGGGAACGACCTGTTCCGCCGGGGCCGTGCGGAATATCAGAGGGCGTAAGACCGTCCTTTCCTCGGAATGAGAGCCTGTATCCGCACCGGAATTGTCCCGTCCAGCGGGCGTTTTCGGGGATGGATGCAGGTTCTTGCGCATGTTCCGCCCTGCGGGAGAAAACTTAAAGAACAGAGTTTCGATTTTTGCTGGAATTTTCCGACCAGGTGTGCTAATATATTATATTGACCCTATGATGCCGTCTCCAGCGGCTGATTTTAAATGAGGTGAGCGCATTGACCCTTTGGATGGCGATTGTTTTGGGCCTGGTGCAGGGTGTGGCGGAGTTCCTGCCCATCTCCAGCTCCGGGCACCTGTCCCTGCTGCAATATTTCTTCCGCCTGGAGGAGCCAGACGCCCTGTACAATATTCTGCTTCACTTTGCCACGCTGATTGCGGTATTCGTGGTGTACTGGCGGGATATCGCCGATATGGTGGTGGAGTTTTTCCGCATGATCGGCTCCCTGTTTACCCGGGAGGCCGGACGGACCCGGGGCAATCCCCCCGAGGCCCGGCGGATGGTGCTGCTGCTGGTTTTGGGCACCCTGCCCCTCTTTCTGGTGCTGCCTTTCGACGACGCGGTGGAGGGCCTGGGGGCCAACCCGGTGTTCGTGTCCGCCATGCTTCTGGTGACGGGGTGCATCCTGTTCCTGTCTGACCGCTACGGGGGAGGGCGGAAAACCGGCCGCACCGCCACCGTGAAGGATGTGCTGCTGGTGGGACTGGCCCAGGGGGCGGCCACCATCCCCGGCCTGTCCCGCTCCGGCACCACCATCTCCGCCGGGATGGCCCTGGGCTTCGAGCGCAATTTTGCCGTGCGTTTCTCCTTTCTGCTGTCCCTGCCCGCTGTGCTGGGGGCCACCCTGCTGAAGGTGGTCAAGGTGGCGCAGACGGGGGAGTTCGATATGGAACTGCTCCCCATATACCTCACCGGCATGGTGATAGCCGGGGTGGTGGGCTATTTCTCCATCTCCCTGGTGAAGCTGTTGGCCAGTAAGGGTAAGTTCGGCATGTTCGCCTACTACTGCTGGATCGCCGGGGCGGTCTCCTTGGCCGCCAGTCTTCTGCTTCCCATACTGGCTCCCGTAGCGCCCTAAAATAGGAGGATCTTCCCTATGGCATCCACACAAAAGAAAACTTTAACCGCGGCGTCCGGCGGTTCCAAGAGCCGGTCCAGCTCGGGCGGCTCTCAGGGCGGCGGCAAGCGTGCCGCGCCCAAGTCCGGGAGCTCGTCCGGGGCCAAAAGCCGCTCCTCCCGCAAATCCGTCCCTCAGAAGAAGCCCTATCGCCGGGAGGTGGGCGGGGCGGTCTGCCTGCTGATGGCCCTGTTTGGGGCCATTGGCTATTTTAAGACGGAGGAGGGGGCGGTCATCGCCCTGTTCTGCGACCTGCTGAAGGGGCTGTGCGGCTACGGCTTTTACCTGGCCCCGCCCTTGCTGCTGGGGGCGGCGGGTATCCTGCTGCTCCACCGGGGCCGTCCCGTCCGGCTGCGGGTGACGGGGGCGCTGAGCCTGCCGGTGCTGGCCGGGGCCCTGATCCATCTGTTCCTCTGCGCCACTGAGTACGAGTGGGGCTGGGCCCTGGTGGGCCAGCTGTGGAAGGATGGCCGTGCGGTGGCCTGCGGCGGCGTGGCGGGCGGCCTTCTGGCCATGGCTTTCCGCTTTGCCTTCACCACGGTGGGGGCCGTCGTCATCTTGGCGGCGCTGTGCGTGGCGGCGGTGCTGTGCGCCCTGCGGCTGGGCCCGGGGGACATCCTGGACTATGTCCGGGAGCAGCGGGAAAAGCGCCCGGTCTACGACCCGGCGGACTACCCGGAGCGGTCGCCCCGTAGGCCCGCCCACAGGGAGCCGGAGCCCGCCCTGTCCCGGCGGAAAAACGCCGCCATCGACATACCGGTGGACGACGGCCCCCTGCTGGCGAAAAAGCCCGCCACTCCTGTGACCACCGTGCGGAAAAAGTCCTTTTTTGACAAGGTGGCGGGGGTGACGCCCCCCGGTCAGGAGAGCAAACCAGCCTTTGAGGAAGAGGCCCCGGAGTACGAGGACGTGGCCGAGCTGCATCCCATGAAGGAGCCCCCCCGCACACCCAAGCCCGGCCCCGCGGCCCCGCCTCCTCCGGCGGTGGACGAGCTGCCGCCCCCCGCGCCCACACCCCTGCGGGACGGCCTGACGCCCACGCCTCCCGTCCGGGAGGAGCCGGCCCCGGTGGTCCGGGAGGACCCGGTGCCCCCGCCCGTCATCCGGGAGCCCGCCCCGCAAAAGCTGTCCAAGGAGGAGGAACGGGCCCAGGTCCAGGCGGAGATGGCCCGGGAGATCGAGGCGGGGATGGAGCAGGACTCCCCCGCCTACCGATATCCTCCTGTGTCCCTGCTGAACCAGGGCGGTGGAGACAACGCCGCGGCGGCGGACGGGGAGCTGCGGGCCAACCAGCAGCGCCTCCAGGACGCCCTAGCCTCCTTTGGGGTCAGCGCCCACATCGTCAACGTCATTCGGGGTCCCTCCATCACCCGGTATGAGCTGGAGCTGGACCAAGGGGTGAAGCTGAACAAAATCACCAACCTGTCCGGGGACATCGCACTGGCCCTGGGGGCCTCCGCCGTCCGGGTGGCCCCCATTCCCGACAAGATCTCCACCGTGGGCATCGAGGTCCCCAACCGCCACAAGAGCATGGTGTGTGTCCGGGACATTCTGGCGTCCAAGGCGTTTACCGACAGCGCCTCCAAGGTGTCCTTCGCCGTGGGCAAGGACATCAGCGGCAACCCCATTGTGGGCAATATTGCCAAGCTGCCCCATATGCTCATCGCCGGCACCACCGGATCGGGCAAGTCGGTGTGCACCAACTCCCTTATCATCTCCCTGCTGTACAAGGCCACGCCGGAGGAGGTCCGGCTCATCATGGTGGACCCTAAGATGGTGGAGCTGAGCATCTACAACGGCATCCCCCATCTGCTCATCCCGGTGGTTACCGATCCTAAGAAGGCCGCCGGGGCCCTCCAGTGGGCGGTGAGTGAGATGATGAAGCGCTACCAGAAGTTTTCCGAGGTGGGGGCCAGAGATCTGGCCACCTACAACGAGCGGGCCCGAAAGCGGGAGGACATGGAGACCATGCCCCAGATTGTCATTGTCATCGACGAGCTGGCTGATTTGATGCTGGTGGCCGCCAAGGAGGTGGAGGAATCCATCTGCCGGGTGGCCCAGATGGGCCGTGCCTCCGGGATGCACCTCATCATCGCCACCCAGAGCCCCCGGGCCGATGTCATCACCGGTCTGATGAAGGCCAATATCCCCAGCCGGATTGCTCTGGCGGTGGCCTCCAGCCTGGAATCCCGCATCATCCTGGACACCACCGGCGCGGAAAAGCTGGTGGGCCAGGGCGACATGCTGTACGCCCCCCTGGGCAAGGACAAGCTGCGGGTTCAGGGCTGTTTCATCACCGACGAGGAGCGGGCCAACGTGGTGGACTTCGTCAAGGAAGGGACCTCCGCCCAGTACGACGAGGCCGTCATGCACGAGATCGAGAAGAACGCCGAGGACAAGGAAAAGGCCGCCAAGGGCGTGGGCGGGTCCGACCCCGGCGGCGGGGGAGGAGAGGATTACGACGAGCTGCTCCCCGCCGCCATCGACGTGGTGCTGGAGGTGGGGCAGGCCAGCGTGTCTATGCTCCAGCGCAGGCTCAAGCTGGGCTACGGGCGGGCCGCCCGCCTGGTGGACCAGATGGAGGAGAAGGGTGTGGTGGGCCCCTTCGAGGGCTCCAAGCCCAGGCAGCTGCTCATCACTAAAGAGCAGTGGGCGGAGATGCAGTACAAGCAGAATATGACCCCGGCTGTGCCCGACGAGCTTCCCTTTGAAGGGGACGCCATCTCCCAGGACGCCCCTCCCTTTGACGTGGATGAGTGACAAAAAGGCACCCGAAAGGGCGCCTTTTTGTCGTATATGGATGGGACACCGCCTGACGGCTTTGAATTTACAGCGCTGCGTACCGCCCTGCCTTGCGGGTCCCCGGCAGCTGCACACAAAAAGCCAGCCACCTTCTGGTGGCTGGCTTTTAATTCTTGGGTTGGAATTACTCGGCCACGTCGATGACGACGCCGGAACCCACGGTGCGGCCGCCCTCGCGGATAGCGAAGCGCAGGCCCTTCTCAATGGCGATGGGGGTGATCAGCTCCACGTTCATGTCCACGTTATCGCCGGGCATGCACATCTCGGTGCCCTCGGGCAGAGTGATGACGCCGGTCACGTCGGTGGTACGGAAGTAGAACTGGGGACGGTAGTTGTTGAAGAAGGGGGTATGACGGCCGCCCTCGTCCTTGGACAGGACGTACACCTGGCCCACGAACTTGGTGTGGGGGTGAATGGAGCCGGGCTTGCACAGCACCTGGCCGCGCTCGATCTCGTCCTTGTTGACGCCGCGGAGCAGGCAGCCCACGTTGTCGCCGGCCTCCACGTAGTCCAGGGTCTTGCGGAACATCTCCATGGAGGTGACCACGGTGCTCTTCTTCTCCTCGGTGAGGCCGACGATCTCCACGGTCTCGCCCGCCTTCAGCTGGCCGCGCTCCACACGGCCGGTGGCCACGGTGCCGCGGCCGGTGATGGTGAACACGTCCTCTACGGGCATCAGGAAGGGCAGGTCGGCCTTGCGGTCGGGAGTGGGGATGTAGCTGTCAACAGCATCCATCAGCTCCTTGATGCAGGCGAAGTCGGGGTCGTCCACGTTGCCGGACTCGCAGGTCAGGGCGTTCAGAGCGGAGCCCTTGATGATGGGAATGTCGTCGCCGGGGAACTCGTAGCCGGACAGGGTCTCACGGACCTCCATCTCCACCAGCTCCAGCAGCTCCTCGTCATCCACCTGGTCGCACTTGTTCAGGAAGACCACGATGGCGGGCACGCCCACCTGACGGGCCAGCAGGATGTGCTCCTTGGTCTGGGCCATGGGGCCGTCGGTGGCGGCAATGACCAGGATGGCGCCGTCCATCTGAGCCGCGCCGGTAATCATGTTCTTGATATAGTCGGCGTGACCCGGGCAGTCCACGTGGGCGTAGTGCCGGTTGTCGGTCTCGTACTCCACGTGGGCGGTGTTGATGGTGATGCCGCGCTCGCGCTCCTCGGGTGCCTTGTCGATGCTGGAGTAGTCCTCGTACTGGGCCTGGCCCTTCAGGGCCAGCCACTTGGTGATGGCGGCGGTCAGGGTGGTCTTGCCGTGGTCAACGTGGCCGATGGTGCCGATGTTGACGTGGGGCTTGTTACGCTCAAACTTTTGCTTAGCCATTTTGCGTGTTCCTCCTTGTAATTGGTGAAATAAAATTGTGCTGAGGCAAATAGGTTTATGGGCCTATTTTATCCTATGGCGGCAGAAATTGCAACTACAATTTTAGTCCTCTTTCCGTCCGCGCTGGGCGATAATCTTCTCGGCGATGCTCTTGGGGATTTCCACATAGCTGTGGGGCTCCATGGTGTACTGGCCGCGGCCCTGGGTGCGGGAGCGCAGGTCGGTGGCGTAGCCGAACATCTCGGACAGAGGCACCAGGGCGTCCACCTGGGTGGCGCCGGGCCGGGCCTCCTGGCCCTGGATCTGGCCGCGGCGGCTGGTGAGGTCGCCGATGACGTTGCCCAGGTACTCGTCGGGGGCGATGACGGACACCTTCATGATGGGCTCCAGCAGGCAGGCTCCGGCCTTGCGGCAGGCCTCCTTGAAAGCCATGGAGCCGGCGATCTTAAACGCCATCTCGGAGGAGTCCACCTCGTGATAGGAGCCGAAGACCAGATGGACCTTCACGTCCACCACGGGATAGCCGGCCATGACGCCGGCCTGCATGGCTCCCTGGATGCCGGCATCGACAGCCGGGATAAATTCCTTGGGAATGACGCCGCCGGTGATCTCGTTGAGGAACTCGTAGCCCTTGCCGGGCTCGTTGGGCTCCACCTCAATGACCACGTGGCCGTACTGGCCCTTACCGCCGGACTGACGGGCATACTTGGTGTCCTGTTTGACGGCCTTCTTGATGGTCTCCTTGTAGGCCACCTGGGGCGCGCCCACGTTGGCCTCCACCTTGTACTCGCGGAGCAGACGGTCTACGATGATCTCCAGGTGGAGCTCGCCCATGCCGGCGATGATGGTCTGGCCGGTCTCTTCGTCGGTGTAGGTCTTGAAGGTGGGGTCCTCTTCGGCCAGCTTCATCAGGGCGATGCCCATCTTCTCCTGGCCGGCCTTGGTCTTGGGCTCGATGGCCACCCGGATCACGGGCTCGGGGAACTCCATGGACTCCAGGATCACCGGGTGCTTCTCGTCGCAGAGGGTGTCGCCGGTGGTGGAGTTCTTCAGGCCGATGACGGCGGCAATGTCGCCGGAGTAGACGGTCTCGATGTCCTCCCGGTGGTTGGCGTGCATCTGGAGGATGCGGCCGATGCGCTCTTTCTGCTTCTTGGTGGAGTTGAGCACCTGGGTGCCGGTGTTCAGCGTGCCGGAATAGACGCGGATGAAGGACAGCCGGCCCACAAAGGGATCGGTGGCGATCTTGAACGCCAGAGCGGAGAAGGGCTCCTCGTCGGAGGAAGGCCGCTCCTCTTCCTCCTCGGTGTCGGGGTTGACGCCCTTGATGGGGGGGATGTCGGTGGGGGCGGGCATATAGTCCACAATCGCGTCCAGCAGCTTCTGCACGCCCTTGTTTTTATAGGACGTGCCGCACACCACGGGAACGATCAGGTTGTCGATGGTGCCGCGGCGCAGGGCCCGGCGCAGCATCTCCTGGGGAATGGGCTTCTCCTCCAGAGCCAGCTCCATGATCTCCTCGTCGATGTCGGCGCAGGCGTCCACCAGCTTGGTGCGGTACTCCTGAGCCAGCTCCAGCATGTCGGCGGGAATCTCCTCCACCCGCATGTCCTTGCCCATCTCGTCGTAGTAGATGTCGGCGTCCATCTCCACCAGGTCGATGATTCCCTTGAAGGTCTCCTCTTTGCCGATGGGGAGCTGGATAGGCACGGCGTTGGCCTTGAGCCGGTCGTGGATCATGTTGAGCACGTTGTAGAAATCGGCACCCATGATGTCCATCTTGTTGACGTAGATCATGCGGGGGACCTTGTAGTGGTCCGCCTGGCGCCAGACGGTCTCGGACTGGGGCTCCACGCCGCCCTTGGCGCACATGACGGTGACAGAGCCGTCCAGCACGCGCAGGGAGCGCTCCACCTCCACGGTGAAGTCCACGTGGCCCGGGGTGTCGATGATGTTGATCCGGGTCTGGGGGAACTGGTCCTTGGTGCCCTTCCAATAGCAGGTGGTGGCGGCGGACGTGATGGTAATGCCGCGCTCCTGCTCCTGAGCCATCCAGTCCATGGTGGCGGTGCCGTCATGGGTCTCGCCGATCTTGTAGTTCACGCCGGTGTAGTACAGGATGCGCTCGGTGGTTGTCGTCTTACCGGCGTCGATGTGGGCCATGATGCCGATATTACGGGTGTTTTCCAGAGTAACTTTTCTTGCCATATTGGTTCAGTTTGCCTCCGTCCTTACCAGCGGTAGTGGGCGAACGCCTTGTTGGCCTCGGCCATCTTGTGGGTATCCTCGCGCTTCTTCACGGCGGAACCCGTATTGTTGGCGGCGTCCATGATCTCGCCCGCCAGCCGCTCCTTCATGGTCTTCTCACCGCGGTTGCGGGAGTAAGTGGTCAGCCAGCGCAAGCCAAGGGTCTGACGGCGCTCGGGGCGGACCTCCATGGGGACCTGATAGGTGGAGCCGCCCACGCGGCGGGACTTGGTCTCCAGGGAAGGCATGATGTTCTCAATGGCGGTGTTAAAGACCTCAAGGGGCTCTTTGCCGGTCTTGTCTTTGATGATGTCAAAGGCACCGTAGACGACCTTCTGGGCTACGCCCTTCTTGCCGTCCAGCATGATGCTGTTGACGAGCTTAGTGACTAGTACGGAATTATACAGCGGGTCGGGCAAAACTTCCCGCTTGGGTACGTTTCCTCTTCTGGGCACTTCGCTTCCCTCCTTCTATATAGAATTAGAATTCACAGGTACTCGAAGTTTCGACCGGCGTCTCATTGTGCCGTGCTTCGTCGCGGGAACCCTCGCGGCAGGTCACATACACAAAATATGCTCCCCTTGCTCAGAACCCCGCTCCTCGCCTGACGCAACGATACTTGGTCGAAAAAACCTCGCGTAATGTGCCTGTCCGAGGTCCACCCATAAATTATATGGAATAAACGCTCGGCAAGGCTTTCGGCCTTGCGCGTGTGCGCAAAACTCGTTGTGGGTGAAGAATTGCTTCTTCTTGGCTGGGCCGCTTGGCGCAGTCCATAGAAATAATTTTCGTAGAAAATTATTTCTTCTTCGCAGCCTTGGGCCGCTTGGCGCCGTACTTGGAGCGGGCCTGCATCCGGCCGTTGACGCCCTGGGTGTCCAGCGTGCCGCGGATGATGTGGTAACGAACGCCGGGCAGGTCCTTGACACGGCCGCCGCGGATCATAACCACGGAGTGCTCCTGCAGGTTGTGGCCCACGCCGGGGATATAGGCGGTGACCTCGTAGCCGTTGGTCAGGCGCACACGGGCGATCTTACGCAGCGCGGAGTTCGGCTTCTTCGGGGTGGAAGTACGAACGGCGGTGCACACGCCCCGCTTCTGAGGAGAGGGCAGGTCGGTCTCCTTGTTCTTCAGGGTGTTCAGACCGTGCTGCATGGCGGGAGAGTTGGACTTGTAGGTGCTCTTCTCGCGGCCCTTGCGGACCAGTTGGTTAAAAGTAGGCATGATTTTCCTCCTTTCAATAAATATATATTTTAACGAACGCTCCGGGGATTATTCGTTAAAAACAGAAAAAGTTGGGGTGATGCTCACGACGGCTACGCACGCAGCCCCCACGGCGATGCCGCAGGCCCTTCCCAGCGCCTTCATGGCGTCGGCCCAGACGACCTCTGCGCCAGCCTCCGCCGCCTGACGCTCCAGGGGCTGGGTGAGCAGGGGATCGGCGTCCTTCGCCAGGTACAGCCGTTTCACTTGGCCGTTGGCCAGGGCCCGGCGGACCTGCTTGACGCCCACGACCTTGGACGCGTTCTCCAGTTCGTTCAGCATCGGACAGGCCCCCCTTTCGCATATCAACGCAATTTGAAATTATAGCATACCAGAGCAGGCCCGTCAAGCTGATTTCAACCTTTTTTCCACCTTTTTTCCAGCTTGGACCGGGGTTTCTTTGTCGAAACCGTCAAAAAAGCCCCGCCGGCGGAGGCGGAGCCCTTTTGAACATTAAAGCGCTGTATCAGTCCAGCTTGAGGTCGCCTTCCTTGATCCAGCCGATTTTTCGGAACCACAGCCCGAAAGCCCAGCACAGCACCGCCGGGAGGACAAAGGAGATTAAAATCAACCCGGCCCACTCAAAGGCCCCGGGGGCAATGGCGGCCGCTCCGTTGGCAACCGCCTGCTCGCTGGGGGCGATCCAGCCTGTCCACACGCCGATCTGCCCCACCAGGCCGCAGGTGCCCATACCGGCGGACACGGGGGGGCCGTTCATCTCCAGCCGGAACACGCAGGTGGCGACGGGGCCGGTGACAGCGGAGGTCAGAATGGCGGGCAGCCAGATTTTCGGGTTCTTCACGATGTTGCCCATTTGCAGCATAGAGGTGCCGATGCCCTGGCTCATCAGGCCGCCCCAGCCGTTTTCTCGGAAGGACAGCACGGCGAAACCCACCATATTGGCGCAGCAGCCCGCCACCGCCGCGCCTCCCGCCAGGCCCGTCAGGCTGAACGCGGCGCAGATGGCGGCGGAGGAGATGGGCAGGGTCAGGGCCATGCCGATGACCACGCTCACCAGCACGCCCATCAGCAGGGGCTGCTCGTCGGTGGCTAGCCGGGTGATGTTGCCGATGGCGGTGGCGGCGGTGCCGATGGCCGGGGCGATCAGCGCGGACAGCCCCACGCCCACCAGGATCGTCACCAGCGGGGTGACAAGGATATCCACTTTCGTCTCCTTGGAGACGGCCTTGCCGAACTCCGCCGCGACGATGGCGATGAACAACACCGCCAGCGGCCCGCCCGCGCCCTTCCCGCCGTCCAGGGTAACGCTGCCCAGGGCGTTGGCGGCGTAGCCCACCGTGGCCAGGGAGAACAGCACCATGGGGGGCGCCTTCAGCGCCCAGCCGATAGCCACGGCCATGGCCGCGCCGCTCATGGCGGAGGCGTAGTTACCCACGTCCACCAAAAATTTCAGGCCGGCCTGCTCCCCCAGGGTTTTGATGATGGTGCCGATGAGCAGCGAACAGAACAGGCCCTGGGCCATGGCCCCCAGGGCGTCGATACCGTACCGCTTTGCGGAGATCACAATGTCCTTGCGTTTCAGGAACGTTTTGAGTTTTTCCATTTCCATCCCTCAACTCTCAAAAAGATAGTCCGCACAGGTGTCTTGACACCTGTGCGGACTATTATACCGCGGTGGGGAAAAATGTCAAGGGGCGTTTTGCTCAAGGCTGCGGGAAGCGGCCCGGCTCAGGGCTGTTTATTCCCCTTTTGGTAGAGGTACACAGCCAGGGCCGCCCCGGCGATCATGGTGACAATGCCGATCACAAGGATGACCGTGGCAAAGCCCAGGAAGAAGCCCTCGATCCCGCCGAAAGGCGAGGAGGCGGGGGCCATGCCTAGCTGCTCTAAAACCGCCCGCTGAATCTCCGGGGAGGTGCCTGGAGAGAACTCCACGCCGCCGCCAAACCCGCCGAAGCTGGACATCATACTTTCGGAGGCGCCGAACATGGCCCCGAAGCCCCATCGGGCCAGCGCACCTACCAGGGTGAACCCCAGCCCGCTCAGGGCGATGCGCACTCCCGCCAGCCAGCCGTAGGTCCGAATGAGCCGCCCGATGAGCCCGGTGGTCTTTTCAAAGTTACCCTCCTGTGGGGGATCAGACGGGGCGCGGTGGGGCGGGTCCTTTCCGGGAGCTTCAGCCTCCTCCTGACCACGGCTGGGCTCGCTGCCGTCCAGCAGCTCGTCGGTGGTCACCCCGAAGGCCCGGGCCAGGGCCAGCAGCTTGTCCACCTCCGGCGTGGTGTCGCCCAGCTCCCATTTGCTCACCGCCTGGCGGGATACGCCTACCATGGCCGCCAGCTCCTCCTGGGACAGCTTGGCCGCCCGGCGGTAGTATAAAATTTTTTCGTTCAGCTTCATCAAAGCCGCCTCCTTTCTGAGGCTATCCTATCAGAAAATTCGGTTGCGGGCCACCAGCCGGTACTGGAAATTTGCGCAACCACAGGTTGCGTTCATGCTGTCCGGCGCTGTCCGCTGTGTTCTTCGTGCGTCCGCTGCCCGTTGCAGCACAACACTTTCGCACGTTCTTTTCGGCTGACCTCTGACAGAGCAGGGAAGGTTAAAGGGAAAAAATAAGGGAAAAAGGGGCACCCCATTTGAGGGCACCCCTTCTTTGTTACGGCCTATCCGACCTGCCCGCCAGGTAATCGAGGGACACGCCGAAGAAGTCAGCGATTGCGACGGCGGCGGCGAGGGACGGGGAATGCTCTCCGCTTTCGTACTGGGCTATGCTGTTCTTTGACTTGCCGCACAGCTCCGCCAGCGTCCGGGCACTGATCCCCTTCCGGGCCCTGAGCTGCCGGAGTCTCCGGGAAAAGCTGCCCACCTGTCCGTCCATTTTCCGCGCCCTCCTCGCTGAATAGCTTTTCGATGTCACACTGGGAGCAGAGAAGGAATTCTTTCAGTCCCTCATTGGCCCCCAGCACATCCACCAGGCCGTCCCGCTTGTGGTTCTGTCGTATGGCCGCCAGGAAGCCCACAACCTCCACCTGTTCCCCGTCTGCATAAACGAAGGTCATTTTCTGCGGAAGTTCGGGCAAACCTGCGGCGAGGCGTTCTAGCCGCTTATTAAAGGCCGTCATTTGGTTTCAACTCCTTCACCAGCTTCTCCAGCTCATCCAGCCGCCGCTCCTGCTCGTCCGTGCGGATGGATTCCAAACAGATCTTGCATGCGGAGATGATGGCCTGTCCCGCTTTAGATCCGAGCTCCCCGTTCAGCAGCATATTGGCCACCCGGTTAGCAGACTTTCGGATGTCCCTGGGCGTGGAGAGGTTCAATCTGCGTCTGGCCATGGAGCATTACCCACCGCTGGGCTGCCCGGGTGTCTGCGTAGCAGTCCCGCCCCCGGTTTCTTTTTCAATGGGCGTGGTGCCGGGGATGGGGTCTGTGATGGGCTGGCCGTAGTAATAGATGCCCCTGGCCTTGTTCTCCAGCACGAAAGCGTCATAGACCACACGCCCTTCTACCAGAGAACCAGAAATGCCGGGCGGATTCTGGTGAATGTTGAAGTCCTCCAGCTTCACCGGGGCCACGGTGGCACAGGGATGGGCCACCATGAACTCAAAGCCCGTGGGCAAACGGTTGGCGGGGATCTTCTGCACATCCATGCCATCCAGCCGCGCAATCACACCGTTCAGCCGCAGGTCATTGCCCACATCGGTTTCCATGGTAATATCCTTGCACTTCTTCATCAGGGCATAGGTGGCCGGGGTCACCACCAGCACCCGCTCAGTCTCGGGGACCTCAGCGTCATCCAGGGCCTGAGACGCCGCCAGGATCTCAGTATAGATGGTGGTGGCGGTCAGGGCCTTGTAGGTCTCAGGCTTGCCGCCGGCGTTGGAGCACATGACGGTGTAGGTGTAGGCGTCAATTTCGGGAATGGTCACTTCCCGATTCTGTCGGGCCAGCGCATTAGCCGCCGCCAGCTGCTGGGCGGTCTCGTCCTCGTCCAACTTGTCGATCACGAAGGTGAAGGAGCGGTCCCGCCTCAGCGCCATCCGCTCCGTGGTGGCACTCAGCGGTGCGACCTCACCATACCGGGACCACTGCCCCGTTGCGGGGCCGTTCCGCCCGTAGTCGTTCATCTTGGACGTGCTGATCTTGTACACCCGGACGCTGTGGGCGCCCTCCCAGTCAAAATCCTGGTTGGTCAGCAGGGCTTTTTTGCTTTCGGTGGAAAATTGCTCGTCCACATAAGGCAAAAACTTTTCAACGAGCTCAATAGACATTTATCGTCGTCCTTTCGGTTTGAACGCAGCGGCAATCGCGTCGTTGTCCGAACCCTCCCCGCCGTACTGGTGGGACAGGCTCATGCGGTAGTTTTGGGGCCGGGCTACCTCCTGGAGCTCCTTGACAGCGGCCTTGAACTTCTCTGGGTCACTGGTATCCACCAGCTCCAGGTACTTCATATTCAGGCCGGACTCCTTCAGATGCTCCCGGCACTCAATGTAAGCCTCCCGCGCCGCCAGCTTCTGCTCCCGTTCTGCCAGGTCCCGCTCCCGCTCCGAGGCGGTGGGACGGCTGGCCCGGTCACGGGCAAGACGGTCTTGCACAATGCGGTCTAATTCAGATTGGGTGAACGTCCTCTCGCCGCCCTGTCCCCCGCTGGCCTCCGGGGTGGGAGTGGTGGGCAGCTGCTGGTTGTTCTGGTTGTTGATATTCTCGCTCATGATATACCTCCGTTTTACGCCCAGAGTGGGCTAAAATAAAAAACAGGCGCGGGCCAACGATTCTAAAACCGTTTTCCCACGCCTGCCTAGCAGACACTACCCCAAAGGGGCGGTACTCATCCCGCGCCTATTCTTTGAAACTATTGTACTATAGTGGGGGCAGTTTTGTCAAGGGCTTTCCTTACAGCCGCAACGCTTTCGGCGCTTTGATGGTCACATAAACGCACAGCTTAGGGGCCTGAGACTTATCCCGGCGGATCTTTGCCCCAGGCAGGAGGCGCAGGAGCGCCGCCAGTACCACAGATGCGGCCTCCTGCTCCTCGGGCTGGTATGTAAGCTTCAGCTTCACGGGCGGAGCTCCTTTGTCTCCTCTCTGAGCTTGTCCAGCGTCCCGGTAGTCCCCAGCGCCAGCAGGGCGGCGCACACGGCCCGGGGATTCTGGCAGCTGTTCAACAGCTGGTTGAATTTCTCCTCATTCGTCATGATCGTCCTCCTCCAGCATGGGCCCCGCCAGATCTAGCAGCAGGTCAAGGGCTTTATACGGTTCTTTGAGCTTAGACAGCTCACAGGCCAGACGCCACAGGTTCGGATAGTTGGCATACTCAGGGGGTGGATTGGGGGTCATACCGCCGCCCTCCCCTCTCTGTGCAGGTAGATGTACTTGGTGAAGCGGTAGATGCGGTTGAGAAGCTTTTCGCAGTGAATCTTCTCCAGCATCTCTGAAATGCGTCGGCGGGTGTCGGCATTAAAATTGTTGCTATCCATCTTGACTTCCTTTCTGCCTCCCCGTACAATGGGGATGGGCTTAGTAGTGATTAGGTGTCGTGCTGGGCCTCTTTGCCGTCCTCAGTGTTCGCTGCACTGGGGGCGGTCTTTTTGTCCACGGGCACCAGCTTCAGCTTGCGCGGGTGGCGGGGATTGGTCAGCGGGCCGATAGCTTGGGCGCTGCCATAGAACAGGGCCTTGCGCCCCTTTCTCGTGTCATGAAATCGCCTAGTCATTTTAGAAACTCCTTTCTTCAAGTGGGTTAGTGGGTGGTGGAGTGGTGGAGTGGTGGGGACACTTCTGTGTAGGCCCGTATTTGGAGATTTAGGAGATTTAGGAGATTTACGTATTTTCCTATTCTCCTAATTTTCCAATTTCAACGCTCCATAGAATTTAATACACCATCTCCACCACGGGCGCTATTGGACCCCCGTAATTTTAGCGGGGACACGGTAGACGGCGCAGCCACGCACCATGCGCTTTGTAATGCGGTCATCCTCCCGCCCCAGCTTGGCCAGAACCCGCCCCGCCTGGTAACCCGTGATATTCTCGCCGTAAAGAAACAGCTTGGTAAACTGAGTGGCGCTGAACTCCTTCCAGGTTTCAAGGGGCAAGTCGAAATCCAGCGCTTGCCGGATTTCCTCCTCACCAGGCAAGGCCTCCTGATACTGCTGGTTGAGCTGGTTGAGGTGTTCCCGCTCCGTCCGAGACAGCCGAAAGCCCTGCGGGCTCTCCCACCACCACAGATAGACCTCCGCCCAGAGCTGGATGAACCACTCAAGGGGGAGCCTGTTGAGCCCATCCGTGTCTATGTCCTCCACGGGCACCACCCAAAACCGGCGGGCCCCGGTTTCATCCCTCAAGAACGCCTCCTGATTGACCGTAGCGCCGAAAGAGGTGCGCCGGGGCTTGTCCGTGGCCTCTCGGGCATACGGAGCCCGGATGCGGTCCACCTTTTGGGTGATAAACGCCTTTAAGCTGGTCTGTTCCTTCTTCAGGGTACTCTCCAGCTCTCCGAGCTCCGCAATCCAAACGCCAACGGCCTGGATGATGCTGTCCTTGTTTTTCATGTCCAGGGTCACACCCTCGGCCAGCCAGTCAGACCTCACTGCCAACTTGCGGAAAAGCGTGGTTTTACCAATACCTTGCGGCCCCTGGATGACAAGCACGCCCTCAGCGGCCTCTTGGTAATTGGCGCTGTTGTGGGCCAGGGCGACGCACTGTATCAGCCATTTCCGAAGGAGCAGAGCGTAAAAGCTGCCGGTGTCAGTGCGCAGGATGTCCAGCAGCTTGGGGAACCGGCTCACTCGGTCCCATGCGGTGGTGTGGAGCATATCCAGCACGGGGTTATAGCGGTATTTGTCCGCCAGATTGGTCAGGCAATCCACGATGGAGGTACGATTGACGCCCTTGATACCGATGACCCGGAGCCGGTCCGCCAGCATGGTGGGCAGAGTGTTGACGGCCTCCTCCGTGGAGTATGTAGCGGGCATCCCGGTAATATCGGCCCTGCCGGTGATGAGATTGCGCCGGATTTGGACACCAAACGCTTTAAGCGCAAGCTCCATGATGTCCTCCGACAACACGCCGCCCTCGCACTGGGCCAGCTTTAGGGCGTTTTCCTGGTCCACGATTTCCTGGAAGTCCTCTACGGCGGACACCCGCTCTTGGGCCATGAGCGCCGCCACGGCCTCATCCTCACGGGCCAGCTTGACCATGGCCGCATAGCTGGGCAGACGGTTGCCTCTTGCCCCGTCCGGGGCCTCATCGTCCAGATCAGCGAACTTGTGGAGCCGCACCAGGTCAAAGGCATTAACCAGCTTGCCCCCGGCTGAGTCAGTGGCGTGGTGGGAGTAGAGCCATTTGCCGCCGTCATAGACCACAGCGCCGCCCCATGTACTTCCCCCGGTGAACGTGTAGCGGCCTTCTGTGGCCGTTTCCTCATAGACGCCGGGTAAATACTTGTCCATTGCGGTGGGCACGTCGTAGACCCGGCAGAACGCCCCTACGATACCTTCCTTTGTGGTGGGGTCCTGCTGCTTCCCCGCCAGCCTTGCCGGGGCTGTATCGCGGGGAAATTGGGGCCAGGTGCTGGGGTCCTGCCAGTTGGGCAGCTGGGCCAGCAGGGCGGCGGCATCCAACAGGCCCTGCCCATCCTGCTCATACCATACCGGGGCCACGTCCTGACAATGGGCGGCCCAATACATCATCCGCTCCGCCTGGGCGGTGGTGGGGTCAAACCAACTCATATCCTGCTGGATGGCCTTACACAGCAGCCGCGCCACAGGTGGGTACTGCTCGGCAAGAAGATCCTCTGCGAAGGGGATTACCACCCGCAAGCGGGGAGCCTGGGGGCAATGCTTGGCGGTGGAGTAGACACAGCAGCACAGGTCAAGCGCCGCCACCCGGCGAATGAACTCATCCGTACCGCCGGAGGGCACATCATCAGCATCCAGCACGGCAGCGCAACGGGTCAGCACCATGCCGGAGCGCCGCCTTCCGGCCTTCAGCTCTCCCAGGACGTACCCACCAATGTCCTTCAGATCGTCCTGCTGGGGCTTTTTTAGGGCCTTGTACGCTTCGATGGTGTAGGGGATGGGCTGGGACACCTTGAGCCGGTCAAACAGCTCCTGGAGGCTCATAGGAGCCGCCTGGTACACCCTCGCCCTGCGGTTGTTGGTAACGTAGACGGCCATCTGTCGGTTGACGTTCACGTAGCCGCTCACTCCCCTGCCTCCCCGCCGCCAGCGCCATAGAGATAGTTGTACTTGTCCCGCTCCTCCTGCTCCTCTATCAGCTTGTCCAGGTCAGCGGTGACGGCCACCTTGGACGGCTTGCCGATCTCCAGCACGGTGTAGCCCTGGCGGTCACACAGGCGCTCGATCAGCTCCTTGGAGCTCTGGCCCACGATCTGCGCGGCCTGGAGTTGGTTCTTGGCCACGGTCACGACGATGCGCTTTTCCTGCCCGTCGCGGTGGTCATGGGCGATGACGGGGAACTGCCGCAGGTTCAGAATGATTTCGTTTTTCATGATTTAGGCTCCTTTCGTCTGTTCCGCTGCCCAATCCTCCAGGCGGCGGCGGTCAATGCGGATTGCGCGGCCAATGCGCACGGCGGGGAAGTCCGCCCGATGGGTCAGAGGATATACCACATCCTCCGACAGCTGAAGCAGCTGGGCCGCTTGCTTCACGGTCAGCCACAGCGGGGTAAGGGTCGTTTCTGCCATGGTCTACGCCTCCTCTCTGATGATGTCCGTTACGGGAACCCCCAGGCCCTGGGCCAGCTTGCCCGCGGTCTTGGGCTCACAGGTGCCGCGCCGGATGATGGTGGACACGTTCTGCCGGGAAATGCCGCAATTTGCCGCATAGGCCGCTTTGGTTAGGCCACGCTCCGCCAGCATGGTTTCGATGCGCTGTGTGTTGATGGTCATTTGTTTTCTCACCTCCATATAACCACTATTGTGGTTTTTCTCTCTTATTGTAACCATAAAGATAGTTATTGTCAAGACGTTTCTAAAAAAATATTGCCACTATCGTGGTTATGTGTTATGATACAGCCAATGGGAGGTGAGTTTTTGCAAACGGATTTCACGCCATCCGAGTATTTTGATGAAGATGAAACAATATTCAAGTATGGCGCAAACCTCAGAAATGCTAGGAAGAAGGCCCAGTTGACACAGATTGACGCCGCACAAAAAATAGGAATTGCAGTAAACAGTTTACGGCTATATGAAGCTGATAAGCGCATTCCATCAGTAAAAGTAATGTCACAAATAGCAAATATCTATGGGGTTACGATGGAGTATTTGTTCAGCGGGAAAGAGTTCGACTTACAAGACCTTCCCAAAACTCGGTTATTGAACGCATTTGTGAAGTTGAACTCTACGGGGAAACAGAAAGCCGTAGAGCGCGTTGAAGAATTGACCGAACTCAAGAAATATGTGCTTACTGCGTTCCAGGAGGCCCCAGAATCCACGCCAGCGCCCACAGAGGGTAAAGATACCACCCCGCCCCCAGACGCGCCAGAAACGCCGTCAGAGGGGGAATAGGCCCGACATCGGAATTCCGACATCGGGCAAAAAAAGAACCGCCCACAGGGGCGGACGCAATCGGACTTCATCGGACATATTGACAATTTCAAAGTCAGCGGTTATACTGGAAATAGAAAGGGCGCTGCCGGTAGACGGTTGGCCCCTTGCGTTA
>ERZ808041.124-NODE-124-length-89426-cov-5.249314_pt1 | contig 89426 bp, 92 predicted proteins | sample MGYA00380192_ERZ808041 | MGnify/ENA primary metagenome ERZ808041 (study PRJEB31490, sample SAMN06133412) | mouse gut metagenome | isolation source: Z1_1 | host: mice | place: China: Chengdu | collected 2015-05 ...
TGGGTTGCACAGTACGCCGAAAAATGCACCTATACTGGCAGCTATGGGATGTGGCAGCATCATGGAGACGCGCGGGGTTTTGTAGGGCGTGTGGACGGCATTTCCGTACCGGTGGATATCAACGCCTGCTATCGGGATTACCCGGAGATCATCCGGGCAAACCTGCTCAACGGCTGGACGCACGAGGATACGCCGGACGCGTCTGAGGGTGAGATGCTGTCCGTATCCACAGCAGAACTGACGGACTTACGCGATAGTTTGTCTGTAGTTCTCTCAAGGATTACAAAGATGTTAAAAGTTACATGATATTAATCGTAGTGACGCATTTGCTTGTAATGCCGATCTATTCTTGGACAGCAACACATAAGCGGTACCACCACCTACACGGGCGGCAGCCTCTCCTCGTTCGTTTATTCTGGTGTCTATGACATCATTGAGATCAGGAACGGCCGCGTCGTCATCGGACTCGGAACGGCCGTCATCGCGGTCGTGAGGCTCTCCTATCTGACGCTCGTATAAAAACAGCGCCCACCAGGGCGCGCAATGAAACAGGAGGTATTTTTCTATGGACTGAAATGATCATCCCGGAGCTCGTTTTCCTTGTGGCTTTCGTCTATGTGGTGAGCCTGTTCCTCAAAAAGCTGCCCGCTTTCAAGGCCGAGTGGACGATCCCGCTTGTGTTGTGGCTGGTAGCCATCGTGGCGGCGCTCCTCGTCCTAGCGATCCATCTTGGGCAGAGCTTCACGCCGGCGACGATCCTGAGCGGCGCGCTGCAAGGTACATTCATCACGGCCGTGGCCCTTTTCGGCAATCAAATTTTCAAGCAGATTGCAGACAAAAGGCTCGACGATCAAAAGTAAATGAGCACGCAAAAATCCCCTCGACGCCTTACGGCGCCGGGGGGATTTTTTTCGTATTATTGGCATTTTCCAGCCAGATCAATGATGATCCCAAACACACCATCAAGGTAAAAGATGGGGTTCGGATAATACCCGTTTGGTGGAGATGAGGGGAATCGAACCCCTGTCCGAAAACCAGTCCACCCAAGCTTCTCCGGGTGCAGTCGGTCTTTTAAACTTCCCGCGCTGCATCGCCGTCCGACAGGCTATGCAGTTTGGTAGCCCCCAATACAATCATGTCCTACGAGGCGCTTGGACCGATCGTTCACCACTCATCGACGCTCCGTCCGCGGCCGTGGTACTCCGCAGCGGAACGGCGGCTTAATTAAGCCGCAAAAGCTAAATTATCGTTGTCGTCTAATTTAAAAACGTCATACTTTTATAGAGGTGCATGCTCCTCTACCCGCTACCTGGACTTCGAGATCCCCGTCGAAACCTTTACATCCCCATAGTAAGGGAGCAGTTTCTCCCATTCGTATTATACACGTCTTTATGCCTTTTGTCTATCCCGCAATGCACGGTCAATATCGCGCTGTGCCGCGCGGCGCGCCATGTCGTCGCGCTTGTCATAAAGCTTTTTACCCTTGCACAATCCAAGCTGCACCTTGACACGCGACCCTTTAAAATAAAGGGATAACGGGATCAATGTATACCCCTGCTGTGCAATCAGACCCATAAGCTTATTGATTTCACGGCGATGCATCAAAAGCCGCCGCGGACGGTATGGGTCCTTGTTAAAAATATTGCCCTGTTCATATGGGGAAATATGCATCTGCTTGATAAAAAGTTCCCCGCCGGTGATTTCGCACCAACTGTCCTTGAGGTTGCATGCATTTTTGCGCAGCGACTTCACTTCCGTTCCAAACAACTCGATCCCAGCTTCAAAGCTTTCCTCCACGAAGTAGTCGTGACGCGCTTTTTTATTGACCGAAATCGTTTTGGTAGATACCCTTTCCACAGACGTTTCCCCCTTTCCATAGAATCTACTTTCGGAATACCCACAACCGGCTGATTAAAAAATTAACCACGATTGTAAACGCTGTTGTAAACAGCTTCGCCACGAGTTTGTTCATTCCAAGATAAGCGATTCCCGCCTGAATCAGGACCATACTTAAAAGCATAACCGCCACATTGGCCGCTACAAAACGCGCCATTTGCAGGCTGAAAAAGCGATCCTTTGTTTGAAAGGTCCAGCTTCGGTTGATCAGATAGCTGTTGAGCATCCCCGCAGAATATCCGCAGAATTGTGAAAACGGAACATTGGCGCCGAGCCACACGGCCAACACGGTAAAAACAACAAAGTCGACCACGGTGTTGCCGACACCGGTTACTGCGAATTTGAGCGCGCGCTTAAGCTCCTCACGTCCGGAATCACCAAATTGAAACATCTATTGTCCGGCGTTTGATAAAACGCCCCATCCTTTCTGTGAAAAACCGCCCGCATGGGCGGCACAGGTACGAACCCTATGTAATCAAAGCTCGCTTCGCCCCTCAAGCGCGCGGAACAGCGTCACTTCATCGGCGTACTCCAAGTTGCCGCCGACTGGAATTCCATACGCCAGACGCGTCACGCGCACGCCCATCGGCTTGAGCAGGCGCGCAATATACATCGCGGTCGCCTCGCCTTCAACGGTCGGATTTGTCGCCATGATGACCTCGTCGACGCCGCCGGCGGAAATACGCGCAAGCAGCTCCTTGATATGAAGCTGTTCCGGCCCGATACCGTCCATCGGCGAAATCAGGCCGTGCAGCACATGGTACAGCCCCTTATACTCCCGCGTGCGCTCAAATGCGAGCACATCCTGCGAATTTTCCACAACGCAGATTGTGGAAGCGTCGCGTGACTGATCCGAACAGATTGGACAAACTTCCGTTTCGGTCAGGCTTTGACAAATGCTGCACTTTTTAATTTTATCATGCGCCTCAACAATTGCGTCGGCAAACTGCTGCGCCTTGTCCCGCGGCAGATTAAGCACATAAAACGCGAGACGCTGCGCCGATTTGCGCCCAATGCCCGGCAGTCTCTCAAACTGTTCGATCAGCTTTACAAGCGGTACTACATGATACGCCATCACACGTTACATCATACCGGGAATCTGAAGGCTTCCGGTGATCTTCTCCATCTCGGCGTTTGTTGTCTCCTCGACTGTGCGGATCGCCTCATTGACAGCCGCGACAATCAAATCCTGAAGCATTTCGATGTCCTCCGGATCGACGATTTCGGGCTTGAGGACGATCGACTGGACCTCCTTTTTGCCGCTGATCGTCACCTCGACCATGCCGCCGCCGGACGTCGTCTTAAACGTGAGCTGCTCAAGCTCCTCCTGCTTTGCCTTCATGTCCTCCTGCATTTTCTGCGCCTGGCGGATCATAGCGTTCATATTCTGCGGTCCCCCGCCCATTCCCTGCGGCAATCTTGCTTTCATCTGATTCATTCCTCCAACAAAAGCGGTCCCGTTTTCGCGGGCCTTTTTATTTCAGTTCGACAGGCACGTCCAGCTCGCTCGCCCTTTTGAGCATCCCTTCCAGCGGGTCTGACGGCGCGGCGGCAGGCGCGTACTTGTCGGGGTTATACGGTCCAAGGTTATATTTATGCCCTGTGACTGCCAAAATCGCGTCGCGCAGGCTCTCCTTCGCGGCGATGCTGGTGCGCAAAAGCGTGCGGAACAGCTCATTTTGGCAGTCGATCAGCATCATTTCGCCATGCACAAACGCCCGTGAATCGTTCATCGCGCCGCGCAAAGCCGCATTGATCTTTGCAAGCTCCTCCAATACGCGCGCCCAATCGCCGAACGGCGTCACCTGTGCCACGCCGGCCGCCGATTTCGGCTTCGAAACGGCTGCGGCGGATACCGGCTTCGCACTGTCCTTTGGCGGCGCCGTTGCCGCCCCGGACGCTTCCGGCTGCGCTGGCGGCGCGGCCGGCGCCTGTGCGGCGCCAAGACGCGCCGCCTTCTCCAGCTTTTCCAGACGGTCCAGCACGCCCTCCAAGCCGCCGCCCATGCGCTCGTCGCACAGGCGGACAATCGCCATCTCCAGCTCCGTGCGTTTAAACGCCGTGCGCGTCAGGCTCGTCGCGGCGTCCTGCAAAACGCCGAGCGCATACATGATCGCACCGAGCGAAATACCGCCAGCCTGCGTGCGCAGACGCTCCAAATCTTCCGGCGTGCCCTGCACAAGATCGTCCGCCTCACGAACCGTTTTGACAATCATCAAATTGCGGTAATGGCCGATCATCTGTTCGCACAAACGCGAAAAATCGCACGACTGTTCGCTCAGGCGCCCGACGACCAAAAGCGCCGCCGCCGGGTCGCGCGCGATCGCCGCATCGGCGATTTCAAACAGATGCGACTGCCCGGCCAGGCCGGCTGCCTGCGTCACCGCCTGCACGGTGATGTCTGTTCCAAACGAAGCGCACAGATCGAGCAGAGAAAGCGCGTCGCGCATACCCCCGTCCGACAGGCGCGCGATCAGAAGCGCCGCGTCGTCCGCAAGGGAAAACGACTCCTGTTCCGCGATATAAAGAAGTCTGTCCGCGATGACGCGCGAACGGATGCGGTGGAAATCGAACCGCTGGCAGCGCGAAAGGATGGTCGGCAGCACCTTGTGGATTTCCGTGGTAGCCAGGATAAACACGACGTGCTCCGGCGGTTCCTCCAGGATTTTCAGCAGGGCGTTGACCGCGCCCTGTGAAAGCATGTGGCATTCGTCGAGAATATATACGCGGTATTTGACGACGGAAGGGAGAAAATACGCCTCCTCACGGAGCTGGCGGATGTTGTCGACGCCGTTGTTGCTCGCGGCGTCGATCTCCACCACGTCGAGCACCGAACCGTCGTCAATGCCGCGGCAGGCCGCGCATTCGTTGCACGGGTTGCCGTCGACGGGCCGCTCGCAGTTGACCGCCTTTGCAACAATTTTCGAACAGGTCGTCTTGCCGGTCCCGCGTGAACCGGTAAACAGGTATGCATGCGAAAACTTTCCCGCGGCCACCTCGTTTTTCAGCGTGGCGGTAATATGCTCCTGCCCGACCACGTCGTCGAACGTTTTCGGCCGCCACTTGCGGTAAAGCGCCTGATACATCGTTTTCACCTCCCTGCCGGCAATAAGAACCTGTATTCACAGCCGTTTAACGCTGTCTGGACGGGGATTTTGCACCCGCTTTGCGTTAAATTTTCTTGCCGGGCGGCAGCCCGCCTGCGAAAATTTGCCTTGACCGGGTGCAAAATCCCTCGTCTGTCCAGCATTCCCCGGCTGTAAATACAGGTTCTAAAAGTGTGTGCCCACATATGCGGGCATGCAGATTACCTGCGGCGCACATCACAAACCGCTTAATGCTGCTCGGTTCCCCGCCTGACATGGTTCACGGCGCTCTGTCGCACAGGACCCGCATACCCGCATGTCTGGGCACACACCGGTCATGCTCTTATTTCAGATACTCACAGATTATACCATACGCAATTGCAAATTTCAACTGTTTTTCACCAGGCCGCATCCGTGTACGGGCCGCATACAGATGCGGTAAAGCGTCACCGCTGCTTTGCATAGAAAAACAGCGCGACCGTCCCCGGGCCGGAATGCGCGCCGATCGTCGGGCCGACATAGCTGATGCTGTAGTCGCGCAGCCCAAAGCGTTTGCACACCTCGTCAGCCACAAACTGCGCGTCCTCAATACAGTCGCCGTGGCTGATGGCGAAACGGCCGCACCGCGCGCGGTCCATCTGGCGCGCCATTCCCTCGACGAGCGCAAGCAGCGACTGCCTGCGCCCGCGCACCTTGCCTGTCGGGATCAGCCGGCCCTCGTCGTCCACATGCAGCACCGGTTTGATGCCCAGCATGGTGCCAACAAGCGCCGTCGCCGCGGAAACGCGTCCGCCCCGGCGCAGATGATTGAGGTCGTCGACCGTGAACAGATGCGCCTGGTGCGGGATATCCTCACGTATGCGCGCCGCATTCTCCTCAAGCGGCAGGCCCTGCTCCTTGTAATCGACGGCGCGCGCGACCAACATCCCCTGTCCCGCGGACGCAGCGAGCGAATCGATCACGACGACGCGGCGCTTTGGATACTTTGCCTCAAGCTCCTGTGCGGCGACGCGCACGCTGTTATACGTACCGGAAAGCGCGGAGGAAAACATGATGCATAATAGGTCGTTGCCGTGTTTGAGCTGCTCCTCAAGCTGCGCGCGCGCCTCCTCGACATTGACCTGCGCCGTGATCGGCATCTTCCCTGCGCGCATCATATCATAAAACGCGTGCCGGGAAAGCGCGGGATCGTTGCAGCGATAGGTGCTGCCGTCGATCGTATACGTAAGCTCAAGCTCCAAAATCTGATTTTCAGCCGCAAATCCCGGCACCAGATCGGCATTTGAATCGGTCACAATGATATATGCACTCATACAGCGTATCCCCTCACAGGTTGTCATCCAAACGCGCCCCGCGTCTGGAGTTGTCGGAACTATGAACCGGTATCACCGGTTATTATACCGCTTTTGCCGCGCGATTACAAGCGGGTTACATCTCGCGCAGCAGGATTTCGTCTGCAATCTCCTTAAAGATCGGCGCGGCCGTGTCGGAACCGGACTCGCCGCCCTCCACCAGCACAACGATCGCATATTTGGGCGTCTCAGCCGGAAAATAACCGGCAAACCATGCGTGTACGATCTCGCTGTCCTCCTCGCCCGGCGTTTCATAAACGCCGGTCTGCGCCGAGGCCGTTTTGCCGCCGGCTGTTCCAAACGAGGGCTTTGCCTTTACGCCGCTGCCCTCCTCAACGTTTGAAACGAGGCATTCGCGCAGGATATCGGAAGTTCGCTTGGAAAACACCTGACTCGGCGCGTATGCGGCCGTATGCTCGTAATAGGTCTTTCCATCGTCGGTGAATCCCTCCACCAAACGCGGCGTCACAGCATAACCGCCGTTTGCGACGGTGCAGATCATCTGCGCCACCTGGATCGGCGTGGCGGTCAGGGAACCCTGGCCAAACGAAAAGTTGGCCACGGCCGTATCAAGCGACAGCTCCGCGTCATCCGGCAGCGTTCCGCTTTGCGTTTTGATATCGTCTGTAAACTGGGCCGCACGCGAAAAGCCGATTTCACGCGCCATCGACGCGATGCGCTTTCCGCCCACGCGCAGCCCGAGATCGATGAAAAACGGGTTGCAGGACACCTCGATGGCCTTCTGCAAATCGATTTCACCATGCCCGTTGCGCCAGTGGCAATAAAATATATGGCCGTCGACATCTTCATAGCCCTTGCAGGTATACGGCGTATAGCGGCCGTAGCCGCTCTCCAAAGCGGCGGCAGCCACGACAAGCTTAAAGGTGGAACCGACGCTGTACTGCGAAAACGCCCGGTTGACAAACGGTCCGTCCGGATTGTGCAGGCTGTCCGCAAGGTTGTTGGCATCATAGGCGGGCATGGAGACAGACGCCTTGATGTCGCCCGTTTCGACGTCCATCACAACAGCCGCCCCCTTTTTGACGTCCTTCATCGCCCGCTGCGCCGCGCGCTGGATATCCGCGTCAATTGTGAGCGCCACGCCGCCTTCGCTTTTATAGTTGTCCTGCACGATCTCCGGCGCGCCGAGCGAAAGCGACCTGCCCGCCGCGTCGAGCGTATAGCGCAGCTTGAGGCTGCCGTCGTATTGGCGCAGCAAATCGTCATACGCCATTTCTATGCCGGCGACGCCGCTTGTCTTTTCCGGATTGAGATAACCGATGATATGCGGCGCGAGTTGGTCGTCCGCATACCGCTGTACCGCCTCAAACATTTCAACACCGCGTGAATAAACTTCATGGCCGTCAAGCTCCATCAGATACGGCTTGGTCTGCCCCTCGTCGGGCAACGGCGCGTCAAGCCCTTTTTCACGCGCTTCCGTCAGCGCGGTAAACGCCTCGGGCGACGGCTGTATCGCGGCTACCAGATGCGTCTTTTCGCCAACAAGCGGACGCAGCTTGCAATCGTAGATAATCCCGCGCGTGTCGTCCACGCCGAGTACAAACGCGCTCTGCGTATTGGCCGCAGACGAAAGCGTCTCCCCCATTGAAAGCGCATACATACGGCAAAGCATTCCTGTAAAAATCAGCACCAAAACAATATAAATCCCAGCAGCTCGTCTGCCCAACAAACGGCAACTCCTCGCTTTCCTGCAAAATCGCTTTCCTTATTGTTGGCAGCCGCAGGCCGGATTTATACAGCCGAACTGCAATCGCCCGACAGCGCGAGGGACGCCGCGAAAAAACACGGCGTCCCTCGTGACGGATGCGTAGCTGCTGACAAACAAAGCGCCGCAAAAAGCCAAGACAATGCTTTGGGGAGGCGGCTTTGCCATCAGCCCCAACGTATGGATTATATACCCGGATGTTCCCTGTGGGGTTGTGGATCATCCGTGAGGCCAAGAATATAGTCGACGCTTGTGTCATAAAGCTTTGCAAGCGCGATCAGGACATGCGTCGGAATGTCGCGGTACCCGCGTTCATAGCGGTAATACTGCGGCTGGCTCATTCCAAGATATGTGCTCACATCTTTCTGTGTCAGGTCATGGTCGATGCGCAAATCATACAGCCTTCTGTAATAATTTGACGTCATTGTTCGCCTCCCAATCCAACTGTTCAGTTCTATTGACAGTTTATCAAGGAAGACGTATAATTATTTTAATAATAACCATTCGGTTATAAGCCTTCAAGGGCGCCTCATCGCTGTGGGGGCGATGGATTGTCCGTGCGTCCCACCAGGTAATCCACGCTTGTCCCATACAGATCCGCAAGCGCGATCAGCACTGGCGTTGGTATATCCCGGTATCCCTTTTCATACAGAAAATACTGTTGCTTGGACATACCCAACCGCTTTCCGATATCGGCCTGCGAATAGTCATGATCCTCCCGCAATTCGCGCAGGCGCCTGTAATAGTTCAGCTCCATTTGCACGACCTCGTAACGATAAGTTTACATTGACAGTCTAGCAAATGGAGCGTATTATATACGTATACGTCATCCATTTGAATGACGATTCAAAGAGGAGCAGTACATCATGAACAGCAAGCAGCGTTATTACCGTATCTTCAATGAATACCTCGACGAAATCAATCATCTTGTCTCAGTCATCCGCAAAGCCGAGTCACGCTATGTCGAAGGCGATCTTCCGGACGATTCCCTGTATAACGAGCTTTGTGAGTACCTTCTCGATGAATTGGATATTTCGGTCGATCATCTTGACGAGGTTCGCGTAACAGTGTGAGAGGAGAGAAAACTGAAAAGGGCGGCCTGCCGGAGCAGGCCGCCCTTTTTCGCTTTACCAAGCTGTTTTGCGCGGTTCACAGGGTTCGCGCAATCTCCCGCAGATATGAGCGAAAACCGCCCCCAATATCGGGATGGCTCAGGCCGACTTCGACAATCGCCTGCAGGATGCCAAGCTTGCTGCCCATATCATAACGGGTACCCTCATATTCAATGCCCATCATGCCGCCATGGCGCGCAATGGTACGCATCGCGTCGGTCAACTGCACCTCACCGTTGCGGGAAGGCGGCGTGTGCTCGAGGATATCAAAAATATCCGGCGTCAGCACGCAGCGCCCAAGAATGGCGAAGTTGGAAATAATCTCCTCCGGCATCGGCTTTTCAATCATGTCGAACACATCGTAAATATTGCCGCGCACCGCGTTAACGCCAAGCGTACAGTAGCTGGGCAGCAGCTCCCGCGCTACCTGCTTGATACCGACAACGCCCTTCCCAAACTCCTCATGCACGCCGATCAGTTGGCCGACCGCGGGCTTGTCGGAAATAATAACGTCGTCTCCGTACAGCACTGCGAACGGCTCGTTGCCGACAAAGGACTTCGCGCACCAGACCGCATGCCCCAGGCCGCGCGTCTCCTTCTGGCGGACATACTGGATGTTGCACAGACGCGCCAAGGCGACCACCTCGTCGTACAAATCCTGCTTGCCGGAGGAAAGAAGCTTTTCCTCCAGTTCCGGCGCATGATCGAAATGATCCTCAATCAGCGATTTGCCGCGGTTGGTAATAATCAGGATATCCTCGATCCCGCTTGCGACAGCCTCCTCCACGATATATTGGATAGCGGGCTTGTCCACAATCGGAAGCATCTCCTTGGGAACGGCCTTGGATGCGGGTAGCACACGCGTACCCAATCCGGCGGCGGGAATGACTGCCTTGCGAACTTTCATAGTAACCCTCCGACTGACAGGCCCGTCATCGCGCACGCAGACGACGGGCCTTATTTATTGCATCATCGCCATCATCATGACCATGTAGACGCCAAAGTATACGACCACACATCCAACCGCTGCAATTACGACAATGGCGCGGTTGGTCCTGCCGTAATGCGCCAGTGCCTGTGTGTAGCGGTTGTCGTTGAACCCGCCGGGCGACTGCTCGTAACGCGCATGGATTTTGCGCACATTTTTCAGCACGTGGCGCATGTACAGCCGGTTGGCAAAGCATGCGAATACAATCCCCGCAGCCAGCAACACAAAGCGCATATAGTACATCGCACTGTACGCCCACAGGTGCTCTGTCGGCGCAAACAGATTAAACACGTTAAAGCCGTTGAGAATATCCTCCATATGCGAAAGAACAAACCGGATTGTTTCCGGCAAAACAAACAGCGTCGGGATCTGTGAAGCCGCCAAAAGGCCGAGCAAAATAGCGCCGATGCCGTACATCTTGCGGTAAAAGAAATAAAAGAAGTTAAAAAACAGCGCGCAGAAATTGATGGTAAAGCCGCTGCGTCCGGCGATCTGCTTAAACCTGGGCAAAAAATACTGGGAATTTTCGCCGACATACAGCGCGATATCGCGCGCTGAGACGCCTTCGATTTCCTCTGCCGGGTCCAGGCCGCCAAACGCGGACGTATACGGATTCGCCTGCGGACCGCCCGGCCGGCCGAACGGCGCCTGCGCCCCAAAGGGCGTCTGTCCAAACGGAGCCTGCCCGCCAAAATCCGGCGCAGACTGCCGGCTTAAGGGCGCGCCGCACTTCTGGCAGAAGATTCCCGTCGCCGGATTTTTCGCGCCGCATGCCGGGCAGACAGCCGCATCCGGCTCCTGGGCGTTCTCCTCGCGTTCGGGGGGCTGCCAGGTATGTCCGTCGATATGCAGCTCCGCCAGGGCGCAATGTCCCAACCTGCTGTAGCATTCACGATGGTGCGGCGCGCCGCAGACCGGACAGACGACAATGTCGTCGTTGTCCGTGAACCGCTTATTGCACACAGGGCAGCGCGCGCCTGTATAATTTGCCAAGAAATCAACCCCTGATCCTTTGGGACCCGCGCGGTCCCGCATTACTTCTAATGTGTTATCATACAAAGAAACCTGACGGAATTCAAGGGCATAATTATGAATTTTTCGTGTAAATACGCTGATCTGCCGCTTTTAAACGCAGTATGGAGCATATGAATCCGCATCCTGAATTTAAGATTATCTTTACTTAAACGGGAAAAAATACTATAATATATGCTGACAATATGTGCCTGCTTTTCGGTTTGCGGACTGCGCCCGTCCGGCACGCACCACACACCTCAGAAAGGATGGAACCTATTATATGCTGCAATTTGAGGAACTGCGTTTGCGCCTGGAAGCGCATCGCGCGGAGCTTGACGAATTTGCGCAGGCGATCGGATATGATGCTCTGCGCAGAAAGCTCGCCGAGCTGGAGGAGCAGACGACGGCTCCCGGATTCTGGAACGATGTAGAGCGTTCGCAGAAAAACCAGCTTGAAACGGCGCGCGTCAGAGGCAAGCTGGAAGCCTGCGACAAGCTAAACGCCCTTTACGACGATACGCTCACGCTCATCGGGCTGGCGGACGAGGAAAACGACGAATCCGTCTATTCCGAGGCGCTGGCCGACGTGGAAAGGTTTGAGTCCGATCTTGAAACGCAGAAGCTCTCCACGCTGTTAACCGGTGAATACGACGCGAACAACGCCATTATGACCTTCCACGCGGGCGCGGGCGGTACCGAGGCGCAGGATTGGGCGCAGATGCTCTACCGCATGTATACGCGCTGGGCCGAGCGCCACGGCTTTACGTATAAAATTCTGGACTATCTCGACGGCGACGAGGCAGGGCTTAAAAGCGCCTCGATCCTGATTACCGGAGACAATGCTTACGGCTTTCTGCGGTCCGAGGCCGGCGTGCACCGTCTTGTGCGTGTCTCTCCGTTCGACGCGTCCGGCCGCCGGCACACGTCGTTCGCTTCGGTCGAGGTGCTGCCGGAGCTGCCCGACGATCACTCCGTTGAAATCAATCCCGAGGACATCAAGATGGATGTGTTCCGCTCCTCCGGAGCCGGCGGGCAGCACATCAACAAAACCTCATCGGCCGTGCGCCTGACGCATATCCCGACCGGGATCGTCGTCTCGTGTCAAAATGAACGCAGCCAGTTTCAAAACCGCGAGATGTGTATGAAAATGCTCACGGCAAAGCTTGTAGAAATCAAGGAACGCGAGCACCTGGCCAACATCAATGAGATCAAGGGCGAACAGATGCAGATCGCCTGGGGATCGCAGATCCGTTCCTATGTTTTCATGCCGTATACGCTCGCTAAAGATCACCGCACCGGATTTGAAAGCGGCAATATTAACGCAGTTATGGACGGAGATCTCGACGGCTTTATCAACGCTTACCTCAAGGCCGCGAGTCTGGGGACGCTTGGAAAGGCGGAATAAATCATGTCGTTCCAATTTTACAAACGTCTGATGCGCCGGTCGCGCCAGCCGCTGCTGCTTCTGGCAATCTCGGCGGCCTGTCTGGTTATGGTTTTTCTGACCTTTTCAGTCTTTGAGACAGGCGCTTTTTGGGGCATGCCATTTGGCTACCTGATCCAAACGGTTTCAATCGTCGCACTTTTTCTGTTCATGGTGGCATTTGGTGTTCTGCTGACAATCGGCATCCTTTTCTTTTTCGTCGGCCGACCTTCCCGAAAGGCGACCCTGGAACGCTATCGTATGCTCGCCAATTCGGATCGTATGGAAATTGAACAGGAGGCCGCTTCGCTTCAAAATGGTACGCTCCTGTATGGCGCGCGGCGCATTTATTTCACTTTGCAGAATTCCAATATGCCGTGCTTTCTCAGCTATGGCGAGGCCGCATGGGTCTATCTCACATTGAATGGCATCCCGGTTTCAGAGAACCCGGTTGCCCTGAGCGTCCAAATCGGCACGAACGCTGCCGTCCACTTTTACGACCGCAGCGGCGTCCATTATTCTGCCAGCATCCGCGGGCTCTCCCACTGCGAAACCCGCGAAGTGATCGGCGCGCTGCGCGAACATTTTCCAAACGCCCTTTACGGCTACTCCAAAGAGCGTGCGCGGACAGCTAAAGGCGGTTTTCCTACATAGGTTTATAACCTGTCTATTTCAAAGGAGGCGGTTCCATGTGGGCCGTATTTGCAGTTGGCTCCGCCGTGTTTGCCGCGCTGACCTCCGTCCTGGCGAAAATAGGTGTTGAAAAATCGATTCAAACCTTGCGACGGCAGTACGCACTTTCGTTGTACTCATCTTTTCCTGGGGAATTGTATTCGCCACCGGCGCACAGCGCGGTTTGGCCTCCATCTCCCGCAGAAGCCTGTTATTTTTGATCCTGTCCGGTTTAGCCACCGGCGCGTCATGGCTCTGTTATTATCGCGCCATTCAGCTTGGCGACGTTGCAAAGGTTGTTCCCATCGATAAATTCAGTCTCGTTATTACTGTCGCGCTTGCATTTTTCCTGCTGCATGAGGCAATTTCCCCCAAGGCGATCGCCGGCGCGCTATTGGTTACGGCCGGAACAATGTTGATGATATTATAATATGCGCAGAGCAAACAGCAAGGCTGTTTGCTCTGCGCTATATGTCACACCGCAGCCACAAGACAGCATATTTCTTGACATCTGTACGACTGTGGGATATAATAGAAATATAAAGGGCGCTGCGACAAGCGGTTGGCCCGAGCAAAAAATGTGAACTCTTAGTAAATAGCTAAGAAACCGTCACCTGCCGGGGTGGCGGTTTCTGCCTTTTATCCGTATCGTTACGGTGTATCCGAGGATATGTAACGTTATGGTAATTGGCACAGCCTCACCCCCTTTCGGGTGGTGTGGCCAACCGCCTGCCGTTGTTGCAACGCCGACTTTATTTTAGCAGGCAATGATATATTTTGTCAAATTATAGAAAGCCGCCGTTTGCATTTGCAAACAGCGGCTCTTATTGTTCAGAAACGGATTTAATCTTTTTCTGGCTGAGTGCTTGTCTGGGCGAGGATAGTAGAATCAATATGGTATTTGTCCAAAATTTTATTTAGCTTAATTATTAGATCTTGGGTTTGCATTTGAAATTCGTTTATAACAGCTGCAATTTCTTCCGCAGCGGCAACTAAATCTTGCGGATTATTTTTTTGAGATTCAGGATTATCGGTATTACCCATAAGATAATCCATGGAAACTCCTAGAAAATTAGAAACTTTAAGAATTTTGTCCCCTGATGGCATCGAGTCTTTCCACTTCCGCAAGGACCCTACTGTAAGCCCTGTTGCATTTTCTATTGCATAGAATGATAACCCGATCTGTGAACAGTAGAGGGAAAGCCTGTCAAATAAAACGCTCATAATTCCACCATATATAACAATAAATAGTTTGTATGTAGTTGACATTTGCCGTGTACGGCTGTATAATATAATAAAATCATGGTAATATAAGGCTTTATAATTGCTTATCTATCACCCATGATTTATTCAGTTATTGCTAAAATTAGTTTAATAATAATTTTTGTGGATTTTTCGTCAAGGGTAACTCCTTCCAGAATATGCATGATTTGATTCACAAAAGTCTCATTACAATTAGCATTAAATAGAGAATCGATGCTGATTCCCAATGACTTTGACACCGCTGGAAGGCTTCTCATCCAACTACGTTCTTTTTTCCAATTTGCGATTGTGCTTTCAGAAACCCCCGCATTTTTCGCAATTTTAGCAATGCTTATATTACGTTCATCACAGATAGCCTTTATATTTTGATAAAGAACGGTCGTCTCCTCCGGCTGGTTGGCAGGGTGCTTATCAGCCATCTTTATCACGCTCCAATTGCGCAAACCAAAGACCTGCCTATATCCGCTGACCGTGCGAACCTTTCTGGAAAGATCGCGTTTCCCATACGGCTGGCCACAGGCGCTCTTTGTTTTGTGATACGCAGGTATCGCCCCGCCCTGCTAAAGTGCGGCGATACCTGCTCCTATAATAACACAAGGCTGGGCCGCCCGTCCAGGGTAACCGTACCTTTTTCTATTATAAGCTTGTCATCGTCAATTTTCAAGTAAAGGCGGCTCCGATTTTTCCGGGGCTGTTTTTATATATTGCATTTAATCGACGGCATATGAAAAATCTCCCTTTTGTCGATTTCCATAAAACAAATAAGGGGGAGTTGCAATTTATAACATATAAACAGCCGCCGTTCATAAAATATGAACGGCGGCTGTTGCCATTTCAGGTGTGCAGCAGTACCATGAACATCAATCAAACATTAGAAGCTGATAAGGCGCGATATTTAAAGCAGCGGCAATACGATAGAGAGCTATAATAGACATGGGATAGGTAGAAGTGGATTCAATGTGACTTATCGTTGAATAGCTCAGATTGCTTTTTTCCGCAAGTTCTTCTTGACTCATTCCACATTTCTTACGAAAGAACTGAATGCGGAACCCAATATTTTTTAAAAAGCGAGCTTCATCGTTTGAATATCGAGAAGCTACATCCATATTGACACATCCATTCAAAACAGGATCAAAAGGTATTATCATCATCAAAATGTTCCATTATATCCTCTACTCGACAATGTAAAATATTGCATAACTTATCGATTGTATTAATTTGAACATTTTCATTATGACGTAAGCGATTAAGTTGTGAACGGTTGATATTGTAAGTTGTATATAAAGCGTATTGAGAAATACCCTTTTCTTTCATAGTTTTCCACAATCTGTCATATTTTATCATTTTTACTCCGAACACCAAATTTACTTGCCTTTTTTTCATTATGGCTATAAAATAAGATTATTGATAGTGTTCGTGTGATGACACCATTGTTATAAATGACAAAATTAAATTCTATTAGCTTCTGCTATTTTTTTCTTGAAACTCATCTAATACGGCCCTTATAATCAATTCTTGCCGATCTGTCAGATAACTTGTGTCAAAAGTATTAGTGTCCGCTAAACCAAGCATGTAGTCAGCACTCACATGAAAAAATCGGCAAATACTAATCAACGCCTCAATTGATGGATAAAGTGCACACCTTTCATAAGAAGAAATGGTAGCGCGAGTAAGGCCAAGAAGTGAACTCAGCTCTTCTTGGGTCAATTCTTTTTCTGTCCGAAGGCGTTTCAGTTTTATACCAAACGAATCCATCTACTTCACCAATATAATTTTATGTCATTTTCAGATATTTTAAATTTCTTTTTCATATTCAAAATTTCTTTTTTCACAAAATTTATTTACTAAGGAGGATTCGCAATGTCTCAAAAGCATATGGTCACAGAAGAATTTATAGAAGGTATGATGGGAGAGATTTCCACCGCCATCATACCCTACCAACAACTGTTCTCCTCCAGCTATCGGGAGTTTATGAGGTACTATCCTTCCTTTCTCCCAAAATTTGAGTCGCACAACAGCTATCCTGTCGTTGTTGACGCTTTTATCGATTATGACGAACTTATCAGCAACTATTGTTTTGCACAAGGCTTTCTCGGCGCGGCTGGCGGCCTGCTTGGACAGGTCGTGAAGCCGGCCGGTTTGAAACAGATCCCCGGCCTGGCAGATTTGGAACAGGCGTTGGAACAGACTTGCCGGTCGTATATCAACGAGTTCCCGCCAGAGGAGCACGCGGAATTCAACAGCCAGTTTGCAAGAAAAAAACGCGCCATTGAGGATTCCTGGGAATATTATTATCTGGCTGGGTATGAAATCATGTTTACATTGCTCAAACGCGCCGGTTATGAATTATCCGATAAACCATTGAAAAAATTATACAAAGCAATGTGGGCGCACAACAACATATTGCGCTGATCTTGTTTGTGCGCCATCCCTAATATCAGGTTTCAGTGAAATCCCAGGCGGAAAATATTTTGGTAGGGTCACTTCCGATCTTTCGGCAGCCCGCCTGGCCGCGTTGATGTCACTTTCGCTTTAGCCAACTGATTTACCGCGTTCTGGCCGCCATACAGTTTTCTGTAGACAAAAGGTTGATTGTATGATAGAATAATTATAAATATGTTTGGCTTCGAATCCAATCGGTTCGCCGGCCAGACTTGTTATTATATTTTTTAGGAGCGCGTATATGAAAAATAACTGTGCATCGGTGATTGTCTGCTAACCGGGAGGTTTGCGTAAGACAATCCAGGCTCAAACCTCCCAAAAGTACCATTTTGCTTTTTGGAGGATGTTTCATAATGAAACGAGAAAATAAGAAAAAATCATTTGAAAAAGGGTATTTTAAAACACATGCATGTCATGACAGCTTTGTGTGTAAGGTTTGCGGGAGAACGGTCGTCCCAGCCGGGGCTGGCAGTTCACATCGGAACCATTGCCCCAATTGTTTATGCAGCCAGCATCTGGACGATGAACCAGGCGACCGGATGGCTGATTGCGGCGGCGTCATGGAACCAATCGCCGTATGGGTCAGAAAGCATGGAGAATGGGCGGTGATTCATCGCTGCCGCATTTGCGGAAAATTAAGTTCAAACCGTATTGCGGCGGATGATAATCCCATGAAGCTTATGTCGCTGGCCATGAAGCCTGTTGTGCTTCCGCCTTTCCCTTTGGAAAAGGTGGAGGAAATGACAAGGCTGATGGGCGGTGAAGGAGCATTGAAGTAAAACCGGACAGGTTAAATAAATTATAAAGGCCGCCCGCTAACGCGGGCGGCCTTCTTCTATAAAACGTCCAGCCAGTTAAGTATTTTACTGAGGCTTTTTTAAAAAAGCTGGAAAGTTTTTTTCGGATCTATGCCATAGTCCGGGCCGCAGACGCCATAGCGCGCACGCGCGACTCGTCGACAGCGATATAGCAGTCGTCGGGCGGCAACTCAGACGCGCCGAACGCAATGCCCGGCCTGTAGGAGCAGGACGGATCGGCGAAGCGCGCCGTACCGCCAAAATGTACATGGCGCACACCGGTCTCTTTAATCAGGGCGGCAATATTCTGCTCGGTAATCCCGCCGCCAGCCATGATTTCGATGCGATCGCCAAATTGCTTCTGAAGCGCGCCGATCTGCGCGCGGCCGTCGTAGCTTCCCGCTGAAAAACCGCTTGTCAAAATGCGCGTCACGCCAAGTCTGGCCAAGCGTTCAACAGCGTTAAAAGGATCGCGTGTGATATCGATAGCGCGATGAAACACCGTTTGTTTGCCGCGCGCAAGCTCGACGAACCGCGCGCACCGCTCATAGTCAAGCGAACCGTCCGGCGACAAAAACCCGAACACAATTCCATCCGCTCCAAGCTCCAGCAGATGCCGGGCGTCAAAGCACATCGCATCAAAATCGTCCTCGCTGTAATAAAAACCAGCCATGCGAGGCCGGATGATCGCCATAACCGGAATGTCAACAGCGCGCTTGGCCATTGCTACTTCCCCAGCTGACGGCGTCAATCCGCCGAGCGTATGCGCCTGCACCAATTCAATTCTGTCCGCACCGGCGCGCTGCGCCTTTTTGCAGTCCTCAACCGAGCCGCAGCAAACCTCAATCTGTATCTGTTCCATCTAGCCGCCTCCCTGTTCCATTTTTTTATATTATAACCGTCCGGCGCGTCCCTATCAAGCTGTCGGCGGCTTTACAAGCATGAATTTCTATGCTATTCTTTTTAAAAGCCTACTTTATTATGAAAGACAGTGTGAATTTTCACACTGTCTTTCAAGCGCTCATTGCCTCGCCCCTTTGGGGCAACCGGCAATGACGGCGAAAAAAATCCCCCATTTCGCCGGGGGAACATTTTATTTCTGTTTGTGCCGCATTTCGCGGCGGAATGGAGGATTTTTATTATGGAAGGCATCACGATTCTCTGGCATGACCGCAAACGTATCTGCGGTATGCCTATCACGTTTACCCGCTATTCTCTGTCGGACGACAGGCTGTTTTTGGAGACAGGGCTTCTTAATATGAAGCAGGAGGAGGTTATCCTTTACCGTGTGCGCGATATCAGCCTGTCTATTTCGCTTTGGCAGCGTATTTTCCGTGTGGGAACCGTATTGGTGCAGTCCTCCGACAAAAGCCTTCCAAAGCTGGAACTGAAAAATATCAGGAAACCACGCGAGGTTAAAGAGCTGATCCACAAACAAGTGGAGGAAATGAAGATTGCCCGCCGGATGCGTGTCGGTGAAATTGTTGACGATGGCGACGATGGCTGCGATGACTGTGGAGACGACGACGCTATCCTTTAAAAAGCGGCGCAAAACCGCTTGCAAAACAAATGCCGGCATGCTATAATAGCCGTCATACAGTTATCATATAAGGAATCAAAACGCTGAGAACGGGAAAAGTAGCCCTTTGCAGCGCCATCACAGAGAGGTTTGCCGCCGGCTGAAAGCAAACCATGGCCGAAAGCGCGAAGTTCGCCCGCGAGCGGCGCGGCTGAAGCTGTGCGTTGTAGGCCGCGACGGGACGCCCCGTTACAGGCGCGAGAGTGTCCATGCGGGCTTGCCGTATGGGAATTTGGGTGGTACCACGGATTGGCGTTCTGCCGTTCGTCCCTTTGTGGACGGACGGCTTTTATTGTGCAGTGCAAACGTACGGCAAACGGTCAACTACCATCTGGCGGAGGAATTTCATGAATAATTGTATAATTAACGGAAAAATATACCATTTGGAGCATAACGTGCGGGACAATCCGTCTGTACGTGCGGCGTTTTTCGCGTTGGCACAAAAAATCTTTAACCTAAACTTTGCGCCATGGTTTTCGGGCGGTTACTGGGGGGCGCGCTATCTCCCCTATACCTTGTTCGATGGAAAAAACGCTGTGTCCAATGTCTCTGTTAACCTGATGGATACCATCTTTGAAGGGCGCGCCCGGCGTTATATTCAGATTGGTACCGTGATGACCGACCCCGCGTACCGAAAGCGCGGGTTGTGCCGGTTTTTGATGGAGTTGGTTCTACAACAGTGGCGCGGCCAATGCGATGCCATTTACCTGTTCGCAAACGACAACGCGCGCGGCTTTTACCCAAAATTCGGTTTTTCTGCCGCAGAAGAATGGATGCATCGGCGTACAATCGTGCGGCGGGAAACACAGGTCCGCAGGCTTGATATGGACGACAGCGCCGATCTTGCGCTTTTCCTGCGGCTGTATGCCGAAGGCAACCCTTATTCCGCGTTCCCGATGCTGGATAACAGGGATTTGCTCATGTTTTACTGCGCGCAATCCCTGAAAAGGCAGGTCTTTTTCATCGAAGACTGCGGGGCGGCGGCCGTCGCAGAGCCAATGGATGGCGAATTGCTGTGCTACGACGTATATGGCAAAACAAAACGGCCGCTCAATGATATCCTTTCGGCTCTCCTGCCGCCCGGGCTGCATACAGCGGCGCTCGGATTCACGCCGGCGGATGGTGAAACCGACGATATTCAGCCGTATCATGAGGATGATACAACGCTCTTTATCCTTGGGGAAAGCCTGCCGGCAAAGCACCGGCTGATATTCCCGCTGCTGTCGCACACCTGAAAACCGGCGAACATCTGTAAAGATAAAACTGTTTACACATTCCATTTTAACGGAAGGATGAACTAGAAATGATCAACGCGCTGCAAACCATTCAGAAGCAGGCAGCCGAGGCGCTGGACTCAGCGGCCGATCTGCGGGCCATCGACGACCTGCGTGTGCGCTACCTCGGCAAAAAGGGCGAACTGACCGCTATCCTCAAACAGATGGGCAAACTCTCCGCTGAGGAACGCCCCAAGGTCGGACAGCTCGCCAACGAGGTGCGCGCCGCCATTGAACGGTTAATCGACGAACGCTCCGCCGCCGTGCGCGCCGCCCAGCTGGAACAACGCCTGATTGACGAAAAGCTCGATGTGACGCTGCCGGGGCGCGCCGCGCCGCTTGGCAAGGCGCATCCCTTGACAAAGGTACTCGACGAGGTCAAGGAAATCTTTCTCGGTATGGGCTTTTCGATTGCGGAAGGCCCGGAGGTCGAAACGGATTACTACAACTTTGAGGCGCTCAACATCCCCAAAAACCATCCGGCGCGCGACACGCAGGACACGTTTTACATCTCCGATAACGTCATTCTGCGCACACAGACGTCGCCTGTCCAGGTGCGCACGATGGAAAAGCAAAAGCCGCCCATCCGTGTCATTGCGCCGGGACGCGTCTACCGCTCCGACGCGGTCGACGCGACGCACTCGCCGCTGTTTCACCAGGTGGAAGGGCTTGTCGTCGACCGGGGGGTCACGATGGCCGACCTGAAGGGGACGTTGGAGCTGTTCGTCAAGCGCCTTTACGGCGATGAATCCGTCGTGCGTTTCCGCCCGCACCACTTCCCGTTCACCGAGCCGTCCGCCGAATTGGACGTGCAGTGCTTCGCCTGCCACGGAGAAGGCTGCCGGCTATGCAAGGGCGAGGGCTGGATCGAACTGCTCGGCTGCGGCATGGTGCACCCCAAGGTGCTCTCCATCTGCGGCATTGATCCCGAGGAATACAGCGGCTTCGCGTTCGGCATGGGCCTTGAGCGTATCGTCATGCGCCGCTACGGCATCGACGATCTGCGCCTGTTCTATGAAAACGATCTGCGTTTCCTAAACCAGTTCTGATTGCAAGGAGGCTGCATGCTATGAATTTATCAATGAAATGGCTCGCCGACTATGTGGATGTCGGCGGGATTACCGCCCACGAATTCGCCGAAGCGATGACCATGTCCGGTTCCAAGGTGGAAGGGTATGAGACGGAGGGCGCAAAGATCAAAAACGTCGTCGTCGGCAAGGTAACACAAATCGTCCGCCACCCGGATTCCGACCATATGTTTATCTGCCAAGTCGATGTTGGCACGGGCGCGCCCATCCAGATTGTCACCGGCGCTCAGAATGTGCGCGCCGGCGATTATGTCCCTGTCGCCATGCATGATTCCTGGCTGCCGGACGGCACACATATCAAAAAAGGCAAGCTGCGCGGCGTTGAATCGAACGGTATGCTCTGCTCGCTGGCCGAGCTTGGTTTGACAACGCACGACTTCCCGTATGCGATCGAGGACGGCATCTTTATTTTACAAGAGCCTGATTTGACGCCCGGGCAGGATATCCAGTCGGCAATCGGGTTAAACGACACGTGCGTCGAGTTTGAAATCACCTCGAACCGGCCGGATTGTCTGTCTGTTACGGGGCTGGCGCGCGAAGCGGCCGTCACGTTCGATAAGCCGCTCAACATCAAAGCGCCTGCCGTCAAAGGCGCGGCCGGCGATATCCACAGCTATCTTTCCGTCGAGGTCACAGCCCCCGCGCTGTGCCCGCGCTACACGGCGCGCATGGTCAAAAATATCAAAATCGAACCGTCGCCGCGCTGGATGCGCGAGCGCCTGCGCGCCAGCGGCGTGCGTCCGATCAACAATATCGTCGATATCACAAACTATGTTATGCTGGAATACGGCCAGCCGATGCACGCGTTCGATTATAAGTATGTGGAAGGCGGCAAAATCGTTGTGCGCAACGCCAAGCCGGGTGAAACCATCATGACGCTCGACGGCGTCACGCGCACGCTGTCCCCTGAAATGCTCGTCATCGCCGACGCGTCCAAGCCCTCCGCCGTCGCGGGCGTCATGGGCGGCGAATACAGCGGCATTATGGACGATACAAATATGATCGTGTTCGAATCGGCCTGTTTCGACGGCCCGTCCGTGCGCACGACCGCCAAAAAGCTTGGTATGCGCACGGAGGCGTCCGGCCGCTTTGAAAAGCAGCTCGACCCCGCCACCACCATTCCGGCTGTCCAGCGCGCCTGCGAGCTTGTTGAGCTGCTTGGCGCGGGCGAGGTGATCGGCGGCATGATCGATGCCGACAACGCCTGTCATGAGCCGCGCCGTATCAAGCTTGAACCGGAGTGGATCAACCAGTTCCTGGGGATCGAGGTCCCTGTCGGGGAGATGCGCCGCATCCTCACGCGCCTGGAATGCAAAATCGACGGCGACGATATCCTGCCGCCCTCCTTCCGCAGCGACCTGGAGCACAAGGCCGACATCGCCGAGGAAATCGCCCGCTTTTACGGCTATGACAAAATCCCGGTGACAGCCATCCGCGGCACAGCCGACGGCGGTTACACGGCCAAACAGAAATTTGAGCGCCTGATCAATCAGACGCTGCTCGCCCAAGGGCTTTACGAGGTCGCGACCTATTCCTTCATCAGCCCCAAATATTACGATAAAATCAACCTGCCGGCCAACAGCCCGCTGCGCGCCTGCGTCACCATCCAAAACCCGCTCGGCGAGGACACGAGCGTCATGCGCACCACAACCGTCCCGTCGATGCTCGAGGTGCTCGCGCGCAATTACAACAACCGCAACAAGGCCGCCGCGCTCTATGAGATCGGCACCGTCTATCTGCCGCAGGAGGGCCGAGAGCTGCCTGACGAGCGCCCGGTGATTACACTCGGACTTTATGGCGACGCATACGATTTCTTTGCGCTCAAAGGTATTGTTGAAACACTGCTGCGCGCGGCGGGTGTGGACGGTTGCGAATATGAATCCAGCGCGGAGGACGCCGCGTTCCATCCCGGCCGCTGCGCGCGGGTTCTGATCGGCGGCAAATGCGCCGGTATGATCGGCGAGGTCCATCCGGCTGTCTGTGAAAATTATCAGATTGGCACACGCGCCTACATTGCTTATCTGGACGAAACCGTCCTGTTTGAAAATGTCGCGCCCGAGCGCGGTTACAGCCCGCTGCCGCGTTTTCCTGCTGCGACGCGCGATTTGGCGTTAATCTGCGACGACGCGCTGCCGGTCGCTGCGCTTGAGAAGGCGATCCGTTCTGCCGTCGGCAGCACGCTTGAGGAATTGACGCTGTTTGATGTCTACCGCGGCGCGCAGGTCGCCGATGGCAAAAAGAGCGTCGCTTATTCGCTGACGATGCGCGCGGCCGACCGCACACTCACCGACGAGGAGTCCGATGCCGCTGTAAAGCGCGCGCTCAAGGCGCTCAGAACCATCGGTGCAGAGCTGCGCAGTTAAGGCTTATTGATATATGCAACCGAAGCGGCCGCGCAAAAGCGCGGCCGCTCTTTTTACTTTACGCACCTGTCAAATATCCCAAAGAATATTTGCGCCGACAGTCCCATACAATAGCATAGATACTTTCTCAGAGCTTTTTCAATTCTGAATGATGCAGTCGGTAAATGATTGGGATTGCCGCATGTCGTTGATTTTTATGTACAATACATTTTATATGTTAAAAAATCCAAAAAGAGGAATTTTTATTTTTTAAACAGCCTCCAAGTTTTATACACTTGCCATCCGGCGAAATATGTTGTAAAATGGGGAACATAAGGACAGGGATTAACGAGCCTGTTTCTGTGTATTTTTAACTTGCCCAAACGAGGTGAAAGCCATGCACGAGCCAACCATATCTTTCTCGATTCATGAGGATAAAGAGCAGCAGATGAAGGCCATTCTAACCGAGGTGTATGACGCGCTTCGTCAAAAGGGGTATAATCCCATTAATCAAATCGTCGGCTATATTCTGTCGGAGGATCCGACCTATATCACTACGCACAACAATGCGCGCAGTCTGATTCGGAAAATCGACCGCGACGAGCTGCTGCAAATGCTGGTCAAGAGCTATCTGAACGATTAATGCCTGTCTGTATCGTCTGTGTGGCGTGATTTGCGCGCCGCACAGATGGATGCGGACGGTATACAAGCAGTCTCCGCTTATGGCGGAGGCTTTTGTCTATGGAGGGCTTACATGTCTCAGACCGTATTGATCACCGGCGCATCACGCGGAATCGGCAGGGCGTGCGCTGCGGCTTTTGCACGCAAAGGCTACGGCGTTGCGGCCTGTTATCATCAAAATGAAGCGGCCGCACGTTCACTCCTGGACGAGCTGTCCGCCGCCGGCTGCGACGCGGCGCTCTTTCGCGCTGACCTGTCGGCCGAAGCGCAGGCAGTCCGAACGGCGGCGCAGGCGCTGGAACGCTTTGGGCATATCGACGTGGTGATTAATAACGCCGGCATCGCACAGCAAAAACTGCTTTGCGATATCACGGCGGAGGACTGGGCACGTATGCTTGGCGTCAACGTCACAGGCATGTTTTATATCTGCCGTGCCCTTCTGCCGCAAATGATCCGCAGAAAGTATGGACGAATTGTCAACGTTTCCTCGATCTGGGGAATTTCCGGCGCGTCATGCGAGGTTCATTATTCCGCATCCAAAGCGGCGGTGATCGGCTTTACAAAGGCGCTCGCCAAAGAGGTTGGCCCTTCCGGGATCACGGTCAACTGTATCGCGCCGGGTGTGATCGACACGGACATGAACGCACAGCTTGATCCAGAGTCGCTCGAGGCCCTGCGGCTGGAAACGCCCCTTGGTACGCTCGGAACGCCGGAGGATGTCGCGCGGCTCGCGCTGTTTTTAGCGTCCGAGGGCGCTGGATTCATCACCGGGCAGGTCATTGCGGCCGACGGCGGATTCCTTTAACTTATCAGCCTGCAGCAGTCATATACTGTTATCAAACGGCCACCGGCCGGTTATCAAACACAGACTTAAATTAAGGAGGCTTCTCCCGTGTTTAACAAAAAGTCCTTCGGCGAACGGCTCAATGCATTACGTATGGCGGAGGGTAAAACCGTTGAGGAGGTTGCGCAGGCCATCGGCCTGACTGCACAGAATGTCAAAGAGCTTGAAACAGGCGGCATCAGCGCCTCATTCGATTTCCTTGTAAAGCTTTCTGCTTATTTCAATGTCTCCACCGATTTTCTGCTTGGCCTGACCGATATCCCGCACATCGAGCAGGGCGCGGCCGACTGAACATATGCGGATAGATTCATGTATAAAAGCGGCTCCCACACCAGCTTTGGCTGGCGCGGGAGCCGCTTTTATACATGGCGCCGCTTTGATTTCAGTCTCTCAAAAACGACGCCTCGCGTGCGTATCGCTGCATCGTCCCGATCTCCTCGCCGGTAAAACCGAGGTGTGTTTTTAAAAGCGCAATCTCGCGCGGCAGATCGATATTGGATACCGTCATGTTGTCAGAGTTGACCGTTACGCGTACCCCTGCGTCAAACAGCGCGCGAATCGGATGCTGCTCCAGGCTGACGGCGCCCTTTGTCTGAACATTGCTTGTCGGGCACACCTCGAGCGTCACGCCTGCTTCTGCAAGCTGGCGGACAAGCGCCGGATCCCCGGCGGCTGTTATCCCATGGCCGATACGCTTTGTCCCGAAGGAAAGCGCCTGCCGGATACTTTCCGGCCCGGCGGCCTCCCCGGCATGGATCGTCATCGGGATCTGCTGCGCGCGGGCCTGTTCAAACAGTCCGGCGTAATCGGATGTCGGAAACAACGCCTCCGCGCCGGCCAGATCAATGGCGCACACAACCCCGCCGGGCAGATGCTTCCTGACGAGCCGCAGCGTTTCCTCATTGGCGGCCATATTGCCGCTTCCGCGCATACAGCACAAGATCAACCCGCAGCGAAAAGCGGGATACGTTTCCATCGCGCGGCGCGCCCCGGCGACAGCCGCGCACACGGCGTCGTCCTGCGTCATGCCATCGCTTGTTGAAAACTGCGGCGCAAAACGGATTTCCGCCCGGTCGACGCCGAGCCGCCAGAGGTCCTCCGACAGTTCGAATACGGCGCGCTCCAGCGCGTCCGGCGTCTGGAGCACGGCAAGCGGCAGATCGAACCGTTTTAAATAATCCGTCAGCGACGGGCAGTCCGCCGGTACCTCGAGATACGCGCGCAGAGCCTTTGCATCCGCGGCGGGCAGCGCGATGCTCTGGTGCGACGCCAGCTCGAAGATGGTCTGCGGCCGCATGGAACCGTCGAGATGAAGATGCAGTTCTGTCATGGCTATATCCTCCAGTCTTTACACAAAAGCCCGATAACGAGTCAATCGTTACCGGGCCTTTTTCAGTTTACTTGCCGGAAAGCTGGCGCTCCAGCCAGATCGACGCGATATTAAGCGCGTCGTACAAATTTGATTTCTCTGTCTTTTTCACAACGCGATCCCGCGGCCGCAGCTCGTCGTCCGTCGACCAGATCTGCACGGAAACCTTGCTCGGAAGCTGTTCGCCCTCAAACGGCGCCTCCGCCAGGATCTGTAGCATCGCAACATATTTGTCGCCCATGTCACCGTAATAGATTGTATTCCCACTGCGCACAAGCGGACGGCCCTTATATGTCAGCGCGCCAGCCTTCGTCACCTTTTTTTCCAAACCTTCATCACTCGCAATCTATCAAAATCAATCATTTCCCACCTAATTATATCATACCATAAACAAGGCTGCCTGTAAAGCGCGGCATCATTTCAATTCCGCAACGGTGACGCCGGACTCCCCTTCGCCGAACGTACCAAGGCGGAACGATTTCACACTGCGATGCTTTTTCAAACGCTGCTGCACTGCGGCGCGCAGCGCGCCGGTACCCTTGCCATGGATAATTGTGACGGTCGGCACATTCGACAGCACGCTCGCATCGATAAAGCGGTCAAGCTCCATCAGCGCCTCGTCGGTCGTCATCCCGCGCAGGTCCACCTCCGTTTTCACGTCGCGCGAGGCTTTCGACGATACGCCGCGCGTCGAGACGCCGGCGCCGCCGACCGTCACGTGCCTGTCCTTTGTATCGACAAGGCGCAGCTCCGACTGATGCACCTTCGTCTTGATAATCCCGGCCTGCACCTGTACAAACCCCTGCCCATCGGGCGCGGACAGGACCGTCCCTTCGCGTCCAAGCGATACAAGGCGCACCGTGTCGCCGCGTTTGAGCGGGCGCTCGGGCGTGTACTGTTCGATATTTTTGCGCGTCACCGGATCGGCCAAGTCGTGCAAACGGCGCATATTCGCTTTGAAGGCAGATTTGGCCTGCGCAGCGCGCTCTGCAAAGCCGGCGCTGTCCTTCTGCCTGCGCAGTTCGTCAAGCTCGTCAAGCAGCTTTTGCGCCTGCATCCCGGCCTGCTCCACAATCCCGCGCGCCTGCACGCGCGCGCGTTCGATCTCACGCTCGCGCTCCTGCTCCATCGCCCTGCGCAGCGCGTCGGCCTCGTCGCGCTCGCGCTGCGCGCCGGCGCGCTGGCTTTCGGCCTGCACGCGCGCGCGCTCCAATTCCTGGCGCGTCTGCTCAAGCTGCGAGACGACTTCCTCAAAGCGCAGGTTTTCTCCGGAAACATGCGCCCGCGCCGCTTCGATCACACCGGCCGGCAGTCCGAGGCGCTCACAGATGGCAAACGCGTTCGAACGCCCCGGCACGCCGATCAGAAGCCGGTAGGTCGGCCGCAGCGTTGCAACATCGAATTCGCAGCTTGCGTTTTCAACGCCGGGCGTATTGAGCGCATACATTTTGATCTCGGCGTAATGCGTCGTGGCCACAACCTTCGCGCCCTGGGCGCGCAGACGCTCGATAATGGCGACGGCAAGCGCCGCGCCCTCCACCGGATCGGTGCCCGCGCCAAGCTCGTCGAGCAGCACGAGCGAACGGCCGTCAGCCTCATCCAGAATTCGGATGATATTCGTCATATGCGCCGAAAAGGTGGATAGGCTCTGTTCGATGCTCTGTTCATCGCCGATATCGACCAAAAGCTTTTCAAAAACAGGCACCGTGCTCCCGTCGGCCGCGGGGAGCATCAGGCCGCACTGCGCCATCGCCGACAGCAAACCGAGCGTTTTAATCGCAACGGTCTTGCCTCCGGTGTTCGGCCCAGTGACAACAAGCGTGTCAAAATCACCGCCGAGCCGCAGGTCAATCGGCACGACACGATCCGCGGGCAGCAGCGGATGGCGCGCCCGCTTCAGCTCCGCAGCGCCCGTTTCGCTGATCGCCGGTTCGGTCGCGCGCATCTCGTCGGCCAGACGGCTTTTTGCAAAATAAAGATCAAGCTCGACGATCGCTTCATAGCTGCCGCCGATGCTGTCGGCGCACGCGCCGACCTGCGCGGAAAGTTCGCGCAGGATGCGGTCGATCTCCGCCTGTTCCTGCCCTTGCAGAATCCGGATTTCATTGTTTGCCTCGACAACGCCCATCGGCTCGATGAATACCGTCGCGCCCGAGCCGGACGTATCGTGCACCAATCCCTTGATCTCGTTGCGGTATTCCTGCCGCACCGGCACAACAAAGCGGCCGTCGCGCTGCGTGATGATGTTTTCCTGCAAATATTTCTGATAGGTCGCCGAACGCACCAGCCGGTCGAGCACCTCGCGCGCCTTTGCGCCGGCGCTCCGGATTTTACGGCGGATATCTCCAAGCGCGGGGCTGGCCGCGTCGGCAATTTCATCCTCCGTTACGATCGCCGTCGATATGGCGCGCTGCAATGACGGCAGCGCCACAACGCAGTCGAGCAAAAATTCCAGGCTTGTCGGATCGCCCTCAAGCTGGCTGCGCCAGCGTTCGATCGTCTCAATTGCACGCAGCACGCGCGCCACGTCGAGCAGTTCGCGCGGCGACAGGCGCGCCCCGACCGCCGCGCGTTTGAGCGCGGCGGAACAATTTGTCACGCCGCCGATCGACGGCGTGGAGTAACGGTTCGTCAATGTGTTCGCATCGACCGTGCGCCGCATCAGCTCGCGCACATCGCGGATGTCGCGCGCCGGTTCGATCGCAAGCGCCAGCGCGCGGCTGTCCTCGCACGAACAATGGCGCGCCAGGCGCATAAGCACCTTATCCAATTCAATTGCTTTACAATATTTATCCATTTTCCGTCCCCTGTAACGGCCTGTGCAGCCTGAAAGATTCTGTTTGGCAAAACAGGCCCTAATCCTTGATCGTCAGGTAAAAATCGAGCGTTGGGAAGCGTTTGTCGAGCTGGACCTGGACATAATACTGTGTGACCTCCCCCAGATATACAAGCTGCTCCTGCGGCAGCGTAAAGGCGAACAGCCGTTCAAACGGCGCATACAGGATGTGCCGCATCGCGGCCAGCACGCCGGCGGAAAGGCGCATCCGCGGCTGGTCCGGCGGCGCATCGGCGATACACTCCCCGCAGGCAAGCTCGCCCGTCAGCGGCAGAAAATATATCAGCTCCGATTCAAAGCAGCCGCAGCCGCGGCATGCGACAAGGTTGGGCATATAGCCAGCCATCGTCAAAAGCCGCAGTTCGTACAGCGGTTTGATAAACGCACAGGCGCGTTTATCCCGGTCGAGCATATAAAGAGAATTGAGCAGCAAACGCAGGTACTCCCCTGCGCTCTCGCCGCGCGGAGCCGTTTCAGCCGTCAATTCACACAGGTACGACGCCAAAGACAGCTTGCACACGTCGCCGCGCACGCCCATGAACACGCCTTCCAGATCGGCGCGGTCGACGCTGTACCGTTCTTTGTTTGAAAACAACACAAAACACGAGTAGCTGAGAAGCTCGGTCGGAACGCGCAGCGTTCCTCGCGGCTTCTTAGCGCCTCGTGCGTAGGCGGATATGACGCCGCGCTCCTTTGTCAGGAGCGTCAGCACGCAGTCAAATTCGTCAACCGATCGTGCCCGCAGGACGATCGCCTCGGTTGTGATATGCACCGTTTTCCCCCGCGGCCGCGGCGTTTTTCGCCGCAGTTGCCTGCGCCTGCCGCTTTACACCGACATAACGCATGTAATCCTCGATTTTTCCGGACTGTAAAAATGTATTAAACGCCATCGCCTCGTCGGGTTTCAACACCGCCACCTCCAAAAATGTTGTGTGGTTGTATTGTTCCCCGCATCCTGCCGCTTATCGTAGGGAAAGCTTTGCTCCCCTTCCACTATTTTACCACTTGACAGCGTTTTCAAGTCCTGCCCGCCTGCAGCGCGTCGCTTTTGAAAAGCAGCGGCGCAGGGCAGACGGTCAATTGTATCCGAATGAGCGGATGATATTTTCCCGGTTGCGCCAGTCCTCACGCACCTTGACCCAACATTGCAGGTTAACGCGGCAGCCGAGAAAATGCTCGATATCCTGCCGCGCCTGGGACGCGATCTTTTTTAACATCGCACCGCCGCGGCCGATGATCATACCCTTGTGGCTTTCGCGCTCGCAGTAAATCTGCACCTGGATATCCATAACATCCTTGTCCGCGCGCTCCTTCATCGACTCGACCGACACGGCCGTGCCGTGCGGCACCTCGTCAAACAGGCTCCTCAGCAGTTTTTCGCGCACGATCTCCGCCACAATCACGCGTTCCGGCTGATCGGTCAGCGTGTCCGCGTCGAAGAAAAACGGCGATAAAACCGCAAAATGCCTCAGCTCGGACAGCACATTGCCGACGCCGTCGCCATGCAGCGCCGAAACCGGAACGACCGCCTCAAACGCATACGCCCGCATGAACAGGGCGATTTGCGCCATCAGCTTCTCCTTTTCGGCCAGCGTATCGATTTTGTTGATGACAAGCACCGCCGGGATACGCTGCGCCGTAAAGGAATCGATCAGGCTCTGCTCGGCCTTCTGAATCACATCGCCAGGCTCCACGACAAGAACGGCGACGTCGACGTCGGCCACGCTGTCGCCCACCTGCCTGACCATATATTCCGACAGTTTTGTCCTCGGCTTATGCAGTCCGGGCGTATCGATAAACACAAGCTGCGTATCACCATCCGTCAGTACGCCCGTAATGCGCGTGCGCGTTGTCTGCGGCTTGCTCGAAACGATGGCCACCTTTTCGCCGACCAGAGCGTTGAGCAGGCTTGATTTTCCGACATTCGGCCGGCCGACAATGGCGACAAAGGCCGATTTTGTCTCAAATTGCGGTTGTGTTTCTTTCATAAATTCTCCTTATTACAGTCCCCCCGCGAAAATCCAAAAACAAACCATCCGGCAACCAGCGCCGAAGCGGCCAACGCCAAAAAACGTGCGGGCGAAGCAAGCGTATCGAGCAGTAGCGTCATCAGCGCGCGCGGCTGCCAGAGCAGCACGGCCCCCACGCCGGCAGCCGATGCCGCGAACACAAGCACCGCGCCCGCAGCCGTATCCTTGGCGATTTTAGCCAGCGGACGGCGCTGCGGCGAAACAAGATCGACAAGCGCCTCGGCCGCGGTGTTGACCAGCTCGAGCGCAAGCACGCCGCCGATGGTCAAAAACAGCAAGGCAAGGCGCGCGCCCGTGATATGCAGATACGCCGCGAGCGCCAGAACGTACGCCGCGGCGACAAGATGGATGCGGAAATTGCGTTCCCGGCGGATGCAGTGCCCAATCCCGCATAGCGCATATCCAAAACTGCGCCCAAGCGCGGCTATTTTATTTAACATCTTCCGGCAAAACGTAGCTGCCGTCGCGCTCAAGTCCCAGACTTGCCAGCACGCTTTCCTCTTTTTCGCGCATACGCACCATTTCCAGCCCGCCCGCCTCATGGTCGTAACCGAGCAGATGCAGCATGGAATGAACCGTTAAAAAGCCGATTTCGCGCTGAAGCGAATGGCCGTACATACGCGCCTGTTCCACAGCCTTCTCAACCGAAATCACAATATCTCCAAGCTGAAGCGCACCCGTCTCCATGTTGCGGTCATATTTGCCGCCGGAGCCCAGCGGGAACGATAAAACATCCGTCGGCGCATCCTTCTGCCTGTATTCGGCATTGAGCTGGCGGATCTGTTCGTTGTTGACAAAGCTGACGCTGATCTCCGCGCTCTCATGGAAATTCTCCGCAACCAGCACCGCATGGCAGCAGCGCCGGATCAGCAGACGAATTCCACTCGGTATTTTAACATCCTTTTGCCTGTTGGAAATCAGGACCTTTACACGTTCCGTCATCTGTTGCGTTTACCCTCCTCATAATAACGCTCATACGCCTTAATAATCGCCTGTACAAGCCGGTGGCGCACAACATCCTTTTCCGTAAAATGCAGGATGCCGATGTCGCCGACGTTTTTAAGCACCTTGATGGCCTCCAAAAGCCCCGACCGTTTTGTATCCGGCAGATCAATCTGCGTTACATCGCCTGTGATAATCGCCTTGGAATTAAAACCAAGGCGCGTGAGAAACATTTTCATCTGCTCTGGCGTCGTGTTCTGCGCCTCGTCAAGGATGATAAAGCTGTCGTCAAGCGTGCGGCCGCGCATATAGGCGAGCGGCGCGACCTCGATGTTTTGCCGCTCGACATACTTTTGAAAATTTTCCGCGCCGAGCATATCGAACAGCGCGTCGTACAGCGGACGCAGATATGGGTCGACCTTGTTCTGCAAATCGCCCGGCAAGAATCCAAGCTTTTCTCCGGCCTCCACAGCCGGCCTTGTCAGAATGATGCGGTTGATCTCATGCGCTCGGAACGCGCGCACCGCCATCGCGACGGCAAGATAGGTTTTGCCTGTTCCGGCCGGACCGACGCCGATTGTAATCGTATTGGAACGGATCATCTCAATATATTTTTTCTGCCCGAGCGTCTTTGCCTTGACAGGCTTGCCCGTCGTTGTGATGCACACAACGTCGTCGGCGAGCGAAGCGACCTTGTCCTCGCGCCCCTCGCTGACCATCGCCATCACATAACGCACATTCTGATCGCTGAGTGTTTCGCCCTTGTTAATAAGCGAAAGCAGGCCCGTGATCGTTCGCACGGCAAGCGAGACGCCCTGCTCGTCGCCAAAGACCTTGATCTCTGTACCGCGGCAGGTGACAGTCACACCATACTCCTGTTCGATCAGCCGGACATTTTCGTCAAAGCTGCCGAACAGAGCGAGCGCATGCTCCATCCGGTCTATATTTACCAGTTGCTCTATCATGTTTTTTCATTCGTCCCCTTGCCTGGGGCTTGCTTAAAAATAGAGAAATAACCAAATTTTTCGCAAACAGCCCCTAGTCCGTTTCCTGCTCTTAACAACACCCAATACCCCGCGTATAGTATAGCAAATTGATTGGCAAATAACAAGCAGTTTCACCAGTTATTTGTGAATATTTTGTGAAATTTCTCCAGTTTTTAAACTATTGAAACCATCTTGATTGGTCCTCAGACGGCAAAGCGCCGGCGGTCAGTAACCGCCGGCGCGCGCTGGTTTTTTCTCATCTTTTTCCTGGCTGTATTGTGTGACCGGTATCTCGACCTGCCGCGCTATGTCCATTTCCACAATATAATCGCCGCGCAGCACAAGCTCGCCGTTTTCCACCGATGCGGATACGTCGCGCTTTTTCACAGCGTCCTGATCCCACGTCTCGCGCTCCAACGCCTCAAGCTGGCGCTGTGCGAGGCGCAGAGCCGCTTGCTGCCCGAGCTGTTCCTTCTGTAATTCATAAAAAATGTATGTTTCGCGTGTCACGCAAAACGGCAGATCGATCGGCCCAGCTTTTGGCTGGCTCGTCACGCGCTCCAGCTTGTAATCGCCCTCCAGCCCGCTGTAGATAAACAGCGGCAGGCGCACGCCGGCAAGCTCCAGATAACGGCGTTTCACAATACGGCCCGTCGGCACAGGCTCCTCGAGCACAAGCGGAACGCGTGCCTCAAGCGTCTGCGGCACGCGCGCGAACACGCGCGCGTTAGCGCGCAAAAGATGCGTCATACCCCAGCGATCCTCAATGATGCCGCTGACAATGATATCGCCTGTATGCACAGCGTCGCCTATTTTGGCGGCGGCGCGGCCATCTGTGACCTCCATGCGCACAATCTGGCCATCGGCTGCGGCCACGACATTGGCCGGGACATTCGTATCAATTTTCGGCGGCGGGTCGGTGCGTTCATGAACGAGCAGCGTCGCCGTCGTTCCCTGTATGTTGAGCGCCGCCCAGGCAAGCCCATCGACTGCGACTGGCAGCGCACGCGCGATCTCACGCTCGTCAATCGCACCCTTGCGCGTACCGCGGCGCACGCCCATTTCCTCGAGCGCCTGATACAACACCTGTGAATCGATGCGCTCATTTCCCTCAATGCGCACCACCCACACAAACTGCTGTGAAATGATTAAGAACAAAATACAGATCAGCACGCCGGCCGCGATACCGGTGCGCCGGCGGTATCGGTACAGCAGAAACGGCAAGCCATATCGCCTGCCAACGCGAGCCGTCACACCGGCCTTACGTGCATATGGATGCAAGCGCCGGTATCCGCGCGCCGTTGTAAAGCCTGTGAACCCGTTTTCCGTACGGCGGCATCCCCAGAGGACAATATGATGATGCGCGCACAGGCTCATCAGCCGCTCCACAGAACCGGACCGCGCCGAAAAACAAACATAACCGCGCAGCCAGCGCAGCAGTCTTACAAACAGCAAACTCCCGCCCCCCTGAAATGCTTCATACTGTTTTTTCTCTACTGCGAAAACTCAATGGACGTGAAAAATCCCGTGACTGTGACCCGGTCGCCGCTCATGCATTTGAGCGATAGACCGCGCCCGGTAAACTTGAGGATCAGCTTGCCTGTGTTCAGACGGATCACATCGTCGTTATATTCCAATACATTCTGGCAATGCTCGATTGCCGCTTCCCGGTTGCCAAGCAGCTCCACCTGCGCAAGCCCACCGGCTACATCGACGGGTATCTCCAGCGAACGCGACACAACCTCGGCGATTGTACCGCGCCGCGGCTTCGATTTTCTGTGTCCAAACACAGGCTTTCCCCCTGTTCCCCATCCCGCCACATGGCGGGATATAAAATTCGGTATCATTCTTTTCACCGTTCGTTACATACATATTAACGGACCGGCCATTTTATGTAATAAGGGGTTGCGGTATATGAGGCGAAGCCATTTTCTTGGGGCGGGTGCCGCTGCGGCGGCCGCCATATGCCTGCTGTGGAAAACGCAGGAGGTCGCCGCGGGCGTCCGGGCGGGACTTGAAAACTGCGCGGGCGTATTGATCCCATCACTGTTCCCATTTATGATTCTCGCAGGACTGATCACGTCAACAGGCGCGGGCAGCGCGCTTTCGCGCTCTGTATCTGTATTTTCACGCCGCGTGCTCAACATGCCGGAAAACATGGGGACCGTGCTTCTGATGAGCTTTTTGGGCGGATTTCCAGTTGGGGCGCGTATGCTTTCCGACATGCTGGCGCGCGGCGAAACCGACAGGGATACCGCATCGCGCGCGCTCTGCTGCTGTGTCAACGCGGGGCCGTCCTTTCTTATTTCGGCAGTCGGCGCCGGACTTCTGCACAGCCGGACCGCAGGGCTTCTGCTGCTCGCCGCACAGCTTCTCAGCGCCTTTATTGTCGGCGCGTTTGTTTTTTCAGGCGCTCATGCGGGCCGGCCGGCAGCCGGTCCGCATCACCGTTTTCCCACCGAACACGGAGCCTTTGTAGCAGCGGTGCGCAGCGCGAGCGCCTCCATGCTGTCTGTCTGCGCGTTTGTCGTCGCATTTGCAGCCATCACAGCGTTGCTTTCTGCGGTCGGCGCGGTCGGTGTGCTGGCTCAATCGCTTGGCGCACTGTTGCCGGCGCTCGGCGCGCCGTTTTTTTCCGCCGTGCTCTCCGGGGCGCTGGAGGTCACAAACGGCTGTATCCAGGCAAGCGCGCTTGGCGGACGCGCCGGATTTACGCTCTGTGCATTTCTCACCTCCTTCTCCTCTCTAAGCATCATGTTCCAGGTGCGCGCCTGTTTTTCCCAGGAAAACCTTCCGCGTTTCGGGCCGTTTTACCGCTCGCGGCTGGCGCACGGCGCAATCACCGCTTTACTGGCCAATTTGTTCTATCAGCTTCTTCCAGCGCAAACGCTCTCTGTAATGGCTGCGGGCAGCGCGCGTGCAGCAGCGGTCCCAGATACGCCGAACCGGCTGGTTACGGCGCTCTGCCTGATCTGTATGTGTGCCATTCTGCTGCCGGATGGACCGCGTAAAAGGATCCGTATGACAGAATAACCCGACTGTTAAAGATTTGTATATGGAAATAAGGCGTCGAATCCTGTATAATAAGACAATGCTGAATTGTACCGGGAGAATTCGAAACAAGAACAAGCAAAAATTTCATTCGATCTCCAGCCGGTCGATTCCACACTTTGTAAGTTATTTGAAGGGAGGGAGCGCCATGCGCCGCTCACAGCTTTTCTCCAATGAGATACCGCCGGCCTGCCAATACTGTAAATATGGGTTTATCACACGCTCGGGCGAAACCGTGCTGTGCGAAAAGCGCGGCGTCACTGCGCCGCATGCCTCTTGCCGGAAATATCGCTATGCGCCGCTAAAGCGCGTGCCCAAACGGCCTAATGCGCTGCCGGTTTTTGATCCATCCGATTTTAAATTGTAATTGAGGAACAGATTCATGAAGCACGAGACAAAACGAACCATCCTGCGCACCCTGCTGGCGTCCCTGGCGATCGTCGCGGCCACCTGCGCCGTTTTGTATGCCAGCGACCTGTTGACCTCCCCTATTTCTTCCAAAACGCCGCCCGCCGGCATTCCCGCCGCCGGAGAGCAATTGCACGCGCTGATTGTCCGCACACGCGGCAACGCCGACTTTCCATCCGCGCCCGGACTCTCCGCGAAGCAGCAGCGCGCGCAGCTCGATGAAATCGCCGCGTTTGCCGGGGAATACGGTTACAACGCTGTGTTCTTTGAAGCCGTTCCATCCTGTGACGCGCTATATCGCTCATCAATCCTGCCTTCCAGCGCCTATTGGATGGGGGAACAGGGTGCGTTCGCATTTTTTGACCCGCTCGATTACCTTGTGAATGTGTGCAAGGAATCCGGCATCCAAGTCTATGCGATGATCGATCCGTTCGCCGTGTCAGCCGAGGATCTTGCTGAGTCCTCGCCCGCATCAAAAAATCCGGAGTGGATAGCGGCAGACGGTAGGTTCAATCCCACAGAGCTGGGCGTTCAGCAGCTTGCCGGCTCTGTGGCCGCCGAGCTTGCCACCCGCTATGACATCGCGGGTATCGTGCTGGAAGGCGTGGAGCCGGCCGGTTTTGCCGCTGTTGACAACTATATGGCCGCGCTTTCCGAAACGGCCACGCAGGTGCGCAGCGCCCTGCGTCTAAAGGAGGGCCAACGCCTAGGCATGCTGCTCCCGTCAAGCGCGTCCCCGAGCGCGGCCGCGCTTGCGGAAAGCGGCGCGCTTGATTTTGCCGTCCCGGATTTGGCCGGACTAACCGAACAGGAGTTACCCAGCGTGCTGGCGGTCTGGCAGACCTCCGGCGTCCCATACTATCCGCTGTATATCGCGAGCGACGACACGGCCTTTACCCACCTGGCGGACGCGATTCTCTATCAGGAGCGCACGTCCGGCAGCGGCCTGGTTGTCAGCAGCTTTTCCGCGCTGCACACCGATTCACGCGCCGCCGCTTATTCCCTGGCTGCATCGTTTGCACAGACTGAGCAGGCGAATATGCCCGATCTTACCTACAGCACAGAATTTGCTGTGACGCGTCCGACAGAAACGCTGACTGTCGGTTCGGATTGGGAAAGCTACTTCATCACTGGCACGTCCGACCCAAGCCTGCCAGTATTCTACAACGGCGCTGAGATCGCCCGTTCTCCCTCCGGACTGTGGGGCGTGCTGGTCAATGTGCCATACGGTACGAACACCTATACCTTTACGCAGGGCGGCGTCAACAAGACGGCTACCATTGTACGCAACCAGCCGTCTGCATCTGCGGCCATCAGCGCCATTGTGAAAAGCTCCGTCTACCCGTCGAATGCCGAAGCCGTGCTCCCCGGACAATCACTCAAGCTCTCGTGTACCGCGCCGGGCGGCGGAACCGTTACCGCGTCGGTTGGCGGGCTGGCCGCGACGCTTGAGCCGGTTGCACAGGCGGCGGACGGCGTCGCTGTCACCTATCAGGCAACCATCGACGTTTCTTCGCTCGCACAGGACGGCGAGGTCAAAAATATCGGGCCGGTCACATATACGCTTGAATATGGCGGCGTCAATTCCGAGCAGCAATCTGCCGGCGATGTCTACGCCTGTGGAAACGGCGCACGCCCTGTTGCAGTTATGAAAACGTTCATTGTACCGGTCAATGCCAACGCTGCCGACGACGGCGAATATGCAACCATCCTCAAGGAGGACTGCGTCGATTATATCACGGAGAATGCCGGCGGATATTATCATCTATCATCGGGCGGCTATGTGCTCAAGGGCGCGGTCGATATCCTGGAAGGCTCCCAGACAGCGGAAACAAACGCTTCCTCGCTTTCGCTGGAACAAACGGATAAAGGGGAAAAACTTACAATCCGCGGAACTGCCCGCCCTGCGTTTGACGGCGCAATGGACGATGACAGCGTTACAATCCGTCTGTATAATGTCACCGGTTTTGAAAACCTGAGCACAGCCGCGCTTGAGAGCAAGCTGTGTTCATCGATTGAAAGCAGTACGGAGCAGAACACGGTGACGCTCACATTCCATTTAAACGAAGGCGTGCGGTTGCTCGGCTGGGACGTTCGTTTCAATGACAACGACACCGTGATTTATCTCAAGCAGCGGCCGACGCTTGACCGCGCTTCGGCAAAGCCACTTTCCGGCATCACGGTTGTGCTTGATCCAGGCCACGGCGGCGACGACCCCGGCGCCGCCGGCGTTCCCGGCCAAAACGGACCATTTGAAAATATCTTGAATCTGGCGGACTCCTACGCCATAGAAAGCCGTTTGACGGCACTTGGCGCAAAGGTGCATGTCCTGCACAACAATGAAAATATGACGCTCAACGAACGCGTCGAACTGGCGGAACAGTTTGACGCCGATATGTTTATTTCAAGCCACCACAATTCTCTCTCCGAAACGGTTGATTCCAATGAAGTTTCCGGTATTGAGGTCTACTATTATAACGACCAGTCGGAGCTGCTCGCTGAAAAGATCGGCTGGAGCCTCGCGGAGGATACGGGCCGCAAACTGCGGTTTACCGAACAATCGTGGTACCGCGTTACGATGATGACCGGTTGTCCGGCGGTGCTTGTTGAATCAGGCTATATCTGCAACCCCACGGAGTATGAGGAAATCGCAGATGAATATGCCATGTTTAAATATGGCAACGCCGTCGCCGACGCTGTGCTCCAGTACTTCGCAGCGTAATACAAACGTCCAAGCGCGGTGAAAGCCCGCGGCCGTGGGAACACGGCCGCGGGCTTTCTGTATGGTAGGTGGTGGCTGTTGTATCTCAGCCAAAACCGATAAATCCGGTTTTAGCTTAGGCTTGAACCCACACGTCCGGATCAGCCGATACCGCCAAAGACAATGCCGGCGACAAATACGGCCATAGTTAACAAACAGAAACAATATTTATACAACGGGTAGTACCAGGAGCCAATCGGCTTGCTGCGACCTTTGGACACGGCGCTTTCCACAGCCTTGCGCCCCCATACCCAAGCGAACATGATGCCGGCAAGTCCCGCCCCCAGAGGACAGATATAGATGGAGACGAAATCCATCCACTGAGAAACGATGCCCTGAATAACCATAGCCACGACGATGCCCACAACGCCGATGGAAATAACGGCCTTGGCACGGCTGAACTTCAGGTTATCCTGCAAAGTCGCAATGGGGGCTTCGAACAGGTTGACCAGTGAGGTCAGGCCCGCAAAAAGGACTGCCACAAAGAACACAATCATGACGATATGGCCGCCGGGCATATTGGAAAACAGATGCGGCAAAGAGATGAACATGAGGCCCGGGCCTCCGCTGGTAAGCTCCGCGCCCGTGGTGGCCATCGCAGGGATGATAACCAGAGCAGCCAGCATGGCCGCGCAGGTATCAAAGATAGCCGTTATAATGGCAGAGCTTACTACATCCTCATCGTCGGACAGGTATGAACCATAGATGACAGTACCATTGCCGGCCAGGGACAGAGAGAAGAAGGATTGACCCAGGGCGTATACATACATCATGGGGTCCTTGAACACCTCCGGATCAATGGTGAACATCCACCGATAACCGTCGGCTGCTCCAGGCTGAACAGCCACATAAATCGCAAGCCCGATAAACATCACATAAAACAGGGGGATCATGATTTTATTGGCCTTTTCAATACCGCTGGCAATGCCAAGTGTCATAATTCCAAATGTGACCACCAAGGCGACGATGAGCCAGACGTTATTGCCGAAGCTGCTTGAAACCGCACCAAAAGCGGCACCAAAGCCATCCACATCGGTAGGCGCCAGAGTGGAGCCGGTGAAACTGCCGAATGTATATTTAAATATCCATCCAACAACTACGGAATAACCGATGGCCAACATCAAAGCGCCCACCATCGGAATACCGCCAATGATCGAACCAAGTTTGCGTTTGCTCTCTCCTCGGGAAGCACATGCGGTGCCAAAGGCGCCCACAGGGCCGTTACGGGTAGCACGGCCAAAGCTCATTTCGCCGATAACCCCGGACAGGCCAAGTACAATGTCAAAAATCAGGTATACCAGAAGGAAAGCGCCGCCATACGTGGCCATGCGGACAGGGAAAAGCCAGATATTACCCATACCAACGGCAGAACCGACGCAGGCCAGAATAAACCCCAACTTACTGCTGAAACCGTCACGATTTGCTGTAGTGTTACCAGGAGCTGCCATATAAATCCACCTCTCTCTGCAAATGTATTGCCTGTTAAAAAATTCCTCTCACAGATAAAAAAAGGGAGGCAGGGGTCCGCCAAAAGCCTTTATCAATTGCGAACGCCCGCCTCCTGCCGTGCGCTTCCCCGTGGCACAGTTACGTTTAACTGTTTATGTAGTAAAAGCCCTGAATATGACTTTAACCCTTATTCATTGGGATAAGGCTCCAAAAACGCATGGAAATGACGCATCGGAAGATTGTGGCCCCAGGTGATGCGCATATTGGGGATGCTCTCGCGATCCTCATACAGCGCCTTGACAGCAGCAATTACATAATCCAGGTGCTCCTGAGTCAGACGGCTGCGGTCGATTGCGAAACGAACCACATTCGCCAGTTCAGCCTGCTGCTCCGGGGTTTTCAAATCATATTCCATGGAATAGTCGCCAAGCTCGGAAACACGGATACCATAGCGGCGGATCAGCTCCAGAGAGAAGCCCTCGCCCGCGAAGGTATCGTGGCCGCGCTTGCCGTCAAAAAACTCGTCCATGTTGATGTACACTGCGTGTCCGCCGGCCGGAAGCACAACGCCCTTGACGCCGGCCTTATAAAAGCCTTCCGCCAGGTAATTGCACTGGGCAATGCGCTCATGCATATAGTTAAAGTCACAGGATTCATACAGACCGACAGCCAGCGCCATGATGTCGCGGCCGGACATACCGCCATAGGAATCGTTGCCGTAGCAGGAGATCTGCTTGACCTTTAAGAGAACGCCCACATCGGTCTTGATTGTGCCGTCCTCATTGAAGTCGGAGAACTTCTGCCAGAACAGGCCCTTGTCGCGGAAAGCAAGCATTCCGCCCATATTGGCGTGGCCGTCCTTCTTGGCGGACATGGAGAACGCGTCGCAGTAGGAGAACATCTCCGTGGCGATTTCAGCAATAGACTTATCAGCGTAGCCTTCCTCGTTCATCTTAATGAAGTAGCAGTTCTCAGCCCAGCGCGCAACATCGAACACCAGCGGGATATCGTATTTATGCGCGACACGGTTGATCTCTTTGATATTAGCCATGGAGACGGGCTGGCCGCAGATGGGGTTGTTGGTGATGCAGGTGAAAATCAGCGGTACGTTCTCAGGCCCGACAGCATTGATAAGCTGCTCCAACTTTTCAATATCCATGTTGCCCTTGAACGGGTTCTTCTCATAACGGCCGCCCTCGGGAACCTCATACAGCAACTCCTTGTTATACAGATTGCGGGGCACCGAACCCATCTGCTTGATGTTGCCCTCGGTGGTGTCGAAATGGCCGTTGGAGGGAATGGTAAAGACCTTGCCGGGATGCCGCTTGGACAGAATGTTCTTCACAATCTCCATCAGCACGGACTCAGCCGCACGTCCCTGTTGAATGATAAAGGTGTTGGGGCGCTCCATCTGGGCCGCTCCGCCGTTGAACAGGCCGCCTTCATACTCGCACAGGTACAGCTCATCCATCATTCTTTCCACATCGCGGCAGTCGGTGCGGACCAGGTCGATAGACTTTTTCCAGTTCTTTTCGCCGCCGCGCTCAAAAATATCGCGGAATGTATCCAGCAGCACATAATAGCCGGTGTTGCGGCCATATGCCTCATCACCCAAAAACAGGGATGCCCACTGCTGGTTAGTCATGGCGGTTGTACCGGAGTCGGACAGCATATCCACGGTCAGCATACCAGACGGGAACGCAAACTCATTGTAATGAGTGGCCTTCAGGGCGCGCTCGCGCTGCTCGACGGTTACATTGGGCACATCGCGGACTGCAAAGGTGAAATGATGTGGAACGGGAACATTCAGCGGATACTCTTTCATAATACTTATACCTCCATATTTGACGCTTTGCGTCTCAATTTCAGAGGATACCCCGGTCATCGTTTACCAGTTTCCCGTTTCAGGCAACTACGACTGGCGGACAGTACCTTTACCAAATTAAATTTTGGCCTGTCAATCAGGCCTCGGCGATGACTTCAATCTCGACGAGTGCATCCTTGGGCAGGCGGGCAACTTCCACGGCCGAACGGGCAGGAAAAGCGCCTTCGCTGAAGAAGGTGGCATAGACCTCATTCATCGCGCCGAAGTTATTCATATCGCTGAGAAAAACAGTCGTCTTGACGACCTTGTCCATGCCGCTTCCCGCTTCCTCCAAGATCGCCTTGACATTGGTCAGGGACTGGCGGGTCTGTGCCTGAATCCCCTCCGGGAAGGCGCCGGTCGCCGGATCAAGCGGGAGCTGGCCGGAAGTGATTATCAGGCCGCCCAGCGTAATCGCCTGGGAGTATGGGCCGATCGCCGCCGGCGCACGGTCAGTACTGATTATTTTTTTCATAGGATTGATTCCTCCTTTTTTCTAGCTCTGCAATAATTTTATCACAAATATAAAAGTTGTCAATTGCTATTTCACTTTAATTTTGCGATTTGTTTAAATTGTTTTGTAAAATTATATATATTTATATAAAATAACAACAATTATAAAATTTGTATCAAAAATTATTTCTTATTGCAATAAAAAATTTCTAAATAGCTTTGACAAAATTCCAATCGGCCGATATAATGGATTTAGGCATATTTTTAAGATCATGCCAGAACATTAACTGGCCGAAAGGTAACGATATGACGAATCCGATGCTTGGGCATTATATAAGGCTGACAGAATTTCTGGGACATACCCTGGGACCGGATTATGAGGTTGCTCTGCATGACCTGACAGACAAAAACCGTTCCATTGTTGCCATCGCAAACAGTCATGTGAGCGGCAGGGAGGTCGGCGCGCCTCTGACCAATATGGCCCTTAAAATTCTGATGGACAAAAGCTATGAAAAACAGGACTATATTACGCATTACCGCGGTGTGTCCGCCGAAGGGCGGACGCTGCGTTCCTCCACGCTGTTCATCAAGCATAACGGAAAACTGATCGGGATGCTGTGCATCAATTTCGACGACAGCCGTTATCATGCTGTGAGCGAAAGCATCCTGCACCTGTGCCACCCGGACCAGTTTGTGGACACCAACTTCCAAGTGGATGAAACGCGCATTTCCGACACGCCGTATGCCCTGCCGGCGGTGGAGCAGTTCCACAATTCCAGCGGCGGCGTGGCTGAGGATGCTGTTTTGAGAGAGCTTAAGCGGCTGGGGCTGTCCCCCGTGCGTCTGACGCCGGAGGAGCGCCTTCAAATTATCCATACCCTGGAGAGCGACGGCATCTTTCTGCTCAAAGGAGCGGTCAAATCCGTGGCTGATATCCTTCAGTGCTCTCAGGCGAGCGTATACCGCTACCTCTCTCAAATACGGCGGGAGCGCGCCGCGGAATAAACAGATTGGAGACGGTTTTATGCTGCATGAACTGACAGATGCCAGAATTTCCGATTTCCAGACAGCCTGCGCCTATGAACGGGTGTTTGGCTCCAGGGCGCTGACCCTCCTGCGGACTTACGGCTTGGAGGACAGCCCGGCGCGCTTTTATTTGTGCGAACGGGACGGTTGTCCCACAGCCGCCCTCTCCCTGCTCGACGGCGTGCTCACGGTTTCGGCAAACGAACAGGCGGCCCCCGAACCGATTGCCGAATTGGCCCGTTCCCTTGGCGTGCGGGAAGTCGATACCAATTGGAAGCAATGCGAGGCACTGCAAAAAATCCTGGGCGGCACGACAGACAGCTCCTATTATATGGTCTATCAGGGCGGCGTACCGGACAGCGGCCCGCCCGATCTTTCCCCTGGGGAGCTGCACGCAGTCTTTGACGTGCTCCAACGCAGTCATGAATACTACCGGACGCATCTTCGCTTCGATTCGTGGGCTGAGGACCTGAAACGCCGCTGTGCATTGGGGTTGACGGAGCTTTACCAACTTGAACAGGATGGAAAAGTGATCGGAACCGGCTGCATCATCTCCGAGGATGACGAATGCGGCGTTATCGGCGCTGTTGCCGTCGTACCTGAATACCGCCGTCAAGGGTATGGCCTGCAAATCAGCCGTTTTCTTGTCCGGCGTATCCTGAAAAAGGGCAAAACGCCGCGGCTGATCTCCGGATATGACGAGGTGGCCCGGCTTTATGAGCAAGTGGGATTTATCGCCTGCGGCAGATGGGGCGAATGGTATCCTTAAGAAGCTGTACCAATTGGTACAGCTTCTTAGCCGCAAAGGAGGCGCAAAACATGATCCGTGAATATTGCCGGCGGATCGGAATGCTGATTTTGGGACTTGTTGTCAGCGCGGTCGGTATCGTGATGATGCTTCAGGCAAATGTGGGGCTGGAGCCGTGGAGCGTCCTTCAGGAGGGGTTGTCCCATACCCTGGGGATCACCTATGGAACAGCTTCGGCGCTTGTGGGCGCGGTTGCCATCGGGGTTGCGGTCGCCTGCAACGAACACGTTGGCTTTGGGACCATCCTCAATATCGTTTTATGCGCGATCATGATCGATTGTCTTTTGGCGCTTGGCTTGATCCCACTGATGACTTCCCTGCCGTCAGGGATTTTCATGCTGCTTTGCGGTCTGGAACTGCTGGCTATCGGCACCTGGCTCTACATGCGTGCCGCGCTGGGTTCCGGCCCCCGGGACGCCCTGATGGTGGCGTTGGCGCGCAAAACCGGCCGTTCGGTCGGCCTGTGCCGTGCGGCGGTCGAACTTCTTGTCATCCTGCTCGGCTGGCTTTTGGGCGGGCGTGTCGGAATCGGTACGGTGATTTCCGCACTCGCTCTGGGAAGCCTGTTCAATCTCAACTTCGCCCTGTTCCGCTTCAAGGCGTCGGAGCTTCATCAGGAAAGCGTGTCTGAAACGGTACATAGGCTGCGGCGATCCATCGCCGGACGGTAAATTGAGAAAAGCGGGGGACCGGAGGGCCCCTCGCTTTTCAGGTTGCATTTATGCAGTTTTATACACACCGGCCCGCGGATAATCATTCCGGCAGCTTGCAGACGTCGACCCACCCGGCGGCATTTGCATATTCATACAGCTCGTCGCAGCCAAGCTCGATCGCGGAATGATCGCTGCCGGCCGCCGGGAATACCGTATCGAAGCGGCGCAAAGATTCGTCAAGATAGACTGTGACGGCGTCGTTTTCAATCGCAAACGGGCAAACGCCTCCGACGGCGTGTCCCGTCAGCGCGCGTACCTCGTCGGGCGAAGGCATCGACGCCTTCATACCAAAGCGCGCCTTGAACTTTTTGTTGTCCACGCGCGCGTCCCCGGCCGCGACAAGCAGGATGCACCCTTCCCCCTGCCGAAACGACAGCGTCTTTGCGATGCGCGCTGGAATTACGCCGACCGCCTGCGCGGCCAGCTCCACAGTCGCGCTTGACTGCGAAAATTCCAGAATGTCGCCGCCGCGTCCGCGCGCCTCAAAATAGGCGCGTACCTTTTCAATTGACATCCAATTCTCCCCCGAAAAAGCCGGCGGCGGAAAATCCGCCGCCGGCCGTCATTTTTCACACTCTACGGATTCACCACAATCAGAGCCGGCTGCGCAGCAGGACATCCTCGCTTGAAAGGATCGGGATTCCCTTGGCGGAAAGCACCTGTTCGGCCTGTGCGTTGTTTTCCACACGCAGGATCACAAACGCCGTCTTTTCCGCTTTGCTGACGAATGCGTACATGTATTCGACCGTGATCCCCTCGTCCGCCAAAATGCGCAGCGCAACGGCAAGTCCGCCGGGCTGATCAGTAATGCCGACGCCGATCACATCCGTCTGTGAAACAGTAAAGCCCTGCTCCTTGAGCCGGCTTTCAGCACGCGCCGGATGATCGACAATCAGGCGCAGAATTCCAAAGTTGGTTGTATCCGCGATGGAAAGCGCCCGGATATCGATATCGTTTTTACTCAGCACGTCTGTGACCTCGGCGAGCCTTCCGGGCTGGTTCTCCACAAAGACGGACAACTGCTTGATGACCATAAATCAACACCCGTTCTGCCGCAATGGCTGTTATTTTGTGCACCCCCGGCCATATCCGGCGCGGCGGGCCTTTTTTTCAGTATACCATTAAAATTTACGTTTGTCGATAACACGTTTAGCCTTGCCCTCACTGCGTTCGATTGTTTTAGGCGAAACGAGGTGCACGTTCGCCGCCAGGCCAAGCATGGCGCGCAGCCCGTCGACAAGCTCTTTCTCGCGTGCCGAGACGCCCTTGACGGTATCCGCGAACATCTCGTTCGTCATTTCCACCTGAACGTCCAGCGTATCGCTGTTCTTTACGCGGTCGACTATAATCTGATAATTGGCCGGATAGCCGTGATTAAGCAGAACCGTTTCGATCTGCGACGGGAACACGTTGACGCCGCGGATGATCAGCATATCGTCGCTGCGGCCCATCGGCTTGGACATCTTGACATGCGTGCGTCCGCACGGGCACGGTTCGCGGTTGAGTACGCAGATATCGCGCGTGCGGTAGCGCAGCAGCGGAAATGCCTTCTTCGTGATGCTCGTAAAGACCAGCTCGCCCTTTTCCCCATCGGGGAGCACTTCGCCTGTTTCCGGGTTGATGATCTCGGCAATAAAATGATCCTCGTTAATATGCATCCCGGTCTGCGCCTCGCATTCAAACGAAACGCCCGGCCCGGAGATCTCCGTCAGTCCATAGATGTCATACGCGCGGATGCCGAGCTTTCGTTCGATATCCCGGCGCATTTCCTCGCTCCACGCCTCCGCGCCGAAGATACCGGCTTTCAGGCTGATTTCGTCGGGCGCGATACCCATCTCCTGAAACGTCTCGCCGATAAACGCCGCATAGGAAGGCGTGCAGCACAGGATCGTGGAATGCAGATCCTGAATAAACTGGATCTGACGCTGCGTATTGCCGGACGACATCGGCAGCGTCAGGCAGCCGACCTTGTGCGAACCTCCGTTGAGCCCCGGGCCGCCTGTAAACAGGCCGTAGCCGTAAGCGACCTGCACAACATCGCTTTTCGTACCGCCGGCAGCCACAATCGCGCGGGCGCAGCAGTCCTCCCACAGATCGATGTCGCCCTGCGTATAGAATGCAACGACGCGTTTTCCGGTAGTTCCGCTCGTCGACTGGATACGCACGCAGTCGTCAAGCGGAGCGGCCAACAGGCCGTAAGGATACGCCTCGCGCAGATCGTTTTTCGTCAGAAACGGCAGCTTGTAAAGATCGTCGCGCGACTTGATATCCCCGGGCGTTACGCCCTTTTCATCCATCAGCCTTTTGTAATAAGGGACGTTTGCATAGACGTGCCGCACTGTATCGACCAGGCGCTCATCCTGCCACGCTTTGATTTGTTCCCGCGAGGCGCGCTCAATTTCGGGCTGGTAATAATTTGCCAATGGAGATCGATCCTTTCTGTGTCAGATTTTCTGTTTATCGATACGCCCGGCCAAGCGCGAACGCTTTTTTGTTCAGCTCCAAAAACTTCGGCGGCACACACGCCTCAAGCGCGGCCTGCCACACGGCTTCCGGGATATCGAGCAGCGTAGAGAGCACGCCCATCAGCACCACGTTGACCGCCTTGGCGCTGCCCGCCTGCCCGGCGAGCGCCAGCGCGTCGCAGGCGACGACGTCCGCGCCCTTGCCACGCAGCTTTTCAATGATATCGGCCGGATACTCCATCGTGCCGGTGATGACCGGCATCGGGGAAATGCGCTGGTCGTTGACAATCAGGCGGCCGCCCTGTTTGAGATACGGCAGCCACCGCGCGGCCTCCAGCCGCTCAAACGATACGATCGCGTCCGCTTCGCCGCGCGCGACAATAGGCGAATATACCCGGTCTCCGTAGCGCACATACGTTACAACCGAGCCGCCGCGCTGGCTCATGCCGTGTACTTCAGACACCTTCACGTCGTGTCCCTGCGCCATCAGAACATTGCCGAGCAGTTTGGAGGCGAGCAGCGAGCCTTGCCCGCCGACGCCGACAATCATAACGCTTTTTACACCCGTCATCACACATGCACCTCCGAAGATTTGATTGCGCCGAAGCTGCACAGTTTCGTGCACAAATCGCACCCGACACACAGCGTATCGTCTATGACAACGCGTCCGTCCGTAATGCTGATCGCCGGGCATCCGATGCGCATACACGCCTTGCATTTTTTGCATTTTTCATCGTCGATCACAAACGGCGGCGCATGCTTGACATATTTGAGCAGCACACACGGCCTGCGCGCGATGATGACGGACGGTTCGTCTGCCTCAAGCTCCTCGCGCACGACCTGCTCAAGCTCTTTCAGCTCGTTCGGATCAACGACACGGACGCGCCGGACGCCAGCGGCCTCGCAGATCTTTTCAATGCTCACCTGCGGCGTCGGCTGGTTTTTCAGCGTCAGCCCGGTCGTTGGGTTCTGCTGATGGCCCGTCATGCCGGTGATCGAATTGTCGAGCACAATCACAGTCGAATTGCCGAGATTGTATGTAATATTGATCAGCCCGGTGATGCCCGAATGCATGAACGTGCTGTCGCCGATCACAGCAACCGATTTTTTGGCGCTGTCGCGGCCGCGCGCCTTATTAAAGCCATGCAGCCCCGAAATCGACGCGCCCATGCAGACCGTTGTGTCGAGCGCGCCAAGCGGAGGCAGCGCGCCGAGCGTATAGCATCCAATATCTCCGCTGACCATGACGCCGAGCTTATGCAGCGTATAAAACAGGCCGCGGTGCGGGCACCCCGGGCAGAGCACCGGCGGGCGCACCGGAACCGGCTCGCCGAAGTCCGCGCATTCCGGCACGGGAGCGCCGAACGCGGCGGCGATCTCGCGCTGCGAATATTCGCCGAGCAGCCCCAGGCGGTCCTTGCCGCCGTCGACGCGCACGCCGATGGCGCGGCAGTGCGTCTCGATCACCGGATCAAGCTCCTCCACAATATAGAGCGTTTCCACCTGCGCCGCAAAATCGCGGATCAGCTTTTCCGGCAGCGGATTGACCAGTCCGAGCTTGAGCACGCTCGCCTCGGGGAACGCCTCCTTCACATACTGATAGCACGTGCCCGATGTGATAAAACCGACGCCGCGCCCGGCCAGCTCGGCGCGGTTGAGCGGCGTCGTCTCCGCCAGCTCCGCGAGCTTTTTCATGCGTTCCTCGACAAACACGTGACGGCCGATCGCGTTTCCCGGCATCATAACGTATTTTTTAGGATCTTTTACATAATCGCGCAGGGGCCGCTCCCCGCGCTCCGCCGTCTCGATGATGCTCTGTGAATGCGCGATGCGCGTACACGTGCGGAAGATCACCGGCGTGTCATATGTTTCCGATATTTCATAAGCGGCCTTGATAAAATCGATACACTCCTGCGAGTCGGAAGGCTCGACCATCGGCAGCTTGGCTGCGATTGCATAGTGGCGTGAATCCTGTTCATTCTGCGACGAATGCATCCCAGGGTCGTCGGCGACGCCGATGACCATGCCGCCGTTGACGCCCGTATAGGCGGCTGTAAAAAGCGGGTCCGCCGCGACGTTCAAACCGACATGCTTCATCGCGCAGAAGGAACGCGCGCCGCCAATGGCCGCGCCGAGCGCGGCCTCGCACGCGACCTTCTCATTCGGCGCCCATTCCGCATAAATTTCCTCATACTCGCTCGCATATTCGGAAATTTCAGTCGACGGCGTTCCCGGATAGCTCGACACAAACCGGCATCCCGCCTCAAAAAGTCCCCTGGCAACTGCCTGATTGCCCAACATCAATTGTTTCATCTTACCCCTCTTTCCGGCTTTTTTGAAAAAAAGCCTCGCCAAAAAACTTTCCAGCTTTTTCGAAAAAAAGCCTCGGCAAAAAACTTTAGTCGGCTGCGCCGCAAACAGCAAGGCGGGCGCTGCGTTTACGCAGGTTGCGCCGCGAACAGAGCGTCCGACGCTGCGAAGCCAAAAACTGTGCGTATTTTTACCGCAGGTCGACAACGCGCTTGGCCTTGCCGGAAAACCGCTCGATCGTCTTTGGCTGGACGAGCGTGACCTTTGCGTCGATGCCGAGTACCGTGCGCAGGCGCGAATGAATCATATCTGTCAAATGCTCCAGATCGGAATACCGCTCCAGCAGCGACGCGTCGATCAGCTCGACCTTGACCTCAAGCGTATCCGTATAGCCCTCGTGGCGCACATAAAGCATGTAATGCGGGCTGACCTGTTCCATCGGCATGAGCACGCTTTCAATCTGCGACGGGAACACATTGACGCCTTTGATTTTGAGCATATCGTCGCTGCGTCCCATGATTTTGTCCATACGCGCCGTTGTCCGGCCGCATTTGCACGGCGCATAGGTGATCCGCGAGAGGTCACGCGTGCGGTACCGCAGCAGCGGCAGCGCCTCCTTGGTCATCGTTGTGATGACCAGTTCGCCGACCTCGCCCTCGCTTTTCTCCGCGAGCGTCTCCGGGTCGACAACCTCGGCAAAAAAGTGATCCTCATTGATATGCAATCCATCACGATATTCGCATTCGCCCGATACACCCGGCCCGATCAGTTCGCTCATACCGTAATTGTCGGTCGCAAACAGGCCAAGCTTTTCCTCGATCTTGGCACGCATTTCCGGCGTGCTTCCCTCCGAGCCGAACAGGCCGACGCGCAGCTTAAAATCAGCGGGCGTATAACCCATTTCAGCCGCCAGCTCGCCAAGATACAGCGCGTATGTCGGCGTCGCGATCAGCGTTGTCGTGCCGAAATCCTTCATCAGCATAATCTGCTTTTCGCTGTTGCCGCTCGACGAGGGCACAACAGCGGCGCCGAGGCGCTCAAGTCCATAGTGCAGGCCAAGCGCGCCTGTAAACAGGCCGTATCCGAAACAAATCTGCGCAACATCCTCGTCGCCCACGCCAACCGCGGCGATCAGACGCGCCATCACTTCAGACCACATATCGAGATCATTTTTCGTGTATCCCACGACCGTCGGCTTGCCCGTTGTGCCCGACGATGCATGGATGCGTACAATCTGCTTGCGCGGCACCGCAAACAATCCAAACGGATAGTGATCGCGCAGATCGTCCTTTGTGGTCGGCGGTATGTACTTGATGTCGGAGAGCGTTTTAAACTTGTCGGGATCGATGCCGGCCGCGTCAAAGCGGTCGTGGTACAGCCGGACATTGTCATAGCAATACCGCACCACATGCTTCAAACGCTCCAGTTGGAGCGCCTCCAGCTGCCTGCGCGGCATCGTCTCGGCGTGCCTGTTGTAAATCATCGGTTGGTTTCCTCCGTTCCTTCCTGCGCCGCTTTAGCGCATTTACCCATTAAACCCTTCCCCTATCATACCGCGAACCGCACATAAAATCAAGGCTTAACCGCCATCTTTTGATAAATTCTGCCCGCTGCCAGCGCATAAAACCCCATTGATATGCACAAATTCATACTTTATTAAACACATTTCTGTCCAGTTCGTGTAGAATAATAGCATTCATTGAGTATTCTTCATCACTGCACCTGTGTTCATAATCCGATAAAATTGGAGACACTACATTCATGTTTGGATATATAAGGCCCAGTAAAGGGATGCTGCGCGTCTGTGAATATGAAACGTACCAGGCTGTCTACTGCGGCCTGTGCAAGCAGCTTGGGCGGCAGTATGGCCCGTTCGCGCGCATGACGCTTAGTTTTGACTTCACGTTTCTGACGCTGCTCGGCATGTCGCTTGACGAAAAGGATTCGTCGTTTGCGCCGGGGCGCTGCATTCTCAACCCGCTTAAAAAGCGTCCCTGCCTGCAAAGCTGTTCATGGCTGTCGTTTTCGTCCGACGTTGCAATGATCATGTTTTACTACAAGGCGCTCGACAATTATACGGACGGCGGAACCGGCGCCCGCTTTCTGACGCTTCTATGCATGCCGTTCGCGCGCGCGGCTTATAAAAAAGCTTCCGACCGCACCCCGGACGTGGCCTCGATTATCTATGAAACGATCAGTAAGCAGAGCCTCGTTGAGGACGAGCGCTGCGACAGCGTCGACCGCGCGGCTGAACCGTCGGCGCTCGCGCTTTCACAAATCTGCGGCCTGCTTACGCATGACGGCGGCCAGCGGCGCGTACTGGAACGATTCGGCTATCTGCTTGGGCGGTATGTCTATCTGGCTGATGCGCTCGATGATCTTGAGGAGGATATCCGTCACGGCAGCTACAATGCGTTTGTGCTGCGCGAACATCTGGACGCGCCCGATCCGCAGCGGCTGGCCGATGTGCGCGAAAACGCGAAGGGATCGCTTTTTTTGACCATTGGGGAAATCATCAAAACATACGAGCTTCTGGAGCTTGGCGCATATAAGCCGATTCTTGATAATGTGATCTATCTCGGGCTGCGGGAAACCGTTGAACGAATTTTGTTGCCGAAGGAGAATGAACACAGATGACAGATCCGTACAAGGTGCTTGGGATCTCGCCGAACGCCACCGATGAGCAGGTAAAAATCGCATACCGCGAGCTTGCCAAGAAATATCATCCGGACAACTATGCAAACAATCCCCTGTCCGATCTGGCCGAGGAAAAGATGCAGGAGATCAACCAGGCGTACGACGCGATCGTCGCGCAGCGCAGAGCCGGGCACTCCGCGGGCGGGCAAACTGGTGCGGGGGCATATTCCGGCGCATCTCAATTCTCCGATATCCGCCGTATGATCAATGTCGGCCGGCTAGCCGAGGCGCAGGAGCTGCTCGATGGCGTGGCCGCAGCAAACCGCGACGCCGAATGGCATTTCCTCAAGGGCAGTATATACTATTCGCGCGGCTGGCTTGACGATGCGCTCCAATGTTTCCAGCGCGCCTGCCAGCTCAATCCGCAGAACAGCGAATACAGCGCAGCTTATAACCAGCTTGTCTGGCAGCGGCAGAATGGACAGCCCCGCTATAATCAGAGTCCCTTTGGATCGAGCACTACCGTTGGCGGATGCAGTTGTTGTGATATCTGCGCGGCCATGTACTGCGCCAATTGCTGCCTTGACGCATGCGGCGGCGGCTGTTTCTGATGGCGCGGCAGCCGGGTTTCGATCCGGCGGCGTCCCATAACAGCCGCCAGATGAAAAAAAGCACTCAGGTCGCCCTTGGCGGCCTTTCCTCCGCCTTGTGTCTGCTGCTCATGTTCATGACCGGGCTGATTCCGTTTTCTTCCTATATATTCCCAGCACTGGCCGGGATCGTTTTGATTTCTGTACGCGAGGAAAACGGTCTGAAAACCGCATTGCTCGTCTACGCGGCGACTTCGCTGCTCGCGCTGCTGATCATCCCGGACCGCGAGGCTGTCATGATGTATATCATGCTGCTTGGCTACTACCCGCTTGCCAAACCTTGGATTGAACGTCTCGCACGGCCGCTTTCCATTCTGTTTAAGCTGCTGCTGTTCAATATCGTCGTCGTGGCGTTTTACTATGTTATGCTGTTCGTTTTTGGGGTTCCCGATATGCTCGAGGGCTGGGGCGATTTTGGACGTTATACCGTCGCAGTGATTTTAGTCATTGTAAACTTCACCCTGTTTATGTATGATTATCTGCTTACACAGGCGCTTCATATTTACCGGGGATGGTTTCGCCCTAAAATCCTGCGTAAGATTATTTGATCCCTTCTTTGGAGGTATATCCAATGGCTGTCAAACAAAAAAAGCGCACGGGGATGCTGCCCGTGCTTTTGTTTACCGCGTTTTTCATCGTACTGATCGCAGCGGGGGCTTTCTTCTTCCTGCACGGCGCCGGTTCCTCCGGCGAGGTAGCCGCACAGTTTCGTGTCGAAGGGCTTGATCCTGCCGCACAAACGGGCGTTCTGCCAGGCGCGCCGCACAGCGAGCGCGCCCCGGGCGACGGCCTGTTCGGCTACCGTATCAATGCGGCTCCCACCTTTTCGTCCGACGGCAGCGGCGGCGACATCCGTGTGCAGAATCCAGCCTTTAATCAATATCTGATGGTCCTTGAAATCGTAGCGGACAACGACGAAACGGTTCTCTACCGTTCACAGTACATTGCCCCCAACCAGTACATACTGGACGCCGACCTGTCAAAGCCGCTTTCATCGGGCAGCCACGACGGTATGGCTTACATCAATGTGATCGATCCGTCAACGCTCGCGCTTGTAGATGTGCTTGAGTGCCCGCTCGCAATCAATATTCAGTCATGACAGGAGTGGCCATATGGAAAAAATCTCGTGCGGCGCAGCATTTGAACAGTATGGCGTTTCGACAAATCACGAGCGAATGGACAACGGTGAGCTGCGTTTCCGATTGATTGGGCCGGATAAAAGCAGCTATATCCGCTGTGAAAATGCGGCCGGAAAGCCTGTTTGGGAAAGCAGCCATTCACATGCCGCCTTACAGGAGCTGGTACTGGTACAAAGCGGCGAGGTCGTGTATGTTGAATACCGCGGCGGCAGGGCTGTATTCCAATTGCTGCGGCCTGGTATGTATGTTGTCACAACGCCGGAAGTGCCGCATAATCAATGCCTGACTGCGCATGCGGTCGTTCATACGGTCAAATTCGGCGATTGCAGCAATCCCGACTGGATTGCCGCGCCGCAGCTCGACGCGCTGACACTCCCGTTAACATTTGGACAGGCCCGCGCACAGGCTGAATAATATGCGATGACGCCGGAGAGGGGCGCGCACTGCATTTAGCAGCGCGCGCCCCTCTCTGCTTTCTATCCGGTCAATCTTTTTTGGGGACGATTTCGATCCAGTAGCCATCCGGATCATGGATGAAATAGATGCCCATTCCCGGATTTTCAAAGCAGACCACTCCCATTTTCTGATGTTTTTCATGAAGCGCCGCGTAATCGTCCGTCACAAATGCAAGATGATATTCCAGATCTCCAAGATTGTATGGCTCCTTACGATCGCGCAGCCAGGTCAACTCCAGCGTAAAATCGCTTTCGCCATCGCCGAGATATACAAGCTTGAACGAACCGTCCGAAGCATTTTTTTCACGCACCGCAGTCAGATTCAAGGCCTCTTGGTAGAAATCGAGACTCTTTCGCAGGTCAAACACGTTGAAATTAAAGTGATTGAATTTGATCATATGGCACACTCCTTATACATTATGTATTAAAAATTGGAAAAATTACTCATTTCCGCGAATATAAGTGATATAATCCATGCAATAATCGTCCAATCCAGCAACAACGCGTGCCGCTGCAATTGCATCACGCATTGCGGGTGACACCGGGTCGATGATCGCGCTGGAAAGCCCCGCAGCCATAGCCGCTGAAACGAATGCAGTGTTGATCAACACACGGCGCGGCAAACCAAACGATACATTTGAAAGGCCACATGTCGTCTTGACATCGGGATAGTTTTCCGCCATATACGCAATCGCGCCGAGCGCGCTTTTTGCGCTCCCACCATCCGTGGCAAGAGTCTCCACAAGCACATCCGCATAGATCCGGTCGTCCTGAATACCTGCGGCGCGCAGCTTCTCAATCAGAAAGTCCAGCTTTTGGCATTTCTCCTCCAGGCTATGCGGCATATCGTCGTCAATCGGCAAACCGACAACAGCCGCTCCGCTCTCCTTCGCGAGCGCTGTCACCGCGTCAAACCGATCGGTGATTGTTGCGGAATTGAGAATCAGCGGACAGTCTCCGGCCGCCTGCACCGCTGCTGCCATCACCTTTGGATCGGCTGTATCAATCATAATGCCGCAATCACAATTTTCACGTATCAGTCCGATTGTCCACAGCATGGCCGCTTGTTCGCCGGCCGCGCAAACCGCCGTATTGACATCCAGAAAAGATGCGCCCGCAGCGGCCTGCGTCCGGATCAACTCTGTCACTGTCTGCGCGTCGCGAGCTTCGAATGCCTGCTGTGCACGCGGAATCGAACTGTTGAGCTTTTCGCCAATGAGAATCACTGTTCATACCTCCTGATTTCTTCGATCAATCCCCGCACAATGTTTACTTTTTTCAATGGGGTCATAATATAAAAGCCATCAGCCGCGTCATAGACGCGCCGCATAATGCCCGCACTGTACGCAACCGAAATCGCAGCAGCTTCATCCGGCGTTTTTCCTTCCAAAGAACGCACGACATTGTCTGGAATTTCTATCCCGGACACCTCATTGATTAAAAAAAGCGCGTTTTTATAGCCTGCAACCGGTAATATCCCCGCAAACAGGCGGCAATCCTTTAACTCCTGACGTGCGCGCAGAAAATGATCAACAGCTTTGTCGCTGAAAATTGGTTGTGTAAACAGCATGGACGCGCCAAGCGACAGCTTCTTTTTTGCACGTGCAAGCTCCGCGTCAAAATTCGCCGCGTTCACATTAAGCGCGCCGCCAATTAAAAACGGCGCGTCTGCAAATACCTCACTGTTCATACTGTGAATCCATGCGATCAGATCATACGAGCTGAGATGGTACACGCCATCCGAACCGCGCGTACCGGCTTGCATCGGCGGATCTCCTGTAACAATCAGCACGCGGCCAATCCCTTCAAACGCTGCGCCAAGCAACCCCGCACGCAGGGCGATATGGTTTTTATCGCGGCAGGAGATGTGCGGCATCACCTCAATCCCCGCCTCACGTCTGATTTTCGCAGCCGTCATCAGGCTGTCCGCACGCGTGCGTGACAACGGCGAATCGGTCACTGTAATCAGATCGACGCCGCATGCACGCAGCTCTGATGCGGCCGCCAGTACAAATGAACAGTCGTGGTCAAAAGGCGGATCAAGTTCAACCGCGATTTCCTTGCGCGGCAGACCCAGGCGGCCGCCGCCGGGCGCGCCAGCGCCCGTGGCCGAAGCCGCTTGCGGCTTCGGCTGGCCCGTCCCCTTGGGACGGGCTGCGGCGGCCGCCAACGCAGCAGCGGCGCAGCGAATATGCTGCGGCGTTGTGCCGCAGCATCCGCCAAGAATATCAGCGCCATCCATATACAAAGCGGAAAGCTGTTGTGCAAAGTAGCCGGCGTTATCCTCAAAAAAAACGCGTCCATTGAGCGATGAAGGATATCCTGCATTCGGCATGGCAGCAACGGGCTTCACACGCTGCCCAAGCGCGCGAAGCAGGCTGCGCATGTGACTCGGACCACAGGAGCAATTGAGTCCAACGGCATCAACCTGCGGATCAGACTCCGCCTGATCAAACAGCGCGCGGCAATACAATCCACGCCGGGAATAGCCATCCTGTGAAACGGCGAAGGATACAATCACCGTTGCATCTGGAACACTTTGGCGGATCAGTCCGACTGCGCGCTGCACATCCTGATAGCAAGCCAGAGTCTCAAACAAAAAATTTTGCGCGCCAAGCTCCAGAAAATGCCGGACGACGGTAAGATAATCCGCTTCTGCCGTATCGGCGCAGATCCCGCCGATATCGGCGAATACACGCGCGCCGTTCTCCTGTGCGGCGCGCTGTGCGAGCGACCATCCAGCCGCAATGACTTCGTTTAAGCGCACCGAATCGGGGATAGAAACAGGATTGGCCGCAAAGGTATTTGTTTTCAGCGCAGCGCAGCCGGACGCTGCATATTCACGATGAATATCCAGGACTGTTTGCGGCGCGGTCAAATTAGCCAACTCACAAGGGGCTTCATCGCCTGTTTTTGAAAAATAATAGGTGCCAAATGCACCATCAAATAAGAATGGCCGGTCAAAATGCATGATGCAGCCTCCTTGATCTATTGTATCGTTTGTATACAGACGCACAAAAAAATATTGCTGAACCTATCGCTATCAATGCCGCAGCAGCGAAATAACCGCCAAACGGCGGCCTCAAACGGCTTTGCCGTTTGTCCTGTGCATATTGTATCACGCTTTTGGTAAAATTGCCAGAGTGTACCGCAGTTGTATCCAGATAAATTCCCACCCGGTTTTGTGAAAATCCTTCTCGGGCCTTGTACATCTTGTACGATCCGAATGCAAACGATTTGTGAACTTTTGCAGAATCTCGTTGACAAATTCCTTATAAAGGATTAATATTAGTTAGACAGCTAATCATTAGCTGTCTAACTTTTTGATTGTGTATCGTTTTAAAAGGAGCTGTCATCATGGAAGACCCGCGCGCTTCATCCCAAAATCAACCAGCAGATTTACATCGCGCCGTTCATTTACATTGGGACTTAATTTCCCTGCATAAACAATGCGCAAACCGTCTGCTTTGTGCTCATAATATTCATACAGGGCAACAGTCGTTGCTGTTTATGCTTAAACATATGGGCGCATGCAATCAAAAGGAGCTGGCGCGTGCACTGCACATCAGTCCTGCCACCATTGCTATTTCTCTCAAGCGCCTGGAGCGTTCCGGACTGGTGCGGCGCGTGCCGGATCAACAGGATCTGCGCTCCAATCGGATCGAACTGACACAGGCTGGTGTGGAATCCGCCGATTTTGCCGAAAAGGTAATCGATCAAATCACAGAACGCTCATTTAAGGATTTCAGCGCGGCGGAATTCGAGCAGCTTATCTGCCTATTGTCGCGCATGGCTTCAAATCTCCGGGTATTTCGGGACTATTTACAAAAAAAGGAGGAATCCCCTTGCGACAAATAATGTCGTATCTTGCGCCTTATAAAAAGTCGGTTGTCATCGCAGTGGCGTTTATGCTGCTCGACGTTGTGTGCGAGGTGATCCAGCCGACGCTTATGTCCAATATTGTCGGCTTTGGTATTCAGTCGGGTGACATCCCTTATATTGTCGGCACCGGTTCCCTTATGATACTGTTTGCATTGATTGCCATTTTGGCAGGTTTTGGAAACGCGCGCCATTCCGCAAAAGCTGGCGTTGGCTTTGCAGCCGGACTGCGGCGCGGGCTGTTTGAGAAGGTCCAGCAATTTTCGTTTAAAAACATCGACGCCTTTTCAACCGCCTCACTTGCGACGCGTTTAACAAACGACGTAACACTGCTTCAAAACGCAGGCATCATGACGCTGCGCCTGATGATCCGCGCGCCGCTCATGTTCGTTTTCGCCTTGATTATGGCCCTTCGTATGAATGCAGAGCTTGCAATCATTCTCGTCGTAATTATCCCTGTCCTTTTGCTTTCTCTTGGGTTCATTATCACACATGCGCTGCCGCTGTTCAATAAAATGCAGGCGCGTGTCGATGCGCTCAACGGCAGCGTGCAGGAAAATCTGACAAACGTGCGCGTCGTCAAATCCTTTGTGCGTCAGGATTTTGAAAAGAAAAAATTTAAGATTTCCAACGACAACCTGACTGACGCCTCCCTGCGCGCGATGAACGTCGTCATTTTCAGTATGCCGGTCATGATGCTGGTTATGAATCTTTCTACAGTAGCGGTCGTTTGGTTTGGCGGCGGCCAGGTGATCGGCGGTTTGCTGACAGCGGCCGACATGGTTGCATTTATCAATTACATTTTCCAAATCCTCATGTCTTTAATGATGCTCTCTATGATGTTTGTCCAGATTTCCCGCGCGTCCGCTTCATATAAACGTGCGATTGAAGTCCTGTCCGCTGAAATTGATTTAACCGATACCCCTGACGCACAGGAATACACAATCAAAGGCGATGTGAAATTTGATCATGTCTCCTTCAAATATGATCCGGAGCATCCAAATAATATCCTGACAGACATCGATTTTGATGCAAAGCCTGGTCAGACCATCGCTGTGATCGGCGGTACAGGCGCCGGCAAAAGCTCCCTGATTCAATTGATTCCGCGCCTGTACGATGTCACTGAAGGCCGCGTACTGATCGACGGACGCGATGTACGCGACTATAAGGTTGAATCGCTGAGAAGCCAAATTGGCGTTGTACTCCAGAAAAACACCCTGTTTTCAGGTACAATCCGCGACAATATTAAATGGGGCAACGAACATGCCACCGACGACGAGATGATCGAGGCTGCCAAGGCCGCTCAGGCGCATGATTTTATCATGAGCTTTCCCAAAGGATACGACACCTGGATTGAACAGGGTGGAGTCAATGTCTCCGGCGGACAAAAGCAGCGGCTTTGCATTGCGCGCGCGGTGCTGAAAAAACCTCCGATCCTCATTCTGGATGACAGTACCAGCGCCGTCGATACCGCCACCGAGGCTAAAATCCGCGAGGCCTTCGGCACCTCGCTGCGCCAGACGACAAAATTTATCATTGCGCAGCGCATTTCCTCCGTCAAGGATGCGGATCAGATCATAATCCTTTCCGACGGCCGTATTTCAGCGATTGGGACGCACGAGCAACTGCTCGCCGCCAGCGAGGATTATCAGGAAATCTATTATTCACAGCAGGAAAAGGAGGCGAACGCGTAATGCCGAATCGCAAACAATCCGCAATGGAAAAGCCGAAAAATTTTGGCGCTTCAATCGCGTTTGTCTGGAGCTATCTGCGCCGCCGCAAGCCGCTTCTCTTTCTTGCGGGATTGATGGTTCTTTTCAATATTGGCGCGACATTGGCCGGTACGGCCATGTTGCAGCCGATCATCGACAATTTTCTGGAGCCGGTGCGTGCTCTTTCCGTTTCAGAGCGGTTCGCAGGGCTTTTGCAGGGCGTTATCACACTGCTTTGTATCTATCTTGTCGCCGTCGCCGCCAGTTATCTGCAAATGCGTTTGATGATGACGGCCACGCAGCGTTCCATCAATGATCTGCGCCGCGACCTGTTTGATCATTTGCAGGATCTGTCGGTCCGTTATTATGACACACATACGCACGGCGAAATGATGAGCCGCTTTTCCAACGATGTGGACACACTCAACGATGCTCTTGCAAATTCGTTGACATCGCTGTTTTCGAGCGTCATCACCCTCACTGGCATCCTCGCGCTGATGATCAGCAAAAGCATCCCGCTGACAATTCTAACGCTTCTGATGACGCCGGTCATGTTCTTTGTCGCCGGCCGCCTGATGCGCGCCAGCAGTAAATATTTTGTCGCACAGCAGGCAAATCTCGGGCGCGTCAACGGATATGTTGAGGAAATTATTACCGGACAAAAGGTTGTCAAGGTGTTCTGCCATGAGCCGGACGCGCTCGCTGAATTTGACCGGCTCAACGGGGATTTGCAGCAAACCGCAACAACAGCGCAGAGCTATTCCGGTCTGATGATGCCGGTTATGATGAATATTTCCACGATCAACTATGCGCTTGTCGCCATGATCGGCGGCGTGCTTGCTGTCTTTGGGCATATCAGCGTCGGCGGGCTTGTCGTATTCTTACAGCTAACGCGTCAATTCAGCCGCCCGATCACCGAGGCATCAAGCCAATACAACGCTGTTATCACAGCGATCGCAGGCGCGGAGCGCATCCATGAGGTGATGCGCGAGCCGGCCGAGGACCCCGATCCGCCGTATGCGGCGGACCTGGTTCATGAAAACGGCGCCTTCTTCTGGCAGCAGTACGACGCGTCCGGCCATCCGTCCGCGCGCGTTCCGGTACGCGGCGATGTCAAATTTGAGGACGTGACCTTTGGTTATAACGAGGATAAGACGATCCTCAAGCATATCTCCCTGTATGCAAAGCCCGGGCAAAAAATTGCCTTTGTTGGGTCGACAGGCGCCGGCAAAACTACGATTACCAATCTTTTGACCCGCTTTTATGATATCAAAGAAGGCATCATCACAATTGACGGCATCGATATCCGCAAAATTAAAAAGGACAGTCTGCGCCGCTCGCTTTCAATGGTGCTGCAGGACACGCATCTTTTTACCGGAACCGTGCGTGAAAACATCCGCTACGGAAAGCTGGACGCGACTGACCAGGAGGTTGAGGACGCCGCAAAACTGGCCTCGGCGCATTCATTCATCTCCCGCCTGCCGCATGGTTATGATACAGTGATCGAGGGTGACGGTGCGAACCTGAGCCAGGGGCAGCGCCAATTGCTCAATATCGCACGCGCCGCTGTGGCCGACGCTCCAATTTTAATTCTTGACGAAGCGACCAGCTCCGTCGACACACGCACGGAACGCCATATCGAACATGGCCTCGACCGGCTGATGCAGGGACGCACGACATTTGTCATTGCGCATCGTCTGTCAACCGTTCGCAATTCAAACGCGATCATGGTGCTTGAACAGGGCGAAATCATTGAGCGCGGCAGCCATGACGATCTGCTCAATGAGCATGGCCGTTATTACCAGCTCTACACCGGCGCTGTCGAACTGGATTAACCGAACAGCGTCCAGCATCCGCGTTCTGATCTTTTTTCTTTGGGCGCGCCTCTGTCTGCAAGCGCGTCTAACTAAAAACGGCAGCGTCATTCATGAATGACGCTGCCGTTTTCATCGAAGCGGGGATAAAAGCCCTCCCCCGCACGCTGCAGCAAGGGATTTTCCTCCACCTCCGGGAGCAAGGCCTTTGTTACATGAAAGGAGTCGAGGCTCAAGGTGTTTTTCATCCATACCATTCGATATCCCAAAGCAGGCTCATTGCCGATACAGGTATTTAAAGCCAGCTTCACAGCCAGCCGGTCATTGGGCATAATCGCAGGGATCTTCATGCCATTGAGATCATGACTGGTGATGCAGTTGGGATAGGTGATCTCCAAATCCAGCTTATCAACGAAGCGTTGGGTCGTCACATCGGCGCCGCCGATGCCGGAGCCGTTATGATGCGACTTATCCGTTAAATCCAAAACGGCGATGCGTTCCACAAAGGGCTGGCTGACGCCCATTGCCTGGGAACGGCCTGTTACGTTTGGGTCCATGCCCGCGCCGCTGATATCCTTTCCGATCTCGTCCAGCACAAGCACATCGATCTTCCGAAACGGGATGCACGGTATCAAAGATTTGGCCTCAGACAAAAGCGCCGGTTCCCGATCCGTGATCTCTCCGCCGGGTACAACCGTGAGCCGGTAGGTGGCATGGAACGCATCCTCGATGATTCCCACGCCGCAGATTACATTTTTCAGGCGCAGCACTTCCCCAGCATAAGCCTCTATCGTTTCCGGCATATTCGACATACCCATGGAATGACATAAATTGGCTCCGCATTGCTTGCCAAGTCCGATCGTCAGCATTTTCATCAAACCGCTCTCGTACTTTCCGCGAAAATCTGTGTGCGGTTTGATTCGGCCAATGACAATGATTCCATCGGCTTCATCGGCGTATTTGTCTATATGTACAGGCAGACCGCCGGCCGTAGTGGAAATCTGTACCGTTTCCATACTGGAGCGGATAGGGCAGCCCATAGCCGCCTCTGTCACACCGTAGCCGGAGAGCACCTCCAGTTGGCCCTTGGCGGCAGCTCCCCCGTGACTGCCCATGGCAGGAAAGATAAATGGTATCCCACCAGAGCGTTTTACAAACTCCACCACTGTTTTGACAATCTCCGCAAGATTTGTAATCTCACGGCTGCCCACGGCGATCGCGACCGACATGCCCGGACGGATTTGGCAATCCAATCGCTTTTCTGCAAATTCCCCAAACAGCAGGGCTTCGATTTCTGCCCGCTTTATAGTTCCTCTTGGAAGCGTAAAATGCACCGGGTACAGCTTGGGAATTTCTGTTTGTGCAAAGAGCTTTTCAAAGATGTTCATGAAACTCCTCCCTCACGGAACGAAAAATTCGCATATCCGCCGCTTATTGAAAAAGAAAGGATATCAACCGGCTGTGACAATCGTCGCGCCGCCGAGCACACGGTCATCGTCGTAAAAAACAACGGCCTGTCCTGGTGTAATAGCGCGCTGAGGCGTATCAAACCGGACGTGTATGCGTCCTTCATCCAACATAGTTATTGTCGCAGGCGCGGGCGTATGCGCATAACGGATTTTCGCACAGGCCCGCAGCGGCGTTTCAAGCGCGTCAAACGCGATCAGCCGCAGATCGTCTGCGATTAGCTGATCGCAGAACACCGACGATTCATCCGACAGCGTCACCGTATTGGCGCCTGGATCCAGGCGCCTGACATACCTGTGCGTTCCAAAGGCCACCCCAAGCCCGCGCCGCTGCCCGATTGTATAATGAAGCACGCCGCGGTGACGCCCGATCACGCGGCCCTCATCGTCGATAAAATTTCCCGGTTCGCTTGCCTGGCCGGTATATCGCTCAATAAAAGCGGCATAGTCGCCATCCGGCACAAAGCAGATGTCCTGGCTGTCGGCCTTCGCCTGAACCGGCAGGCCGGCTTCGGCGGCAAAGGCCCGCACCTCGTCCTTGGTATAGCCGTCGACCGGCAGCAGCAGCCGTGAAAGCTGCTCCTGCGACAGATGATACAGTACATATGATTGATCCTTGCGTGTCTGCCGGCTGCGCTGAAGGCAATAACGGCCGGCTGTCTGATCATAGGCGACACCAGCGTAATGCCCGGTGGAAATATGCGTATATCCCAGGCGCATGGCATCCTGTAAAAACGCGCCGAATTTGACTGAACGATTACAGGCGACACATGGGTTTGGAGTTTTTCCCGTCAGATAGCTGTCCACAAAATGTTCAAGAACGCGTTTCTGAAATAAAGCCCTGTAATCAAATACATAATGCCGGATTCCAAGGCAGTCACAGACGGCGCGCGCGTCACGAACATTTCCTTCCGGACAGCCGTTAAACAGCTCAAAGGTCGCACCGGCCACCTCATATCCCTGCCGCTTGAGCAGAAGCGCCGCAACCGAACTGTCAACACCTCCACTCATTGCAACCAAAACCGTTCTTTCCATTTTGCACCTCCAAAAAACAGCAGGCGGAGCCTCACAGCGTGCGGCTCCGCCCAACTCTGCACATATGGCCGTCCCACGGCTGCCCCGAAAGGCCCCCCTCCGTATCTCCGGACGGATTCACATGCGGCTGACTATATTATACACTGTGTATTGTCTTTTTTCAATAGGCTTGTCCAAATTACCCTGCGTAAATGACTCCCGCTATGCTTAAAAAGGAGGAAACACCGCAAAGGTCGCCGCCAGATCAAAGCTTTCAAACGGCGCAGGAGAACGCAGCAGATAGTATCCAAAAATTGTGACGCCCGCGGCCAACGCCAAAATCAAGAGGATTAAAAACAGCTTGAACACCAGTCCCGGCGCGCGCTTTTCAGCGAAACGCCGCCCGCTGCGCGCCGGACGTTCCTCCTTGAGATCGTCCGGATCAGGCGCATGAAAGATCAGCCCCGGCGGCGGCTCCTGCGGCTGATAGACAAAGTATGAATCATCATCCGCCGCACGGCCATGCGGCATTTCCTGTTCATATGTGTCATAATCGTCAAACGCCCCGAAATCCGGCTCCTGCTCATCAGGAGCATATGTATAAAAATCAGACGCTGTATCAGGTCCGTCCGGTTCCTGGACGAGAAACGGCGGGTCCAACTCACTGTAATGATCGTGAAAATCGCTCACAAGCCGTTCGCCGCAGTAAGGGCAGAATTTGAAATCGCCCTTGACATTCCTGCCACATTTTTTACAGACCATCCGCTCACCTCCAGTCGGCTGCTCCCTGATTTCCGTACCCTGATTTACGAGAAATGATCAGCGATTAATCACTTGGATTTGCAGCCCTTCCATGACATCCAGCGCCTTTTGATTCATCGCTTCATCGGCACAGGACGTGCACTGCGCGTCGACAGTCACAACCGCCTCCGGCAGAGCCGCCTTGATCAGCACCGCATTGGAAAGCACACAGATATTTGATACAAGCCCGCATAACTCCACAGCATCATATCCCTGCGCGCCCGCATATTCAGCAAGCTGCCTGGAACCAAACACAGGCTTGTAGAAACAGACCGTATCAGGTCCGCAGTAACCGGCGACACGTCCGCAGAGCTGCCAGCCCGGCGTGCCGCGCACACAGTGCACGACCGGCAAACACTTTCCCTCCTGTGTGTCCAGATAATCCGCGTCATGCGTATCAAACGTAAAAACAACGTCCGCGCCGCGCGAACGGTACGCCTCAATCTTATGGCAGATCGTATCCTCAAGGGACGCCGCCTTCTCAAAGCCCAAGCTTCCAGATACAAAGTCATTTTGATAATCAACGACGACAAGCAGTTCTTTCATATCGCATATCCCTTCTGAAAAAATCCGGACCACGTCCGGATTTTTTTGGCTTCAACATCAAATGCTGTAAACAGACACCTGGTTATTGACCATCGCGACAGATATCCGCCGGGGCGGATTGGTCCCTTCCACCAGGCAGGAAGCTGTGCCGAACGCAGCGGCAAACTGTAGCGATTTTTTAACGTCGTACTTATAGTCGTGCGCGATGATAAACCCGGCCAACGCCGCGTCGCCGGCGCCGACAGTCGATTTAATCTCGGAAAGCTCGGGAACATCGGCCTTGTATGTAACCAAGCCATCCGTATAGATCATACCCTCCGCGCCAAAGCTTGCCAGCACATGCTTCGCCCCTGCGTCAGCCACCTGTTTGACTGCTTCCTTCATTTCCTCGGTCGTTTCAAGCGGACGACCTACAAGCGTGCACAGTTCCTCATAGTTCGGCTTGATCACCCATGGCTTGATCTGTGCAATATTTTCCAGCGTCGCAGATTTCGTATCAAGCGCAATGATTCCGCCGCACTCCTTGATAAACGCGCAGATCTCACAAAAGATTTCATCTGTGATGCCGTCCGGCATCACACCTGCGACGACGACAAGTGTGGTCGGCCGGATTTCCTCCGAAAGCGCCGTTTCCAGCTCATCGATGGTGTGGTGCTTGATCTTTGGACTTTTTCGGATAATGCGCGTCATTGTTCCGTCAGGCGTGAGGATGCTTAAATTTTCGCGGATACGCCCCTCCATATAAATGACACGCGTGGCAACATTCTCATCGCGCAGCCGTTCAAAGTACCGTTTGCTGTTTTCCTGACCAGCCACAATCAGAGCCGTATTCGCAATCTCATAGCTGCGCAGCACACGCGAAACGTCGACCGCTTTTCCAGCCGCGTCATACAGCTCGCTTGTCACGGTGTTTTCTCCGCCCATCTCATATCGGTCCACATACAAGGTAATATCAGCGACAGGGTTCAGCGAAAGAGTGATAATTTTATCAAACAGCATCCTCATAACCTCCGCTACAATTGGGTTTGCCGGCAAACCGCGCCCTGAAAACCATCGCCGCCCGATTTGTCACAGCAGCTCCCGCTTAAACCGTTGGATCCTGACCAGCTTCATCCGCGGCTTCCTCCACGCTGACAGCGGTCTGTGCGCTGTCCTGCTCCGTGCTGTCCGCGGATTTTTCCAGATTGACGGTGTTCTTGCCAGCCATCATATCGGCAAACGTCTTTTCATCCATTTTTTCATTCTCAAACAGGTACTTCGCGATCTCATGAAGCTGCCCCATATGCTCGGTCAAAATATCGACGGCACGTTCATACGCTGTGTCGATAATTTCGCGAATTTCAGCGTCAATCTCCGCTGCGACCGTTTCCGAATAGCTCGGTGTGCTCGAGAAATCGCGTCCAAGAAAGACCTCATTGTCGTCGTGTCCGTAGACAATCGGCCCAAGCTTTTCAGAAAAGCCGTACCGCACCACCATGTTGCGCGCAACCTTTGTTGCGCGCTCGATATCGTTGGAGGCGCCCGTAGAGATATCGTCGAGCACAAGCTTTTCAGCGACACGGCCGCCCAGCAGCGTAACGATATCCTCGTTCATTTCGCGCTTGGTCACATACGTCTTATCCTCGCCAGGCAGAGAAAGCGTGTAACCGCCGGCCATACCGCGCGGCACAATCGAAATCTGGTGTACCGGATCCTGTGTCGGCAGATAATAGGTGCAGACCGCGTGGCCCGCCTCATGGTAGGAGGTCAGCTTTTTATCCTTTTCTGTCACAACATGGCTCTTTTTCTCAGGCCCGGCGATCACCTTGATTGTCGCTTCCTCTATTTCAACCATGGTAATCGCCTTGTGGTTCTTTTTTGCGGCCAGCAGAGCCGCCTCGTTTGTGAGATTTTCAAGGTCCGCGCCGGTAAAACCAGCTGTGGAAGCCGCAATCGTCTTGAGATTCACGTCAGGGCCAATCGGCTTGTTTTTCGTGTGTACGCGCAGAATTGCCTCGCGTCCCTTGATATCGGGATAGCCAACGGCAATCTGGCGGTCAAAGCGTCCCGGACGCAGCAGCGCCGGATCGAGGATATCGCGGCGGTTTGTCGCAGCAATGACAATGACGCCGCTGTTGGTGCCAAAGCCATCCATTTCGACAAGCAGCTGATTGAGCGTCTGTTCGCGCTCATCGTGGCCGCCGCCGAGTCCCGCGCCGCGATGACGCCCAACGGCGTCGATTTCATCGATAAAGACAATCGACGGCGAATTTTTCTTCGCCTGCTCGAACAGGTCGCGCACACGCGATGCGCCGACGCCGACAAACATCTCCACAAAATCAGAACCGGAAATGGAGAAAAACGGCACGCCAGCCTCTCCCGCCACAGCCTTGGCCAAAAGCGTCTTACCTGTTCCGGGAGGTCCCATCAGCAGCACGCCCTTGGGGATGCGCGCGCCCAGTGAATTAAATTTCGATGGATTCTTGAGGAACTCGACGATTTCGACAAGCTCCTCCTTTTCCTCATCCGCACCGGCGACATCGTTAAACGTCACCTTCGGCATCTCCTCCGGTTGTCTGGGCTTTGCCTTGCCAAAGCCCATCACGCCGCTCGTGCCGCCGCCGCGCGCCTGCTTCATCATCATGAAGTAGAAGAACACCAATAACCCAACCAGCACAAGCGTTGGGATCAGACTGACCCACCAGGGAGTCGTCTTAATCGGCAGCAGATCGTACTGCATCGGCGCGTCTGGATGCGCCTTGTTGTACTGCTGTATATAGTTATCCGAGCCATCGTACCGCTCGGCATAGACATCATTGATAAACAGGTTTACATTCGGCACACGGTAAGCCTTTGTTTTGCCGTCTGTAAATGTCATTTCCAGATCGCCCGTTCCCAGGTCGAATACAAACGACTGGACCTCCAGACGCTGGAAGTAACCAAGCACATCGGAATACTTTTCCGTCGAGGCTGGCTGCTTCATGGAAGAAAACAACAGCACTGCCATGAGCATCAGCAGCAGGAACATCGAAAGCCAGATGCCGACACCCTTCGTTTTTTTGTTCAAATCAGATTCACTCCTGTCAAATCATTGCGTACCAAGGGACGCGAACCGTCCCGCCGGCCGCCCCCCAATGCGGCCGGGCTGCCGCGGCCGCCAGGCCGCAGACAGCGCCATATTCTATTTATTTTTCATAAATTTCCGGTTTGAGCACGCCCACATAGGGCAGATTGCGGTAACGCTCCGCAAAATCCAGGCCGTAGCCGACGACGAATTCGTCCGGAACCTCAAAACAGGTGTAATCGGGCGAGATGTCGGCCACACGGCGGGCAGGCTTGTCAAGCAGCGTGGCAATTTTGATATCGGAAGCGTCGCGCTGCATGAGCAAATCGCGCAAATAGCTGAGCGTCAGGCCGCTGTCAAGAATGTCCTCGACGATCAGGATGTTATAGTCAAGCGGGTTGATGTCAATATCCTTGATTATCTTAACCACTCCCGACGATTTTACGCCGGAACGATAGCTCGACACGGCCATGAATTCGACCTCACACGGCACCGTGATCGCACGGATTAAATCGGCCATAAACACAAACGAGCCTTTGAGCACGCCGAGTACGAGCAGTTTTTTCCCCTCATAATCGCGCGAAATCTGCGCTCCAAGCGACCGTACCCGTTCCTGTATGCTATTTTCCTCGATTAAAACCTTTAAAATATCCTGCTCCATGTTTTTCATGCTGTTTCCTCCTCCGGCGCCATGCGACCGTCCGCGCCGTCATGCGCGAAAGCGATCAGCATGATATGTGTGGTCGCTTTGTCCACCCGGACGCGTTCGTCAACACCGACGCCCTCTGCAAAGAACACCCCGTTCTCATCAGCCAGCACGCACAGGCGTTCTCGGTCGGCCGCGCCCATCTCGGAATACAATTTTTTCAGCAGCTTTGTACAGCCGCGCCCAGCGGGCTGTATCCGGTCCCCTGCCTGTCGGGACCGCAGAAAAATGCTATTATCTATTTTATCATAATCAGCGGCATTTTTTAAGAGCCTTCCGCCATTATTATCAAAAATTTCATAATCTGCACAGTTTACCACAGAAAATTCAACCGCTTTTCCATCGCCCAGTGAAATCCGCGCTCCATCGATCGCTTCACGCCGCAGCAGGCGCGGCTCTATTGGTTCCAGCGGCGTCTTTTTGCGGCGCTCCAGACACAGCAGGCCGCCATCCGCAACAACATAGAGACTCGGCCCGACCTGCATAACGCGCCGCCGCCCGCCCTCAAGCATCGCGTCAATAGATGCGATGCGCTGTGCCGAACGCTCCGCGCCGCCCCCCTCCAAAAGCGCCGCGATGACGCGCGCCCGCAAAGCGGGATGCAACGCGCGCAGCGCCCCAAGGTCATAACCTTCGCCGCGCGCCGCCCGCGCGCCCGCCTCACGCGCCGCGCCGGACAGATAGTCCGCATCGCGGCGCAGCGCCGCGGTCATGCGGCCGACCGCTTCCAGCGCGCCTGGATTCACGCGAAAGAGCTGCGGCAGGATATTGTGGCGGATGTGATTACGCGTGCAGCTATCCGTCAGATTGGTGCTGTCGGTCACATAGCACAGGCCATGCGCCGCGCAGTACGCCTCTGTCTGGGCGCGCGTGCAGCCGATCAGCGGCCGCACGATGTCGCCACGCACCGGCGGGATGCCGCAAAGCCCCACGATCCCCGTGCCGCGCGCAAGGTTCAAAACGACTGTCTCAGCCGCATCCGACAACGTGTGCGCCGTTGCGATCTTGCAGCCATGTGTGCGCGCTACCTCCTCAAAAAACGCATACCGCGCTTCGCGCGCGGCCGTCTCAAGCGAAAGGCCGCGCGTATGCGCCAGCGCGCGCACATCCACGCGCCGCACATCGAGCGCCACGCCATACTGAGCGCACATCGTTCGCACGAGCTGCTCATCGCGGTCGCTTTCCTCGCCGCGCAGGCAATGGTTGAGGTGGCAGGCGCGCACCGTCAGCCCAAGGTCGAGCTGCGCGCATAAAAAATCAAGCAGGGCGACCGAGTCGGCCCCGCCGGATACGGCTGCGGCCACTGTGTCACCCTGCGCCAGCATGGAGAATTCTTCAATTGTCGCGCGCGCATTATGGTTCATCGCGTCCCAGCTCCAAATTCGTAAATCTTGTATAACGGTTGTCCCAGCCGAGCTTTACAACGCCGACCTCGCCATGACGGTTCTTGGCGACGTCGCAGTTTGCAACGTTGCGTTCCTCGGCATCCTCGCGCGCATAATAATCCTCGCGGAACAAAAGCAGCACGATATCTGCGTCCTGTTCTATCGAGCCGGATTCGCGCAGGTCGGACAACATCGGTTTATGGTCGGAGCGGGATTCCGGACCGCGCGAGAGCTGCGACAGCGTGATGACCGGAACGTTCAGCTCCTTTGCCATGATCTTCAGGTTCCGTGTGATCTCACTGACCTCCTGAACACGGTTTTCCGAACGCCGCCCGGACGACATAAGCTGGAGATAATCGATGATCACAAGGTCGACCTTTCGCAGACGGCGCAGCTTTGCCTTCATCTCGCCGATGGTGATGCCCGGCGTGTCGTCAAGGTAGATATCCGCTCTGGAGAGCGTCTGCGAAGCCATCGCGATGCGCACCCAGTCGTCGCCGCTCAATTCGCCCGTGCGCAACAACTGTCCCTCAACGGACGCCTGCGACGACAAAAGCCGCTGGGCCAACTGCTCGCTGCTCATTTCAAGCGAAAAAATCGCCACGGTTTTATCCGTTTTTGTCGCGACATTCTCCGCGATGTTGAGCGCGAACGACGTCTTTCCCATACCGGGACGCGCCGCGATCAAAATCAGATCCGTGCGGTTAAGACCGGTGATCACGCGGTCAAGCATTGAAAAACCGGTCGGGATACCGCGGTATTTGTCCCGGTCCTCGCCGGACAATCGCTGGAGCACCTCATATGTCTCGGTAATGGCTGTGCGGATATGCTTGAAAGAGCTTGTATTGCGTCCCTGCCGGATATCGAAAATGCTTTGTTCCGCTGAATCGAGCAGCACGTCGGATTCAGCCTGCGAATCGGACGCCATTTCAATAATACCGCGCGACGCCTCGATCAGGCGCCGTACATAATACTTCTCACGCACGATTTTGCAGTACGCTTCGACATTTGCCGCCGAAGGCACCACCTGCGCGAGATTGGTCAGGTAAATTTTCGCGTCCTCGTCGGTATCGAATATGCCCTCGCTTTTGACCGCGTCGAGGATCGTAATAAAGTCCATCGTTTTGTTCAGATTGAACATCGTGGACATCACTTCAAAAATCTGACGATGCTGCGGGCGGTAAAACGTATCCGCGCGCAGGCTTTCCATCACGAGCGCAAAGCAAGCTGGATCGATCAGAACCGCGCCGAGCACGCTTTGCTCGGCCTCCAGACTGTAAGGCATCTGCCGGCCATACTCGCCCAATTCCAAATCAGCCAACAAAACACCCTCCAAGCGGCGCGCGGGCCGCCATTGATTTCTGCCTTTTACGGGCCTTCTGCGCGCAGGCGCCGCGCCTGTTTAATCCGCAAGGCGTGTCTGCGCCGGTGCGCGCAGCTTGTCAATCATTTTCACCGACGACGACATAAACGTCCGCCGTAACGCCCGGATGAAGCTTAACCTGCACGGTATAACTCCCAAACGCCTTGATATCGCTGTCGAGAACAATCTTGCGCTTATCGATCGAAGCGCCGAACGCGCGCTCAATCGCTTCGGATATCTCCTTCGATGTGACCGAGCCAAAAAGCTTTCCGTTTGCGCCGGCCTTGGCGGACAGCTTGACAGTCTGACCCTTGATCTTTGATGCCAGCTCCTCGGCCGCCTGTTGCTCCACAGCGGCTTTATGCGCGGCGGAGGCCTGTTTGGCTTTCATCTCCCCTAAAGCCTGTGCGTTCGCCTCAACCGCAAGCCCCTTCGGCAATAGGAAATTGCGCGCATATCCGTCCGAAACCTTAACCAGCTCCCCTTTTTTACCGCTGCCCTTGACATCCTGTTTTAAAATAACCTGCATGTTTGCTTCCTCCAATCGAATTACGCTGTTTATTTGCGGCTGTTTTCCTCGAAATAGGAGTCTATCGCCGCAATCAGCAGTTCATATGCCTTATCTCCATCGATGCCGGCAAGCTGCGCCCCCGCCATTGTATGATGGCCGCCGCCGCCAAGCTTTTCCATGATGATCTGAACGTTGACCTGTCCCATGCTGCGCGCCGAAAACGACATCCCGCCGTTTAGGCCGAACACAAGAAACGACGCCTGCACGCCGCTGATATTCAACAGCTCATCCGCGGCCTGCGCGGCCGTCACCTGGATGTCAGGCGCGTCGTGGTCGGGCGACACGGCGATCGCGCAGCCCCGGTATACCTTAGCATGGGCGACCAACATCGCTTTGCGCTGGTACGCCTCCATTGTCGAGGAGAACAGCTTGCGCACCTCGACGGTGTCTGCGCCGATACGCCGCAGATAGGCCGCCGCCTCAAAAGTGCGCACGCCTGTCTTGATGACAAAATTCTTGGTATCGAGCATAATGCCGGCAAGCAGCGCCTCCGCCTCCAGACGGCCTAAACGCAGTTTATCACCAAAATACTGCACAAGCTCTGTGACCATTTCCGACGCGCTCGACGCATACGGCTCATGATAAAAAATCACGGCATTGTCGATATGACCAACCATCTTGCGGTGATGGTCGATCACAACGACGCTGCGGCATGCGTCAAAAATCTGAGTGGATTCCAAAATATTGCGCACATGCGTGTCGCAGATGACCAATAGCGTTTTACGCGTGACGAGCAGCTCGGCGTCCTCCGGCTCGAGCAGCATCCCCTCAAAGCCGTTTTCCAGAAGCTTGTCATATTCCTGCTGCACGAGACACTTGTCCCGCCGGATGACGATATACGCCTCCTTGCCCATCAGGCGCGCCGCGCGCATCACGCCGACGCACGCCCCGAAGCAGTCGAGATCCGCCGCCCTGTGCCCCATCACAAGCACATTGTCGCTTCCGGAAATCAATTCCGCCAGCGCCGTTGCGACGATGCGCGTTTTAACCTTGGTGCGCTTCTCCGTCCCGCTGGAAACGCCGCCGAAAAATTCATAGCCCGACGCGCCGCGCACAGCCGCCTGGTCGCCGCCACGGCCGAGCGCCATATCAAGCGCCTGGCGCGCGTACCGCTCGCTCTCCTCAAGGTCGGCCGCGTCGCGTCCGACGCCGATTGAAAGCGTCGCGACCATCTTGTTTTCTGTCTCAATGGCGCGCACCTGCTCCAATATCGGGAAACGCGACGAAATGATGCCGCGCAGATTGCGCTCCTCAATGATGACGGTGAACCGGTCGCGCTCTGTCTTTAACAGCAGGCCGCCGCTTTCCGTCACAGCCTTGCTGATCGTATACTCGATCTGCCCCATCACGCGCGTGCGCTCATTGTCCTTCATGTTCTGCTGAAGCTCCTCGTAGTTATCGACCAGCAGCAGCATGATCGAGGGACGCGTCTCAAAGTATTCGCGCGCGTACCGCTTCAGCTCGGTATTTTCAAAGAAGTAGACAATATACAGCGGGTCGTTCTCAGCGGACGCATGTGTTACATAGGCGGTGAAATGGCGTCCCTTATAATCGACCTCGTAACCGCCCTCCGGGCAGCGGCGCGTTATATCCGCCCCGGTCAGGATCGTGTAAATGCTGCGGCCGTATGTCTCCTCATGCTCCAGCACGGAGGACTGCGCAAGCTCGTTGCACCAAATGATCTCCCCCTGCTCGCCGCAGACGAACACCGGAATTGGAAAGGTCTGCATGGTTTCGCGCTGCACCGTGGTCAGCGCCTGCCCCATTTTGGTCAAAAGGGAGTTGATGTCCTTTTTGATGCGGCGCATCAGATAGATAAGCAGAGCTGCGCACGCAACCGTCACGCCAAGACAGACGTAAAACAGCCGCAGGTTGAAAAACAGCGCCGCCAGCGTGATCGCCAGACAGCATCCAACCGCAATATACGCCAGAGAACGAAACGGATTTGTACTTTTCTTCACTTCGTAACCTCGCCTGTCAACAATGTCGTCGGGCCGGGCTTGCCTGCTCCGTCCGCGCTTCGTTCGGATAACCATACAGTTTTTATTATAACACAATGCTTTCTTTGTTGCAATCCAAATCTGTACAACCTGCCCCTTTTTCCACTATGCGGGAGGAGGATTTTTGTGTTATACTGTATGCAGCGTTTTTCCCAGTACGCAACGCGTGCAGTCGGGCGGCGCGAACCATGTGAAGCGGCGTTTGCATCAAATTCATGTCAGGAGGGCGCGTATGAGGGAGCGGCCGGTTTATGAACAGTATTCCGACGACAAAAGTTACAAAATAGAAATTCACCAGAGGGCGGATGGATTGTATGAGGTATGGGCGCAGCAGAAAATAACGGATGAATATATGGGAAGCGGCTGGTTCAAGTATATCGATCTGCATGATATGACGCATCTGACCGATACGCTGCAAAGCGCTCTGCAAATCGGAGGAGAACTGCTGCGCAATCTGATTTAAGCGGGCCGCGTCTGAGTTGACAAGAAGCCCCGCACGGTCTATCATAGGCTTACAAACCGGCGCGCTTTGCAAGCGTATAAGGGCGCCTGATAAAAGGAGCGTTTATGAAGCGGAACACCTGGCTCAAGCCTGTCGCCCTGCTCGTTATCATTTTCGCGCTGTTCCAATCGGGAAAGACACGGCGCCAAGACTTTTATATCCGCATCTATCAGATGCAGGACGGCGTGCGCGGCGCACTTGTGAAATCGGTGGAAGGCCCGCTGCGCAAAGCGGACGATTATGCGCCGCAGATAAACGAACTGGCAGGTATCCTCGCCCCGTCTGAAGCGTATGGCGGCGTTTTGGATCCGTCCGGCGCGCTGTATGAAATCACGATCGGCCCGGTTGACAAGGATAAAAATGAGCTGATCTATTTTGTGTATTTTCAGGATGGGCGTATTCTTCTGCGCATTGAAAATTCCGCTTCCGGTACGCCGCTTTATCAGGTCGCGGCGCGTCCGCCCGAAGCGTTTTTGACCTATATCGACAGTTGATACATTCCGGTTCCGCTGCTGCGGAGCCGGTTTTTTGTTCAGCCAGCTTGACAGTTCCATCCGATTGTGCTATATTGTTTTTACTAATTTAGTAAATTACTAATTTTATAAAGAAGGTATACAGATGAATATTCCAACCACACTCAAGCATAAGCCTGTCGTCGTCGCACAGGGGTACGACCGTATTGACGGCCGGGCCGCTTATGAAAGCGACGCGAAGGGGCTTTCGCTCGGCCTTGCCCAGTGGAACGACCGCGGCCGCGTCGATATTTCAGCCAAGGTTTGGCGGTATACAGGCGAAAAATGGTCGCGCCAGTCCGAGGAGCTGCCGCTTCACCGTGTAATCGACCTTGCGATCCTGATCTGCCGTACGCAGCAGTATTTTCGCGACGAAGGCTACCGCCATGCTCAGTTTTTCAATCCCGATCATCCGCAGATCGGCCGCATCGGCTTGCAGGGCGACGCGATGACAGTAGGCGTCTGCACCGATAACCCGATGATCAAGGAGGATATACGCCTGTTTGCCGACGCGCTTGGGCGTGACAGCGAACTGTTGGGCGAACGCTTCGCCGTTCTCGCACGCCTTCTGAAGGAAATGGGGTATTAAAAATGGACCAGCGCAAAAAAGAACTGATCGCCGCCTATAAAAGCCGTCCTCTGACCGCAGGCGTAACGGTCATCCGCAATTCGATCAACGGCCGGTATCTTCTCGAGACGCCGATCAATCCGCGCGGCACGCAAAACCGCTTCGCCTTTTCACAAAATACGGACAACTGTGTCTACGCCAAATTGCAGGCCGACTGGAAGGCGTTCGGAAAGGACGCCTTCACCTTCGAAATCCTTGAGGAGATCGAGCAAAAACCCGAACAGACGCCGGAGGAATTTAAATCGGACCTGGAAACGCTCGGCGCGCTCTGGGCCGCAAAATTTGATCCCGCGCTGTCCTATTGAAAAGCGCGGGAAGGCCGGGGACCAATGGTCCCCGGCCTTCCTTTTTTGCCGCGCCGCGCTGCAATATTCAACAGGCGCGCCCTGTCAAACCTCCTGGATCACAGGCAAGATCATCGGGCTGCGCTTGGTGCGTCCGTAAAAATAGGACGACAGCGCGTCGCGTACCTGCGTTTTGATGTTGCCCCAATCGCGCATACGGCCGCCCACGCAGTCCTGAACCGTCTGCTTTGCGATGGCACGCGCCTCTGAGAGCATATCCTCCGCCTCGCGCACATAGACGAACCCGCGCGAAATAATATCCGGTCCTGCCACGATTTCGCCGCTGGTCCCGTCGATCGTCGTTACGACGACGATTAAACCGTCCTCGCCAAGATGCTTGCGGTCGCGCAGCACAATGCTGCCGACGTCGCCGACGCCAAGCCCGTCGACCAGCACGCGGCCCGACGGCACGATCTCGCCTGTTTTGACGGAAACGCCGTCAAGCTCAAACACATGGCCGTTTTCACCGATAAAGATATTCTCCGTCGGGATGCCCATCGCAAGGCCGAGCGACGCATGACGTTTGAGCTGCTTGTATTCGCCGTGCACCGGGAAAAAGAATTTCGGCTTTGTCAGCGCCAGCATGATCTTCAGTTCCTCCTGGCAGGCGTGGCCCGATACATGCACCTCGTACATACGCTCATAAATCACGTCCGCGCCAAGGCGCATCAGCTCATTGACGACGCGTCCGACCGTCTTTTCATTTCCGGGGATCGGCGTCGCGCTGATGATAATGAAATCGTCGGGCGTAACCGTCACCTTGCGGTGATCGTTCGACGCCATGCGCGAAAGCGCGCTCATCGGCTCCCCCTGGCTGCCCGTCGTGATCAGCACGATATCTTCGGGGCGGTAGCGGTTGATATCGTCGATATCGATCATAACGCCGTTGGGCGGCTTGAGATACCCAAGCTCCGTTGAAACGGCAACCGCGTTGATCATACTGCGTCCGGAAACGGCGACCTTGCGCCCGTGCTTCGCGGCTGCTTCGCAGATGAGCTGCATCCGATGGATATTCGAGGAGAATGTCGCGATGATGATACGCTTGTGTCCGGCCTGCTTAAAGAGCTTGTCGAAGCTGTCCGCGACCGTGACCTCTGTCGGGGTAAAGCCGGGCCGCTCCGCATTGGTGGAGTCGGACAGAAGCGCCAGCACGCCCTGCCCGCCAAGCTCGCCAAAACGCGCCAGATCGATAATATCGCCTATAATCGGCGTGTAGTCGATTTTAAAGTCGCCCGTCTGGATAATGACGCCGGCCGGCGTGTGGATCGCCAGCGCGACCGCGTCGGGGATAGAGTGGTTGACGCGGATAAATTCAACCTCCATGCAGCCGAGCTTAATCGTCTCACGCGGTGCGATCTGCACCAGCTTGACCTTCCCATAAAGGCCGTGCTCCCGCAGCTTGTTCTCGATCAGCCCGAGCGTAAGGCGCGTCGCGTAGACCGGAACGTTGATCTGTTTTAAAAAGTACGGCAGCGCGCCGATATGGTCCTCATGGCCGTGTGTGATCACGATGCCGCGCAGCTTGTCGCGATTCTTCTGTACATACGTGAAATCCGGCAACACCAGATCGACGCCGAGCATATTTTCATCCGGAAAGGTCATGCCGCAGTCGACGATGAACATATCGTTCATGCATTCGTAAACGGTGATGTTCTTGCCGACCTCCAACAGACCACCGAGCGGAATGATGCGCACCGGCGTCTTACGCTGCTCCTTTACGCGGCTTTTCTTGGCGCGCCCGGCCGGGCGCGCCGCTTTCTCCTGCCGCGCCTTTCCCGCCTCGGAAAGCTCGATCGTCGCGCCGATCGGGGCGGACGCCTTTTGGGACGGCTTGCGCCCACGCTTTGGCTGACGCGGCTCACTGTTTTCCTTTTTAACAGACGGCTCCTTCTTGGCCGGCTCCTTGCGGGCTGGCTCTTTCTTTGCCGCATCCCGCTTCTGCGCTTCCTTCTTGGCCGGCTTCTCCGCGCGGGATGCGTTCTTTTTCGCCGCCGGCTTGGCGGGCGTCTCCTCAGCCTGTTCCGGCGTTACCTTCTGAAGCAGTCTGGCAGCCGTTTCCTTGACCGGCTGGCGGGTCTTTTTCTTTCGCGGCGCGGCGCGCTCCACCACAGAACGCTTTTCAAGCGCCTCCACACCCATACTGAGCTGCTCCTCTGTCAGCTTTCCGCCGACCTTCTTATCATCTGTCACAAAATATACCTCCGTATTGCTGCAATCACAATCTGAGAACCTGTATTCACAGTCGTCAAGCGTTGTCCAGGCGGGCCTTTTGCCCACGCTTGGCGTAAAATTTTCTTGCCGGGCGACAGCCCGCCTGCAAAAATTTTGCTTGATCGCGCATAAAACTTTTTCTGCCCGGCACCCTCCGGCTGTGTATACAGGTTCTAATTTGAAAATCCGGACGGTTGGAGCGCAGAGGAGGCTGTCAAAATCCGAAAACACCATTTTCTGTATCTTCTCAGTTTCCAAACAAGCCATGAGAGCAAAAAGGCTTCTGCTGTTACCCATAACAAACAGGCCCAGGGCAAAAGCTGTGTCACCCATTGGGATTCCGACACATTTCGCACTGCGGACACCACTGCTTATGAGGAAAATTATCCTTTTTGATCCCCTGATCAGCTCTCAGGCGCTGCAAAACACAAACCCATCCCCCCGCTGGTTCCGATCACACGGCTGTCCCGGGTTTCCACAATACGCCGGGAGCCGCAAAAGCGCGGGCTGAAAGGATAGGCGGTATATGAACCTTTTTTAATCAGACAGCGCGGCCGCCGCGGTAACGCGCGGCGGCTCCGCCCCTGTCCATTAAAAAGGCCCCAGAGCCTGCCAGCATGTATGCTGGTTTATCGCCGGACCTTTTTCCATTTTTATCAACCGGACACAAAATGTCATAATATAGTTTACTCTTTTTTCCCGTCCTTGTCAAGCAGGTCCGTCAGCTCCCGCGCAATGTCCGCGCTCAACTCCCGCGCTGTTTCCCAGTTGGCAGCCTCGGCAAACACGCGGATTTCCCGCCCGTTTTTTCGCGGCCGCAGCAAAACCACACCGCGGTCACCGCGCACAACAACGCCCTCCCCGGCGCGCTCCTGTGAAAACCGCTCCAGCAGGCGCGCAGGCGGCCGGTCGAGCTTGACCGCACTCTCCTCGACGGCAAAGCCGGGAAGCTGGCGGTCAAGCTCCTCCAGGCCGAATCCATGCCGTTTCATATATCCAAGCAATTGAATCGCCAGCATCAGGCCGTCGCGCGCGCTCTGCTGCTGCGCTGCCAGGCGGCGGCCCTCGGCGTCAGATCCGTCGGCCGGGCACAAAAGGTAACGATAGACGCGATGACCGCGCTGCTCTGCAAATGCATCGAGAGCGCGCGGAAAGTCGTTCTCAACAGCCACATCGCGGTCCTGCTCAAACTGTGACAAACAGTAAGCCGCTACAGCCCTGCGCCATCCAATGCGCACATTGCCGTCGAAAAGCGAAAGGCGGCGGCCGTCGGTAGAAAGCATCAGCCGGATGCCGGACGGCGCCCGCTCGCAGCCAAGCTTTTGCAGCGCGTCCGACAACAGGCGGCCGACCGATTCATCGGGACAGGACACATGCGCGCGCATCCCTTCAAGCCCCTCCGGCGCCAGCCGCAGCAATTCGGTCATATACATGACGCCAATGCCGGACATATCCACGCGGTCCCCAAAACCGTCGCGCGGCGCGCGCGCAAATTCGCCGCGCGCGAGCATCAGCTCGATCTCCCGTTCGACACGGCGCGGCGCAGGCAGCCCCGTGTCGCACAGCACACGGATCGCGCCCGATTCCCCTGCGCTGATATAAACGCCGAGCGTCAGCGCGTTGTATCCCATCGCAAAACCAAACATCGCTTCAAACACGCACCCAAAATCGAGCACGGACGCGCCGGTCGAACGCACGCCCGCGATCAGCGCGTCACACAGGGCGCGCGCACTGCGCGAGCGAGCCGCCGCAACGCCGACGGGACGGCCCTTGGCCACCGTACCGACCGCGCAGCCGACACGCGCGGCCAATTCCGGCGTCAGCTCCACGCCGATTTCGCCGCAAAGCCCCTCGTCGTCAAATGTGCATGCCGCGCCGCCGCGTTCCGTGATATGCCCCGAAACGGCCGTACCGTCCTGGATGCGCACACCGCCCGCAATACGCACGCCTTCGCGGACGACCGTTCCCGCGCCAACTACAGCATCCTCCCCGACAGCCGCTCCATCCAGCAGCGCCGCCCGGCTTTTCAGCGCCGCGCCTGTACAGACAATGGCGTTGACTGCGGCCGCCCGTTCCGACAACAGGCTGTGCGGCAAAAGGATGCTTCCCTTGGCAGCCGCGCCCGCGGCGACAGTGCATCCGTCGTCAAGCACCGTTCCCGCGCCGATCACGGCGTTATCCCCAATGCTGACCCCCTCGCCGATATAGACAGGCGCTTCTATTTCATAGCGGCCTGACGGGCGGCGCGCTGCAAACACGTTGCCTGACTCATCGCGTTGGCCGCGAAGCGTTGCGTCTACGCGCCCCGCCAGCAAATCAGCCTGGGCGCGGCGGTACGCCTCCAGATCCCCGATATCGCACCAATATCCGGACAGTGTGCAGCAATCGACCGCCATGCCCTTCTCAAGCATACGCGGAAAAAGATCGGCTGCAAAATCAAAAATCTGCCCGTCCGGAATCATTTCCACGGCGTGCGGGGACAGAATATAAATGCCTGTATTTGCGAGCTCGCTCGTCGCCTGCGCAAAAGACGGTTTCTCAATAAACCCCGTCACATGTCCGTCGCTGTCTGCGATCACGAGGCCATATTCACGCGGATCGCCGACGCGCGCCGTAACGATTGTTACGTCAGCACAGCGCGCTGCATGCTGATCCATCGCCTCGCGCAGCGAGAAATCGCACAGCGCGTCGCCGCTGATTACAAGCAGATCTTCCCCGATTTGACCGGCCGCGTTTTTGACGCTTCCCGCCGTACCGAGCGGCTGCGCTTCCTCACAAAATGAGAGCGCGATGCCCGCGAAGCTGTTGTCCGGAAAGTGTGAAACGATTTGATCCGGCAGATATTGCAGCGTCAGAACGCTTTCAGTCACGCCGTTTTTCGCGAGCAGCTCCAGAATATATTCCACAACGGGCCGCCCGCACAGGCGCGCCATTGGCTTGGGGCAGCGTTCGGTGAGCGGACGCAGGCGCGTGCCCCGGCCGCCCGCCATGATGACTGCTTTCATGATGACCCTCCACAATACAAATACAGGCTGCCCAAACTTGAGGACGCTTCCAAAAGAAAGCGGTTCTGTATTTTAAAAAAACGGCTTTTCAGGCAGCTTTAGATGACTTTTCATTTAGTATGGACGAATTTTTCACGCTTTAATACCGGCGCGCGCCATACGTTTAAATTTCATGTTCTTCCTCTTTTTGGCGGGCGGGGGCTTGTATCACGGAGCAAAATCGTATACAATAATGAAAGGATTTTGCCGTGTACTGCGCGGCAGGTCCGCTGATACAATCGACGGCTTGGAGGCGGAAACCATCAAACAGGTTGAAATATTTACCGACGGCGCCTGCTCCGGAAATCCCGGCGCCGGCGGGTGGGGCGCCGTGCTGCGCTTCGGAGAACATGAAAAGGAGCTTTCCGGCGGCCAGGCTCAGACCACAAACAACCGCATGGAGCTGACCGCGGTCATCGAGGCGCTCTCGGCGCTCAAGGAGCCGTGCAGCGTTACATTGACAACCGACTCCAAATATGTTTCGGACGCCGTATCCAAGGGATGGGTCTATGGCTGGCAGAAGAAAAACTGGATGCGCGCCCCCGGAGAACCAGCCAAAAACGCCGACCTGTGGAAGCTGCTGCTCCCTCTGCTCGGACGCCACAAGGTCACATTCCACTGGGTCAAGGGACATGCCGGTCATCCGGAAAACGAACGCTGCGACGCTCTGGCTGTCGCGGCCATTGCGCGTTTTAGGTGAAAAACGTAAAATTTTGCGCTTCCCTCTTGCAAATAACACTAAAAAGGTATACAATTGATTCATAAAGCAACATAATAACTCCATAACAGGATGGTGATATTGATATGAAACAGTTTGTTTACGCGGACAACGCTGCAACAACTCAGATTTCAAAGGAAGTCCTCGACGCGATGATGCCCTGGCTGACCGAAGGCTACGGCAACCCTTCGAGCATCTATGAACTTGGCCGCACTGCCGGCTTCGCCATTGAGGACGCACGCAAACAGGTCGCCGCCGCGCTCGGCGCACAGCCTGCGGAGATCTACTTTACCGGCTGCGGCTCTGAGAGCGACAACTGGGCGATCAAGGGAGCCGCACACAAGCTCGCCGCTAAAGGAAAGAAACATTTGATCACAACTGTGTTTGAGCACCACGCGGTGCTCCACACATGCGCGGCGCTCGAAAAGGAGGGCTTCGAGGTCACATATCTTCCGGTTGACCACAACGGCCTGATCACTGCGCAGCAGGTCGCCGACGCCATCCGTCCTGATACGGCGCTCGTATCGATCATGTATGCCAACAATGAAATCGGCACTATCATGCCGATTCCTGAAATCGGCGCGCTCTGCCGCGAACGCGGCGTGTGGTTCCACACCGACGCGGTGCAGGCTGTCGGCAATATTGAGATCGACGTCGCTGCGCAGAACATCGATATGCTCTCCCTCTCCGGCCACAAAATCCATGCGCCAAAGGGGATCGGCGCGCTCTATATCAAAAAGGGAATTGTGCTGCCCAACCTCATTGACGGCGGTGAACAGGAACGCGGACGCCGTGCTGGTACGGAAAACGTGGCGTCGATCATTGGACTTGGGCGCGCCATGGAAATCGCCTGTGCCGATATTCCTGCCAAAATCTCCAAGGTCACGCCGCTGCGCAACAAAATGATCGACGAGCTGCTCACCCTGCCGATGTCGCGCCTGAACGGCGACCGGGAGCGCCGTCTGGCCGGCAACGCGAACCTGTCGTTTGTTGGCGCGGAGGGCGAAGCGCTGTTGCTCGGGCTTGATATGGCCGGCGTCTGCGCGTCGTCGGGTTCGGCGTGCACGACCGGCTCGCTCGACCCAAGCCACGTCCTTTTGGCGCTTGGCCTCTCCCATGAGGTGGCGCACGGGTCCCTGCGCATCACAATCAGCGATTGGACCACGCCGGAGGAGGTTGATCATATCATCGATTCGGTCAAAGCTGTCGTCACCCGCACGCGGGACATCTCCCCACTCTGGGAGGATATCCAGAAGGGGCGCAAAACGATTGCCCTATAAACCTGTATATACGGAAAGGATTGTTGGATATGCTGTATTCTGATAAAGTTTTGGAGCATTTCGCCAACCCGCACAATGTCGGTGAAATTGAAAATGCCGACGGCATCGGCGAGGTCGGCAACGCGAAATGCGGCGATATCATGAAAATGTATTTGAAGATCAAAGACGGCGTGATTGAGGACGCGAAGTTTAAAACGTTCGGCTGCGGCGCAGCGATCGCCACAAGCTCCATGGCGACCGACATGATCAAAGGCTCCACCATCGAGGACGCGCTCAAGCTTTCGAACAAGGCGGTTGTCGAGGCGCTCGATGGGCTTCCCGCCTCCAAGATCCACTGCTCTGTGCTCGCAGAACAGGCGGTGAAAGCGGCGCTGGCCGATTATTACCGCAAAAACGGCGTCGATCCGACGCCCATCGTCGGCGAGATTGGTGAATGCGACGCCTGCCATGGGCTATAAGTGAAGCAAAAACGGACATACCAGGATTTATCCGGCATATCCGTTCTTGATAAGAAGTAAAACACAAAAAGAACGGACCTTAAACGGTCCGTTCTTTTTGTGTCCGCCCGCATGGACAAACGAGATGATCAATGGAACATATCCTTTTTCACAAGAATAAAGGCGCCAACTCCCGCAATCACGATTGATATGACAACCGGAACCCACCAGACCGGAAACGGCAGACCGGTTACGTTCATCCCATAGAAACTAAAAACCATATTGGGGATCGCCATAACGATTGTGATCGCGGTCAGAATTTTCATAACGATATTCAGGTTATTGGAAATTACAGACGCAAACGCATCCATGGTCCCGGAAAGAATACCGGAATAGATGTTACACATCTCGATGGCCTGCTTGACTTCGATCAGCACATCCTCCAACAGGTCTTCATCTTCCTCGTAGAGCTTGATGATCCGCCCGCGCAGAATCTTTTCGAGCGTCACCTCATCGGACTTGAGCGATGTGGAAAAATATACGAGCGATTTTTCCAGGCCGAGCAGCTGGATCAGCTCCTTGTTTCGCATGGACAAATGCAGCCGCTGTTCAGTGCTCGATGAAATCTTGTCGATCTGCTTGAGGTAAACAAGAAACCTTTGAGCGATCCGCAATAGCGTCAGAAGTAAAAAGCGCGTTTTCATTGCCGTTTGAAGCCCCTTGACCCGCCCTTCGGCCATATCGCTGATCGTCAAATTTTCTTCAATGCAAACGGTGATAACATAATCAGGCGTGCTGATAATACCCATCGGCAGCGTGGTATAAAGCAGCGTCTTATTTTCGTCAGCCTGTTCCTCAGCCGACGGATAGTCCACAATAACAAGCGTCTGCCCTTCCTCACTCTCAATACGGGAGCTTTCCTCCTCATCGAGCGCGGCGCGTACAAAATCCGGTTCGACCGCCAGGTCGTTTGTCAAAAAAGCGACCTCCGCCTCCGTCGGGCTGATTGCGGAAATCCAGCAGCCCGGCTCCGGCGCATCCAAACGCAGAATCCGGTTGTCAACTGTCTTATAAAAATTGAGCATGCAAAAAAAGCCCCTTTCAGTCAGGGGCCGCTTTACAACATACGGCGTGCCCCCGGAGTAATAAATAAATCCATGATATATATATATAGCCTGTACTTCCAGGGTCGGGATTCACGCCGTCACCTCCTATCATTTCAATTTGAAAAAACGCGCCCCATTTTACAATTTCATAAACAACAGGGCTAGGTGGTATCATCAGCCATTTTGGCGGAAGCGGGCCGCGCCCGCGTATCGCCCTGGCCATAAAATTAGTATAATAACCGCTCTGCGGTTATTATACCACAGCAGCAAGCCCATTCGGGCTTGCCTGCCGCAAAGCGGCTGGCAAACCGGCAAAGCTGTCTGCACTACGCATATTATACCACAAAAAATCACGATTGCAATCGTATGGCGCAGTGAATCGACAAAAAATTTACATAACCTGTACAAACGGCCTTATTCTGTCTGATTCGACGCCATGTGGTCCGATTTTGCCCTGTTTCCCAAAAAGAGGCGGCGCATCCGCGCCGCCCCCGTTCATTCAAGATGCTTTAAAACTGTGCTTCAAAGGTTTTTTCAGCACCCGATGTATCATCCGCCACAACCAGAATCGCATAGCTGCCATGTGTATATACAGCAGCATTGTTGATTTTGGGCATTTCGTCAGGCATGTAGCTCTCATAAGAACGCTTCTGATCTTCGATGCGCGCTGCAATGGCATCCTGCGCAAGCTGGATATCAGCTGCGTCCTTCATACGGATGACCGTTACCTCCTCGGCCGTCGCACGTGAACTGCTCGTATACATAGAAACGTCCGCGACCTTTTGGGCGTCTATGTCATAGAAATTATAGAATACATCCTGATCAACCGTCATCATCGTGTCCTTGAATGTCAAACCCTGTGCGACTGCCTGTACAACATCGGCCGCCGCCGGCTCCTTGCCGCCCGACTTTCCGCCGCAGGCCGCCATGGAGAAGACGCAGACCGCCGCCAACGCAGCTGCAATCCATCTTTTCATCATCTGATACATCCCTCTTTGTCATTATTATTTAGGCTTGCTCTACTGTATGCGTTTTTAGATACTCAAACCACTTAGTATAATAATCCGGCCCAAAATGCATTCCGTCAGCCGGTGAAGCTTCATCGGGCAGCATTCCGTTTTCATCCTTCATGACGATATCAGTGCGGTACTGCAGTGGCTGATGGTAAACCTGATAGGTGCGGTAGCCATTGAAGATAAACAGGATAAGCAGCAATACGATGTTGATTTTGCTTTTGAAAATCTTTTTAAATTCAGATTGAATCAATCGTCTCATAGGAAATCACCTTCTTTAAAATAATATAAATAAAGATCATCCAGATCAGGCGTTATATTATGAGCCAGGGTATGTGGACAATCATCAGCCACAATACGCAGTTCGATGTCATTATCGACATTATGACTCTTTACGATAATATGGGAAGCCATAAGGGAGAGTGCCTCCTTTTTCGGAAGTGTTACCTGCCATACCTTTTCCTTCATAGTATGAAGTAGCTCTTTTGGTGTATCATGAAGAATGATTTTTCCTTCCTTCATAACGATGATATCGTCTGCGATGGTTTCGATATCGCTTACGATATGCGTGGAAAGCAGAACGATGCATTCCTGTGAGAGGGATGCAATCAGATTGCGGAAGATAATGCGTTCCTTTGGATCCAGCTCGGCAGTCGGCTCGTCCAGTATGAGAATCTCCGGTTTATTTAGTAGTGCCTGTGCGATTCCCACTCTACGCAGCATACCGCCGGATAACTGTTTCATTTTTGTTTTCCGCTTATCCTCCAGATGCAAAATATGCAGCAGCTCGTCAATTCTTTTTCTGCTGTATTGCTTTGACTGATTTTTCAGTATACTCATATATTCCAGGAATTCATAGACGGTATAGTGCGGATAAAAACCAAAATGCTGTGGCATATAGCCGATTTTTGACGCATAGACATCATACTGTTTTAAAGCGTCTATTTCGTCATAGCTGATGCTGCCGCCATCCTTTGGAAGCAGTCCGCACAGAATTCTCATCAGCGTTGTTTTGCCGCTTCCGTTTGCACCAAGTAGGCCATGTACACCCTTTTCAATCGTTAAATTTACATCATACAGCACCTGATTCTTTTTGAATGATTTATTGATATGTTCTATAACCAGCTCCATTTTTGCTGCCTCCTTTCTGTATCCGACATCCCTTTATTCAACTGCCGCATATTGAAAAGCGTTAAACAAGAAACGATAAGTATAACCAGCACCGCCTGAGGATTGGATATCATGTACCGGATATACTGACTGTATATAAAAAGATATATACAATAAAATATGGAGTATGCGGCAAGTGCGGATATATAGCCTTTGATTCTGTGTATTAAATGTGTAAAAATAATTTGCATGGCATACAGCGGAACGATATCGGTCATGATAAAATCAGC
>ERZ808041.128-NODE-128-length-87537-cov-11.006460_pt1 | contig 87537 bp, 95 predicted proteins | sample MGYA00380192_ERZ808041 | MGnify/ENA primary metagenome ERZ808041 (study PRJEB31490, sample SAMN06133412) | mouse gut metagenome | isolation source: Z1_1 | host: mice | place: China: Chengdu | collected 2015-05 ...
CGCACCGACTTTTAAGGTCGTTCTATAGGGGAGCCGATTCCAAGGGTTCCTTTATGAACCCACTGCGTCGGTGAAGATACTTGTTTTCAAGGCCATGAACACCAATCGGCAGTAGGGTTGAGGTGTCTTCACCGACATCATTGCGTCGGTGAAGAGTGCTGCAAGGTCACCGAAGCGTGTATGTGCCGCATGGCCGGCCGCCATCCTGCCGCTCCGGTAATTATTCCATGCCGCCCGTGTGTATTGTTGTGTGCATTGTTGGCTGGTCGGGGACGCATGGCAAAAGCAAGCAAACCGTCACACCCCGTGGAAAGGAACCGGCGATGAAAGCGTATGTGTACGATGCCACAACCCAACAGGCATATGTGGAGGAGTTCGAACCAGAGGGCGCGTTGCGCATGCTGCAAACCGCGGTCGGCGGGTGTGTGGAGTGCTGCACGCCGGACATGCTGCGCGGCCGCAATATAGACATGTGGGTCAATGAGGAATGCCTCCTGTTGGACGACGCCCCATTCGCGTTCACCGTGCTTGTGAACAACCATCCCGTGCCCGTGTTCGGCAATGCGGTGTTCACCCGCGTGGACGAGCAGGGCGACACGGTGGGGTTGACGGATGATGATCTGGCGGTGTTGGCGCACATGCTGCCCTGAACCCCCGCGCATAGGCTCCCATACCATCCTGCCCTATGAAAGGAAGCGTTGATCATGGTCCAGCCACGCAAACCCAAAGGAAGCCCCAACGGCACGGGTGGCCAATTCGCCCCAGATGCCACCAGCCCCACAGGCACCCCGCCCACGCTCACCTCCCCCACACCGGCCGCATGGCCCGCGAACGGCGAGGGGGAGGTGTCCCGAACGGATTTGAGGGATATGACGGCACGGGAGGTGTTGGCGTTGGACTGGTCGAACATCACCATGCACCAAGGCGATCTGCGGGGCACCGGCGTCACCCCGTTGGATCTGCCCTACGACCCGGAGGACGGGGAGCGGCCGGGACCGGTGTTCTCCAACACCTTCTTCGGTGACACCCACGGCCAATACGCCTGTTACACGCGCCATGCGGACGGTGATGTGGTGGCCACGCTCACCCGACCCCATGCCTCTGGCACGGATCCGGCGTGGGATGGGCAACTGGTGGTGTGTGACAAGCACGACATGCCTGTCTTGTACGACGAACATGGTGACGGGAGCCGCCGGTCGTACAGTGCGGCGGATCTGGCGTGGGAGGTGGACCGGTGGCGCGCCCATGAACGCATGTTGGGCCATGAGGTGTGTGAACGGGATGCGGCCCGGCTCACCGATGCGCTTGACCGGTTCCTGGACGGGGAGCATGGTGTGTGGCGCAACACGGATATTCCCGCGAACATGGACACGGTGGCGCCCACATGGCTTGGCGAGTTCCAAGCCACCTGTGTTGCGCGTGCATAGTTGTCTTCTGTCACATTGGGTTGAGCATGGGAAAGGGCGGCATGTGATGGTCCAGCCACGTAAACCGAAAGGGAGCCCGAACGGCACGGGCGGACAATACGACGTGTCGCCCCATGGCGCGGACGGTCTGCCACCCATGCTGGATGCCGCCCGCACCCCACCGGACGAGAGGGCGGTGCGGGAGTTGTACCGGCGGTTCATGGATACGTTGAACACGTACCCCGAGTGGGTGTCCCCTGACGTGTCGTGTGATTTCACCCAAGGGACCATCACCATCAACGGGCGCATCCACATCGGGTTCGATGTGGATGATACGGGCATGACCGTGGCGACCGTCACCGGCCCGGACGCTACCGCCTGCACGATGCCGGTGGTGGATGCCGGGGAGCTTGGCCGTGTGTATGACATGGCGATCCGGGCCACGTACCCGGATGCCGCCCCGGTGCCGCAACGGGGTGTGTGGGTTGATGAGTACCGGCAGTACATCCGCGACCACACGTTGACACCCACCACGGACACCGGTGTGGAACCGGGCGCATGGCCCGACCCGGACCCGGACCGGGTGCCCCATGTGGAGGATGGTGGGGTGCGGGTGCAATGGGATGGGACGGTCACCATCAACGGGGTGGCCCATGCTCTGTCGGTGGCGGACCGGTACCGGTTGGCGCGGGACGGACAATACGAGCCCGAGGGAGCGCCCACCGGGTTCAAGGGCGCCACCATCCGCATCCAACCCGACCCGCGGGACCTGTCACGGCGTATCGTCTCGTTTCCCGATGGGACGGGTGCGAGCATACCGGCGCCCGTATGCCGGTTCGGCATTGGCGTGGGTTGCCCCGCGGATCCACGGGCCGCGAGTGTACGGTGGCGGTGGGATGAGCCGGGTGAACAGCAATGCAAACGTGACGCGTATCTGGCACGCAAACAGTTGGATCCGCAGGCGTTGCCGGATGATCTGCCGGCCGCCACACGGCGCACGCTCGCCCGGTATGGTGAACGGGTCGAGGTGGAAACCCAACAGCGGCATGCGCGGTTGCGCCGTGACTTGGATGGGTTGAGGCAGGCCCGGTTGGACCGGGATATGGCTGCGCACCGGGCGTTGGTGGCGCAGGGTATGGAGGGGGTCGCCGACCGGTTGGTGTCCCGGTTGTGCACGGCCCGCACGTACGGGGATGTGCGCGCCGTGATCGCGGACACGGCGCAAGGTGTGGACGGCGCCTTGTTGCGTCAGGCGGCCGGCCGGGTGATGCCCTTGGTACGTGAGGCGCCGGATATGGTGCGGGTGGATGCGCACCATGTGGATGCGGACGCGGTGCGGTCCATGGTGGCGGCCTGGTTCATTGAGGCGGCCAACCGCACCTGGAACTGATCAATGGTTGTGCGTGTGGGTGCAGTCGCGGCACACGTGGTGGGTGCGGGCGAATATGTGGAAGGTGTCCGCGCGGCATGTGGCGCACACGAACCGGTGGCATGCATGGCGTTGGTGCAACCGGTCGGCCCGCATGGGCCGGTGGCACCGGGCGCATTGGTAATGATGGTCCAACAACATGGGTGGCTCCCTGACATATCCGTGAACAATTGGGTGGTACCCCACCGGTGATGCGTCACCGCCCCAAGGGGTGACGCATCACCGGTGGGCGCGGAACCATATGGGAAAGGAGCCGGGAATGGGTCAGGTGGAACGTCGGATGCAATGGTTGCAGCAGCATGGGTATGTGCGCAGGGACGAACATGGCACGGTGTTCTATCCGCCCATATCCATGGCGTTGCTGGGTGGGGTCGACCCGCAACGGGTGCAGGACGCGTGCACCCGCGCCATGCGGGATGGTGCGCATACCGAGGATGGGATGCTGGTGTGCACGTTGCCGGATGATCTGATGCGGGATCTGAAACGTGGCGCCAACGGATTGCAGGCGCAATACAACACCACCGACGCGGCGCTCATCTTGTACATGGAGGCGCAACGCTACGAACGTGCGCAAAAGGCGCGTCGGACGCGGTAAGCCGGAGATGGCGTCAAGACGCATGCGGCGGATAGTATGGGCATCATCATCGTTTGGAAAGGCGCGGCCCCATGGCGGAGAGCATCGAACAGCTGCACGAGTTACGCAACCAGAAAAGCACGCAATTGGCGTGGGCGAAACGCGGGTATGACGACAACGGGCGCCCGTTCACGTCCATCACGTTGCGCCGTATGGCGATCGCACGTCTGGAACAGGAAGTCAACGAGATCGATGAACAATTATGGGACCTGGAACAACCCGGCCAACATTGACTGCGCCTCCTGAAGGGGTGAAGGTTTGGTGTGCCGTCACACGGGGCTGATGGCCATCCGGTTGTATCCGGTCGCGGTGATCAGTTGCATGGCCCCCTGTCCGGGGCGATGGTATCAGGTGTGAAGCATGCGCGGACGCGGATCGTGTACGGTGCCACGCAAGGGGAATCGGGTTGAAGAAATGCCGTTGCGGATCGGGACACACTGGTTGGCAACGGTTGGTGTGATCATCGCCAACCGGGCGTGCAACACCGGCAATACCGCTTCCGCCTCCCCCGGGTCGCCAAGGTATGCGGCCGCTTGGTGTGCGGCTTCCATGAGCCCATCCGTCCCCATGCCCCATTGGGCGTACCAGGCCAGTATCCGGCACAATGCCACCCAATCGGACACGACGGTCAAGGGCTGGTCGCATTGGCCGCAATCCACGCATTGTTCCCCGATCAACGCCTGTTGCCGGGCCCAATCCCCCACCACCGGTTCCACATACACCGAGCGGAGGAGATGATCCCACACGACCACTAACGGGCGGGTGAACCCGTCATGCATGTGTGGTTCCTCTACTGGGTGTTGAGTATGTTCCACGCCTCTATCGCCTCCTTGAAACCGCCCGGATGGTACATGCTGGCAAATACGGGCGCGTCCGCATGCCGGTCGCACCGTTCGCATTCGATGAACCAGTGCGCCCATGCGCGCCCCGAATCCGTGAGCCGCACCATGGGTGGCTGCCCACATCGCACGCACACCCCAATCGCAGGATATTTGCGTAACATGTTGATGGCATCGGCCGGCCACTGTCGGCGTGTGCACCCTTGGACCACGACCGTCCTCCTTGCTTATTGGTGTGTTCGTTCCATTGTTGTGGCACAGGTTCCATGCGGCGACGAACCCTGTCTGACACACCTATGCCATGGCTACCGTTTGATGGCCGCAACCGTTGCCAAATGACACATGACGGGCATGGCATACCGGTCAACACTGGCAGCCATATGCCGCCGGATCGGGCCGGCGCTTTGATACCCGACCGCCGTCTCCTCCAACAAACCACTGATCCTGTGGTACGCGTCCAACGCCAAGCAACTCAATACGCGGGTATCCTCAAGATTAGAGTGGACATCAAACGCAGTGAGGACACGACGCCCGTACCGTATGGCCCCCGCCAACCGTGGATTGTCGCATTGCAACCATATGCGGGTGAGACATTCCATGAAGGCTCCTTCCATGTCGCTAGTCATTGTTCTCCGTATTGTCATGGCGTAGGAAACTCCAGCATTGCTGTCCGAAGTTTTACGGGTGAGTGCTGCTTATAGATGGTGTTTGGCCAGATACGAATTGTTGATGATCTTGAAACACAGGTTGTCTCCCAATTCGCCGCGTACCGTGTCGGGGATGGGCTGGCCCGGGTTGAGATGCCAGACGATGCCCTCGTCCAGCACGTTCGGTGTGATCCGGCCACGCATGCCGTCCACGGCACTGATCAACGTGTCCATGCTGTCGGCGAGCGGGTACTCCCATTGGTTGATTTCAGGGGCCGCGTGCGCAAGGAACGAATCCTCCCATTCGTCACGCGGTAGTTTCTCTCCGTCCTGCCAGACGGCGAACACGAACAGGTCACGCTTGGCTAGCTTCTGCCGGTTGCCGTTGATACCGGGCCCGGCGTATTCGGCCTGCACACACATGCCCACACCGATGTCGAACACGCTCAACCCACCGAGACGTGAGGTGAAATAACGGTGCGCGAGCTCGCATGCGTCCCGCCAATCCGGGTGTGTGGGATCGACCTCATAGTTGCGGGTGAACATGCGCAACTCGCTGCCGTCGAAGAAGAACGTCAGGCTCATCCCGTCCACTTTCACCGTAGGCACCGCCTCCAGTTTGCATAGTTCATGCCAGATGCCGGTGAGGGTCTGGGCACGTGGGGCATCCGACTTGGAGCATGGCGCGGTGAACTCGCCAATGATGCCTTGCGCTGCACGCTGCAATGCCTTGTCCTGACGGTTGGCGCCACGGCCGGTGAACACGGGCGGCTCATACTTGATGACATGGCACGCTTCGGTGATGTCCGAGCCCACCGGCAGCGAGGGATCCAGCCCTAATTCAGGCAACGGCATGATCAGGCCCTGCGAGTAGACGCCACGCATCTTCATCGTGCGCAGCACATGGCCCGACACCTCCATGGTCTCACCCGTATCCGGATCAGTGAAGGCCATGTGGCGCACCCCACGCGGCATGAACTGGCTGTAGCGCGGATCGGTTTCAGGCAACAGGCTGTCGGTCTCAAAATACGCCACCCGGTCACCCACAGCAAGGCCCATGTCCTTGCTGATGATGACCTTCCACCCAAGCACATGGGCGAGCACAATCCGGTCCGCTCCCGCAATCGGGTCGATCCGGGTGATGGTCTGGACACTGACAAGCGTACGGATGCTCATAGGCACCGCCTTTCTCAATCACACGCAAAAAGAATGGATTCGCCTACCGGTATGGGTTGTGGACGCCTATGCGTCCTGTTTCATTTCGTTTCCTTGTCGCCGGTGGCATCGGACGATGGGAGGCCGGCTGTTCGTGGCCCACGGCTCCGGCTCAAACGCCATAGCCGCATGATCGGCAGCATGAGGGCGACCGCGCACAGGTCGATGAGTACCGCCAGCCAATTGGGGTTGGATTGGCACAGTTCGAGGATGATTGCGCCGATCTCTGCGGCCATCGCAGCCGCGAACAGCCGGAAGACCATGGCGTCCGCCAATACGGGACGGTGCTGGCGTTGCAGATGCCATATGCGGATGGTGATGCATACCGCAAGTCCAATGGTCAACCCGTTGCAACATGTCGCCCACATGGTCGCCGCCTTTTCTGTTCACTGGGTCTGCCGTTGTTGTGCGGCCAAGCGGCGGACGGTGTTGGTGTGCAACCGGTTGCCCCTGCATGTGGAACAATCGCGTCCGACCGGGCATTGGTACAGACGGTGGCGCAATCGGGGTGTGTGGCGCAGGTAGGTTTCCGCGTCCGGATAGCCGTGCGCCAGGGCTTTGCGTTCCAATGCGTTGTAGCGGATGGTGGTGTAGGTGCGGCTCATGGCGGACGCCTTTCTAATGGATGTAGGTGTATTGGTTGGCGTTCGCAAGGGTGCGGTTGGAGATGACGCCCAACCCCTGCACGTTGCTCTCCGAAATCGTGATGCTCCCATCCGCATGGACCTGTTCGACGATGGCGACATGCCCATACGTCAAATCGGCACCGGCTTGTCCAGGTTGGAACACGATGATGGCACCCACCGTGGGCCCATGGGTGACCGTGTACCCCAAGCGCGCGGCCGAAGCGGCCCAGACGCCACCGTTGCCGAAATACGATCCGACAGGCAAACCAAGTTGGTGGCGACGCACGTACGCCCACCATGTGCACTGCCCCCACGGGTACATGTTGCCGCTGTCGCCCGTGGCGGCCGGGGTGCTGGTGGTCGTATCGGCTGGTATGTCGGTGTCGTTGAGCAGGTCCACGGTCTGTGCCGTGGCTTTCGCATGATGCAGGTCAGCGGGTTCGGGTGTGGCGCGGGTGAGCCGGTCCACGTCGATACGGTCATTGCCCATGGTCCATGTGCCGGTGGAATCCACACTTACCGCCGCTACTTTGTCAGCCAATGCCTCACGGGTGGCATCACGGGATACGGTTGGCCCGTCCACACTGCGGGTGATGGGGGCCGGGCTGCGGTCGGGTACGCCGAGTGCGGTGGGTGTTCCGGGCAGGGTAAGCGCGCACGTGGCGGCCCCTGCCAGTAGTGCCGCACCCATCATGCCGGCCGTCCATTTGCCGATGCGCGCCCGCCGCCGGTATTGGCGTCGGGTCAATGGTTTCGCATGCGCCCCGCTCATACTCTGTGTCCTTTCTACTCGTCGCCGCGCAATTGGCGGACATAGGCGACGGACCCCAACCCGCCGGTGAAATCAGGTATGTTCGGTATGTGGGGCAGGTCGGCGGCCGTGACCGTCCGGTGAGGACATGGGGTGAACCGTTCGAGGCGTTCCACCCGCATGATGCATTGATTCCCATCACGGACAATCAACCCGTGCATGTCCACGACACTGCCGTTGCCCACCCCCTGTGCCATCGTGGCGAGCCGGTCGGGAACAAGCGCATGCACGATCATGCCGTCCCGGTCACGGGCCACGTCGAAACTGTGTGCGTACATGCGGGTGACCACGCCATGCACCCGCCCGTAGGTCCGTCGTATCCTGCGGTTGCCCGCACGATTCTCCATGGTCTCGTTGCCTCCCCACAACAAATAATGGGTGTTGGACGCCATCGCCATACCCCGGACTCCCCAATCATTTGAGTTGCTGTTGGAGCACACGGCCCACCGCGTTGAGTTCCGCAACCACCGTCGCCTCCCACCCGTCCGCGAGTTCCCCATGCCCATCGGCACGCAACCGTGCGCACACCTCGTTGAGGCTGTCCACGGTCTCCCGCAAATGCCGCAACGCCATACCCAGATGGAACCCGGTACGGTAATCCAACCGCACCACCCCAAGATCAGTAGGCTCATTCAATGCACTCATGCCCCACCCCTATGCGTCTAACCAGTCCCGCACGAACCCCAAAACACGACCGAACGCATATTCCACGGTCACATCCAAGGGGAAGTCGAACACCACGCACCCGTCCTCCACACAACCGCCATGACGGGCCGCAACCCTCGTCAACCGTGTCTGGGACACGCCCGCGCATACCGCGTCGAACAGGAACCATCCATCATCACTGACACGCACCCGCCCGGCTTGCACCTGCACGTACACCCGTACCAGATCGCCTTTGGCGTCCATGAGCGGCAACACCACCGGAAGCATCACACCCCCATCCACCCTGTCCGACCGTCGTGCACTGTGGTTGGCTGTGATCATGCTTCGTCCTCCCATGTGTCATTGTCATCCCACCATTGCGCCGCCCGTGCGCACAAGCGCGCCGCCAATTCACCCACGGACCACTCGTCCACCTGCGGGCAGTATCGCAAGGCGGCTTGTTTGGCGATGCCGGTCAGCTCGTCACTGGCCCACCCGTCACCGGCCAACGCCATGAGCTCCAGGTCAAGCTCCCCCCAAGTGCGACAGGTGGCGACCACCGTGTCGCTGTCGCCGCATTGGCCGCATACAGTCTCGATCCGACGCCGCTGCCGTTCCGCGTCGGTTTGCATGGGTGTGGCCAGCAGGCCACCCATATGGGTGGCGACGATGAGGATCGGCGGAACCAATAACAGGGAGGCGCCGGTGGCATCGGCTGGATTGTGGTTCGCGCTCATGACCGTTGTCCTTTCATATGTGGGGTCAGGCGAACAATGCGTCCATGGGGTCGGGGTGTTCGCAGGCTGGCGGAACAGGGGTGGTGTCGGCCGGGGCGGTCAGGATGCCACGGATGGTGTCCGCGCACACCCCGGTGATCAGGTGGATGTCCGCGACGCTGCACCCTTGGGCGCGCAACGCGCGGATATGCCGTATGGTCTTCGCCGAGGTCATGGCCATTCTCCTTTGCTGTGGCATTGTGGGCAGATCGCGTCGCGTCCCCCTATGATGCGCCACCCGTCGATGGTGAGCATATGATGGGGCGCGGCAAGGGCCATGCGCCCACAGGCCAGGCACCGCACCTGCCAATGGTCCGGACACCGGTGGTGGTGATGGTCGAGCATGTCCGCGAAATGCTGCCAAGGCCGCTTGTCCCGACCGCGGGTTTTGCCGCACAGGTCGCATGGGCAATCCAGTCTCATGCTCACTCCTCACCAGGCATGGGCATGACCTCGATACCGCCCAACAACCCGTCCGTGCCGGCCATGGCCTGCCGGATACGTTCGAGAACATGGCCGGGAACACCGTTCGCCTCGTACTCCAACAGCAGCATCTCGTTGTGTTGGGTGCGGGCCTTGTTCATGAGCGCGTCCGTCTGGTCGATTACGGCCGTCAGGCGTTCACGTTGTTTGGCTGCCCATGTGTCCGGCAGCCGCCCTGCGATCAGGTACGCTTCCATCTTGTCGATCCCGTGTTCGATCAGTTGGCGGATGGTGCGCGCGGTGGCGAACACGTCCTCGTCGAAGCCGTCCGCCAACCGTACGGCCAACTGTTGGTATGCGCCAACCAACAGCATGGTGTCATGCAACAGGCCGTGTGCATGCCATGCGCATTGCGTGCGTCGTATCCATGTGACGTTCATTGCGTGGTTCCTTCCGGTTCCGGTTCCGTTTGTTCGCTGAGGATTATGTCGAGTTCCTCCTCGCTGATTTCCAACAGGCGGGTGATGTCCGGCACGGGCACATGGCATTTCGTCCATGTGCGGGCCATCTCCTTGCGTTGTTCACTGGTCAACTGGTCTGTTCCTTATATATGGTTTGGTGATGGGTCAGGGTTTCCACATGCCGTTGTCGAGGCGTGTGCAGTACGCATCGATGGCCGTCAACGCGTCCAAGTACCCGTCGGTGTATGGGTCGGCGTTCGCGTGCCCAATCCCCATCACCTGTTCTGCCCGGCTGGTGCGTTCCTGTGCCAACCGGTCGCATTCAGCCATGATGCGTTGCAGCAGGGCGCGCTGTTGGGACACGTTGATCATGCCGCCTCCTTGTTGAGCATGGTGAGCGCAATGCGTTGCGCCCGCAACCGTGCGGCCGGAACGGACGGGTCGCATTGCCGGCTGACGTGTTCCAATGCGGCGATCAGCAACGGCAGGGCGCTGGTGTCCCCCGTCCGGTCGGTGAGCTGCTGTTTCGCGTCCATGATCTCCTGTCCGATCAGACGGTGCAGGCGCGTGTCCTCGGCCAGAATCATGTCCGTCAGGGTTTGCGCGTCAATCAAGCTTTGCGTATCGGTCACCTTGTGCTCTCCTTGTCTTCTTGCAGTTGCCGGATGATGCCGGGCGCCTGTCTCCAATCACGCATGGTGATGCCTTCACTGTCACGGCAGTACGGGTGGTCGGGATGGATGACGGTGATCCCTTTGGCGGCGAGCATGCCTATGGTGCATGGTTCGTCCTCGAACGCGACGTCCACATCCAGCCAGGTCTTGTCCGCGAAATGGAACCCGACGCCATGCTCCAAAGGGCCGTGCGCGGGATCGAACCAGTGGCGGTCGAACCATGCGAACGTCTGCCGGAACCGCTCATCGTCCGTGCGACTGGTGGCGATGAGCAGATCATGGCCGTCCTCAACCAACCGGCACAGGGCGCGCATCGCATGCGGATAGGGATGTTCCGCCAGATACAATCCGTCCATCACCGCACTACGGTGGGCGTCCGCATACTCCTCATATGAGGCGAACGGCCATGACGGGTCACGCCACAACCCGTACTCGCACGGGTCGGCCATCGCATACCCGTCCAACGGGCCATACACGTTGGTGCTCCGCAGATGGTGCCGCAACGCGTGTGTGTAATCCGCCAACGTGTTGTCCAGGTCAACCATGATGCGCACGACGCGCCCTCCCCTCACGCACCATGCGCCACCGGCGCGTCAACGTGACACGTTCCGCAGGGGTCTTGCCACCCCACACGCCATACGACTCATGCTCCTCGACCGCATACTGCAAACACCGGTCACGCACCGGGCACCGGTCGCACACCCGGCAGGCAAGCTCCTCACGCAACGCGTCGAAGAACATGTCCGGGTCATACGCGCCGGACGCGCACAACCCACGGCGCATCCACTCACGGCCAGACAACGCCATGATGGCCACCATCCTTTCCGCCCATCACCGGTCCAACCCGTCCAACCGGGGCCGGGCCGGGTGCAACCAATGGTCCACGCGCAACGCCACTTGGAGTGCATACCCCAATAGCATCACCGCCACATCCATAATCCGATCACGCATGCGGCCTACACCTCCCCCACATCCGGGAACTCCAACAACGACGCCATGGCGCACATCCGGCACGCGTCCCGCTCCGGTTCGTCATTGGGGAACGTGAGCGGACCGGACGGCAACGTACGTTCCACCGTCCACAACCCCGGGCCCCCACGGCCCGACCCATCAATCCGGAACACGGTATCTGTCCCATCGGCGTGCACATGGAACACGCCGTCAGGGTCCACGCACACATACCGCACACGGATCCGGGTGCGTGCACCCGACCCGTCGACCATGTCCAACGTGCCACCCACCTGCGGTGCGGCCACCATCCTGCCATCATGTTTGTTCATGCCCCGCCCTATGCGTCACACACAACCCCACCCATGCCCTCTGCCGGTTTTGCATCCATGAGACCGCCGCCGATGCGAAACGAAACACACACCCGCGCACCCGCGCGCCCGTGTGGAGCACGGCGCCGGCCGCGGCGCAAGCGCCGCACTGTTCCCCGACGAAACGCAAAAAAGGGAACGCCAAAAAAGAACAAACCCAACACCCGCTTTTCCACACACACACCCCACACCCCACACCCCATACCCCTCACCGCAACCCAGCCGACACCATCCAACCACCACACCCCACAACCCCCAACCATCCCAACAACCGCCATGCACCCCATCAACCAACACACAATGCACCCAACACAACCACCATGAACGAATGCGCCACACAAACCACCCAACACAACCACCACACCAACCACGCCAACCATGCTTTTCCCTAGGGAGGGCATTCCCCGCGAACCATGCAAAACACGGGGGAATACGCCCGTTCGCCCCATGGCAGACCATGGGCGCCGAACGTGCCCGCCTTGCGGGGACGGACCACAGCAGGCAACGGACGCATTGATGGGGCCATGATGAGTTTCCCGTTGGGATCCCTAACATGGGACGGCACGCAGGATCCGATGGTGCGCACGCTGGATGCCGCATGGCGGTTGCACCACGCCATCGGACAGGAGGCACCCGTGTGGGTGGATGACACGGACGGCGTGCACACCCATGCGTTGGCCGAATCGTTGCGGACCGGACGGGCGCCGTACCTGTTCCTGCCCGAAGCGGAGGATTGGGAGCATGGCGGCATGGACGATTGGCAATGGCTGCACACACCCGGCCGTGAACGCCTGCTCATGGCGCCCATCCCCCACGGGGACACACCACGACAGGCGGCGGACCGGTTGGTGCGGGACACCGGGGAGGCGCCGGTGCGCGCGGCGGCGCGCATGGGTGTGCTCATGCATTGCGCCCACATAGCCCGCCACCATCCACACGTTTGGGCGTTGGCCGTGCTGCAGACACGCACCACGCAATACGTGCCGGACGGCCGGTGGAATCCAGTGTGCGAGGACGTGGCCCACGGGTTCGAGTCCATGCTGGCGGTGCCCGGTTGGCTCTACCCCGGGTCTGGTCCGCACACCGTGTTCGCGCTCGCCCAATGCACGGCCCGTCCGGATAGGCCAGGCCGATGGGGTGTGCGTGAGGCGGTGGTGTTCGGCCGGCGTGTGGTGTTGCCCGGCGAATGTTGGGACCGGTTGGACGTGTTGGGGTTGCGTGGATTGTTCGAGCCGGTGGACGAACCGGAGTTCTAGCGCCGTTTCCATCTGTGGTCATGCGCATAGGGGTTGGGCATGAAGGTTTTCCAATTCAAGTTCCCCACCATGGTTGTGGACAAGGCGAGCGGCGAACGGGTCGTGTTCGACCCCGCGTCGAACGCGGACCATCGCCGCAAACTCGACGAGAACATCGACCAATGGCGCCGCGCGCATCCACAGGCGCATGACGCGCAACTGGACAGCATCGACATGGATGCGCATGTGGCCGTGCTGATCGACCATGGCATCACCAGCGTCAACCGTGAGGGCTCCCAACAGATCGTCAACCTGCGTCCCGCGGATCAGAAACCGGCCGCCGGGGAACGGATCGCACGCATTTGGGAGGCGCGTCTGGGCATGAAGATGGTCCGCTTCGAACCGTACGAGGGGCGTGCGGTGTTCGAGGCGTTGGACAAGGACCGGGTGTCGGCCCGTGGGATCCTGGCGAACGCGTTGGGGGTCAAACCCTGGGAGGTGATGGTCGAACCACGCGCTGATGGCGGCTGGCGCTGCCGGTTGGCGCGCACGATCATCTGGCAGCCGTCGAAGATGGCGGCCAGGACGCAGGAGGCGTGCGAACAGATCGGCCATGTGGGTTGGACGTACACGGCGGACGCGAAAACGGGGATCATCGACATCATCCCCGGTGAACCGCCGGTGTTTTTGAAAACGCATCCGTTCCCGTTCGACCGGTTGGGTTCGCCTGCGGATAGGGATCGCACGCCGTTCGGGGTGAAACTGCCGGCGCGTGGCGGTGCGGATGTGGTGTATGAGCCGGTGGAGATGGATTGGCGTGAATCGTCGTTCCTGTTGATTGGTGGTGAGGGTGGTTCCGGCAAGAGCGTCCTGGCGAACAACCTGCTCGCGTCGATCGTGGCGCAACAACCGTTGTTGAGTGTGGTGGATCTGGCGAACAAGGCGACGGATTACTACTGGTTGCGCCCGTGGGTGACCGCCGGGTATTGGGGGTGTGAGAGCGTGGTGCAGGCGGCGGGCGTGTTGAACATGCTGGTCGATGAGATCGAGCATGGGGAACGTGCGCGCGCGTGGAAGGAGAACGCGTGGCAGAACTGGTTGGACATCCCCCGGTGGGCGAAAGAGAAGTACCCGTTGCATTACATCGTGGTCGACGAGTACTCCTCCCTGGTCGATGAGGCGCAGTTGGTCAAACGCATCCCGAAGGCGGATAGTGTGTTGCCGGCGGTGTGGGCGCAGATGTTCACCGGTCAGGCGGAGAACGACATCCGTTCGCGTGTGCTGCGCCTGTTGCGCACGGCGCGCGCGCAGGGCTACCGGTTGATCCTCATTTCGCAGACCGTCAACGAACGTTCCGGGTTGGGGCCGACGACGCGTGACCTGTTCGGCCAACGCATCGTCATGGGCCCCAATCCCAGTGAGGCGTTGGTGCGTGGCGTGTTCCATGATGTGGCGTCGATGCCGGTGGTGCCGGAGCATTTGACCGAATTGGGGGTGACGAAGGGTGTGGGGCGTGCCGAGTTCACCGGGCAGGCGTCGGTGGTGTTCAAGACCACGTATGCGGGCACACAGGATCGGTCGGACACGTATATGTTGGCCCAAGCGTTGGTGGACCGCATCGGGGTGCCGGACGGGGTCGATGCGACACGGTTTTTGCGTACGTTGGAGCCGCATGGTGAGGACGATCCGGTCGATGCGGAGTACATGCGCTGGTTGACGGACAGGGTCAGCATGCCGTATGCGCGTGCGTTGGCCACGGACCCGGTGCTGTCGGCGATCAAGGGCGCGTGGGATGAGAGCCGGATCGCGTTGGGCGAACGCCCTGACCCCATCCCCGGCATGGATGCGGACACGGACGGCGCTGATGCGGGCGATGGTGATACGGACGGGGATGGTGGTGCGGGTTTGCCGGCCGCCTCACCGGACACGGATAGCCAACCGTCGGGCCCGGTGATGGACGCGCATGAGCTGGCGAGGCTGATGCGCGCATGAGCGGCGCGTACGCGGTCGAGTTCATGGTCTCCGGCATGAACTGGTTGACCACGGTCGGTGATGAGGACAGTGATCGGCGGGCGCGCACCCGCGCCCGGTTGCGCGCGTACGGGCGTGGCGTGTGGGCGCGCGCCAAACAGCATGGCGCGCACCCGGTATGCACCTACATGCTGTTGGTGTTGGTCGGTGGCCGTGCCGAGTCGCCGGTGTTGGCGGCGGAAACGTTGAAACCGTTGATCGACGCGGGCACTGATGAGGGCATGTGGCCCGATGACGACCCGGCGCATCGGGTGATGACCTTGTACGCGCCCGATCCACGACGGTTGGCGGCGGGGGTGGCCAGCATCCACATGCTTGTCGTTCCCGTCCCCCACTCGTGGGGCGGGTGGCGTGCGTTGGACTGGTTGTTGGACACGGTGCACGCCGGCATGGGCGCCATGCGCATGCTGGCGATAGGGGATGCGGATTGGTTGACGAGCAACATGCGCCTGCCGCAAACACAACGCAAGGCGCGTCAGACGCGTGTGATGCGCCAGGCGCGTCCCGTATGGTCCGATGGGGTGCGGTTGGGTGCGCATGTGGGTGTGATATGCGCCGTCTCCTACCCCGACACGCGCTATTATGGCGACCCGGACAACACCGCGGAGACGGCGACCGCGTTGTATGGGGCAGGGGTCGCGTTGGGGGCCGCTCCCCCCATACCGCGTGTGTTCGCGTTCATATTGGATCCCGAACAGTGCGCGGGCCATACGCATGTGATGCGCCTGTTGTGCTTCGCCATGCCCCAGGGTGTGGATGTGGTGGACCGGGTGGTGGGGTGCGCGCCGGACGTGTGACCCACCACCCGGGGTGTCACTGGTTGGGTTCGCCACGGCGCGCGTATTGGCGGGCGAGCTGCTCTTGGTATTGGCTGGTTGGGGTGAGCCATTGGCCGGCCAACTGGTTCTCGTTGCCACTGGCCAACGTCAGATCCTTGTCACGGATCAACGTACGGTCGCGGCCATGCAGTTCGGCCGCGTGCTCGTGTTCCCATTGCGCCAACCGTTGCGGATCGTCCGCCGACCGGGCCATGTCCACCAACGCCGGGTCGGGGCCATGGTCGAACTTGCCCAACCGGATGGGTGGGATCGTGGCGTCCGCGTCCCGGACCGTGGGCAAGGTGTTGTATGCTGCCGTGTACGCCTGCGCCAGCCGGCGCACCTGCGGGTCATGGTGGTGGCTGTAATCATCCATCATGACCGCATACAAGCCACGCATCGTGCCGGTGAAGTGTTCGTCCATCATGGAGTCGACACGGGGGTTCGCCAACGGTTCCATCCCCTCACCGACCAGATCATGGGTGCGCATGTACCGGTACGCGGTCATCATCGCATACTGGGCTTGGATGGGGGTGTCCGCCAAACGCATGCGGGTGAACAGGACACGTCCAACGGTGCTGCGGGGAGGGCGGGGTGCGTGCCGTAGCGCGTACAGGGCACCCAGATGCCGTCCCCCGTCGGACAGGTCCACCAGGTAGTTCTCCACATCCTGACGGTCCTCATCGGTGTCGATGTGCCGGCCCATCCCGTACGTCCACAACGCCATGCCGCGTGCGACGCTGGCCGCACGGCCCGGCTGGTGCTCGAACCGGGTATACAACCCCTCCTCCGTGTCCGTGTCCACATCCCAGTTGCGGCTGACCTGTGTGTACAGGGGGCTGTCGGCGATGTTGTATTGGTCCAATACCGGCGCCACCTGTTCGATTTCGGTGCGCGTGTACGGGCTGGTTTTGCTAGGTTGCCAATCCCGGTCGGGCATCATGGTGCGCATGGCGGCCACGAGCCGGTGCGTGTCCGGCCGTGGTCCCGGTTCCTGTGGCGTCGTGTCCGGCATGGGCGGCAACCCCATGCCGGTGGTAGTGGCGGTGGTGTCGAATTGGCCGCCGGTGCTGTTGGGGCTGCCTTTGGGTTTGCGTGGCTGGCTCATGTCCTGCTCCCTTGTTGTGTCCGGTTACGCCAGCACACTATGCGCCGTTATAGCGGGTTCGCGGCCCTCCACTCCCACGGGAGCATGCGCAACGGTGGCATGTGCGCCAAACGCCACGCCAGCTCGTACCCGGGGTCATGGCGCCAGGGGATGTCATAGACCACACGGTCTTCGGCGCCGCGTTTGCGGGTGTGGACGAAGGTTTCCAGGATGAAGCAGGCGAGCATCGCCTGGGCCAGTTCCGTCGGGTCCATGGTGTGCAGCGTGGTGTCGATCGTGTATTGCTTGCCGGCCCTGTGCGTGGAGGCGGTCACGATACGCTGTTCGCCTCCCGTCGCGTCGACCCGGGTGATGCTCCAGTCGCTGTCGTTGCGCAACGTCAACGGCCCGGTGTCCGCTTGCATGTGCGCATCCTGATCCATGCCCAGGGCGATGAGCGGGACGGTGACGCGCAACTGGTCTGCGATGGTGTGCAGCACGTCCCACAATTGGCCCGACAAGGGGCGTGGCATTTGGGGGTCGAACAGCACGTCCATCGCGTCATGGACGATCCATTGGCCGTCATGGCCGACGGTCGCCAAAGGCTGGTCGCACCACCGGTCCACCTCGGCGCTGTCAAGGATGGCGCGGTGGTACCGGTTGGATACGACCTGCCCGTCCGTGCCGGTGATGTGCGCGCGTACGGTCCAATACTGCATGTTGGTGATGTCATCGCTCATGTCAACCTCGCTTTCCGAATCCGGTACCCGGCGCATGCGTCCAACGCGCATAGCCATGGTCTCATGGTACCGATGATGCGTGTTGATATGGGTTGGGTGGTGTGATGCGCGGACGTGGCATATGGACGGCTGTGGTGGCGGTGGCGGCCATGCTGGCGGTGGTGGTGATGGTCGCCGCCACCGCGTCCGTGGGGGTGTTCACCACCACGGTGTCCGGCATGGCCAACACCATCCATGATGATGGTGATGTGGTGTCGGCCACGGATTGCGATGATTTGTCGGGGGCCGCGTTGGGCGGTGAGGCGGCGCCCATGGGGTCGGGCCCGGCGGCGTTTGTGGACCGGTTCGCCCCTTTGGCGTACCGGACGGGTAAACGGTACGGGTTGCCACCGGAGGCGATCCTGGCGCAGGCGGCGTTCGAGTCGGGGTGGGCGATGAGCGCGCCGCAACACAATTATTTCGGCATCAAGGTGTGGGCCGGGTGCACGGGTGGGGCGACGACGGGCACGCAGGAGGACACGGGCTCCGGCATGGTGTCGACCACGGCGACATGGTGCGGGTATCCCAATGCGCAAGCGGCCTATGACGGGTATGGTGCATTCATCCGCTCCAACCACCGCTACGATGCGGCGTTGCAATACCAACGGGACCCGTACAAGTACCTGGAGGCGATCTGGCGGGCGGGGTATGCGACCGATGGGGCGTACATGGCCAAGATAGGCCCGATTGTGCACCAGATCACCGAACGGATCAAAGCCACGAACATCATCCCCACCTCCGATAGGATCCAATTCGATGCGGCGGCACCCGGTGAGAGTGGTGCGGAAGGGTCGGGTGGCACGGTGGTGGACGCGTGCTCCACCCAAGCCGCCACTGCCGTGGCGGCCGGCAAGGTGGGTGGCGCACCGGAGAACGCGCATGATTACAGTTGGATGTGCTCCACGACGGGCGTGTGCCGTGACGGCGACGGGTTCTCAGGAGACCGGATCAAATACCCGCATAATGTGGGCCGCTACCAGTGCGTGTGGTATGCGTGGAACCGGCTTGGCATGATCCATGGTCTGGACGGTTGGGATTGGGTGTTGGGCAACGGTGGTGACATCGCCCGCAACCTGTCCGGCAAGCCCGGTTGGACGGTGGACGCCACACCCCATGCGGGCGACGGGATCAGCCAGGTCGGTGGCGCATTGGGTGGCGCTCCCCCCTATGGGCATGTCGCCGTCGTCGAGGAGGTGCAGACGGGTGCGGACGGGTGGCGTATCCGTATCAGTGAGGGCAATTACGGCACCGGTGGCAACGGCGCGTGGACGGGCTACAACAGCCGGTGGCTGACGCAATCCCAGTTCGCCGGTGCCGGCAACGTGTTCTTCCGGTACAACGGTTGGAAAAAATAACGCCGGTCAGTGTTCCCGCCCGTCGGGGGATTCGGTGAACCCCTGCTGTTGGTCGCCGCAGGACGCCATGCACATCCCCTCCCATAGGCTCCAATCGACCTTGCCGTCCAGATCGGCCTGGGTGGCGGGGGCGCGCATGATCGGTTGGGTGGGGTTGATGTCCATCACCGGTTGGCCTTGCACGGGGATCGCCACACGGCGCCCGTTGGCCATGATCCGGTTCATGGTCGTGTCCCACAATTGGTTCCATGGCGACACCCACCACGGGGACAGTTGATTCGAACTGACCTCGCTCACCTTGCCGTTTTCATCGAACGTCAACTCGTCCGACACGGGGTAATCCTGCCATGATGGGGTCAACGCGTACGTGTCGGTGGAATGGAAGGTGTCACCGGGTTCGACAAGGATGGCGCGCACCACACCCGTCACCGTTGCGGTGTGCTCCCCGGTGTGTTCCACCGTGGGCCCCTCGATCCACCGTGAGCCGCTGCCCCATGCCTGTTGCACCCACCATTCGCCGACCGTGGGGTACGCCATGCATGAAAAACTGTTGGTCGTCCCCTGGCATGCGGGGTTCTGTCCCGTGGGCCCATAGTCGCTGTTGCGTTGGATCGTGGACACGGCCGACCAGTCCGGGGGCGTATAGTCGGTGACACGCAATGCGTTGAGCACATCCTTGGCGGGACGGTGCGCGAATTCTTTGGGGTCGATGGTGGAGTCCGCCCCATACGTGCGCCACAATTGTTCGAAGCGGACCGCGTTGGCCTCCCGCACCTCCCGTGCCGACACGGGCGCGGTGGCATCCGGCGCATCAGCACTGGCGCTGGCGGTGGCGGTGGCGGATGCTGTGGGCGCCGCCGTGGAGGGCGCGCCGGTGTGGCCGCGTATGGCGAACCATACCACCACGGCCAAGAGGACGATGGCGAGAATGAACAGGCCGATGTGCAGCCAAGTGCGGGAACGGTGTGGTGTGGTGCTCATACCCCCAACTATGCCATAGGCCCTGGTGCGCGCATAGACGGCGCATGTCCGATTGTCCGCACTATGGAAAAGAGCCCCAATGGCACACCCAACCCCACACGTTCCACGTACCGGCGTCCTCCTGCTCGCCCTCCTGCTCACCGTCCCCCTATCCGGGTGCGCCGCCGGGCACCATGATGGCCCGGCGGGCACGGACGGGACCGTGGTCATGGAATCCCACCACACACCCAATCATGGGGTGAATGGTCAGATCTCCCAATCCTGACCGCTTTCATCGACCACCACCGGATCGGCCACCGGGGCCACCACACCGGTCTGGTCCGCCAACCCCGTCAACTCCGGTTCGGGCGGCATGTACCGGGACAGATCCACCGGCGTGGCCGGGTGCAACCGGCTTGTCAACGCCTCCAACCCCCCGTCGCCCTTGCCCGGCCAGAAACACTGCACCATATCCACGCCACGGCCCAGGTTCTCGAACAAACCGCGGCCCTTGGGCATGCCGCCGGTACGGGCCGCCTGCGCATGCAACCGGTTCGCCTCACGCTCATTGGCCTGCGACACATTGCCCTGCGTGTTGCCGATACCCAAAAACACACGCGCCAACATCCCCTTCGCCGTACCCGCATTCGGCAACAGATCCAAGTCTCCCGCGTTCAACTGCTGCGCGCCCAACACCACCGTGATGCCGGCGCTGCGCGCCTGCGTGAGCAGATTCGACGCGTACAAGCCGATGCTGGAACGCAACCCGTTGCGCCAATCCGCCAACGCATTCGCATTATCCACATCCGGATCATCATTCGCATTCGCGATGTTCGCCCGCTCCTTTTGCAACAGGCTGTTGAACTCGTCACAGAACACCAACAGGCGTGGCGGACGCACCCCGTCAGGCAACGTGGACCAATCCCCACCACCATGCTCACCGATCAGCCGCACCCGCCGGCGCATCTCCTCATGCGCATACCGGAACAACGCATAACACCCCGGCAACGACGGTTCAAACGCATCCACATACGGGGCCAACGGTTTGAAATCATTCGCCCCCTTGCTCGGATCCGTCACCAACACACGCCACCCCGACAACAACGCCATGCCCACCAAGGTCACCGACACACTCGACTTGCCCGAACCGGTCGTACCCGACGCCAACAGATGCGGCGACTGGGACGGGTCGAACACCGCCAACGCACCATCATCCAACACCCCAAACGGCAACACGCTTGCCCCCGGGCTGGCCAACGACCAGTCCACCGGCGCCCGGTCAGGCAACGGGGTCGACTCGCACACCAACAACACCAGCTCATCCGCACCCTGCCCCGGCACCAATTTCGAATACGCATACCCGGCGGCCGTGCAGAACCCATCCAACCGGGAAACCACCATATCCCGGCCCAACCCCGGCGGGATACGGAACACACACCGGGTCAACCGCCCCTTGGCGGGTTGCACCGACAGGGTGGTCACACTCACCCCATCACGGTTCACCGCCTTCGCGCTCGCCCACGCCTCATCCAACCGCAGCCGTTGCGCATGCTCGAACTCCACTGTCCGCGCCCACTCGTCCCGGTCGGTGCCGCACCCGTTGCCGGCCCACAGGACCAGATGGCCCGCGTCCTCGTACTCCCACAGCACCGTGTCCGCACCCATCAACGCCTGCAACCTGGGTTGGTTCTTGCGTGTGTCAGCGGCGGTGACGCCACCGGTCAACGTGATCCGGGTACGCCACAACGTCCATCCCATCCCGTTGCGTGCGCACTGGGTGGCGGGCCCCACATACGCCGCATGCTTCAACGTCTGCGCGAACGCACGGCTGATGATGACCTGCGCGAGCAACCGTTCCGCCGGCCCATCGCCCACCAGGTCACGCAACTGGACGGGTGTGTTGGGACTGTTCGCCGGCGCTGTTTGCACGAACCGCATGTAGCGGGTGAACCATTTGCCGTTCGCGCTCATGCCGATCAGATCCGCCACCGTGCTGTCCCCGAACGCGGGGCGCACATCCACCCGCATGTAATCCGCGGCCTGGTAGCCGCCTTTGGTGGGGATGCTCATGGGTGTGTCCTCCAACGCCCACCGTCCATCCTGTGCGGTCAACCGGTCCGCGCCCACACGCCGGTCGTACAGGATCTGCATGGGGGCGGGCAGTTTCGCGCCCGCCAACGCGTCCTCCCACAGGTTCATGTCATCCTGCGCCCGCACCGCCAACCGCAGGTAGGCGGCCGTGTCGCCCATCGTGTTCGCGGAGAACGATTGGGTGTGCTCCCGGCCGGCCTTGTCCTCATCGAACCCGATCGTGTCCAACTCGCCCGTGTACAGCCATGCATGGTCCAACCCCGGGTCGACGATCATGGTGACGCCGATGAGGGTGCCCCAGTCACCCAGTTCGCCCGCACTGCTGCCACGCAGCCAGTCACGGCGGATCATCTCCCAATCAGAGTTCGCCGTCCCACCGTTCATCCGCCACACCCAACACGCCGGCCGGCCGTCACGCTCGCCCACTTGTTTGAGTTTGCTGTCGCCCACGTACGCGTTGTAGTTGAAGCCCAGGCGGGCGGTTTCCATGTTCGCCCGGCACCGCAACCCCGTTTCGTCCGCGATCAGCTCATCCGGTGGGCAGGTTTCCAATGGGGCTAGATTGCAGATGACGTGCAATGTGTCGTCCCCGTCCAACACGAACGCCACATCCATGTTGCTTTGGTTCGCCTGGGCGCGCAACAGGTCACGGACCTGCTTGTCCTGCCACGGTTGGGCACGGCTCACTGCCAACCGGCACACGATCTCCCCGTGCTTGCCGTGCACGGTGTTGTCCAACCGGTACGGGGGCTGGTCCACGACCGCCTTGTCCAATGCCAACAGCCAACCGGTCAGCATGGCGGCCGCCTCCCGGTCGCGTTTCGCTTGCCGGCGTACCGCCAGCCATGCGCGCCGCATCGGCAACGGCGCCAACAGGCACACCATGGCGGGGATGAACCATGGGTTGTCCGTGACCATCCACAACGCCAACCCGGCCAGCACGCCGATCAGCATGCACATGGCGATGGCGGCCAGGTGTTTCTTCGCCCATGTCACCGGGCGTTGCCCTGTGGCGATGAGCCGTGCGGGACGTGTGGGCCGCGCCCCTATCAGGATGAGCGTGCTTGCCATGTTCGCCCATGCCCACCATGCGCCGCAGCGCGCCCACACGAGCGCGCCCATCAGGCACGCCACACCCACGGTGAGCGTGGCCATGGGGTTGCGTGGGTCAAGGTTGCGGGACAGGTGGCGGAACCAGGAGCGCATCCACTTGTAGGACGTGTCCCGGCGTTGCTCCGCCGGCGTGTTCGCACACGTACGCTTCCATGGGTCCGTTCCCGTCAATTGAGGTGCCCTGGCCGCCAACCACGCCACCGCGACGGCGGCGAGCAGCACCGGCATGCCGGGCAAACCGAAACACGACAACCCCACCGCCACCAACACACCGACCGTCAGGATCGGGGTGTGCGGGGAAGCGACCATGGGCGCGTTCTTGGCGCCACGCGAACGGGACCGGTTACGGGAACGGGAATAAGCCATACACCCCAGCTATGCCCGTACATGATGACGTTTCCCTAAGTACAACAGCCAAAAGAAGACGTCACATACAATGTCGTAATATCATGTATTCATGCTTTTGCACTGAGTAGGGAGTAGACATGGCCGTAACCATCGCAGACAAGACCCGAAGTGAAGACAAGATCCGTGACGAGGCACGTCAAATCCTCAATTTTCATGACGATGAAAACGCCATAAGCGATACGGGACAAATCACCACCTTCAACCAGCTTGGCTTCACTAGTGTGATGGACAAACCTGACGGATGGTATTTGCCGCATAACACAGGAGATGTCGCCATCATTCTTGAAACCAAAGCCGAGGCGACCGATCTCGACAATCAGAAATGGGTGGATGAACTCAACAAGAACGTTGACATCACCATGACGAAATACCGGCATGTCATCGGCATCCTTTACAACGGGCGAACCGTGCGCGTATTCAAAAACAAGCAGGAAATCACCGCGCCGGACGACCTGCAGGACAAACAGTTCTATATCGATCTGTTCCTTGACCAAGGCATTGACAAACAACGCATCTATGAGCTGACCGCACGTATCAACAATTCACTGCGCACCGACTTCGGCATCACCAATCTGTATGACCGGATGGTGTTCACCGCCTGTGCGCTCGTTGCGGAACGCTACAGCGGCACCCTAACGAAACTCAGAGGGCTTGGATACGAGACTTTTCACACAGCCATTCATTCGACCTTGGCTAAATCGCTGGAGGCGGACCGTAAACAGAACTCGAAAATCGACATTCTGCTGGAACAGTATTCCGATATTCGCATGAACACGACAGACGATCAAACAGCCATCGACTCATTCATCGACTGTGTGGTGGAAATCTCCGAATGCATCAACTCCGACAAATGGCGCGGAGAGGATGTCATGGGCATCTTCTTCAACGAGTTCAACCGCTACCGGGAGAAATCAGAAGCGGGACAGGTATTCACACCAGAGCACATCACAGACTTCATGTACCGCATCATTGAGGTCGATCAGAACGATCGCGTATTGGATGCGGCGTGTGGATCAGGTGGGTTCCTTGTCAAAGCCATGGCGAACATGATGCAGGAAGCTGGTGGCGTGAACACCGCCAAGGCGAAGGAAATCAAACGTTGCCATCTGTACGGTATCGAATACTACAGATACGTCTACGCCTTGGCCTGCGCGAACATGCTCATCCACAAGGACGGCAAAACCAACCTTGAAAGGATGGATTCCCGCAGCGAGGAGGCCGCCGCATGGATCAGGTCGAAGAACATCACCAAAGTGTTGATGAATCCCCCCTTTGAACGGAAATACGGGTGCATACAAATCGTCGAGAATGTGCTGAATAGCGTACCAGCACACACCATGTGCGCGTTCATCATGCCCGACAAGAAGCTGGAAAAGGAAAAGGGTGCGACCAAGCGTATCAAAAAGCATCATAGGCTCCGCAAAGTCATCAAACTTCCCGAGGAACTGTTCCCCAACACAGGGGTGACCACCAGCATTTTCATCTTCGAAACCGGCGTACCTCAGGACGGCCATGAGTTCTTCGCCTGCTGGATGAAAGATGATGGACTGGAGACCGTGAAGAACAAAGGTCGTCATGACGTGCACAACCGTTGGCCTTCTATTGAACAACACTGGGTGGATGTATTGGACAAGCAGGCAGGAGACGACACCTGCCAATGGGTGAACCCTGACGAACACATGTCTTACCAGATGCCGCAGAAGCCGTTCGAGCTCCATGAAGGAGACTTCCGCAAGGCAGCAATGGACTATTTGATGTTCCAGCATGGCATTGACGTGAAGGCATTCAGTGAGAAGCTACTTGATGCAACGATGTATTCAAGCCATGTGGACGCCACGGGTGAAACCGTCACCATAACCATACAGAAAGGCAGCGACGGCAATGGCGAAGATTGATACAAGAACATGGGGAAAGTTCCGCATTGGCGACCTGTTTGAGATCAGCCGTCCAATCGCGCGTTCCCAAGCGCAATACGCTGAAGGAGACGTCCCGTTTGTCGCTTCGGGAAACTTCAATAATGGTGTGGCAAAATGGTATGAACCCAAAGATGGCGAATCATTGGACCGGGGGAATTGCATTACCGTCAGTCCGCTTGATGGTTCTGCATTCTATCAAAAAGAGGATTTTTTAGGGCGAGGCGGGGCGGGCTCAGCAATCCTGATTCTGCGAAACGAGTCACTTAACGAATCGAATGGATTATTCATTTCGGCTGTAATACGTCATGCTTTGACCACATACAATTATTCGAATCAACTCAATTCGAAATCTATCACCCAAGAACATATCTTGCTACCAGTCAGCGTTTCCGGGAATCCCGACTGGATATATATGAGCACATTCATGTCCGAGATGCTGGACGATGCTAAAACAAACCTTGGGCGCCTTACGCAAACCAATGCCTGCACCGTAGCCATCAATACACATGGATGGGAGCGGTTTCTGATAGGAGATCTCTTTAGGATAGAAAAAGGTACCAGGCTTACCAGAGCGAAGATGCGCGAGGGAGATACTCCGTTCATTGGGGCGACCTTGGAAAACAATGGCATCACCGCGCATGTAGGCAATACGGAGCACGTCCATCCGGGTGGGGTGATGACCGTCGCTTATAATGGTCAGAAGGCAATGGGTAAGGCATTCTGGCAACCCGAGCCGTTTTGGGCATCTGATGATGTGAATGTTCTTTACTCTAGATTTAAGCTTACTCGCGAGATTGCGTTGTTCCTGCAACCGCTGTTCTGGGAGGCAAGCAAGCCGTTTTCCTATGACGATAAATGGAGCAAGGAGGCTATGGAGCGCACATCGATCATGCTGCCAGTCACTCCACAAGGGAAACCGGACTGGACCTGGATGCACCAGTACATCACTCAGGTATTAGAGAAAGCCGACCGGGTGATTAATGCATACCAATGTTAAAACCACGAATTGCTGGCTCATTGGCCTCTTCCCTGCACCAATCGTGGTGTGGCCTGGTCGAGTTTGACCAGTTCGTCCAACTGTTCGCTGGTGGAGGTTGAAATGTTTGTGGTGGCACATGTCGAGAATGTTCTTGCGGGATAAACGGTCCCATCCAAGTGCACCCCCACAAAAACCAATGGCCATCTTCATCGTGGAGAAAGGGTTGGTGCCGGGTTGGTTCAAAAACCAATAAGCCTGTGCCGTGCCTTCATGCCTTTCTGCGGGTGTCGCCGGCTTCGACCAACGTGGCGGTTTGCTCATCTGTCAAGGCCAACCCGTCCTCGGCAGCCATTTCAAGGACTTGTGTTGCGGTGGCGGGGGCTTCACCTATGCGGCTCCACATGCGCATGTACCCCATCAGAGCATCGTATCCGGTGGCGTGCGGGTCTATCAGTTCCACGAACTGCTTGCTCATTGGCTGGCTCATGGTATCTCCTATGCTTCAGGGGTATATGATTGGCCGCACCGTGGCTGGGAATGTTTTTCTTCGAAGCTGCCGAAACAATACTGTTCTTAATGCGTTTCCTTTTTGTTTCCGGTTGGATTGTGGACGCAGTGACATCACAACTTTCTTCACCGACCTGCAACTTTCTTCACCGACCGCACTAGAAATGTCGGTGAAGATACTTATGTTTCTTCACCGACATTCGAAAGTCGGTGAAGGCTCCTAGGCCTACTGCCATAATGGTTTCATGAACTTTCTTCGGTGACGCACCGACTTTTAAGGTCTTTCTATAGGGGAGCCGATTTGAGGGGTTCCTTTATGAACCCACTGCGTCGGTGAAGAAACATGGTTTCGGAGCCCCCAACACCAATCGGCAGTAGGGTTGAGTATTCTTCACCGACATCGCTGCGTCGGTGAAGAGTGCTGTGTGGTCAGTGAAGGGTGCCTTTGGGGTGCATGTTGGGTTGTGGTGGGTGTTGATGGTAATTCCCGCACCCCGGTGAGTGAATAATTGTGTGTATTGTTTCGGTTTTCCGGTATCCCCTCCTCCCCCGCCCCGTTGTGTGTGGTGGGTGGCGGCATAGCTGGCTGTGAGCCCCATACGGCAATAGGGGTTGAACAGTGGCAGCGTGAAGGAGCGAATGATGAGCAACCAGTACCGCAAACCCAAGGGAGCGCCGAACAGTGCAGGCGGCCAGTACGACAACAAACCCGACATGGGGTTGACCGGTTTGCCCGATCTGGACCCAGTGAGCATGACCATCAGTGAACTGACGGCGACGATGCGTGAGAACGCGGTGCGGGAGCCGCGCGTGTGCAAGACGGAACAGGAGACGCTCCAACTGCTCGCCCAGGCGGCCACGGTGCGTATCGAACCGTCCGGGTTCGTGTTGGAGGACGAGCATGGCGAGGTGGTGTTCCGTGAGATCAATGACGGGCCCATGTTGGACAAGGCCGCGATGCGTGGCGACAAGCGGGTGCGTGGCGCGGTGCGCGACGTGCTGCGGGGCCGTTTGGAGGAGGTGCCGGCCGCGGACCGGCGCCGCATGGTCAAGGCGGCGTGGCGGGCCGCGACCCCGTATGAGCGGCGCCGTACCATTGATGCGAGCCCGTGGCGCCGGTATGTGCCGGCGACGAGCATCGCGAACAGTCTGCGCCGCCGCAAGGATGCGGACCGGGCGGCGCAGGTGTTGATCGATCTGCATTATGAGGATGCGGCCGCGGCGGCGAATGTGATCCGCAACGGGTACCCCGGGCCCGATGATGCGCGCGCGGCGTGGAAGTTCATCAATTACACGAAGATCGAACGGTATGACAAGGATGTGGTCGACAAGGCCACCGGCAAGATCATGCACCATAAGGGTGATGCGGTCCGTGAAATGGGGTTGGTGAACAAGATGGTGCCCGGCACGCGCCGGTACGAGTTGGATGAGCAGGGGCGGCGGGTGAAGGTGCCGGGGATGGTGAACAAGCCCGCGGCGAAGGGCATGGCGGCCCGTTCGTATCTGCGGATGATGTTCCAACCGACCAATGGTGTGCCGTCGCGGGAGCAGACGCGGCAGATTGCGCGGGCGTTCCGTGAGTTGGATGATGCGCCGGATCTGCAGGCGCAGGCGTTCTGGGAGATGTGCTACGGCAACGGCAGTGTCCCCAATCCGCATGGTGATTTGCAGTTCGCGAAGGATCTGATCCGCATGCATGGCAAGGGCGCGGGTGTCGATCTGATCGATGGGGCGTCCGGGGCGCGTGGCGGCCAGGGCAACATGGCGCGTATGGCGGCGTATCACAAGGTGTTGTCCCCGGAGGCGGCGCGGATTTTCCTGCAGATGGAGCCCGGGGATGCGCGGGTGGCGCATACGCGGCGGACGCGCCGGGTGCGCAACAAGGTGACGGGGGTCATGGAGGATCGGTTGCCGGCGCGGTTGACGGAGATGCGTTCGTTCATCCACGCGGTCTATGAGATCTGACCCTGTTTGACGCCCGACGCAACAATGTAAGGGGGTGGTTCACTTGGACCACCCCCTTACGTTGTTGGTTTGTTGGGGTTAGTTGTCGTGTTCCTCTTCGTCGAGTTCGCGGTCGAGGTCGTCCGGTTCGATGTCCTCCTCGTTGATCCAGTGGACCTCGCGGATGTCAACGTGGTCGTCGAGTTCGATGCCGGTGTCGGTTTCCTGTGCGACGCCGGCGAGCAGGGCGAACGTTTCGGCCTGCTCTCGGGTGGGCCATACGGTCGCGTCCTCTTCGTCCGCCACCCATTCGGGGTTGCGGCCGTCACCGTCGTCGTCGGCGAGCCATACCTCGTCCGCGGTGCGGACGATGCCGTAGTCGACGCCTCCGTGTTCGTTGGTTCGTGCCATGCGTGCTGTCCTTTCTATCAGGGTGTTTTTATTGTATGTAAGGGTCATGCGCCGGGGCGCATGCTGGCCACGGCCGTGGCCATGGCAAGGGTGTGTGCGGCGTGCCGGGCGGCTTGCCCGATGCGCCCGTCCACCGGCATGCCGTCATCGGTGGGTTGGGTGAACCATGCGAGCAGGGCACGGACCGTGTCGCGGGCGGCGGCGGTGTCCAACCATGCGAACAGGGGTTCGGGTTGTGGTGCGCCGTCAGCCAGTCCGGGGATGTCGGGTGCGGCGCCGGGCCCGTATGCGGTGCGGGCCGCGGCCCATGCGCCTTGGATGAGGCGGATGAGGCTTGCGGTGGTGGCATCGGGAACGCCGATGAGCGCTTGGCTCATGTCCTGCAACCGCAACCATCCGTATCCGGCCATGTTGATGCCGTGCGCGCCCCATGTGGGGTCGTAGGGGCGTTGTTCCACGAACCGCATGTCCCCTGCCGGTGTGGCCGGCGTGGCGGGGTTGGGTGTGGGTTCCGCTGGTGTTGCCGCCTCCGGCGCCGTTCCCGTTTCCGTTTTGGGTTCGGGTGTGGTGGCTGGTTCGGCTTCGGGTTCGGGTGGGGTGATGCCCCATTGGGCCAACGCGTCCCGCGCCCCGTCCATGCCCGCCCACGGATCCACACCCACCACAGGGTCCGCCTCCTCGGCCTTGGGTTCAGGTGTGGGCTTTGGTGCGGGTTCGGGTGCGGTCGGTGCATTGGGATGCGTGCCGCCCATCAGATCCATCAACATCGCCTCATCCATCATGCCCTCCTTGCCGACGGTCACCGGTTGTTGCTGCCCACCGGTATGCGTCCGCACCACCGGGAAGCGTGGATCGTCCGCCCGGATGGGTTGCTCGTGCGCTGCGCGTGCCGCTTTGCCGGTGAACGGGCCCGCCATGGGGCACACGTTCGCCAACGGGCACCACGCGCACAACGGGCCCGGCCGCAACGGCACCTGCTGCACCCGTGGCTCCAACACACGCATCATGTCGCGCGCCCCGTCCACATACGTGTGGCGTGCGGCGTTCATCAACCGCGCGTCCAGCTTGGCCGCCACATGCGTGCGGTGCTCCACATACACATCGCGTGCGCCCGTGATATGCACGCCCATCTGTTCGTACAGGTGCGCGTACAGGCGCAACTGGTTCGCGTGCGTGCGCGCCCCGTCCGCGTATTGGGGCACGCGTCCCGTCTTCCAATCGACCACCACGCCGGTGGCGTCCCGGTAATCGCCACGCCCGGTGAACCGGATCCCGTCCCACTCGCCGTGCAACGCCTCCTCCACACCCGCGGGTTGCAACGGCCCGTCCAACGCGTCCGTCAACCTAAAGCCATGCAAGCGCCGCGCCGCGCACATGGCCCAATACGCATCGTCCGCCATGGCGCCGTTGGGCAGCACGATGCGTGGCGCCGGATCGTCACCCCACCCTTTGTCCCGGACCATCCGGCGTTCATGGTCGATCGCGTGCGAGCACAGCAACGCCCATTCGGGCTCCACATCATTTGGATCGTGGCCTATGGCGAGTTCCAACGCGGTGTGCGCCAAACGGCCGCACACCAACGGGTCGTCCGCACGCACCGGTTGGGGAATGAGTTTGCCCGCCAACCATCGTGCGGGGCATTGCGCCCATGTGGCGATGGCCGTGTGGGAGAACGCGCGGGGCACACGCACCGGTTGCTCCGGTACCGCATGCCCCGCGTGGAAACTGATCAATGGCGTCATACCATACGTGATGCGTCCCTCCCCCACGCATCATCCATCGCATGCCACAAGGGCGCATACGGCCGGCCTGAAATGACGGCCGCGTCCGAGGGCATGCGCAGGCTCGGGTTGAGCCGGTGCAGTTCGACACGGCTCAACGGGACCGTGAGGATACGCAGCCACGGGCGCGCCGCCAACATGGCCCGCACCTTGGGTTCGGGCCACGTATGGTCCGGGCCGTCGGGTTCGGGCAATAGCCCGTGGTCGATGAGCCGGTCGATGAACATGGGCGGCACATGCAGCATGCGCGCCAACCGGTCCTTGCCGAACAGGGTGGGTTGGACCGTCATAGCAGCTCCTTGAGCACACCCATGTCGAGTTGGGGCGCGTGTTGCGCGATCGTGGCGGCCACGTCCATTTCCTTGCCCGTCCACTTCGCCTCCCCGTCCCCTGTGAGCGCCTCACAGATGCGGGCCATGGCGCGGATCTGCGCCGGTTGACGGTCGATGAGTTGGATGAGGGTGATGGTGCGGGTGATCTCGTTGGCGTCGTCATGCGCCGCCTGCAACGCCTTGGCCGCATCGCGCCATTTGCCGTCCAGCAACTGTTCGATCTGTTGGGCACGGTCCTCTCCGGCGAGCTGTTCCATGAGCGCGCCCAACTGCGGGTTGCCCGTCAACGTCCGGTCGCACTCGAGGATGCGGGTGATGTCCCGGCGCGTGATGCCGGAGGAGCGTTTGGCGCGCGATCGCGTGTGCGTGGGCTTGGCGTCGGCGCCCGTATCCTCCTCCACCGGTTCCGGCGCGCCCGCGTCCGCGGGGTCTGCCACGGTGTCCGGTTCGGGCATGGCGGGTGTGGCCGGTTCGGCCGCCGCGTCCGGGGTGGGGGTGTCATGGTCCCAGGAGGGGTTGAAGAACGACATTGCGGGTTCCTTTCCGTTTCGGTTCTGTTGTCGCAAGGGTGCTATGCGCGTAAAACACGGGGATGTGCGGGCGCATAGCCATAGGTCATGAGTGAACGTCCCATAGCATTCGTCACCGGCGGATCCGGCGGCCTGGGCAAAAGCGGCAACGCGCGCCAACTCGCCGCATTGGCCGGCCGCCAACGCCTGCACACCGTTCTGGTGGACGGCAACCCGGGCCAGCAATCGCAACGCGCCTGGCACCGGTTGGACGCGGACAGGATGCTGGAGAACGCCCAATGGGACGATCTGAAACACGCGATGGTCATGCCCCGTGAACTGGGCCAACCGTATGCGCTGCTGCCTGGTCCCCTTGACCCGCGCGCCCCCGGGCTCATAGGGTTGTACGGGCGTGCGTTGATCGCGTTGAGCCGTGACCCGCACATCGACCTGATCGTCGTGGACGCCGACCGGATGGACCCGGCGCAATGGCGGTCCTCGCACACGTTCGCCGGTGGGGTCATCCGCCCGTTCATGCAGGCGGGCGCCGGGCGCATCCTGTTTCGTATAGGGCAGACGGGCAGCCAGTTGGGCGACGGGTTGAAGACATTGGATGCGGTGGGCATGCCGGAGTTGACGATCACGTGCGCGCAGGCGCCCGGCACCCTGGCCAACCCCCGCCCGGACAAGGATTGGAAACGCATGCTGGACGGGTTGAGCCGGTTCGCGGGCACCGACCAATGGACGGCGCAATCGTTGACCGGGCAGCAACCCGGCCAACCGCAAGGCACGCAATGCCCCGCATGGTTGGCGCGCCAAGCCCGGTTCGTGGGCGTGGATGCGAGTGCGGACACGGACGGCAAGGGGGTGTCATGGTTACGCCGGATCCTCGCGTAGCGGCCGCCGCGTCCCGGTTGGCGTCCCAACGGCGTGCCCAACTGCTCATTGAGCTCAAACACTTGGCCGACACGGGCCATGGGGACCAATGCATCCCTGTATTGGTGGACCGGGCGGCCCATGATCCGGCCGTGTGCGCGTTGCATGTGTGGCTGGTGGACCAGGCGGTGTTCGGCGCGGGCCGTGCCCTGGCCTGCCGGCATATCCAGACCGCGGCACGTTGGACGGGGTGTGTGTTGAAACACAGTCCGGCACGCACCACGGTGGGTTGGTTGTTGGACGACCGCACCCATGGGGCGCGCCTGTTGGCGTGGCTGGCGGCGATCGCCACCGGTTCGGGGTGGAAACCCGAACCCCCTGACCCGTACCATGGTTAGTCCGCCAGCAGGCGGGCCGTCATGGTGCCCAGGCGCACCCACACGTCCCACTCGAACACATGGTCGGTTTGCGCGGTGTGTTCCACCAGTTGGCGCAATTGGCGCAACCGTTGCGCCCCCGGCCGCCCGGTGGTTTGCGTGGGCCAATACTCGATCGCCAATTGTTCCCACACGCTTCCCGGTTCGCACAGCCTGGGCAGCAAACTGGCGCGTACGCTGGGCAGGGGCGCGCATACCAGTGCGCAGGCGGGCAACGGGTCCAACACGTCCAATGACGTGTCCCACATGCCGGCCGCGCGCATGCTGTCACGCACCACGCCCGCATCCCCCTTGTGCTGCAACCGGCGCCACCATTTGGGCCCGGGGCCGCCCACGGGGCGGGGCACGCACAACCCGGGGTGTTCGTCGAAGATGCCGCACAAGGGGTGGCCTATGAGCACGTTCTCGCTGTTCGCATCGTCGAAGACGGGATTGTACCCGTCGTCGCTGTCCCAGGTGCTGGCCGGCAGGGTGTGCCCGTGCAGGATGCGCCGTGGGTTCGCCTTCGCCATCGCCACCGTCAGGCGGCGCACCCATCCGCACACGCTCGTGTTCAACGTGGGATCCCACAGGTTGCGTGTGTTCCAGTTCGCCGAGTGGGATACGATTTCACGGCCGACGATCTTCTCCGTGATCCGGGGTTTGATGTACTCGATCATGCGTTCCGCCTGACCGGGGTCGGGGAACAAACGCCTGATCTCCCCCTCCACCAAGGGCGTCGCCTCCACCAGTGCGGCCACCTGCATGCGCTGCTGGCTGCCCCATGCGCACGCGTCCGCATCCCAGTGCATGGCCCGCACCTTCGCGTCCAACCGGTCCCGTTGCTGTGACGTCATCATTCCCATACGGACGGCGGATGCGTCACACGCCGTGGCCCCCGTCGAACCATGGGACGGCCACGGTAAGGGCGGGCAATGCGGTGTTGTCCCGGCCGGTGGTGCGCACGCACATCACATGCTCCCCCAACGCGCGGATCTGACTGGGGTCCACATTCAACGCGGCCGCCATGATCTGCGCGCTCGACGGGGCCAGTTGCGCGTAACAGCCGATGGTGCGCAAACCAAGCAGGCAACTCATCAACCGTTCGCCTATCTGTTCGGGGTACTGGGTGCCCGCGCACAATTCCGCCCCATACGCGCGTCCACGCGACCGCAGCCATTCGACCGCGGCGACATTGCCACCCTCATCGCGTCCGTCGGCGCCGGTGATCTCCGTGAGCTCGTCGACGAACACGCGCACACGCCGCCCCCGCTCCTGCCAACCCATGCACGACTCGCCTATCTGCAACCGCAACCCCTGGAACAGGAGCGCGTTGACCAAGCGGCGCGCGTCCTCGCCCATGGCGGCAACGCCGGGGCGGGCGGGGTCGCCGGTGTTGATGGCCAATTGCACCCCATGCGCCAACAACCGTTCCCAGGTGACCGTACGCCGGCTTGGGTCGGTGAGTTGGGGAGCGCCGGCCAACAGGCCCATTTTGTTCATGGGTGCGTTGAGCAATTGGAACAACTGGCCGTCCGACACGGCCGGCCGTCCCGAGCGTTCGTTGACGCCGCCATGGAGGCGTTCGACCGTCTCCCTGGCCTCATCATCGTCCAACGCGCACGCCATGGCGCGCGCCAGGGCACGGCCTGCGCGAGCCCCATGGCCGAACAGCAACGTGAACGCGCCATCCACCCATGTGGCGGGCACGGCGACGCCTTGGCTGGCGCACACTTGCGCGAATCGCGGCGAATCCATGGCACGCAACGTCAACGCCACGCTGTCGGTCAACTGCAAGCGGCTTTTGGGGCCGATCTGCTGGTCGCCCAACGCGCCATGCATCAGGTTCGCGAACCGTTGGGCCCGCACCCACGCGTCCCCCTCCCCGAGCAGACTGATCATCGGCGTGCGCGCATCCGCCAGGTCCATGAACCGCATGCGCGGGTTCAACCGGCGCAATATGGGGAAACTGTCCACGCCCTTCGCCTCGAACACCACGACCGAATCATCCGGGTTGCTGTGCGCGCACGCCCATTGCTGCACACCGTGCATGCTGTTCGATTTGCCGCCGCCGGGTTTGCCCAACAACGCGATCCCATCCCACATGACCGCCGCCGGCATGCGCACCGGCTGCCCGTCAACCGCCACCCCCAACAAGGGCCCGTCCGCGTCCTGCAGTTCGGGCGGGCAGTGCGACAGGGCCGATTGGACGCCACGTTCACGCGCCAAGGGCGCCGCCAACGCCATCAACGTGCCCGGCGGCACCGGGAACGTGGAGCGTTCATACGCATACGCCTTCGCCCGCCGCCCGCGCCGGCGGCCACCGTCGTCGCCGGCGGAGCGGGATTTGAAATCACTGGTCTCCATGCGCCGCGTGCGCGCATGCGGCCACCACCAATGCCGGGGCCGTTGCCACACGGGCGCGTCCGACGGCATGCGCACCATGCGCGCCACCGCCGCCACCACCAGGGGCATGCTCACCGCCAACGGCCACCATGCGCCCCACAGCACGCACGCCAGGGCCGCCAACAGGCACATGATGACACTGGTCAGGAGGAGCGCGAACCCGGGACGGGAGCGGTGCGCCGCCACACCCGGGGTGACGCCCAACCCCAACGCGGTGCCGGCCCGGCGCGCCTCACGGACCGCGTCCGCGCCACGCGGCATGCCCGCCACCACACGGCACGCGCCCACACCCGTCTCCTGCAACCGGTTCTGATCGGGCGCCATGTTGAACTCATCCGCCAACCAGTTCTTCGCCCGCCGGGTCTCCCACACCCCTTGCCGGCGCACATTGACCGCGACCACACCCCCATCCGCCGGATCGAACCGCGACTCATGCGCATCGACGCCTGTATCCCGGGCCGTACGCGCCAACGTCGCGGACGCGGGAAACACCGCATGCGCCCACACCAACCGCCGCTCCAACACCTCCGGGGCGCCATCCAGGGGGCAGGCGCGCGCATGGCACGCGTCCGCCACCAACCGCACCACCTGCCCGTCCACCCCATCGGGCAGACACACCCACCGGCGTGTCCGGTCGGCCAACAACACCATCCCATCATCACGGTGCACCAACAGGCGCCACCACGAGTCCCATCCCGGCCGGTCCGCCAAACCCAACGCGGCCGCCGCCTTGCGCGCACGGTTCACATACGCGGCCGCATCCTCCGCCGGCACCCCCGGCAACGCCTCAAGCTCATACCACATACCCCCCTGCTATGCCGCTGACGCATCACCGGCCAACAACCAACCAACCCCTGAAAGGAACATTGTATGAAAGTCCTCGTGGAGGGCGCGGAACTGGCACGCGCCGCACAACACGTCTCCCGGGTCCTGGACAAACTCGACCCCGACCACACCCACATCACCCTGACCGCCGAACACGACACGGTGACCCTGACCGCGAACAGCCGCAGCCAATGGGCCCGCACCCGCCTGGACGCGGACGTGCTCGAACCCGGCACCGTCATCGTCTCCGGCTTCTGGTTCACCGCGCTCGCCGGACAGAACGGCCCGGGCGAAACCGTGATCGAAACCCGCACGGATGCGCGCGGCGAATGGCTGCACACCGTCAACGGACGCACCCGCGCCCGCATGCGCCTGATGCCCGGCGCGGCCGAAAACGAATGGCCAGACATGCAAGGCATGGAACTGGCGTTGCCCGACGGGACGCTGCCACGCCTGATCAACGCCGTCACCCACTGCGCGTCCCGCAACCAGTCACGCCCCCTGCTCACCGGCGTGCACATCCACGGCGACGGCGACCATGTGGTCTTCGAGGCGACGGACCGGTACCGGGCGGCCCGCGCCCAAGTGGACGCCCCCGGCTTCACCGGCAGCGTGGTTGTGCCGGCCGAATGGCTCAAACGCGTCGGCCGTGACGCCACCAGCCTGCACATCGGCTCCCATCTCGTCATGGCCTCCAACAGCGTGGACGAGGACATGACGGTCGTCTTGGACGGCCAATACCCCGACATCGCCCGCATCATCCCCAACACGGAGGACGAATACCCGCTGGTGGTGCACGCCGGACGCGACGAACTGCTGGCCGCGGTCAAATACCTGCGCGCCCTGGACATGGACAACCGCGACACCCTGCCCGTGGACATGACGGTCACCAACGGCGAGGTCGTATGCACCCAAGCCGCCAGCGCGGACAGCGTAGGACAGGTCACATTGGACGGCACCAGCGTGGACGGCGCAATGGACGGGATGCTGCGCCTCAACGCGCAATTCCTCGCCGACATCACCGCCTCATGGCCCCACGGGACGGTCGACCTGCGGGTGCGGGACGCGCTCAAACCCGTCCTGTTCACCCAAGGCGACAACGACAACGACGAAGACGATGGGGCGCGTTTGCAGTGGCGCCAGGTGCTGGTGCCCATCCGCCAATAACCCCCCGCCATGGATCTTGAGGGTCGGCCGCCACCTGTTGGCGGCCGACCCTTTTGTGTTCACATTTCGGCGCTCGCGTTGCCGTCCGGTGTGGACGGTTGCGCCGGTTGCGCCGGTTGCACGGGTTGGGTTGGTTGGGTTGGTTGGGTTGGTTGTGCGGGCGTGTACTGGGGTGTGTACTGCGGCGTGTACTGGGGTGTGGCGGGCGCCGTATACTGCGGGCCCGTCCCCTGCGTTTGCGCCTCGGCCTGACGGGCCTCCTCCTGCCGGCGCCGCTCCTCCTCGGCTTTCCGTTTCGCCTCCGCCTCCTTTTTCTTGCGCTCCTCCTCCTGTTTTTTCCTCTCCGCCTCCTGTTTGGCGCGGTTGGCGGCGTCCTCCTGTTGCGCCTTGGCACGCAACCCACGCAACGTGTCCTGACGGGACTGCAACGCGTCCAACGTGCCCACCGGCAACCCCTCATACGCTTTGAGCGCCGACAACGTATCCTTGCCGGCCAACGGCCAATCCTTGACCGCCTGCGCGGCCTGCGTGCGCATCGCCTCCCATTGGGTTGCGATCTGCTCACTGATGCGCTTGTCCAGACTGTTGGTGCGGGCCCGCAATCGGCTGGTGTGCGCCTCCGCATCCGCCGGACAGGTGCGTTCGGGACTGCTGCCCGCGTTCAACCGCAACCGTTTCGCCCGCGCCACGCTCGCATCCCATTGCGCCAACTGCTGCGCGTATTGCGCGCACTGGGCCTCACGGCGCCGCCCCTCCCCGGCGGTCTGGTGCGCGTGCAACGCGAACACCAGGGCCGCCACCATGAGGATCGCCACGAACACGGCTGCGGCGATGATCAACGGCCGGTATGACCGGGCGCGGCCACTCCCATCATCATCGTCCGCGCAAGCGGCCACATCCATCGCATCGGCACCGGCGCCGGCAGCCACCGTATCTCCTATGGGGGCCGTGGATTGCCCATTATCCTCGTCATCGTCCCAGTCAAGGTCCAGGCTGACGCCACGCGAACCGATCTGGGCGATCCAATCATCATCATCCGCCGGCAACGGTTCGTCCCCGTCCGAGGCCGGCCCACGCGGGTGCCCTGGCATGGCGGAGGCTGGTGCGGCGGCCACGCCGTCCGTGCCAACTGTTGGAGGCTCGTCCCATGGGGTGTCGTCGGGACCGGCGATGTCATCGTCCGCCAACCCGTCCCCCCGTATGGCACCCGTATCGTCCACGGGTTCACCGTCCGCACCCCAATCCCACTGATCGGCGTCCTGTCCGCCCGCTGTGACTGGTGCGGGGTGTGTCTGCGGCCCGGTGCTGCCGGTTTGTTCCCCGGTGGCCTGCATGTCCTGTGGGGGCGTGCCGGAATCCTGTTCGTCTTGCTCTGGGGTGTCCCACAACGCATCCCAATCCTCATCATCCACCGTGGCCACGCTGTCGCCCGTGTCAGGGGCCTGCACGGGCCCGTCCCGGTCCACCGGCTGTGCCGGCACCGGCGCCTCACTCGGTTCGGGTTGCCCCGCCGGGGCCGTGGCCGTTTCCAGATCGGTCCACAGGCTCTCCCAATCATCCCCATCCGGTCCGGACGATGCAACCGGCCCGGCGGCATGGCCATCGCCGCCCCGTGCCCCCATGGATGCGGCCTCGGGTGCGGTATGCCCCTCGCCCGCATTGCCCGCCGGGCGCACCTCACCTTTTGGCATGACGGGTGCGGCCGGTGTGGGGCCACTGGGTACCGGGGGTGTGGCCGCGTGCTCGAACTTCGGTTTGAATGGCATGCCACACCCCTATGCGACCACACCCAACCGAAAACAATACCCACTGAAAAAACACCTCCACACCACGGAAATTACCCGGCCCCCTCCCCGCGCCCGGTCCGCCGGCCGTGTTCGCGCCTGCACCGGCCACAGGGGACTCTTCACCGACGCAGTGATGTCGGTGAAGACACCTCAACCTTACTGCCGATTGGGGTTAGAGGCTTTGAAACCAACTTTCTTCACCGACGCAGTGGGTTCATAAAGGAACCCCTAGAATCGGCTCCCCTATACAACGACCTTAAAAGTCGGTGCGTCACCGAAGAAACTTACACAACCCCATATGGCAGTAGGCTTAGGAGCCTTCAGTGACATTCGAAAGTCGGTGAAGAAAGTCAGGTATCTTCACCGACATCGCCAGTGCGGTCGGTGAAGACACCTGCATGTCGGTGAAGAAACCCGGGATGTCACTGCGTCGCCGACCACACCGGAAAACAAAAAGAAACATATTGCGCATCGTATTGTTTTCGGCGTGGCCATGGGAATAAACCATCCTCCCCCGCTTTGGGGCGGTTGGGTGGCCGGGGTGGTGGTCCTTGTGACGCATAGGGGGTACCGCAAGACGCGACACCGTAGGATGCGGGGAGGATGAGGCACATGTGCACCTACCAAGAGGAACAGGACATGCAACGCTGGAGGTTCCGCGTACGCCCCGGCATGCCACGCAACGTGCAGAAGATCTACAACGAAATGAGCATCGTCGACTACGATGCCGGCGAATGGACCTTCATCGACGACCACAACGACCCGGTGCGCGTACCCACCCGCAACGACGGCAAACCCTACTTCGCCATCGGCTACGCGCGCGCCCTGTGGGATCTGCGCAACCGCAACCTCGCCTTGGAACTGCAACCGGACGACACCGGCACCGTCCTGTTCCGCCGTGACATCGACACCGAAACGGACGAGAACGGACAGGTGCGCCGGTTGCACACATGGCACGCGATCTCCGCCATCGCGGACGAGTACCGGGTGCCACGGGCGGAACGCAACAACGAGTGGGAGAACCTGTTCATCCAGGAATGCCGCCGGCTGCAAACCCGCGACGGGCACCCATGGCGCGTCGTGCACGGCATCCGCTTCGACGACCGCGCCTACTGGCGTGAGGACGACGGCAAAGGCCACCAGCACCTGCATGAGATCCTTGACGCCAACGACCCGTTGATGCAAATGCCCTTCGAACTCAACCTCGAACACGCATGGGACGACCATCTCGCCGACGTGGGAGACCGCATCATCGCCGATCTGACCGCGGACGCGAACAGCCGGCACAACATGATGCTCCTGCCCGCCAGCCCGTTCCTGCAACCCTACAAACATCTGACGTTCGTCCTGGCCGGTGACGGCGGCAACGGCAAAGGCCTGTTCTTCAGCGCGTTCACGAAACACAACCGGCAGACCCAACGCCTGTCCGCCACCATCGACACGGAAAAACTCGTCGGCGGCGGCCGCCTGTCAGGCACATCGGTCGAACAGGAACCGGTCAAACTCGTGGGCAAACTGTGGGCGTTCGACGAGGACGCCAGCGGATTGGACACCCACCAGACGGACCGGTTGAAACGCCTGTCCACCGGCGACACGATCTCGGGACGTGTGCTGGGGTCCGACGTGATCAGCTTCAACCCGCGTGCCGTGTTGTGCATCGCCACGAACCTGGATTTCGTGACGAACATGGACGCGAGCATGAAACGCCGCTTCGCGTTCATCCGCATGAAGGACAACCGCAGCGCCGACAGTCCCGAAATGGTGTACCTGCGCACGTTCGTGGCAACCGTGGGCGCCTGGGGGTTCATCATGGCGTCCTGCCGGTATTGGCAGCAGCACCCGGACGGCAAGGCGTTGACCGTGCAGATCGGCCGGCCTGAGAACCTCTCGGAGGCGGAGGAATGGATCGTGGCGGAACTGGTGGAACGTGGCTTCGCGGACAACACCAGCAACCCGTTCCGCCCCTCCAGCCACGCGACGCATGACATCTGCCAGAAACTGGGGTTGAAGACGGCGAGGCGGCGCAACAAGAGCGTGCTCATGGTCAACATGGACGATGAGGAGGCGCGCGCCAGGTTCCAACCGTACGCCGCGTATGTGCGCGACAAGATCGAACAGGACGGGCACGCGGTCCCCCCGGAAGCGTTGCGCCACCAACCGGACAAGCGCAACCCGGACGAGTATGGCTTCGCATGTGATTACACGCCGGCGGGCGCCGACAAGGTCGCGCGCAACTGGCAGAAGCTCGCGTTGGACCCGGGTGTGGACACCAGTAGGGTGCCGCAGGGTGTCAATGCGTGGGCGGCGGTCCCTGCGGACGGGTATGCGGTGTTGGATTTCGACGTGCCGGACGATCCGGGCGCGCAAACCGGGTGGGCTGTGTTGAGCGATGAGGTCGGCGCGTACGGGTCGATGGCGTTCCCCGCCACGTTCGTGGCCCGCACCCCCGGCATGGGCGCGCATGCGTATTACCGGTTGCCCAAGGGTGTGGTGTTGCGCAACACGGCGCACCCGAAGACGGACCGGTTCCCCGATGGGTTGCCCATTGATGTGCGCACGGCCCGCAAGGGGTATGTCATCGCCCCCGGCAGCACCATCCGCAAGGGTTCATACCTGGTGGCGGACGCGCATGAGGTTGTGGAGATGAGCGCGGAGATGGTCGCCTGGTTGGATGAGCACGGGTATGTGGAGCATCCCGAAGCGGACGCGGAAACCGATGTGATGGTGGACTCTGATGGCGTCATCGCCGGTCCCGCGAACACCCCGGCCCCGGCGGGGCGTCGTGGTGGTGTGGATCCGTTGGGTGGCTTCTACCGTTCGCCCCAAACGCAGCCGCGCCCGGAGGGTGGCAACCGTGGGGAGACGATGCGGTTGAATGTGCCGGCGCAATCCAAGGGCGCCACGCATGACGCGATTCGGGATTGGTCGTATGGGTTGATCCATCACGCCGCGGAGGAGCGGTTCAGCCAACTGGAGGTGGATGCGTTGGTGGAACGGATCAAACGCGGTGTGCGTGTTGGCCATGACCGGCATGACACGGCGTTGGTGTTGGCCGGCGCGTTGAAACAGGCGGGGTTGAGCACCCGCGTGCCGTTGGAGTGAACGTTGTTGAGGGAGGTTGGCAATGGTGCAGGGTGAACCGATCGACCCGGTGGTGTGGGACGTGTGGTGTGCCGTCGTGGAGTACGAGACGGGGGCGCGCCACGGGTTCACGGCCCGTGTCGCCCGGTTGGATGCGTGGGGTGTGGTGGAGGCCAACGCCCGTTCGTTGCAGTTGGCGTTGGCGGTCTACCGGTGGCTGTTGGCCCGGTTCGCGATGACCGCACCCGACCGTGTCGCCGGGTGGCGCCAGCGCGTGCTGGAGTGCGAGGGCGCGTTACGGTTCCAAACCATGGACGCGTGAACCGTGCGGGATCAACCCCCGCCCGGTTTCCGGTCAGGTGTTCAGGAACAGTGCGCGCCCCATGTCCGACAGCGAGTAGCGGATGGGTTTGGAGCCATGCGTTTGCAGCAATCCGGCATCCGTCAGCGCGTCGAGCGCGTTCACGGTCTTGCGTTCGCCTATGTCCAACGCCTCCCGAAGGAGCCTGCGGGTCACGGGCACGCGCATCCCGTCGAACAGCTCCTCCTGGATCAGGAAGAACAGGATGCCCGCTTGCAGTCCGGACAACCCCTCTTGTTGGCGGTATGACGTCAACGCGGTTTCCGCTGCCGACAACAGGGCTTGTTTCTCCGTCAATTGCGCGATGATGGCCTCCTGCGCTTCGGACACGAACCGGACCATGCGTTGGCAGAACATGGTCACGTCCGAGCAGTTCAACGGATGCTGGGCGTCATCGAATGCCTTGTAATACTGTGTCTTGTGGTCGGCGATGATGGTGCTGACGCTGAGCGCCGTCGGTGCGGATAGGTGCTTGCTCAGTTGCAGTGCGAACAGGAACCGTCCCGTCCTGCCGTTGCCGTCGTAGAACGGGTGGATGTGCTCGAAGGCATAATGGCACATGGCGGCCCTGAGCAATGGCGGGATGTCCCGGTCACGCATCAAGGCCAGCCATTGCGTCAACTGCACTTGGATGGTGGATTCGGGCCAGGCCCCATCATGCAGTTTGCGTCCGGTGCTCTCATCCCAGACCGCGATGGTGTCCTTGCGGAACAGCTGCCCGTCGGGGGTGTCCTTGTCCTCCAGTTCCCCGTCCATGACCTGATCGTATATGCGGCGGATGCCCTCAAGGGTGGAAGGCAGTTCCAGCCGTTCGGGCCCGGGGTCGGACAGGCCGAGGAACAGCTTGGCGAATTCACTCCAACGTGTATGCCCGCCATTGGTGCTGGCGGCCTGCAACGCCTCGCTGATCTCCTTGCGTGTGGTGTGCACGCCCTCGATGGTGTTGGTGCTTTGCACTTCGGTGCCGATGAGGTCCATGAGGTATGCGTGGCACGCGATGGGCGGCAGGCTGCGCCACAGCGCCTCCACCTGATTTTCCAAGTCGCGTACCTTATCCATATCGCGGCCGAGTTGCGCGGACAATATAGCGAACATTTCGTATCCGTCCAGCACAAGCCCTGAACGGTATGTGGACCAGCCGTTGATCCGTGTATCGTATTCCTGTTGCGCGGCTTGTTTTGGGGGAATGGTCGCGGAGCCCATGGCAACGGTTTGCCGGATGGTCTTGTACCCCATACAACAACTCCTCATAACGTGAAAACGTGCATATATGGATGAACCAGACTATAGCTATACCTACAAAAAGTCAAAAACAGCATGATAGCAAGCATGGGATACGGGTGTATGGCGTCAAGTATGCCGAATTGTGCTGATGATTCGCTTCTGCAGTGGCGTCAATGCACGGTACATGGAGTGGGGCGGGCGGCAAACGCCCGCAGTCGGCGCCGCACACGTGCCTTCCGATTCACGGAACGCACGAGGGCGGCGGCAACCACAGGCGCATATGCAATAAACCGGGTACGCCCGTGGTTGCCCAACCCATATGTGGGAAGGGAACGGGGCGCACCCGGCTTATTGCATGAATAGCGGGGTGGTTCAGACCGTGCCGACGCCCATCGCGGCGAACGCGTCGCCCATGGTGTCCGCACCACCAGTGTCGGCCGTCGGGGCGGGCATGTTGAAACCCTTGAGCGGGTCACGGTCCTCCATCGTGAACAGCGGGGTGCCGTCCCCCGTCTTCACCACGGCGTTCACCACCGCCTTGATGCCCATGTTGCCATTGACCACATACGGTGAGAACCAGATGTTGGCACGCACCCAGCAACCCGCGTACAGCTGCTGCATCGTCAACGGGCGTCCGGTGTTGAAATCCACCAGCAGGCTGCGTTCCGCACCCGTCTCCGGATCCTGCGCATGCGCCAGATCCTTCGACGTGGTCAACCGGATGAAATACCGGCCGGCGAACTCCGGGTACACATCCTTGCGCAGTTCGCCATTGTGCTCACCACGGGTGAACCGGTCCGTGTCACCGTCCTTCAACGGCAGCTGCAGGGTCTTGACGAACGCGGGATTGTTCGGATCCTTGCCGGCGAACGGCACGAACTTCGCCTTCGTCTTCGGATCATACCCGCACTCCTCGGTGCAGCCCTGCTTGATGGCGGCCATGACGGCCTGCTGGATCGCACGGTAATCCGCGGACGTTTCCACGGTCCTGTCCACACCATCCACGGTTTCCGTCCCCGGCTTCTTGTCGATCAGCAGCGTGAGCTCGTACTTGTCGTTCATGCTGGGTTTGAACAGGTGGACGAACGTGGCAATGGCCGGTTCGGGAAGAATCAGATCAGACATGGCATGTTCCTTACTGTGTGCCGTACCCAACACCCAGCCCACTGCCGGGGTGGAGGCAACCCGTACTATGCGTCCCGACCGGGCACACGGACCGTTTCCGGCATGAACTGTTCGCACATCGTCACCCGACGGCCCTGCACGAACGCCGACTCCAACGTGCGCCCGTCGAAAATGGCGACATACCCCTCCGCGTACGGGATCCTGTCACCGGGGCAGAACGCGCCGATGCTGCGCGCCAACGACACCGCTCCCGCCGCATCCCCCCGGGACGCCAACAGGTCAATCCGGTTCTTCGCCTCCCACCCGGCCGTCTCCCACGCCGGCGGCGCCGGATACACGCCGGACGCGGGTTGGCTGGAGGGGGTGGGCGGCATGGGTGGGCGGCCCACATCCCTCATGGGGTTCGCATCGAACTGTCCACCCGCCCCATTGGGCGCCCCTTTCGGTTTACGCATGACCGGCATGACCATCACCCTTTCACGATTCCATATGACTGTTGTGGTGTACGCACCCCACCTATGCGCCGACACCCACCCCGTCATCGGGGCCATGCGCCATATCCGACATACCGTCCGGGATCATCACCGCCCGTTCGCCGCGTGGCCAATACGACTCACGCGCCCGCACCAACAACCAAGTCGACAGGCGGCTGGGCACCCGGTCGCTTTTGCGCCTGTTGTGCTTGGTGCACAACCACACCAGGTTGCGCCGGCTGGTGGCGCCCCCACGGCTCCACGGGTAATGATGGTCCATCTGCTCACCCATGCGCGGACAACGGATCAGACCGCACATGCGGTGCTCGCACTGGTTGCCGGTGCATTGTGTGATGAACTCCCGGTCCGCGTCCGAGAACAGGCGGCGTGGATCACGGTCGAACGGGTTGTCCGGTTTGCGCATGGGCCAACACGCCACCAACACCGCCATCGCAACCACAACCACGACGATTGCCGCCACCCATAGCCACACGGTGGGGATGCCTGGCACACGCCATGTGGGCCATCGCCACCCGGACAACGGGTTGAGGCTGATGTCGGCCGCAAACTCCGGACTGTCCGTTTCCGCCAACAACCGGTCATGCACACGGATGCACACACCGCCCACATACCCCATGGTCCCCATGCCGCCGGAACCGGCCACGGCCCACAGAACATGGCGCGCCCACCGGTGCGCGCCCATAAGCCTGCGCGCCAACCGGATAGGATGCCACATGGGTCAACACCACCCGAACACGGCGCACACCACCGCAACAGGCATGATGAGCCAGAACACGGCACCTATCCACAACCCCCACTTGTCCCGTGATGATTGCGACAGGAACCGGTCACGCTCCCGGTTGCGTTGCTCCCTATCCATACCCTATCCACACCTCCCATGGTCCGGTCCTCTCACGTCCCACCGTCTATGCGCGCATAGACGCGCCCCATGAGCGCTTACACCACTTTGGCCATGGAAACCCTCCCCCTGCTGCGATGGGGCGACGTGGCGGGCAGTCTGGAGAACCGCACCGATGACGTCATCGACCAGATCACCGGCCTGTTCGGCTCCATCCCCGTAAGCGTCGAAGGGGTGCTCTTATCCCTGGGCAACGGGTTGTGGACCGCGGGCGCGAAACTCCTGGGCATGTCCAACGGCAGCGAACAAACCATCGCGGACGCGATGGGACCGGTAAGCAACAGGGTCGTCAAAACCATATACGACACGTTGACGGGCACGATGATGATCCCCGCGCTGATCGTCGCCGCCACCATCTGCACCACCATCTTCATGGTATTCAAAGGCCAAGGCGCCCGCGTGCTCATGCAACGCTTCACCGCCCTGATCGTAGGGTTCGCGTTCGTCATCGGCATCGGCGCGCAATGCAGCCAACACCCCGACATCCCCGCCACGGGCACACCATGGTGGACATACCAGTTCGCCGACCAGCTCGTCGGCAAAACCGGCAATCAGCTCACCGGCGCGTTGGATGCGAGCATGAAATCCACCGGCGCGTTCCTCGCGTCCACCTCCACCACCAACAAACTCTCCTGCCGGCGCTACCTGGCGCGGTTGGGCGCGGAGGCGTCCATGGGCCAGGATGATGTGATCCTGCGCAGCATGAACACGATGTGGGAGGAAACGGGGTTGCGCATGTGGGCGCGTGCCCAATACGGCGCCGGGGAGAACGGCACGGAGGTGTTCTGCCGTGTGCTGGAGTACCGGGCGGGCGCCAACCCGTTGGACCAGGCGGACCGGACGAACGCGGCCGCCATGGCCACCCCACCCGGCCAAGGCGACAACATGGAACAACGCCTCCGGTCCCTCAACGGGTCCAACTCGCCGGTGAAGGCCAGCGGGTATGCGATGGCGTTCAACCCGGACCTGTTGATCATCGACGGGGAGGGGCCCACCGGGTCGGACAGTGACATCAAACCCGCCGCGTCGGCGAAAATGCTCGACCGGATGGTCACCATGTGGGACGTGTGCACCTGGAGGGACGGTGAGGGTGACAACGGGTACGTGTCCCGTGGCGGCTGGCAATGGGTCGACGCCGTCACAGGCCCCAACCGTGGCCTGGGTGAAAAGAACAAACTGTCGAACTATTGCCGGGTGGCGGTCAGCGGCGAAGGCACATTGGATGGCAGCACCAACAAGGATTGGCGTGTGTGGGCGGTTGAGGACAGCACCAAGGGCGAAGAACTGCAACACCAGTTGAAGGACACGGAATTGGATGCGGTCCGGTCCATGCTGTCGGGCGCGGGGTTCTCCACGTCCGAACAACAGGAGCTCATGGCCACGATCCAAGCGGGCAAACCGTTGAGCGCGATCATGTCCATCGTCACTAATTTCAGCCTGCTCACCAACCCGTGGAAAATGATCGACGGCGCCAAAGGGGTGCGTCAAGCGTACGAGGAGTACCACAGGCTGCTTGGAGAAAGCGCGCAGACCGTCAAGGACGGGTCGGGTGATGAGCGGGTGCAGGCCAACCGCACCCGCATCGGCAATCTGAACAACCCCAATGACGGTGCGTTGCGTGCGGTGGTCAAGAAGTTCGATTTGTCGAACTCGAACACCGCCTGGCAGTGGGCGGCCCGCACGCACACGGACGCCGGCCAGTTGGAGAACACCATCAAGGCCATCGCCACCGTCAACCAACAGCACGGCAGCGCGCAATGGTCCGATGTGGGCGGCGGGTTCATCTTCGCCCTGAGCGGTCTGGTGAACATGCTCATCTGGGGCGTGGGCTTCGGCCTGCTTCGTCTGCTGGCGGTCGCGTTGGCGTGCCTGTGCGCCACCGGGTTGTGGTTCGCGTTGATCGTGTGGGCGGTAAGCCCCGACCGGGGGCGCAAAACCCTGTCGAAGACGGTGACCAGCATGCTGGGCATGATCGCCACCCCCACCGTGCTGGGCTTGTACATGGCGGTCGCGTGCATCCTGATGAACACCATCATGATGGCGTTGGGCATCGTCGACCGCAACGGCAACACGGCGGCGACGGTCATGGTGATGGGCGTGTGCAGCCTCGTGCTTCCCTTGGCGAGCGTGTTTGGGTTGCGGTGGTTGTGCATCCGGGTGCTGCATGTGGGCGACCCGTTGAGTTTCGGCGCGCTTGGCGTCATCGGAGCCACCGTGGGCCAGGGGGTGCGCAAGGCGGGCCGTATGGCCATGGCCGCCGGTGGTGCCCTGGCCGCCGGCGCCACCGGCGGTGCGGTCGCCATGGCCGCGATGAACGGCGCCCGGGCCGGGTCCGTGTCGGACGCGTTGCAGCACGGCTACCGGCAAGGCCAGCACGGCCAGCATGGTAATCATGGTGCGGGCCATGGCAAGGGGTCGGGCCAACATGCGGCCCAATCGAACCACCAGTCGGAAGCGGACCGGGCGGTTGGCTCACCGGATGCGGCCGACCCCCAACTCGGGGTGTTGGACGGTGCGTTCGAGGACCGGTTGGGCAAGGAACACAACGATCATCTGGACAGCATCACGAACAATCTGATGGCCGAACACCCTGAGTGGACCCAGGAACAGATTGATCAGGCGGCACAGGAGCGGTTGGCGGCCGATGAAGGCAACATGGTGCAGCTTGCGGCCAACAAAACAGCCCGTGACCATGTGACACGCATGATGGTCCGTGAGGAGCAGGTCAAGGTGCATGACGAGCATCCCGACTGGCATGATGACCAGGTGGTCGAGGAAGCCGAACGGAGGATGCACACCGATGGGAAACAGGAGGAGCTCACCGCCCGCATCGGGGACGTGAGGCAACGGTTGATGGACGGCCACCATGCCCGCGAACAGGCGCAGGCAATGGTGGAGCGTGTCCATGAGTTGTCGCAGACGGCGACGGGCAGGTTGCAATTGGCCCGTGAACTGCACACGGACGGGGATGGTGGCGTGCACCGTACGCGGGCGGCCATGGCGTTCGCCCGCGGTGAGGCCCACCGTTTCAACGAACAGCATCCCGTCCTGGCCCGTGCGGCCGGTGTCGCGGGTGTGGGCGCGTTGATGTTCACCCCGTTGGCCACACCCGTCGCATTGGCCGTCGCCGGCCGGGGTATGGCCAAGGGCGCGCAGCACGCAGGCCAGGCCATCCAGAACACGCAGATGCGGGTGCGGGACGCAGCCGGGCGCGCCAAAAGGTTCGCATCCCTGTTGGCATCCCCAACGGGCTCCGCGCCGGTTGCGGCGCCACACATGCTGCCGGTGGAACAGCAGGCGCGCATGCGCATGGACGCTCCCGCCACCCCCATGGGTCAACAGGCCGGGTTGGGAGATGCCCGACCGGTGCCGGTGGCGCAAACGGCACCGCGCCCGCCCGTCACACCCGTGGCGTCCCCGCCTGCGCCACCCCAACCCGTGTCCGTGCCCGTGGGCACACCAACCGGGCACGGTGCATAGAACATGGCCGGCAAGGAATCTTAGGAAAGGATGATGGGGTATGGACGTGTTGGACAACACCAGCGCACTATGGTGCACGAACCCCGTGCCATTGCACGACGGCATGGAGGACCTGTACCACACCTGGTTCGCCGGGCATACCGGGCGACCGGACGGGCAGACGGTCAGCGTCCAACCATGGTCGCCCATGCCGTGCCCCACACCATGGGCGAACACCATGGACACGGTCACCAACATGTATTTGGGGTTGCCGATGATCTGGCTGCCCCAAGAGGTGTGGGCGCGCTACGGCACGGAAACCAACGCCGCATGGCACATGCGCATGATGCTCACCCTCACCATCCTCAATCAGGTGGACGTCACCGACCATGGGCAACTCACCTACCAGTTGATGGACACGATCCCCACCAACCCGGACCGTTTGGCGGCCATGGCACTGTCCGCCGCCACCGGCGAGGGCAGTGAGGACGCCGACCAGTGCCGCCAGACAGCGGCCGCATGGGTGGACGTGGCATGGCCGGACGGCTACCCGTTGGCGATGTTGTGCGCCTTGGCGCGTGACCTGGTGCCCGTATGCGAGTACGGCAGCGCCGTCCTGTCCGCCTACACGGCGGTCGCGTACGCGACGGTTGGGGCGGACGGGCAACGGTACGCGGTGCGTATGCTGCGCACGCTCCGGGACGTGTACCCGCAGGTGTTCACCCCGGACGCGTTGACGCCGCAAGCGGTGACCGGCTGGTACCAGACCCACCGGCAGCAGGCGGTGGACATGATGAATGTGTTGGCGGACCTCAACCTCGAACACCGTGACATGGCGACCACCGTCGCCAACCTGTTGGCCTAGGCGTTTGGTTGGGGTGTGTCCCCCATCAACTCCTTGAGCACATTGCCCACGTCGGCTTGCGCATGGTTCGTGCCCACATCAATGGTCACGGGGATGTCCTTGATGGTGAACGGTATTGGCGCGAACGTGGCGCACGCCATCGGCGAGGTGTTGTCCGTGGAGTTGTACCCCACATGGCACTGGGTGTTCTTCTGATCCTCCTCCGGCATGGAGTTCAGATACGTGAGCGCGGGGAACCACTCCTTGTCCTGATCGAACACCTTCCACGCCTTGGCGCGCATGCCGGTGCCGGTGGCGGTGGCGGCCCCGGCGTGTGTTCCCAGTGTACTGGGTGTGTGCCGGGTGTGGCGCACAGGGGTGTGGCGTGTGGGCGCATAGACATGCGGCGTCCCATACAGTGTGCGTGAAAGGATACGCAGATGACAAGCAGGAAATGGCAATTGGCGGCCGGGCTTACCGGACTGGCGCTGTTCGCGTCGATCGGCGTGGGTGTGGCGCCCGCCATGGCGGCGGACATCCCCGCCGGCACCGACCAGTTGACGATCACCGCCGGTCAGGGGTCCACGTTGGCGGGCAAGAACCTGACCGTGTACCGCATCGCCGAATACCCGGATGTGGTGATGAACGGCAACGATCTGGCGAGCCTGTCCGCCCGTTCGGTGAGTAACGCGACCGAACAGTGGGTGAAGGCCGCATTGGACGCGCAGCATGTGACCGTCAAAGCCGGTGACAACGCGGCCAGCACCCTGCTGCGTGTCACTGATGACACGAACACGGTGCGCCAGTTGGCGGCCCGGTTGGCCACGAGCGTGGACGGCAAGGATTTGCAGAAGAAGACCGTGCCGGCATCCACCACGGAAAGCGTGACCATGCAGTTGCCGGCCGGGTATTACCTGATCACGGACACGGATGGTGTGCCGATCCTCATCTCCTCGACGGTGCGGGGCAAGAACAGTTTGAACCGCAAACCGATCGGCCGGACCACCGTCAAGTCCAACGGCATCAAACCGGAGAAGAAGGTGAAGAACCTCGCCGGCCAATGGGTCGATGAGGCGTCCGCCACGAACTCGGAGACCCGTGAGTACCGTGTGCGGTTCACCGTCCCGAACGCGGCAGCCGTGCAGACCGTCACCATCGGGGACGTGATGACCAACATGGAGTATGTGGCGGGCACGTTCCACGCGACCGTGGATGGTGCGGATGTGACCGGCCAGTTCAACACCCCCACGAAAACCAGCAACGGGTTCACCGCCACATCCAAGGATGCGTTCGTCGCCGCCCATGAGGGCAAGCAGGTGACCGTCACGTACAGCACCCAGATGACCACATTGGACAAGTCCAAGCCGGCCGTCAACAAGGTGGGTGTCACCCCCGGTTGGAAGGACGGTGTGTTCCTGGAGGGCCAGCCGAAACCCACGGTGCCGACGGTCACGACGACGCTCAACACGTACGATTTCGGGTTGCGCAAGGTGTCCGCAGGCAACACCAGCAAGACGGTCGCCGGCGCCGGGTTCAAGATCCAGAACCAGTCCGCGTTGCATCAGAACAAGTGGATGAACTGGAACGCCGGCACGAAGCAATGGTCGTACGTGGATGCGGAAAACGCGGCCACGGAGTTGAGGACCGGCGCGGACGGCGTGATCGATTTCCGCAGCCTGGGCGCGGGCACGTACCTGGTCAAGGAGACCACGGTCCCGGCCGGCTATTTCACGCATATCAAACCGTCGTTCAGGGTGACGATCACGGAGGATGGCAAGGTCACTGCCGTGGGTGTCGATCAGGCGGGTTTGGTCACCGGTGTGAACAATGCGGATGGCAAGGCGGGCACGCCCATGGTGACGGTGCAGAACGTGGATAACGTGTCGCAGCTGCCCAAGACGGGCTCGTCCACGTTGGCGGTCCTGTTGTTCGCCGGCATGGCGATCATTCTTGCAGCCGGTGCCGCGGGCATCTCCGCGTACATGCTCAAGAGCCGCGTGTGACTATGACGGCCCACACCCCCGGTCCCTGCCCGCTTGCGGGGGATTCCACTATGGCAGGCAGCCAGTGGGTGTGGGCCGTCTCCTTTTGTTGTTTGAACCATGTACGCGACGCCCATGAGGGGTTTTAGGTGTGGTGCGCGTATAAGAAAAGAAAGAATAGGAAAATGACATCGAACATCACATCGCCGCCTATGGCGCGTGCACGCAGCAAAGGCGTGCGGTTGCTCACGGCAGTCGTGGCGTTGTTGTGCGCACTGCCCATGCTTGTCATGGGGGCAACACCAGCCACGGCAGCGGTGACCATTCCCGTATACGATCTGGACAAGCAGATCCTGCCGCCTGAATACGCATTCGTGCGGTTCGATACCGCCCATGATGGCATCACCGGTTCCGACGTGACCGATGTGGACGGCTTCCGTGTCGAACCGGCACCGAATGCGGCGGGCACCTACCTGTATTACCCGACTCGGCAGGGTGCATCCCTCCTGTTCCGTAATGCAGGTGAGCTTATCGATTCGGCCACGGGTCAGTCCCGGCCGTTGTGGGCGAAATACACCGTGCACAATTACTATCAGGAACGGCTTGTGCTCACTCCCAACACGTTCGCCATCGGCGGGTATTTCAACTACGTCAACGGCATCCCCCAACCCAACCCGAAGGACACCTCCAGCGAGTGGACGGTCACGTTGATTGATTCGGCCACTGGGCAGCCTCTCACTGCCGATATGAAAGGCTCCACCGGTTTCATCGATCTGGACGGGCCCGATCCGAACCAGCCAAACCCCGATCACCGGTTCGAGGGTGTGGAACTGCTCTCCGGGTTCAACGGCGCGTATGTCCGTTCGGATGCGCATTTGAAGCAGTATGGCGTCAACGGTTGGATGGGCGATCATGATGAGAACCGTGATGAGTGGGGCACGGTGCACGCCTTCCAGCATTATCTGGGTGCCACGTTCACTGGCGGCACGTTGCGGGTGCGCCATAAGAACGGTTCGGCCACGGCGTTCAACACGGCGTACAGCCCGTTCAACTCGACCGTCCCCTACCGTTTGCATTATGACCCCAACGCGTCCGACACAGTGGGCAACACCCCGAAGAACACGGGTGTGCCGAATGACATGTCCACCACCACGGTGATGCACGGCTGCTACGCATACTACCCATCGCAAGCGCGTATCAATCTGGCGACCGGAGCCAAGGATGCTGATTGCTGGGATTCGTCCCAGTTGACCCGCCCCCACCACACGTTCATCGGTTGGAGCAGGGATCCGAAGGCCACGGAACCGGAAGCGCAGATCGTCATGCCCAAACATGATGAAACCGTGTATGCGATTTGGGTGCCGAATGTGCGGTTCACGTATGATGCGGACAAGCCCGCTGATTACACGGGCGCCATGCCGGGTGTGCCGGGTGTGCGTGAGTTCTCCCCCGGTGCAACCGTGCCCAACACCTCCCCATGGAAGACGGGGGCCACCAACATCATCCGTGGATGGCGGTTCGATGGGTGGAGGACCGGCCGGGATGACACGTCCGCGGTGTATGGGTTCGACACGACCCCCATCACCCAGGACACCACCGTGTACGGTTCGTGGACGCCCCTGACCATCAACCTGCATTACGACGCGAACGGTGGCGAGGGTTCGCACCCGTCGCAGAACACGCGGTGGGATACGACGGTCACCATCCCGGACGATGTGAATGGTTCGTTCCACCGTGACGGGTTCACGTTGACCGGGTGGAACACGCAGGCGGACGGCAAGGGCACCGCGTACCAGCCGGGCAAGGGTGTGCCGATGGTCGACCATGACGTCACCTTGTACGCCCAGTGGGCGCCGGTGGCCACGACGATGCCGGAGACCGGTTCGGCCACGCTCGCCTGGCTGATTGGCGGCGGCGCATTGGTGCTGTTGATCGCGGTCGGTGCCGGTGTGTGGGTGTGGCGTATCCGCCGCAAGGCATAACCCCTGACCGGCAAAACCTCTGGTGGCCGTGTGTGTGCGCCCCATGCCCGATTGCGGTGTGGGGCGCACCCTTGTATGGGATGGGTGTGACGTATAGGGCGGAGTCATGGACAAGCAGGATGAATGGGAATGGATCGTCACCGGGCATGATCCGGCCCGCGGGCGGTGTACACGGGCCGGTGAACGGCGGGCCCGTGCGCACCGGCGCCGTCTGGTGCGGGTGTTGACCGTGGTGATGGTGGTGTGCGCCCTGTTGGGTGTGTTCGTGTTCGCGTGGATCATGATGGAACGCCATGAGGCCGGTGTGGAGCAGGCGCGGGCGGCCGCCATGGCCGTGCAGACCGCCCCGGCACGGGACCTGTCCGCCCAAGGTGACAAGTACAACCGGGCGTTGGCGTCGAAACCGCAGGTGATCGGGGAAACCCTGTCGCAAGATGGGGTGTCAGGTGATTTCTCGTTCGCCTCCGACACGGCGTATTGGGGTGCGGTGGATTATGGCGACGGGGTCATGGGCCAGTTGCTGGTCCCACGCATCCATGTGGACATGCCGATCAGGCATGGGGCTGACGCGTCCGCGTTGGACCGTGGCGTGGGCCATTTGCATGGCACCAGCCTGCCCGTGGGCGGCCATGGCACGCATGCGGTGTTGACGGGGCATACCGGGGAGGCGGACAAGGCGTTGTTCAGCCGGTTGGACGAACTGGAACGGGGGGATGTGTTCACGATCCGCACCGGCACCCGCACCCTGTCCTACCGTGTGGCGGACATCCGCACCGTGCTGCCCCAGGACACGAAAGCATTGCGGATAGAACCGGGACGGGATCTGGTGACGTTGGTGACGTGCACGCCGATTTTCATCAACTCGCACCGGTTGCTCGTCACCGGTGAACGCATCCCGGCCGGTGAAATGGCCGCCATGCGCGCGCACGCCCCTACTGTGGCCGGCGGTGTGGACCCGGCGCGGACGGCCCGGTTGGCGGTTGTGGTTGTGGGTGTGGCGGGCTTGCCGGTGGCCGTATGCTTGTCGGCGCACCGGCATACGGGCCGGGTGGCGCACCGGAGGCGCTGACCCCGCAGCCAAAAGGACGCATGGGGCCGGCACCATCGTTCACAGGGAAAAGGAGGGTTGCCATGACATTGGATGTGGATGTGCGGGCGTTGACCGATACGGCATTATGGGAACGCATCACCCGGTGCGCGCGCAGCCAGGACATGTGGGCGCGCCAGATGGCGGCCGCCAACAACGGTGAACGCGGCCCCGCCTACCGGCAGGCCTTGGTGCAATGGAAGGAGGCCAGGGGGGCGTATCTGGAGGCGATGGACGAGTATGATTGCCGGACCCTCATGCGCCGCTACACTCCCCTGTCCCCCAGCGAACTGGATGCGCGACTGGTGGCCTGGGACCGGCGGGCCGCCCGGTTGGCCGGACACATGCGCACCATGGAGACGGACGGGCAGGCATGGCGGCGTGTGCACACGCAATGGCAGTGGGCGTGCTTGCATGGTGAGGCGATCCGGCGCCTCCGCCCATAACCCGCCATCACACCGCAAACCACCCCATGTGCTTTCCCGGTCGGCGAAAGCACATGGGGTGGTTGTTTGGGAACTGTCCGCTGCGCATGGTGTGCGGGTCAGGGTTTGTATGGGTGGCAGTGCCACAACACGATTTCACGTTGGTTGGGCAGAAACGGTTCGGGGTTGCCCGGCAGGATGAACTCATGGTCGGGTTGGCCATGCCGGTCCCTCCACTTGTCCCACCGGCGTTGGTTGACTTCGCCCGCACGGGAGCGTTTGCGGGAGAACAACACCACCGCCACCAGCGCGCCCACGGGGATCAGGCAATAGACGAGCCAATTGCCGGCGAACACCAACCTGAGCGCGGACGCCACGAGCGCGCCTGCGGCGGCGCCGCCCAACAGGAGGAACAGGTTCGTGGAGGTGATCCACACGCGGCCGCCCACATGCAGCTCGTCGACCTGTTTGACCCGTTCGCCCGACACGCGCGTCAGATCATACAACACGGTTTCCTCCCCGGTGTGCTTACAGGTGGAAGATGGCGGCGATGATGTTGAGGATCACCTGCACGAGCGTCATCACCAATGAGGTCAGGAACGGCAGGATCTGGGTGGGCAGGATGAAGATCAGGCCGGTGAGCATGCCGGCGATGCACCAGATGACCTTGCTGCCTCCGGGCGCGTTCATGCTTTGGCCCACGGGGGTTTGCGGCCAGAACTTGCGGATGACGAGCAAGGCGATGGTGATGATCAGGAACACGGCGCCGATGATGATCAGCAGTGTCTTCAACGTGGCGTTCTGTTCGATGTAGCCGCATGCCTGTTCGATGGCCTGCCGGCTGGGTTGGACGATTTGCGGGGCCGCGGCCAAGGTGACCTGTCTCATGGTGTTCGCCTTTCCTCAACACCACCCGTCCGTGACGTGGTGGTGTGCTTGTGTTCACATCCCCCGTCTATGCGCGCATAGACGGCCGGCATGGCTTGGTGGAGGAAACACAAGGATGAGGATGAGTGGTTCGCGGACCCGACCAAACAAAGTGAACCGGACCCGGATGTGCAACTGGTCAAACTCCAGGCGTCCCGCACACGCTGGTGGCGGCTGGTCACGTGGGCGACTCTGTTGTTGGCCGTGTACGCGGCCTTCACCGTATCCAACACGCCCGCACCGGCCACACCCAAGGGTGTGTCGTTGAATGAGACGGGCAAACAGGCCGCGTACAGCATCACGGAGCAATGGTTGGCCACGGGGCACCCGTTGGGCGCCCAGGCGCGGGTGGTCAGTTGGGACGGTGCCACCCGCGCGCCTACCAGTGGCGGTGCGGTGTACCGGCATGTGCTGACGGTGGCCAACGGGGCGCGCTGGTGGCGTGTGGCCGTGGCGGTCAACCGGGACGGCACGCCCATAGGGTATCCGAACGCGAGCCCGGTGGCGGTGCCCAACATGCTCACCCCGGACGGGACGATTGGCTGGAGCGGCACGATCAAGGATGCGCAAGGCTCGGATGCGCTCTCCACGCTCGTCACCCAATGGGCGCAGGCGCTCACCGGTTCGGATGCTGACCGGCTCAAGGTCATCATGGCCGACCCCGATCCGGCGAGCGTGTACCAGCCGTTGGGATTGGCCGGGCAATTCCAGTCCGCGACGGTCGACCGGGTCGCGTACGCGGACATGGGCAAGGTCGACAAGGAGAACCAGACCAGTGATAGGGCGTTCGCACGGGTGACGATCTCCATGACGGGCCGGGACAACCAACCGGTGCAATACGGGTTCGACCTGTTGTTGGCCGACCCGGACGGCACACCACGCATCCTCGCATGGGGTGCGCCCGGGGATGCGCCCGGGTTGCGTGAGTACATGAACCGGTGGCATGGCAACCTGTTGGACACGGCCGGTGGGACGGGTCAGGGTTCCAGCCCGTTACCCACACCCACTGACCCGTCCCCCACACCGTCGACGAATTGACGGAAGAACAGGTCGGGGTCGGACACCACATGCACATGGTGGCCCAACCGTTCGAGCTTGTGGTGGATGGCGGGTTGGGTGCCGTGCGTGCGTCCTCCGGGTTGTTTCAACTCCACGAGGAACATGCGCCCGTCGGGCAAAAACAGGATCCGGTCGGGTACGCCCGCCACACCGGGCGACACCCATTTGGCCGCCCACCCGCCGTGTTGGCGAGCCAACACAGCGAACCGGTGCTCCACACTGCGTTCCCTCATAGCCGCCCCCAATGTTTGCCGGGCCGGTCCGGTTGCCAACCGGCCGTGTATTGCTCCAGCACGGCCGCCATGTCCGCGTGTCCCAGCGCACGGCACACGGCCGGGTCCAAACATTGCAACAGGCGGGTGTGCTGTTCACCGGTCAACGCATGGTGTTCGGCCAGCGTGGCGAGCACCCGGGGGTTGGGATCCCAGGACAGTTCGTCAATGATAGGTGCGGGCAACGGGTCGTGTGCGGCCAGGGCTTGGCGTACCGCGGGAATGGGGTCGTGGGCCAGGCGCATTTGGGTGCGCAACGGCAACGGTTGGGTACGGGCGGCCAGGGCGCGTACGGGCGCATGGGGGCTGTACGCGCCCTGTTCGGGTTGGGAACAATACTCGTCATACCAGTGCATGACCCCATGGTATGCGTCCGCCTATGGGCTTTGGGCGCATAGGGGGGATTGTCCGAGCCAGCCCTTGTGTGGGGTGTGGCCGGTTGTAATTGGAGAACACATTGCCGCCACCCCGGCCTGTATGACATGGGCCCGGGGTGGTGGGGAAAGAACCGCGTATGAGCAAGCACCCATCCCAACCATGGCGCCCGGTCGCCATGGGCACCGTTGCCGCCCTGTTGGCGGCCGGCATGACCGTCGCCCCGGCGCACGCCACCGACACCACCCCCACCCCCACTCCCACGCCCACTTCGAGCGCCACGGACACGCAGGACGCCATCCGTGACCGGTTGGAGGGCACGGTGCGGGCGGCCGAACAGGAACTGGGGCGTGGATTGACGTATGAGGATACGCAAGCCGCATCCCGGTTGCGCACCCTGACCGCCGACGCACGCCAACTGCTCACCGACACCGGCGTGGACACGGACCGGTTGGAACAAGCGGACGTGCAACTGCGAACCGTGTTGGACGCGGTGCGCGGCGCCAGCGTCCAGCAACGCCAGTTCACGCAGACAGTGCAACGGGCGCAGGCATTGGATGAACACGAGTACCTGCCGGCCGGGTGGGCCGCCGTGCAGGCCGCGTTGGATGAGGCCAACCAGGTGGATGTGGACACGGCCACTGCCGCCCGGTTCGACACGGCCCGCACCCGGTTGGAACACGCGATCAGCGGTCTGGTGACGGCCATGTGGACGTTCCAGGGCGAACAACTCCACTATGACGAGGAAACGGACTCGTTCTCCCTGACCATGGCAACCGACCCCAAGGACCAATTGACCGTCACCGGCCCTGACGGCCAGTCGTTCACCCTGACCGGCCCGGACGCGGTGTTCACCCAAGGCACGGACACGTTGGGTGTGGGCATGATGGAACGCGAATTGCACGGCACCACCCCGGGCGGCCAACAGGTCAGCGTCCATGTGGCCGAACCGGCGGGCACCGCCACCACCGTCCACGTGGACGGCCTGCCCACGCCCCCGACCGCGTTCGCGCTCACGGACAATGTGTGGACGGCACGCGCGGACGCGGCCAACCTGTTGGGCTCCACCCGGGGTGCGGATGGGGCGGTCACGGATGTGACCGCATGGGAGGGCCACGACGCCACCTTGTCGGACGGCACCCGCCTGCACGCCACCTTGGGCCCGGTCACCCTCGCCCAAGGCGCGCATGGCAAACGCACCTGGACACGGGACGTCACCTACACGGGCCGGGATGCGCATGGCACCGTGGTGCGTTTGATCGTCACCGCCTCCCACACGTACGACCCGTCCGCCCAATTGACGCTGACCGCCACCAACGGGGACGGGGCCAATACGGATGTGTGGTCCAGTGGCATGCGGGACGCCACCGGACTGCCGGCCACGATCACGTTGGACGCGTTGGCCAACACCCGCATCGGCGAACGCTACCAGTTGACCGTCGGCGGGGTGGACCCCACCGCGAACACCGTGCGCGACACGCATGTGGCCAACAGCCTGGGTTCCAACGGCGAACGGGTGTTCACCGTGTCGTACACGGTCGACCGGTTGAACGGGACGAGCACCACGCCCGTGGCACGCACCGTCACCGTACGCCAACCGTTCAACCCGCCCGCGGAGGATACGACCCCCACGTTGGCGGTGTTGGACGGGTTCATGGTCAACGGCCAACCCCTGGCGGGGTTCAAACCCACGGTCACCATGTACACAATCACCGCGAAACAGGGCGAGAAGGTGACGGTCACCCCCGTGGCGGGCGCGGGCGTGAAAGTCGTGGCGGGCGCCAGCCGGCAGACGGCGTACACGACGGTGCAAACCTGGCAGGTCACCGGCCCGGACGGCTCCACCCGCACCTACACCGTCACCCTCGTGCGCGAACACACCGACAAGACCGCGGATGAAAGGTTCGAGCCACCCACCCCAACCGGGCAGGTGTCCGACAAGGCCAACCCCAGTGAAACGAACACCCAACTCGTGTCCTACGGGTACACCCTGGACGGCGAATACCATCCCCAGGATGCCACCACGTTCACGATCCCCGAACATGGCGTGCTGGCATGGCGCTCGTACGCCGGCCAGGTGGTGCAACCCACCGGCACCCGCATGCACGGCATGACATGGCAATATGATCTGGACGTGTTGGCCGCCGACCACACCACATACGGGCGCACCACCCTCACCGTCACCTACCTGACCCACGACACGCACCGGGCGGGCCTGACCGGCATCAAACTCGACGGGCAACCCATTGACGGGTTCACCCCCGACCGGTTGGAGTACACCGTGCCCGTCGACAACCCCGACCGGTATGTGCTCACACCCGTATTCGACAAGATGACCGGCATGAGCGTAAGCGTGGACAAACACGGCCATGACGCGACCATTGAAACGGTCAGCGCCGACGGGCTGGTCACCGTCACCTACCGTGTGCATGTGACCGCCAAAACCCCGGTGGACCAGGTCAAGGACGCGTTGGCCGCCACCGGCACCACCACCAGCGTGCTCATCTGGGCCAGCGTGGCGCTCGCCGCGGTTGGTGTGGGCGCCCTGACGGCGACCATGATCACGCGCCGCCGCCGCACCACCCCAGATCCCACCAATGGCGACGGGGTGAGCATGGGGGACGAATAACCCGCCAACCGGCAACACAAACAGGGGGTGTGGTCTCCATGATGGGAACCACACCCCCTATCGCATCTGGTATCGGCGGTGGATTATGGGCAGTGGGGTGTGTTGGCGCGCCGCGCCTGATCCATCACGACCGCGCACACCCCCATGCACTCCGCCAACCCATCACCCGGGCCCGCCAGACGGCCCACCACACGGAACGCGTCCAACACCCGGCGCCGCTGGACCGGATCCAAATGCTCCAACGCACGCCACGCGTCCGCCAACACCACATAATCATCATGGCCCGCCGCAAACGCACCGAACAACTCAGGCGCCCCCAGACCGGCCAAACACGTTCCATCACCCATATTCTGCTTCGTCATGCCACGCTCTGATGCGTCAGTCATACAACACACCCGGATCCAACATGGCGGGAATCCGCCACCCGTCCAACCCATCCAACCCGAACGCGGACACCATGCGCGCCAACTCACCGGCCGCCCACCCACCATCCGCCCGTCGGGGCGCACCCGGGCTTGGCGTGAACCCATCCACCGTCTCCAACCGGTCACGCCACACCCGCCAATCGGCCGCATGATGGCGCGCCCGCTGCCGGCACAACCCCTCCAATTGGGTCAGCAGACTATCCGTACGCGCCGCATTGACCCACACCACATGCGTATCCGCACACGCCTCGTACGCCAACATCCGATCCCACCGGGCGAACTTGCCTGTCAGGGAGAAATTCGCGCTCGCGGTCAACTCCACGCATACGCGCATGTGTTCGCCGATGAGGGTCACATCGGGGCCGCCGTGGCCGGCCAACGGGTCGCCGGTGAGCAGGCTGAACCGTCCGTACAACTCCCCCACGGTGCGCCAGCCGTGTTGGCGGGCGGTGATGCTCAACGTGGCGCACATGAGGTTGTGCCTGTCGTATTGGCGTGCGCCACGCAATGGGCCGGGCCCTATGGCGGCCGTTTGCATCGGGGTGCATCCCAATTGTTCGAGCACGGGTTCGATGGTGGTGTGGATCGGCAGGCGCCATGCGGTGAAGGGGGTGTAGCCGGGGGTGCCGGAGGCGCGCCCGGTGATGGACAACGGGTAGCCCACGTCCACCAGGCCCATGGATGCCATGTCCATGTAGAGCAGGGCGCGTGGGTTGGCGGGCAGTTGCGGGTCCAAAGCGTGCAGTTGGCTGGTTTCCACGGTGCGGTGCTCATGGATCAAGGCGAGGGCGCGCAACACGAGGGGCAAACGCCGTTGCAGGCGCTGCCTGGCCTGTGTGGGGTCGGTGAGCCATGCCGGCCGGTAGCCCAACGTGGAGTCCCACCAGTTGAGTTGGCTGCCCATCGCCCAATACTTGTCATCACTGGGATCGAACATACCCATCCCCTATGCCGCTACCCCCGTGGGTTATTATCCACGCGCCAAGGGAAACAATACGAACCGAAATGGGATTTGTTTTTGCGTTCATGGGTGATCGGCGACGCAGTGACATCCCGGGTTTCTTCACCGACATCCAACTTTCTTCACCGACTTCTGACATAAGTCACCGAAGAAAGTCATGTTTCTTCACCGACATTGCAAAGTCGGTGAAGGCTCCCAGCCCTACTGACGATTGAGTTTTAGCAAGTTTCTTCGGTGACGCACCGACTTTTAAGGTCTTTCTATAGGGGAGCCGATTTCAGGGGTTCCTTTATAAGGTCGCTGCGTCGGTGAAAATTGTTGTTTCGGAAGACTTGAATCCCAATCGGCAGTAAGGTTGAGCGGTCTTCACCGACATCACTGCGTCGGTGAAGACCGCTCAATGGTCGGTGAAGTGTGCAGATGGGGTGGGGCGTGCGCGCATGCGGGTTGGATTGGAATTATCCGTGTCGAACCTGTTGAAAAACACCCGTATTGTTTGATTGTTGTTTTCGGCGGGGTTTGGCAATGGGTGTTTTCCCTGCGCCGGATGCGCCGTGCCGATCTGGTTTTATCCTTGGACACCGAAAAACAATATGATTCGCAATACGGTCTCTTTTGAGATTGGGGCTGATTGTGGACGCAGTGACATGGCATGTTTCTTCACCGACATGCAGGTTTCTTCACCGACCGCACTAGAAATGTCGGTGAAGAAACTTGGCTTTCTTCACCGACTTTCGAATGTCACTGAAGGCTCCTAACCCTACTGCCGTAAGGCTTTTATGAAGTTTCTTCGGTGACGCACCGACTTTTAAGGTCTTTGTATAGGGGAGCCGATTTCAGGGGTTCCTTTAGAACCACGCTGCGTCGGTGAAGAAAGTTGGTTTCAAGGCCCTGAACACCAATCGGCAGTAAGGTTGAGCACTCTTCACCGACATCACTGCGTCGGTGAAGAGTGCTGTAGGGGCACTGAAGCGTGCGGTTGGCGTCCGCACCCCATGCCATGCGCCTTGCATGAAATAAAACCCTGCCGGCATCACACATTATCGATGTCATTGTTTTCGTCTACCGTGTGGTTGTGGCGAGGGCCGGACGCATAGGGCGGGGCATGAAGACACCCCCACACAACAAGCAACCCGCCGACGCGGGCGCACGGCGTGCGCACGGTTGGCGCGCATGGCCGGCATGGATCGGCCATAAGGCGACCACCATATGGCACGCCATCCGTTCGCCCCGCGGCCGGTTGGTGACACGACGGGTGGCGATGGCTGTGGTGGTGGTCGCGTTGGCGCCGTGGATCACGGTGCTGTACCGCATCATGCTCTACGGTGAGGCGTTCGACCAGATGCTCATATGGTGCGCCCTGTTCCTCATATGGCAGACGCGCCGCACAGTACGCGACTGGAACCACACCCCCACCCCTACCGGCAAGGACAACGATCATGAGGCCACAACACACCATGCAGAGAACCAGCCAGCACGCCCCGCTCCCCCACGCCAATCATGCCGTGGCTCACGCAAACGCAAACGGTGAGGATGCGAACCGTCCCGTCACCCGCCGCCCGGACGGCACGTTGCCGGCCAGCATGCGGTTGCGTCTGGCGTTGTTCAGCCACGCCACCATCATCCCCTGACCGCCACTGCCAACATGCGCTGGTGTCTGCTATAATGATCGGTACCGTCCGGCATGTTTCGTCGTGTCGGCAGCCTGTTTTCCACGTTCGCCCCGGTTGGACCCACCGTCCGGCCGGGGCGGGCGCAGTTCTCCCCCGCACCGTCCCAACTTTGCGCGGACGCATGAATCCGCCAACACCACACACGGGAAAGGGCGGGGATCATGACCATCATCACCAACACGCAGGCGCCGGCCATCATCGAAGACATCGTGCGCGCACACCACCTGCCCGGCAGGTTCCGTGCAGACACGGCCAACAATTCGCTCAGCACCATTCTGTGCACCATCGACGAGGTCGACGCCGAGGCGCGCAAGGTGCTTTTCACGGTCAGGAAGAGGGGGCTTCGCACCCTCACAAGACAGCGCAGCATCCGAACAGGCAAGGACGGCGAATACTTCACCTTCGCCGGACACACGTTCCACGCATGGCAGTTCCAGACATGGGAGGAACACGCCGACATCATGGAGGATTTCTTCACCCACTACCGCATCCGTGATTCCCATGTGCCCAACGTGCACCAATCACAGGGCCGTGGCGGGACCCCCATGTTCGAGGACGCGTTGGTCGCTTCCGGGTTGCCGTACGGCGACAACGTGGACGCCTGACCCTGATCCGCAACCCAACCAAGGAGACAATGATGCGACTGTTCATCAACAACCTCACACCTGAGTACCCCGACCCGGAGGACGAAGCATACTGGGATTTCATGGCCGACTCGCTCAACATGCGGCGATACGACGACGAAGGAACGCGCCCCAACAGCATCGACCTGACCATGACCACGCAACAGGGCGCGCGCACCCACACCACACAGGTCGTGAGCTTCCGTGCACCCCACGATGGCAAACCACCCGTGTTGGAAATCCACTGCGATGCCGCACAAGCCGACATCCTCGCGGAATGGTTGGAGATGATGGGCGCGGTCATCAGGCGCATCCCCAAGGAACTCCACAGCGAGGAGCAGGCATGGAGAAGCAACCGGACCGGCCACGGCGCACATGACAAGCGGCACCCTGTCGAGAACGTGATGCCCGATTCGTCCGGCATATGGCAGGACAGGCGCGGCAACGTCTGGCTCATCGACGACACGCTTCACGGATACGTGTTCAAACGCGGCGGCTGTTGGACGACCCGTCTGGTAGGCGGGAATCCGGAATGGTATGCGGACGACGCCCCGTTCACGAAGCTCGCCATCACAGAAAACGAGCCAGAGCGCAACCGCCATGTGGCAGAAACGCCAGATTCCGCCGGCCTGTGGAAGGACAGCAACGGCTGCATATGGGTCGTGGACGAGATACTCTTCGCAATGCGCATACGCACCGCGGCGGGCGAATGGCGACTGCGGCCGCTCCAACGCCCCGCCCGCATCCTCATGGACCACGCACCATTCACGAAACTACCCATCACAGAAGAAGGGATATCGTCATGAAGTATTTCACGTCAGACCTGTATTTGCACCACCCATCCGTGGCCACGTTGGGTGGATACGCGAACCCCGAACAGGCGCATTTGACGCCGGATGGGCTATGAGGCCATGCGAAACGGAACCGTGACCATTGTCCGACATGATCGATTGGCAGCGGGACGCATACCGGGGTGCACAAGCGCAAAGGAGGCACCCCATGGGCGACAACAAGCATCACATGCTGCTGTGGTTAGACACCGAGACCACGGCCATCGACCCCGCTGACGGGCAGTTGTTGGAGATCGGCATGCGTATCACCGAACTCGACGGCACCTATCCCGATTGCGACAGCGGAAAGGTTGATTTCACATTCGAACGTCCGCTGCATAAACGTGTTGTCGCGTACACCGCCGCAACGGCACATGCGATCCGAATGCACCAGGACAACGGATTGTTGGACGAAGTGGTCACACCCCAGACCCCGCCGGTTGACGCCGAGAAGCAGGCGACACTGTGGCTGTTGCGATGCATCGACGTGTTGCAGGACGGCAAACCGCCGGTCGTGTTCCATGTCGCCGGTTCCAATCCCGCTTTCGACCGTGCATGGCTTGACGAGCGGTTCCCCGGCTTGCCCGATAGCGACGTATGGGCGAATAGCGTGTCCTACCGCAACCTCGATCTGAGCGCCATCCGCCTCACCCTCCTCGCCGTCGGCCTCGACCCTTACGGGCGGGCGCACACAGGCACGCACCGTGTGCATGATTGCCTTGACCGGGATATGCGTGAGTGGGGGCAATGGGTCGACTGGGTAGGTGCGCACAAGGTCGCCGACGGGCACGATCCCGATGGGTCCGGCCCATCCCTGGCCGCCCGGTTCGGTCTGGCGGGCGATCGGGCATGAAATGGTTCACCTCCGACCTGCATTTGCACCACCCGTTCGTGGCCGCGCTGCGCGGGTATACGAAACCAGAATACGCGCATCTGACGCCGGACGAGCTGCGTGATCATGCGAAACACAGCCGTGAATCATTGGCGACCATGGTGGACTGGCAACAACACGACATGGACGTGATCGACCACATCAATGAACTGGTGGGACCGGCCGATGAATTGTATGTGTTGGGCGATCTGAGCACGGGCGGCACACGCAGCCTGATGGGCGCGTTGGAACAGCTCGACCGGCTGCGGGTGCCCTGCCGACGCCGCCACCTGATCCTGGGCAACCATGACCTGAGCCGGAGCACGAATATACGTTGGCGGTTGGCGCAGACGTTCTCCAGTGTGTGTTTGGAAGGCGCCACCACCATCGGCAAACTCAACGTGCTTTTGTCGCACTTCCAGTTCCGCCACCATTTCGAGCAGCCCACGCCCAGCGGGTTGAGCACGAACGCGTGCGACCCGCAATACGCCCGGTATGCGTTCGTGGACAACGGCTTCAGCTGGCTGCTGCACGGGCATACGCATTCCACGGACCCGTTCGAGTTCGCCAACCCGCGTGAGCTCAACATCGGTGTGGACGCATGGGGGTTGCGGCCGGTGAGCGAGGAACAGGTGCTGTGGCATTTCGCCGACGCGGAACGGTTGATCTCCTTCCCGCCGCAGCCGCATTCCACGTTGAAACGGCACCGCTGAAACCCCTCTTGTATGGAAAGGAACCGGGACGATGGCGACGTTGGTCATCCTGCGCGGGCTGCCCGCGAGTGGCAAAAGCACATGGGCGCACAAAGCCGCGGCCACAACCCCCAACACGGTGGTAGTCTCCCTGGACGGGTTGCGCCGCATGACAGCCGGCGGTCTGGCCGCCTACCATCAGCGTCGCACCGACCGCATGGAGCAACTGATCGTGCGCACGGCGCACGCCATGGTCTGTGATGCGTTGCGCAAGGGCGTGAACGTGGTCATGGATGCGCAGAACGCCACCATGGAACGCGTGCATGCACTGGTGGGGTTGGCGGCCGACTGTGATGCGGACGTGCAGATGGTGGCGTTCTCCGTCCCGTTGGAAACCCTGCTGGCACGCAACCGCCGCCGCGCTAAGGACGACCGGGTACCCGAAGACTATCTACAGTCCCAGTTTGACCGGTACGCGGACACGATCGCCGTCCCCATGCAGTGGGTGCGTGTCCCCGTCGAACCCGCCGGACGCCACATGTGGCGGCCCAGCGAACACAGCCACACATTCGCGTTGGTCGATGCGCTGGGCGCGTACCGGATGGCGTGCAAACGGTTGAGCGTGGACACGTTCCGCATGGTCAAAGCGTTCCTGCCCTCCCAGCACGGCCGCAACCACACCGCCGACATGCTGCATGTGCCCGCGGTGAACAATCCACTCATACCGTCCGACGTGTACTGCGCTTGGCTGCGCCATGGAGCATCCCCCGCATGGTTGGACTGGCGGATGAGCAACACGGACGACCTGCCCTGCCACGAACCGGAACCGACCCTGTTGGACCAGATGCGCGACAACCCGAATGTGCGCGTCATGCCGGTACGTGGCGAGGAAGATCTATGGGCGTGCAATTTCACCCGGGACGCGTTCCGCAACCACGCATGGGACGAATACTCGTCGAAGGCCCGCGGCCTGTTCCTCAACAGCGCCGGTGACGTGGTGATGCGTGGCTTCGACAAGTTCTTCAACCTCGGCGAAACCAAGGAAACCACCATCGACCGCGTGCTCAACCGTATGGAGTATCCCGTGCGCATCGAAACGAAGATGAACGGGTTCCTGGGGCTCGTGGGCGCACGCGAAGATGGCACGCTCAGGTATTTCAGCAAATCCGGCAACACCGACTATTCACCATTGATCGAACAGCTCATGCGCGATACGGCGGACAACGCCATGCTACGAGACCTCGCCCGTCTGATCCGTGACCATGATGTGACGTTGGCGTTCGAGGTCGTGGATCCGGATTCCGACCGGCACATCATCGCCTACGACAAGCCGGGACTGTACTTTTTGCACGCCATCCGCAACCAAACTGTTTTCGCCATCGACTACAAGATGGAAGACAAGGCGCAGGAACTGTGCGGGTTCGACCGTCCCTCGATCTACTCGTACGCGCGCAGCCGGCAGGATCTGGAGGTGCTCATCGAACAATTGGAGGGCAACCGCCATATCGAGGGCGGCGTCATCTATAGCAAGGACGGGTACATGGTGAAAGTCAAATCCGACCTGTACCGCCAATCGAAAAGCCTGCGCCCCCTGTTGGAGAACATCCTGCTGCGCGGCAAACCCATCCCGCAGGACATGTCGGAACGCTCCCGACTGGTACGTGCCGTATTGGATGAGATCCCCCACGGACGGCTTGTCTACCACAGGGCCGCGTTCGACCGGGACGCGGTGGACATGACCCAAGTCACCGACTGGCTGGCCGAACACAACAAGATGGAGAAGGCATGAGCAACCATTACCATCCCACACGCATCACCCCCGCCAGCGGCCCTTTGCTTGGCGTCCTGTTCCGTTCCCGCCGCAAGGACAACCAGCAGGTGGCAGGCTTCACGGAGCGTTGCGAATCGTTCCTGACCCGCAGGAGACCGTACGAGTTGCGTCACCGGTTCGCCCGGTTCGTGAACCAAGGCCAACCCGGTGAGGTGAGCCGCTTTTACGTGTCCGTCAACGCGCGCGACAACGCGAAGACCCGCACCGCGCTCATGCATCTGCTGATCGACACAACGGACGTGGACATGGCCACCTTTGGCCAAATGGCGGTCAGCGTCGCCATGCAACCGGAACAACGCGCCGAACGCCATTGGCTGCTCGACGTGGACGACCCAAGCCGGCCCCACGTCGAAGCGTTGCGCCGGCGCATCGAACGCATCTATGAGGAGAGCGAGGCGCCGGGCGCGGTAACGGTCATCCCCACCATCAACGGCTACCATCTGGTCTGCTCGCACGGGTTCGACACCCGTTTGCTGGGCGACATGCTGGAACGGGTGGACGTCAAACGTGACGCCTTGTATCTGTACGACCACGCCTGCAAGGAGGCCTCATGACCGGCAACCTCAAAGCCGTCCCCTATACGGTCACGGTCCCAGCCGGGGACGGGTACGATTTCGACCACATGGAAACCCGGTGGCGGCTTGTGGACACGGCCACCAGCGACATCGTGGACGATGCGCAAGGATATGGATACCGCACCGCGGCGGCCGCATACCGCGCACACGGGTACAAGACCACCACATGCCGGCGCGGCACACGGCCGTCGATTATCAAACGACGCGCGCAGGCATGGTGGCGGACGCATGGACAGTTGCGCGCCGAATTGGAGGACATGCAACTGCAGGCATTGAAACAAGGCATGCCCGACCGTGCCATGCGCGAGGTGTGCACGCGATACATGCATGACCACGTTTCGCCGCCGCACGGGTTGACCGTACCGGACCTGCTGCGGCACTTCTAGAAAGGAATCCACCCATGGCCGATTACGAGGCGGTGAAAGTCCCACTCGACCCCACGCCCGCGCAGGAGCGCATGTTCCGCATGTACGCGGGCGCGGCACGCTTCGCGTACAACGCCGCGTTGGCGCACATGAAAGAACAACTGGACGAACGCAAGGCACAGATCGAGGCGGGGGTGGCCAAGAAGGACCTTGTCAAGATCGACAACAATGTGGTCAAGTTCGGCTATTGGTGGCGCGCCAACCGCGACACGTTGGCACCGTGGTGGCCCGAGGTCGCCTCGCAGGTGTTCAACTGCGCGTTCGACAACCTCGGCCACGCATCCGCCAACTTCCTCAAAAGCCTGTCCGGCAAACGCCAAGGCGGCCCGGTAGGATTCCCCAAATTCAAACCGCGCGCCGCGGCCAAGGCGTTCGCGTTCAGCACTATCACCATCCCGGACGCGCACGGCGTGAAACTGCCACGCATCGGCCGCGTCCACACATTGCGCAACGTCGAACGGCTGGTGGCCGGACGCGCCACCAAAACCACGACGATCCGTTGTGAGGCAGGACGTTGGTATGCGAGCATCCTGTGCGAAACACCCACCCCCACACCGCCCGTGAACACGAAACCCGAAGTATGGGTGGTGTTCGGGTTGGACGAGTACATCGCCCTGTCCGACGGCACCCGGCTCACCAACCCCCGGCCTTACCGGCATGCGTTGGCTGATCTGCGAAAAGCCTCCCGTGATTTGTCGCGCAAAACCCCCGGAAGCGTCCGTTATCTGGATCAGCAACGCAAGGTCGCCCGCATCCACAAGCGTGTCAAGGCGTTGCGTGACAACGCGTTGCATGCGGCCAGCAAACGGTTGGCCGAACACTATGGCGTGATCCATGTGCAGCGCATCCATCTGGCACGCGGCATGCGACACCATGTGCTCGCCCAACCGTTGGCGGATGCCGCGTTCGCCGAGTTCACCCGCCAACTGGCGTACAAAACGGCACGTACCGGCGCCATCGTGCACATGCACGAACCAATGACGGTTGAACAGCATGTGGACGCCATGGCGTTGGCGCAACGTCTTGCCAATGGACCGTCGCCGGACGCATAACCACAACAGACAGCTGCATAAGAGGCTTGTGCAGGATACGAACCACACTGGTGGTGTGGGGATACGGACAACGGGCGTGGAGAACCCAGCGCCAACCACCCTCGGGTTTGCTGGACAGGTTCAATGAAACGCCTATCAAGCAGCCACCATCATGGTGGTGTCAGACTTGAAGCTGACCGTCGCAAGACGGTCATGTCCACATGCTCATGGGGCGAATCGAAGGTGTTCGGGCCTCCCCGATGATGATGAACCTTGGTTTTTCAACGGTTCGGACAGGGGTGCCCCACACGCGAGTGGAGACTCCCACCGGGTGCAGCATATCATCGTCACCGCAGAAGGGCGCCCCCACATGGCGAGTGGAGACTCCGTTGGACGTGACGCCGGTTGCTCCGGCTCATAGTCGCCCCATACAGGCGAGGACACTCCCGGCCTCCACCCATGTTTGCCGTACAGGATTCGGATGCCCCACACGCGAGTGGAGACTCCTGACACCACCGGGCAGGCCGTGCACGATGTCGCGGCTTGGCTTATACAGGACCGTTGCCGGACGCATAATCAGGGATGACTGCATAAGAGGCTTGTGCAGGATACGAACCGCACTCTTGGTGTGGGGATACGGACAACGGGCGTGGAGAACCCAATGCCAACCACCTTAGGGTCGTTGGATGGGTACTGGGAAGCGCCTATCAAGCAGCCACCATCGTAGTGGTGGTGTGAGGCTTGAAGCTGGCCGTCGCAAGGTGGCCATATCCACGCTTGTAGGGCAAACCGAAGGTGTTCGGGCCTCTCGATGATGCTGGACCTTGGTTTTGCAACGGTTCGGACAGGGGGCGCCCCACACGCGAGTGGAGACTCCCCGCACGAGCAGCCCCAGTCGGAGCACCGGTAGGGTCGCCCCACACGCGAGTGGAGACTCCTGTCCCCATACAGGCGAGGACACTCCTCCTCGGCCGCTCAACCCCGCTGTTGATTGCCCCTTTCCGGTCGCATAGAGGGTGGGTGAACGCACACCATATGTCGGGAAGGATGATGATCATGGCGCAGCCACGCAAACCCAAAGGGTCACCCAATGGCACGGGAGGCCAATTCGACCATATGAACCACACGGACATGGGCCTGCCCGCGTTGGACGTGTCCACCCAACCCGTGGGCGGACAGTTCATCGACAAGACCGCCGAGATCGCGGAAAAACTGTTCGACCGCAAGCAGGACTGGGACGATCTGCCCATTGGCGGGTGTTACCGGATCAACGATTTCGGTGACTATGTGACCGAAGAGGATTGGGATGACGTCTGGGACGGGCACCCGCTGGAGGAGAAGGCGTGGATGTTGGCCGACAATGGTCGGTACACCAGCGATGATGTGGCGCGAATGACACCAGCAGAAATTGAAGCCGCCTACGATGAGGGTGACATCTACACCGATACGTACGACCAGCATCCCGCCTATGCGTACTACACGGAGAAGTATGAGGAGGACGATTACGATCTGGATGAACCCATCGGCCCCACCACGGTCGCCGGCGTCCGGCAGGCCGGCGAGCAATTGGCCGGACAGTCCCGTGAATCCATGGACTTCGAACCGGGTGAAACGGTGCATGCCACCCCGGACGGGTTCGTGGGCGAACATGAATGGGAGCAGGCGTGGGGCGACCAACCCGCGTACGCGCGCGCCGCGTACGAACTGTCCTGCCGGCACCCCGGACTGCACATGGAGAACCTGTCGCCCAAGCAGATCATCACCATGAACAACAGCGAGCAGGCGTACGAACAATACGTGTGGGGTACAGGGCGCTCCAACGAAACGGACACCGACCTCGACCATGACACGCGCCTCAACATGGACATGTACCGGCAGAACGAACGCAACGCGCAATATGCGGGCCGTGACCTGAACAATGTCATCTGCATGCGCGAAGCCGCGTACACGGGCAATGACGGCACCCTCACCACACAAGTGCGGCAATCCACGCTCCGTGTGCTGGACTCGCCAGACCCGACCGGGGACATGGACTCCCTGTCCACCATCGCGTTGGGGTTGAACCATGATCCGGTCCACACGGTCGAGATGCTCACCGGGCAGATGAACACCAAGGCCGCCAGCGAGGGCGTGGGATTGCAACAGACCCTGGTCCAACAATTGGCCGCACATCCCGACGCGAGCGCCCAACGCAACGCGCGGGCGTTGTCCACGGTGTTGACGTGTGTGGAGAGCAATGCGGATGATACGCAAGGGGCGGCTTGGTTGTCCGCGTCGGTGCGGTTGTACGCCGATTGTGTTGGCGGTGTGGGCGATCGGGTGGAGACACGCCGTTGGGCCCAGCAGATCGCCACCATGCCCGGTGGCGGTCGGCCGTTGGCCACAGCCCGCACGGTGGCGTCCGCGATCGTCTTGCATATCGATGGGGCGATGGGGGTTGAGTGACCGTGTGCGCAAGAACACCCCACCCATATTTGAAGACGGGTGGGGTGTTCTTGTGTGTCCGGTGGTCCCGGGCGGGGTCAGTATTGATGGCGTGCTTGTGCGGCATCCTTGTGGCATTGCTGGCAATGGGGCCATTCGTATGGTTCGGTCCCGTATATGGTGCGCCACTCGTCGCGGCGTGCGCTGGCGAGCCGTTGGCGTGCCAGGCTGGTGTAGGTGTTGGCTTGGTCGGCGATCAGCCGTTCCCGTAGGGTGGCCTCTTGGATGGCGTCCGGGTCGCCTGCGAGCAGGTCGATCGGATGGTCGGTGTGGTCGAACAGCCAGTCCGTGAACCGTCCGGCCAGTTCCATGTAATGCGCCGCCTCGTCGCGCAACGCCTGTGATGCGGGGTTGTGGGGCAGGTCGTATGGGTATGGTTCGCCCTCATGCATATGCCCATTGTGGTTGTGGTTGCTCATGGCCTCTCCCCTTTTTTCCTGTTGGCGGCCCGTGTTGGCCGCCCGTTGCATGGTGCATGCGTCCCCGTGGTGCGATGGCGGGGCCACGGGGACGCATGCAACGGGCCATGCCGACCGTCCACGTAAAGGAGCACGAGCATCATGGGCCAGAACACCACCACGCTCATCGCCGCCGCCCACAGCCATCTCGCCCATGGCACGCTCGTCGATGACACCACGGTGCGCGCATTGGCCACCCTCGTCGACAAGGACCCCAACACCCGTGATGCGCTCATCATGTGCGCCCTGACCGCAGACGGCATGACCGCCACCGATACGGTCGAGGCCGCCATGCACCCCGATACGCCCGACACCCAACGACGGTTGGATGCACTGACTGGCGCCTCGTACCACGGCACACCCCACCTTGCCGTCAACACCACCAGATACACGCGTCTTATGGCGCTCGCCGGCCGTATGCGGGGTCTGTGCCCCGAACACGGCAATGTGTGCACGGCCATAGCCATCTATCTCGCATGGTTCGTTGACGACATGGCGGCATTGCGTGAACAGGTCGAATTGCTCGACGTCACGCGCCCGTTGCCGCCCCTCGCGGTGATCGCCGTCGGCGCCGCCCAAAGCGGTGTGCACAGCCATGCGGCACTCGGGTGACCCCGGCCATGCACCGTTGCCATGCCTGCGGTGCATGGCCGGGGACGCATGGGGGTGGTGCACACGAAAACCACCACAATGCAAGAAAGGTTGACGATCATGGGCAATGCGAACGATATGCCGGTGTGGATGCGCGACCGGTTGGCCAAGCAGGTGCGCCGGTCGATTACTTGGACGGACCGGGTGCGCCGGGTCAAAGAGGGCGAATCGTATCTGTTGCTCACATGCGATGGCAATGGGGCATACAGCGAGCACGTCGTCACCGCCATGAGGGCCCCGGACGGGGAGGATCTGTTCGTATTGCGTGAGGACACGGGCGCGGTTGACCGGTTCGTCATGTACGCCACCGGCGGCGGCATGCTCTCCCCCACCCGCGCGTTGGCCGAACGGCCCCTTGCGGTGTTGTGCACCCAGCGTGCCTACCACCAGTTGACCTTCATGTGGGGCAACACCATCACCACCAGCACGTACACCGCCATCGACTATGACACGCCCGCCACAGGGATGGTGACGGTCACCACCCTGTTCGGCACAACCATCACATACCCCCGCGAGCGCATTCTCGGCATCGTATGACACACCCGCAAAGAGGGGGGTGTATGGGGCCGGTTCCATGTCCGAGCCCATACACCCCCTCTTTGGGTTATGTAAAATTCATTGGCTGAGGTGTTCGCGCAACCCCAGGCACCAGTCGATGGCGGCGGCGGCCTGGCGGGGCACGACCCCGTTGCCCAGCATGCGGATCATCATGTTGCGGTGGTTGCCCTCCACACCCCGCCAATGCTCCGGGTCGGTGACCCACCCGGCGGGCAAACCCATCATCCACTCCACGAACACGGGCGACAGATACGTCAGGCTCGCCGGCAGGGCACGGCCCGACAGCCGCTCCCATGCCTGCAACACACACGGTTGGGGCAGTATGTCCGCGTCCAACACCGTGTCCTCGCCCATACGGTCCGCCCAGATGGCTTGCCACACATCCAACGGCAGCAACGCGGACACATCGCCCGATTGGCGCCATGCGGCCATGACGCGTTCACGCATCGGCGCGGTCACCCATTGTTCGCCTTTGGGGCGGTTGGGTGTCAGCGCATGGCGCAGCAACCAGCCGGGTGTGAGCCCTTCCGTGGGCAATTGGCGCACCCATTGGCGCAACACGCGTGTGATGCAGGTGGGACTGGGCGCCGTGCGGCCCAACGTACGCTCCCACACACGGATCGCGGGCGTGAACCGCCCGTACCTCCCGTACCCGTCCGGGGTCATCATCATCACGCTTTCGCGCACGTTGCCCGTCTGTTCGCACGCCATGCCATTGGCCCGGCCACGGTGCAGGATACGGTCCCGGGCGGCGCCCGTGCGGGCGGGCAGCATGTCCATTGTGTTCGGTGTGGGCAGCATCAACGGCATGCCGAACCTGACGGCGCCCTCCAAACACTCCTGGTTGCACCGCTGATTCAACCCGTTCGCATCCCGGGCGCGTGGTGTGGGCAGAAACCCGCTATTGGACCCTTCGAATCGTGGATACGCCATCATTGCTCCTCTCCCATGAGATTGACCATGTCCGACAACCCCAATTGACGCCCAGTGTGCGCCCGGTGCCGGCTGGTGGCCTGGTTGCCGGCCTTGTCCGCGTCGTACACGGCGCTGGGGGTGGGCAGCAACCGGTCACGGAATTGCCGTTGCCTGTTGGTGATCCGGCCGGGGAAATCCAACAGGCGCACCTGCGTCGCCAAAAACGTCGACCCCGACAGGGGACGGCCGGACACGCCGGGCAGGTCACTGGCCGCGTCCGTGGCCTTCGGCGTGTACATCACCATGCCATTGCCACTGCCGGCCGGCTGCAACCCCGGATCATGCACGGGTTGGTTCACCCATTCGGCCGGCGCCAACCATGCGCGCCCCTCGGCCATGATCCCGTGCTTGGGCCACGGGTCCGTGAACATGGCCGGTTCGTCGAACAGGTCACCGCCCATGGGATTGCACCACACGTCCCTATCCCGGTCCCATGTGGCGAACGGCATGCCCTCAGGGCGCATGGGCCCCAGGCTTGCCAGGCGCGCCAGACGCGCATTGGCGGGAGTGGGATCGGCTGGGTTGGGTTCGCGTGGCCAGGCGCACACGAACACACGCAGGCGTTTGTGGGGCGCACCCGTGTCGGAGGCGAACATGGCGTGCCATACCGCGTCATAGCCCAGGTTCGCCAAATCCCCCAACACACGTCCCAACGCGCGGATCGTGCACCCCGTGTGCACACCGTCCAACCGCGCGTCCCCCGCCAACCATTGGCCGTTGGCATGCTCGAACAGGGGCAACCCGCATCGCGTGCATTGGCATCGGCCCGCCTCACCCAAAAGTTGGTGGGCGCGCAGCCAGTCCAACAACTGGTCGTCCACACGGGCCGCTCCCTCCCCGGTGTGCGGGGTGAACCCGTCCACCATGGGCGGGCGGGGCTCCATGCAGCCGCACAACCCGTGTTCGGCGAGCAGACGGCCGCGCGCGTCCGCCATATGCACGTCCTGTTGGCTGGACGCCACGGCGGACAGGCTGCCCGCCACGTTCTCCCACACCACCAACGCGGGCCGCAGCGTTTCGATCGCGTCGCACTGGTGGGACCATAACCCCGAACGGGTGCCGTGTTTCATGCCGGCGCGCAATCCCGCCAGGGACATGGATTGGCACGGGCTGCCGCCGCACACCACGTCCACTGGGGGCATGCCCTGCCAGTCGGCGTGGGTGATGTCCCCCAGGTTGGGTGCGTCCCAGTGGGCGGCGAGGATCGTGGTGGGCCCCGGTTCGATATCGCATACGGCGACCGGGCGCATGGGCCCCAACGCCTGTTCGACGCCCATGTCCAGACCGCCGTATCCGGAGAACAGGCTCAACAACGGGGTGGCCGATGGGTGTGTGTGTTCCTTGCTGGTATCCATGCCCGCTGGCGATGCGTCACCACCCCGCACCCACGCCAACAAAAACAATGCCAACGAAAAACACAGGACCGGTGGGGAAAAATAACCGGTTGCCCCCGGTTGCGGCGATCATTGGCACGGTGGCGTGCTTCACCGACCACAGGGCACTCTTCACCGACGCAGTGATGTCTGTGAAGACACCTCACCCCTACTGCCGATTGGTGTTAGTGGCTCCGAAAACAAGTTTCTTCACCGACGCAGCGACCTTATAAAGGAACCCTTGGAATCGGCTCCCCTATAGAACGACCTTAAAAGTCGGTGCGTCACCGAAGAAAACTACCAAATCCCAATTAGCAGTAGGGTTGGGAGCCTTCACCGACTTTCGGATGTCGGTGAAGAAAGTTGGGTGTCTTCGGTGACTTATGTCAGAAGTCGGTGAAGAAAGGTGCAGGTCGGTGAAGAAACATGGGATGTCACTGCGTCACCGATCCAGCCGCAACATAAAAACCAACGCATTGAACACCGCATTGTTATTTCGGCAGCCAAACAAAACCCACCCCTCTAGGGTGCCACACGGCAAACGGGAGAACACCATGGGACGCATCCCCGTCCACCATGACCACGCCAACCGATCCACACGCCACCACCCCCAACCCACCCATGATGCAAGGCGCCCCATGGCGCCACGAACTGCTCCGCCTGGTGGGCCTACACTACCCCAGTGTCGACGTGGTCAACTTCACCGGACTGCTCACCATGCTCGAACGATGGCATACATACGGGGAGGCGGGCATGCTGTTCCACACACGCGCACCCCACACCCACACCCCCCAACAAGTGATCGAGTTGGCGGACCAGATGGGCGGCGCACGCCTGCACACGGACTACTACCTGCCCGCCAAACGCCTCAACGCGCACAGCCACATGCAACTGCCCACCGCACTCACCGCCATGCTCATGCTCATCCAGGACCACACCAGCCACAACCCCCACATGGTCGACATGTTCTGGCAACCATTCCCCTACAGCACCCCACACACCCGCAGCATGTGGCTACTGGCCCCAAGCCAATCCCCCGCGGCATGGCTGTACACACAGTTGCACCGCGACCAGGCGCGCATCCCCCGCACCGTGGCGCAATGGGCCATCACCAGCGCATGGAACCACACCACCGGCCACACCCCACCAAGCCCACGCCCCACAACCCTATCCGCGGACACCATGCCCACCACCACCTGACCGCACGTACGCGGACGCATACCCATGGGAGGCAACACCCTATGACACAAAGGAGCCCCCATGGCGCACAATGACACCCCAACCGTACTGTACCAACGATTGGACCAATGGACGGACGGCGACAAACTCGCCAAAACCCTCCACCACCGCACCCGCCCCCTGATAGCCGCCGTCCCCTACCACGACCAGGACCCCACCGACCTGACCCTCCTCGCCCGACGGTTCAACCACGTCTGCGACATCGTCCGATTGCAATGGGACGCGCAACGCGCCTTCAACCAAGCCGCCGGAAACCAATACATCACCCCCGGCACCATCCGCGCATGGCGCCCCGACGGGCGCTCGCGCTACTGGCGGCCCATGGAAGGCGACGACATACCCTCTTTGATCCATGGGTTTTTGGGTTGTGACAACACCAGCGTCTCTTCCACCCCGGTACGCGCGTCGCGGGCGGATGACACGCAGCCGATGCGGCAGATGCGCGAACGGGTGCGTGAGCAGAAACGCGAACTGGAACGGTTGCGCGCGTTGGTGCCCGACCCGGACCAGTGGAGTGTGGACTGGCGTGAACGGCTCGATTATATGGTCCGCTACCGGTGGTTGCAGCGCATCCCGGCCGCGGAGAAACCCTCCCGGCCATTGCCGGCCCAATGGCGGTATGCGGACTCGTTCGAGCAGTGGCCGCACAGCGCGGACCGGTGGAAGACGGTGGATGTGATGGTGGAGGTGCTGCTGGGGTTGGACACATGTTCCTTCGCGCGTGGCACGCACCCGTTGCGTGCGGGCACCGGCGCCGGTATGCCCACACGCACCTGGCATGGGTTGCCGGTGCAACGCACGTCCATCAGCCGCATGCCCAGCGCCCCCCGGTTGGGATACGTCGTGGACAATGGGACGGTGGTGTTTTTGGACGTGACCGTCCATGACGACCTATTGCTCTAGCACGCCGGCCCATGGGCCCGGTTCGATCAGGATGCGTTTGTACAACGCGCGCCCCTGGACGGTGGGCGCCCCATGGTCCAGGGGGCCGTGCCCGGTGCTGAGCATCCCTACGGGCCGGTAGCCGGCCGGCCACCGGTTGAGGATGCTCACCGGCGCACCCACCCGCCCCGCCCAATCGCAGGGGATGAGGTTGCGGCTGGGCGCGTCGACCGCGTTGATCGTGTCATACAGGGGGTTGGTGTGCGGGTCATACCGGTGGGTGGGCGTGAACACGGCCGGTTCGGTTGGCATGTTCGTCAACCATCCCGTGTTCGTCACCCGCACCATGGGCCGCCCATCCGTGTCCACACGCCGCATGCGCGCATGCGGCGTGTGGCCCTCGGGCAGTCTGAACCACATGCCCCCGTTGCCGGCGCGCACCCGCACTTGCCCTTGGATGAACGCGGGCAGGATCCGTGAGTACAGCACGCAGTGGATGTTCGCGACGATCAGCCAATCCACCGGCGCGGCCAACAACAGGGGCACGTAGTCATGCAACCGGGTGAAGGGCGGGTTGCCGAGCACCACGTCCGTGTGGCGCAACGCGTCCAGGCCACTGGGCGCGTCGAAGCCGCCGCTGTCATGCGTGTCCTCCACCCACATGCGCTGTCCGTCGTAATGGTGCAGACGCCCGGTGTCGCCGGGTTGGGCGAACAGGGTGCCATGATCGGGGTTGTACTCCATGCTCACCACCTCCCGCAGCCCCAACTCGTGGAAGCGGCCGGTCAGGTACTGCCAGAACATGCTCCATTGCCCGTCGTTGGTGTTCAACAGGATGCGCGCGCCCCGCAACCGGTCCAGGTATGGCGCCAGACCGTGTTCTATCTCGAACAGGGGTGTGTAGAATTCATCGTCCGCGTTCGCTTGCGCGGCCAGAAGCGAGCTGTTCGTCATGCCCCGGCCTGATGCGTCCAACCACAGGACGCATCACACCCGTCGAATGTGTTTGATCGGTAAGGCAAGGAGCGGTGGAATATGGAAGTGCTCACATTGGGCCCGGACGCCACATTGGCGCAGGTGCAACAGCTGGTCACCGGACAACGCCATGCCATGGGGTTGGATGCCATGCCGGTGGCCATGCACGCGGATGTGGTGTGCGCGGACACCGGCCAGGCGGTGCAATGGTTGCAGGACCATGCCAACGGGATGGCGTTGCCCGCCGTGCTCTACCATGATGAGGCCATGCGCCCCGAACCCATGGATGATGCCGCATTGGATGAGCGGTTACGGGGGTTGCGGGCCAAACTGCGCGCCCGGGACAGAGCGTGGTGGAAAACCCACAAGCCCGCCGGTGGGATGGTGGAGTGCCCCCAGTGCCGGTCCATGCTCAATGTGGAGTATTGCGGGGTGCGTGGCGGCTGGTGGAACCGGTGCCCGGTCTGCCATGGGGATGTTCGTCCCGAACAGGTGGCCCGCCGGTTCGACGAATGGAAACACGAGTACCAATGGTTGCGGGACCTGCGCAACCGCCAGCTGCAGATGCCGGCGTACCCGGTGTGTTGGCTGGTGGCCGTATCCATGCAGGAACCGGCCACGGTGCGCATCACAGCCCGATGACCGTTGCCCATGGCAGGCCCGGGGGCGTTGTCTTTGGTCTTGGCGGGTGCGGGGACGCATGCCATAGGCACACCAACCGGCGCAGGAAAAGGGAGAAGCGGACATGTTGCAGGTGCAGATCACGGAACACACCACGGACGGACGTGAGATCACACGCTACTCCGATCGCAAATACCGCACCATGCGTGGTGTAGGGAAGGATCTGGAGCAATTCCAACGCGTCTACCATGAACCCCGCTACACACTCGCCATCATAGGCGAGCCCGAACAGCGCCGCACCCGGGACAACAGCGCTGCCATCGGGCAGGTGCATGTGGGGGACATCTTCCACTGCATGTGGGGATATGATATGACGTTCAACGATTTCTACGAGGTCGTCGCCGTGTCCGCAACAGGCAAGACCGTCACCACCCGCCGGATAGCCATCCGCATGGACGGTGACCCGTGCAGCCCGGCCCGTGCGCGTGTACGCCCCGTACTCACCGGCGACCGTTTCATCGGCGAACCCGAACGCCACCTGTTGCAGGCATACAACAACAGCATCTACATCCACATCAACAGTTTCAGTGACGCCTTCCTCATGGAACCGGAGGATTACGTGCGCACCTATGACGAGAACCACCTCGACTGAACACCACGCACACCAAAAGGGGGCCGGGTTGGAACACCCGGCCCCCTTTTGGTGTGGTGCGCGCCTGCACCTGCCCCCTAGGGTCACACCACGCTGTTGAGCTTATCCGCCAACGCGCGCAGCTTCTCCATGTACTCGGTGTACACGTCCTTCGCATGCGCCGCCTGCTCACGGGCCTGCGCCACCATCCGGTCGCACTCAGCCTGCACCTGCTGCGCATGCGCCGTGGCGTCCTTGACGATCCGGTCCGCCTCCCCCTGCGCCTGACGTGTCTGCTGTTCGGCCTGCCGGTTCGCATCCTCCACGATCCGCGCCGCCTGCCGTTCACCCTCCTGCACTGCCGCCTGTCCCCGTTCGGTCAACTCCTTCGCGGTCTGCTGCGCGGACGCCACCAACTCGTCGGCCTGTGTGTGGGCGTCCGCCACGGTCTTGTCCGCCTCCTGTTGCGCCCGGGCCGTCAACTGGTCGCACTGCTGCTGCGCCTCCTGAACGAGCCGTTCGCCGCGCGCACGGCAATCGTTGACGAACCCCTGCTGTTGTTTCGCCAACGCCTCGATGCTGTTGGCCGCATCATGCCGGGCCTGCTCCAACTGGTCGCGCAACTGTTCGTTGTGCGCGGCCAACCGTTTGTTCTCCTCGATCAGTTCACGTTGCTGGGCCACCACCAGGTCATGTTGCGCCCATGCGCTGTTCGCTTGGGATTTCGCCTGGCCCAACCGGCGTTCGTAATCACCGATCGCCGCGTCCACCGCGGCCGGCTGATAGCCGCCGAAACCCGTGCGCGGCAACCGTGGACGGGCCGTGTCCTCCCATGTGTCCTCCTTGGTGGCCGCCATGTCGATGACGGGGATGATGGCGGTCTCGTCGCCGCTGTTGATATGGTCCATGTTGCCCATGCGTTGCTCGCCCTCGTTTCCTCGAATGTTGTGGGTCGCCATGCCTCTATGCGTCACACCCCACAACGCCATACCGTCCTTGCCGAAGAACAAAGCATGGGGGGCGGGATCGGGCAAGGGCCGCCGGTGGTTGCCGACGACCCAGGGGACTGTTTCCACACCTGGTGGATCAGCTATGGGAACCACTGGCTCCCCAACGACTGAGTATCTAGAATCAGCCGGAACCACCCCACAGGATTGCCGCCTACCTTGACCGGCACTCAGCCGCACCCTCGGATGGTACGACCCTGCCGGTCGGGCAAGCCGCCCGCCCCGTGGGGCGGTTCGCACGCGGAGGAAGGTTCGAACTTCCGGCCTGCGGTTTTGGAGACCGCCGCTCTACCGACTGAGCTATCCGCGTATTTGTGGGCTGGCGGGAATCGAACTCCGCGACCTCCGGATTAAACGCCGGCGCTCTGTCCTCTGAGCTACAGCTCCGCGCATACCCGCCGTCATGATCGGCGCATATGCGGGATGCGTTCACCATCGCCAATGGTGTTGCCGAAGTTGGCGTGTCTTCGACCGTTCCAACCCGTTCCGGGTTGCGGGCGAGGCCTGCACCAAGGCCCGTCCAAGCGCGGGGCGGCCGGACTCGAACCGGCATCCGCTAGCGGCTCTGCCATTGAGCTACACCCCTGACGGACGGTGATCAACCCGTCCGCCAATGCCCGGCCGCAGGCGCCGGCTTCGTATTGGCGAAGCACCGGCCGGAAAACCATCCACGGATCGGCGGCCGCCGGGACCAGCCCCGCGACCCCTCCACGACAGAGAGTTCGCGGGACCGTGCCCACATCCGTGAATGGTTCGCAGGCGGGGCAGGATTCGAACCTGCAACATACGGTTCCAAAGACCGTCGTGCTGCCATTTGCACCACCCGCCTATATGCCGGTTTGCGCGTCCACCCACTCGCTGGACGCCATCCGCCGGCCCGGATGTGACGGGCACCGCCCGCCATTGCGACCACCCGCAAACGCTTGCTGTGCCACGACAGGGTGGATGCCGTGGGGACCCGCCACATGGGTCCGGTGCCCGTCGTGTCCCTCACGCCCGACGGGTGGCGTACCTTTTTGTGCCTTCGGCGGGACTCGAACCCGCGGCCTTCCGCTCCGGAGGCGGACGCCCTATCCACTGGGCCACGAAGGCAATCGGCCACCTACCCCCGCCTAACCCAGGGGTTGGGATGATGGTCAGGTGCTCCATCCCTCTCCACATGCATATGGCATCACAGCCGATGACCGGACCGCTTCTTTCGTGTTCCCCGCGGGATTCGAACCCGCAACCAGCGAGGTTTGAGCTCGCCGCCTCTACCAGTTGGGCCAGGGGAACCAACACCGGGCAACCGTCCGGCACACCCCCACTATGCGTCCCAAGAACGGTCCAACGATTCGGCCTCCCGCATATCCATGTCATACTCCTCATCCATATGCCGCAGATACCGCTCATGCAACTGAGGCAGCCCATACCAACGCGCCCAACTCAACCATTGGCGCACATCCGCCAACTCGCCGGCCGTCCGCACCCCTTGGCGCACATCCTCATCCGCATACTCGTCGCCCAGTCTCACATTCGTCCGCGCCTGCAGGAACAGATCGTCCAACACCACACGGTACGCGTCGAACACGCGCTGGTCCTCATCATCGTGCACATCCTCCCACCCCATCGCGATGTCCAACAGCGACGAGATCGCCTGCACATCATCCTTGGCGGCCTTGCACGCCATACGCGCCTTGCTGAACGGGCGCCGCATGCGCGCGATCCTCGCCTTCTGCTCCTCCACGGTCTCCATCACCATCAACTCCTTTGCCTTACCGGTCCATCAAGGGAGGCGTTCGATCAACACGCGGGCGAACCGTTCCCGGCCACCCACCATGGGCGCCCCCATGCCATACGAATGCGTCCCCGACGTGAACAACCCCCGCACCCGCCAACACGGGTCCGGCAACCGGTCGAACACCGTCACCGGCACCCCATACAAGCCCGGCCGGTCCGGCAGCAACGCCAACCGGTCCACACACACCACATCCGGATGCGCATCGAACACCGGCAACCCTTCCCCCGTGCCCTGAGGGTGGAACGGGGCACGTTCCACGGGCAAGGTGGTGAACCAGCGCGCGGTGCTCAACACCGCCGGCCGTTCGCCATGCACCATGAACCCCATACGGCCCGTGTCATACCCCAACCGCAACCGGCCGTCCAACATGAGCGGGAACACCCCCGTGTATTTCACCGCGTTCATATTGCCCAACACCAACACATGCCGCGCATGCCCCATCATCAACGGCAGGTACTCCCCCAACCGGCTGAACGGCGGATTCGTGCACACCACATCCGCCCGGTCGGCGAACCGTAAACATTCCACACTGTCGAACGACCCGTCGCCATGCAAGCGTGCATGCACCCAACCGGCTCCATCCCACACCCATGTGTCCCCGCACGCATCGGGCGCGAACAACGAGTGCGCATCCGGGTTGAACCGCGACAAACGCAACCCGGCCAACCCCAATGATGCATAATGCATGGAAAACCACCGGGCGAACATGCTCTCCGGCCCATCGCAATTGCAATACACCCGTGCGCCACGCAACCCGTCCACATGCCGCACCAATTCCCGGTCCACAACCTCCCACGTGGTGTACCACTCGTCACTGCTATCGCCCCGTCCGGCACGATTCAACACGATATTGCCCATACCCCACGCCTATGCAGCCATGACAACCACCCTCCTTGTCGCATAGATCCCCACACCAATAGGAAAGGATCCCCTTGTATGAGCCAGCCACGCAAACCCAAAGGCAGCCCCAACAGTACGGGCGGCCAATACGACACCAACCCCACCACCGCACCCAACACACTGCCCACACTCGACAACCAACCTGACATTCCCATGGGCCAAGACAATTACGCAGACCGTCTGGCGCGGGAAATCGCCGACTACCACACATATGATCCGGGCATGGACGATGCGGCGATCCTATCCAGCATCGCCCACCGCCACCCCGACAGCGGCCTACGCGGCTACGCATGGCTGCAACGCATCGCCCAAGGGGACGCCACCGCGCAGGACCTGACCGGCAAGCAACGACGCGACGTGACCCGCTGTTTGGCCGACCGGTACGGCGCCACACCACACGAACTGGACGAACACTTGCGTCGCATGGGATGCGAGCAAACCTACAAGGACATGGTCGCCGACGGACAACTGCCCGCCACAACCCATGCCGCCCCCACACCGGTCCGCCCGCAACCGGACATCTACTCCAGCAACCCGGTTGACCGGGAAACAGGACGGATGATGAACCAGTTGATGGAGGCGATGGACCACGGCCACCGGTACACGGTCACCCGCATCGCCCACACCAACCCGCATGCGACCGTACGGGGACGGGCGTTGCGCAGCATGCTCGCATACGGGGAGACCACACCCCAACAGCTGACGGTCAGGCAACAGCATGACGTGGCCCGCAGCCTGTACGACGAGTACGCCGCCACCAACCCGGACGAGTTCACCCAAAAACTGGAACACACCCACACCAGCATGGCGTTCCAACACATGCTCGATGCCGGCGAGGTGATGGACCCCACCAGCGCACGGCGCACACTGGACGCCCCCACGGCGCTCAACATCCTAACCATGGCATCCAACAGCCCACAGACGGCGCAACGTGCGGTCCGGGATTTCATGGAGCATCCAGACCCGCACGTGCAAACCCAGGCCCGACGCCTGGCCCGACACCTGACGCAACGGTGAACGGACGCATACCGGCAACCAACACCGTTATGTTAGGAGCGGCCATCATGTGTGAGTATTGCGGCAACCCCACGTTCGGGATGGATTGCATGGACTGCCATTGCGCCATCTGCGCAAGCTGCCTGCTGGGCGAACTGTGCCCCGACTGCGCCGCCGACAACTGGTGAACCACCACGACAAAGGGTGG